>Ga0055526_1003459_pt1 | contig 10017 bp, 8 predicted proteins | sample AraplaCol_mMF_r2_FD_55013 | JGI IMG/M metagenome (GOLD analysis project Ga0055526, IMG submission 55013) | Arabidopsis root microbial communities from North Carolina, USA - plate scrape MF_Col_mMF_r2 | ecosystem: Host-associated > Plants > Roots > Endosphere | place: USA: North Carolina... | reverse complement strand
GGGCGTTCTCAAAATTATCCTGCCAAAGACACCGGAACGTCTGAAGAAGGACAAGAAGATCGAGATCAAGGCTGCCTGAACGGACGCCCGACCGGAGGGGTCTCGCGTCCAAGATGGTGGAGAGGGATGGGGCCTACCTCTCCACCATCCGCGAGATTGCGCGATGGTTGCCTTGAAGCATGAAGCCCAACTCTTCGAACGAGAAGTGCCATGGATCTAGCAATTGAACGATTGGCTCTGGCACTCTCCATCGGCCTGCTCGTAGGCCTCGAACGGGGCTGGAAGGAGCGGGACGCTCCGGAGGGTAGCAGGACCGGCGGGATTCGAACTTTCGGAATTTCCGGCCTGCTTGGCGGTGCAATGGCAGCTCTCTCACGCGAACTATCGTCTCCCCTGCTGCTTGCCTGCAGCTTCATAACCTTCGCGATAATCTTTTGTCTCTTCAGACTGCGCGAAGCAATGGACGACGACGATTACAGCGTTACCTCCGTGATCGCCGCACTCTGCGTCTTCGGCTTCGGCGCTATGGCCGTCGCAGGCAGTCCGACGGCTGCGGCCGCAGGCGGCACGTCCCTGGCAGCCTTGCTGGCGAGCCGGGACTTTCTTCACGCCGTCCTCAAGCGTTTGACGTGGTCGGAGTTGCGATCCGCATTATTGCTTGCCTTTATGACTGCTGTCGTGCTGCCGCTCCTACCGGACAGGGAAATTGGTGGGATCGCGGCGGTGAACCCTTCAGGTTTGGCTCTTTACGGTGTTGACGGCCACCATCTCGTTCATCGGCTACATTGCGGTTCGCCTTTTCGGTGAACGGGAGGGCAGGATGATCGCAGCCGCAGCCGGCGCACTCGTGTCCTCGACAGCCGTCACTCTCACCTTGGCCCGGTCGGCAAATGGCTCTTCAGCCGTGAGGCAACTGGTGGGGGCTGCGTGCCTGGCAGCTTCAATCTCGATTGTGCGCGTCCTCTTCCTGGCTGCGGTCATCAGTCCTGCTGTGCTGCCGAAGATCGCGCTGGCGGCGACGACAGGGNTGGTAACCTTTGTCTTTGGGTCTTGGTTCTTCGCCAGATGCTCATCGGAGGNCGCAGACGTTAGTCTCAAGCCTGAAAATCCCTTCGAAGTTCGATCGCTGGCACTTTTCGCTGCGATCTTTGTTGCGACGCTTATGCTGAGCGAGGTTCTGACAGAACGGTTTGGGACCCCGGCCGTTCCTTTCACCTCAGCAATAGCTGGGAGTTTCGACGTAGATGTGGCAGTTTTGACAGCGCTTCGACGAACTCGCCAGATTGGCCCAGATGTCGTCGCCCAGGCTATCCTGAGCGCAATGGCAGCAAACGCCCTAGGCAAGGTTGCATTGGCAGGATTGCTCGCGCCTGCCCGATTTAGCGCCCGCTTTGCCGCTGTCTGCGTGCTTGCCATCACGCTCGGATGCGTCGCCTTCGCTCCGCAGGTTAGTCACCATTGGCTGTAAGAGCGTGCCAGGTCCTGATTGACCTTCGTCAACGCGCGCCGCTGACCATCCCACTATCATTTTTATGACGACGGGGAGTTACCATGGCGTTTCCAATCCTTCACTTCTATGGCGCTGCAGGCTGTGTGACAGGGTCCTGCTTCCTGCTTGAATTGCCATCCGCGCGTGTACTTGTAGACTGTGGATTGTTTCAGGGTGCAAAGTCGGAAAAGGAGCTGAATTACAAGCCGTTCCCGTTTATACCGGCCGAACTTGACGCAGTTGTTCTCACACATGCTCACATCGACCATTCAGGACTCTTGCCAAAGCTTGCAAAGGAAGGATTTTCCGGACCGATCTTCGCAACTGTAGCGACAATCGATCTCTGCGCCATCATGCTGCAAGATTCCGGGCACATACAGGAATCCGAGGTAAAGCAGCTCAACCGACGCAACCGCCGGCGCGGGCGTGGCACCGTTGAGCCCATTTATTCCGCGGACGACGCGCGAAGAATGATGCCGCAGTTTGTCCCAATTCCCTACGGCGAGTGGCGTGAGGTCGCGCCAGACCTTCGGTTTAGAATATGGGATGCCGGGCATTTGATGGGCTCTGGTTCAATCGAGATCGAGTGCATGGGCGTAGAGCAGCTGATCCGACTTTTGTTCTCCGGCGATGTTGGTGCGGCGAACAAACTGTTTGAGACGCGTCCCACCGGCCCCGATCGGGTGGATTACCTGATTTGCGAAAGCACTTACGGCGACCGCGAGCGAGAGCAGTACGCAATGAGCGAGAGAAGGGATCGGCTGAAAGATATCGTTGTCAAGGCCTCGGACCTGGGCGGGGTGCTTCTGATCCCATCCTTCGCCGTAGAGAGAACACAGGAAGTACTGACCGATCTCGTTACGCTCATGGACGAACATGTGGTGGCGCGATGCCCTGTGGTGATAGATTCGCCCCTCGCGTCACGAGCGTCTGAAGCGTTCAAGAGGCATGCGGCAGAGCTTCCCAACGGGTCAGCGTTCATTCGCGCTCTGAACGCATCCAACGTACGGTTCACCGAGAGCGCGGAACAGTCGAAGGCGCTCGATCTCGTGAAGGAATTCCATATCATAATCGCCGCAAGCGGTATGTGCGAAGCAGGCCGGATCCGCCACCGTCTAAAAAATTGGTTGTGGCGACCAGAATGTACGGTTCTGTTCGTCGGCTTCCAGGCCGCCGGAACACTTGGACGAATTATACAGGACGGTGCCAGCACGGTACGCATTCAAGGCGAAGAGATCCATGTCAGCGCTGCAATTCGGACGCTCGACGCCTATAGCGGTCATGCCGACGCCAGCGAGCTCGATGACTGGATTGGCAAACGCGGTGTCAAGAAAGGTCTGTTCCTCGTGCACGGTGAGGACGCTGCGCGAAAGGTGATGTGCGACCGGCTGGCGTCCCGGACGCAAGTAACGACATACTGCCCATCCCTTGACGATTCTTTCGAGCTTTCGCCAACTGGTGCCCGGCTGATCGGTGCCAGCGCTCCCCCGCGCGTCCAGCCGTCAATTCCCGGTCACGCGGATTGGAATAATGACCTCCAGGATTTCGTGCTCGATCTCTCAGACAGATTGAAATCGATTGCACAGGACAAAGGCAGGGCGATCGTCTTGAGGCGGCTGCGCGCCGCTCTCGACGCAGATGAGGTTCCTTTGAGCAAGACGAAGGGAAAAGGCGATGCTGATCACCGAACGTGACTGGAAGCGGGGCGGGGAGCGATTTGCTATTCCAACCATCGGCGAGATACAAGGCAGGCTGGTTGTCTCTGAGGTCGTGGCCCTCGAGTGTCTGGGTGCTTTGCTCGCTTCAAAGCAAGCTGACACGATCCGTAGCGTCAAAAAAGCTGTTTTTGTACAGCTCAAGAAAAGATGCGCGCCGTTTGCGCTGTCGAAAGACGAACAGGAGGCGGCGATGGGCTATGCTCGGGAGCTGTTTGAAGCAGCGCTGGCTGAGGCGCGCACGCCTCTGGCACAGCCATCCGGGAGGTCGGCGGATGGATAGATACGCGTTGACCTTCAATGCTGGGTCGTCGAGTTTGAAGCTTGGCCTCTTCAGGCTGGCCGATGGTCGGGGTGTTCGCATCGGTGGGGGTGCCATGAGCTTCGGCGATGGCGAAAATTTCTCGTTCCAGATTCATGATCGAGCCGAGACCGTCAGGTTGTCCGGAGCATCAACCCGCAAGTCTCAGGTTAAGGCGGTCGTCGATCACCTTCTTCCAGATGGCGCGATACCGGTCTTTGCAGGCCATCGCATTGTCCACGGCGGACCGAAATTCGATCAGCCGGTTCAACTTGGCAAGGATGTCCTGGCCTCGATCGAGGCGCTTGCTCCTTTTGCACCAATGCATCTTCCGCCGGCACTCGAAATTGCACGGGCGGTTTGGGAAATCTATCCCGGCCTGCCTCAGACAGCCTCTTTCGATACAGCTTTCCATGCGTCTCAAAGTTCTTTGGCATCGAGGTTTGCAATCCCTCGCGAACTTCATGACGCCGGCGTTAGGCGCTACGGCTTTCATGGGCTGTCATATAAGTACATTGCAGGAGCCCTGCGCAGGCTCGATCCGGATCTTGCAAGCAGTCGGGTTATCTGTGCCCACCTTGGGAGCGGCGCCAGCCTCTGCGGTATGGTCGATGGCGTTAGTATTGACACGAGCATGGGTTTTTCTGCCCTCGACGGAGTTCCGATGGCGACCAGACCGGGGGCGATCGACGCGGGCGCTGTCATCCATCTGCTACGCCACGACTACCGGCATGCCGATGATCTCGAAAATTTCCTCTACCACAAATGCGGACTGCTCGGCGTGTCCGGCAAGAGCGGCGACGTGAAGGTATTGTTGGAGGATTGCCAGCCTGCCTCAAGAGAGGCGGTAGACCTCTTCTGTTTTCGAATAGCGGGTGAAATCGGCAGGCTCGCCGTCTCGATTGGAGGGGTCGACGCGATCGTGTTCACTGCAGGCATTGGGCAGCATCAGCCTGAAATCCGCAGGGGCGTCGCCCGCCATCTTGCATGGATGGGGCTTTCGTTGAGCGAGACCGCCAACAAAGCAAACACGATGGTGATCAGTGCCCGCGATAGTGATGTTACCGCAATGGTAATAGGCACTGACGAGGAGCAGGTCATCGCTGATGAAGCAGTCAGCATCTTAGCGCAAGCGATTTTGAGAGGAAGCCATGATGAAGAACGAGGTTAAGAAAGACGCGCCAATGGTAGATTTCGAACTTATGGACCGCTACTGGAGGGCAGCGAATTATCTGTCAGTCGGTCAAATCTATCTCATGGATAACCCGTTGCTGCGGGAGCCGTTGCAACCGCGTCACATCAAGCCTCGTCTCCTTGGTCATTGGGGAACGACGCCTGGACTAAACTTCGTCTACGTGCATCTCAACAGGGTCATTAATCTTCGAGATCGGGATGTCCTCTACGTCTGTGGTCCCGGCCATGGGGGACCTGGGATGGTTGCAAACGTTTACCTTGAAGGCACCTACACAGAAGTCTATCCGCAGATCGGCGAGGACGCCGATGGAATGCGCCAGCTCTTCAGACAATTCTCCTTTCCGGGAGGCATTCCCAGCCATGTTGCCCCGGAGACACCCGGTTCGATACATGAAGGTGGAGAACTTGGTTACGCTTTAGTCCACGCGTTCGGAGCTGCATTCGACAATCCCGATCTCGTTGTGGCCTGTGTCGTGGGTGACGGCGAGGCGGAGACCGGCCCCCTTGCCGCGGCCTGGCACTCGACCAAGTTTCTCAATCCGTCACGCGACGGCGCGGTCTTGCCGATACTGCATCTCAATGGCTACAAGATTGCAAACCCGACGATCTTATCGCGAATGAGCGATGATGAGCTGGAGCGCTTGTTCGACGGCCTGGGCTACGAGCCAATCTTCGTCGAAGGAGGTGATCCTGCAAGTATGCATGCGAAGATGGCCGCTGCCCTGGATCGAGCGTTCGATCTGATCGAGGTCTTGCAGCGCCATGGAAGAGAGGCCGATGATCCGGTCGGAGTACCGAGATGGCCGATGATCATCCTGAGAACGCCTAAGGGTTGGACCGGCCCGAAAGAAGTGGATGGCAAGAAGGTCGAGGGCTTCTGGCGTTCACACCAGGTGCCTGTCAACAACTGCAGGGACGATGCTGACCACCGTCAGATCCTTGAGCAATGGATGCGCAGCTATCGACCGGAAGAGCTGTTTGACGGCGAGGGACGCTTGCTGCCGGAACTGCGCGCTCTCTCACCAAAAGGTGCAAAACGGATGGGGGCGACCCCGTATGGCAATGGCGGAAAGTTGCGCCGCCAGCTGCAGCTGCCGGATTTCCGGGCGTTTGCCGTTGAGGTCNAAGACCGCGGAATGCCGCAGGTCCANTCGACCGAGGTGCTCGGTCGCTATCTTCGTGAAGTCATGCGGTCGAGCGCAAGGGATCGCAACTTCCGCATCTTCGGGCCAGACGAAACGGAGTCGAACCGCCTGGGCGCAGTGTTCGAAGCGACCACTCGAATTTGGATGCAGGATATTGAAGATTATGACGTGCATCTTGGCCGTGATGGTCGTGTGATGGAGGTGTTGAGCGAGCATCTCTGCCAAGGCTGGCTAGAGGGTTATTTGCTGACCGGGCGACATGGTTTCTTCTCATGTTACGAGGCTTTCATCCACATTGTCGATTCGATGTTCAACCAACACGCAAAGTGGCTGAAAGTCTCTCGTGCAATCGAATGGCGCGAGCCGATTTCATCCTTGAACTATCTGCTGACGTCGCATGTATGGCGCCAGGATCATAATGGCTTTTCTCATCAAGACCCTGGCTTCGTCGATCTCGTAGCCAACAAAAAGCCCGACGTCGTTCGCGTCTACCTACCGCCGGATGCCAATACACTGCTGTGGGTCTCAGATCACTGTCTCAGGACCTATGACCGCATCAACGTTATTGTCGCCGGCAAACAGTCCGAGCCACAATACATGCCAATGGACGAGGCAATCGCTCACTGCGAGGCGGGAGCCGGCATCTGGCACTGGGCAAGCTTTGAGCAGGGGACAATTTCGCCGGACGTCGTCATGGCCTGTGCCGGTGACGTGCCGACCATGGAGACGCTCGCTGCAGTCATGCTGCTGCACGAGGCAATCCCTGATCTGAAAATTCGGACCGTAAACGTGGTCGATCTGCTGGCCCTTCAGGATCCAGAGCAGCACCCTCATGGCCTCCCAGTTTCTCGTTTCGATGCGTTATTTACGCGCGATAAGCCGGTGATTTTTGCCTATCACGGGTATCCCTATCTCATCCATCGACTGACTTACCGACGCACCAATCACAGCAACTTCCATGTCCGCGGTTTCGTGGAGGAGGGAACGACAACGACCCCCTTCGACATGGCCGTGCTGAACCAACTGGACCGCTATCATCTTGCTATTGAAGCCATCGCCCACGTTCCGGGTCTTGCAGAGCAGGTCCCTCACGTCCTCGTGGCTCTGAAGGCAAAACTCGAAGACCATCACGCTTTCGTTCGGCAATATGGCGAAGACCTGCCGGACATTCAGAACTGGCGGTGGAGGCGGTCGCCATGATGGAGTTCCGGAAATCGCTGCGATGGTCTTTAGCGGTGCAATGCTCCGCAGCCATCAACCAAGTCTTGATAAATAATCTTCTATACTTGCAACCGGTTTCTTGCCGAGGTCCTTTGCGATTTCGGCCAGGACCAATTGTTTTGTCTTTTCGGGCAGAAGTTCGCGCACCAGGCCCAAGACCCTCGGCGGCGATATAACGACGATGCCAGGTATCTTGTCCTCATCACACCGATGGGCCACATTCGTCGCCACTTGCGACAGGAAACGCCGTTCGGCTTCGGCGTGAAGATCGGCTTCGTCGAACGCTGCCCGGCGTGTTCTTGCGCTAGGCGTTCCGATCTTTCCTGGTCTGTCTGATCCGAGTGAACTCGTGCGTCCGGCACCGTCCGCCAGGTGCTCGACCACGACAAGATTGATTGCGTTCGCATCTCCTTCATTTCGTAGGAGAATTGCGCGACCGCCGTCGCAAACGAGAACCAGAGCACCCTTTGAAATTCGAACGTTTTTCATCGGTTTATCCTCTATAGCTGCCAAACCTCTATTGAAAGTTTGAACTCAATTCAGATGACAGACCTTGTTCCGGATCAAAGAATGGCTGAAAGCTCACCGGTGGGGAGGCGATGAAGCACTGGGGAGTTGACCACTGTCAATGAAAGGGTCGCTCTTCTAAGCAAAGCTGGAGCCTCACCGTTCAAGGACGCGAAAATGACCTGGAAGACAATAAAGGCTCACATCGACATCGGCTCGGAAGCAGGCCGGCGCGCCGCGTTCGTCTATAGCCTCGCCTCCAACTTTGGTGCTGAGGTTCGGTTCATCACAGCAGCGCAACCAGATTCCGACCTGAATACAAAACCGCAGTCGGGGCTCGGCGAGCAATCCACTATGATGGATCTTCAAGCTATCCAGGAAAAGCAAAGACAACTGAAGGCCAAGGCACAGGAGCACCGGCCCAACTCAGTGGAGTTCAATTGGACGAGCGAGATTGCCAATCCTACCGCTGTGATGCTCAATCGCATCTGCGGATGCGACTTGGCGATTATCTTTCCTCCCGAACCTTGGCAGTCTTTCGACGAAAGACGCACGATCGACGTGGGGCGTTTCCTGGTTTCAGCGGGTCGGCCCGTCTTCCTGCCGAGCGCATTGATGAGACCATGTTCTGGAGAGGTCGTGCTGATCGCCTGGAAAAACACGAAAGAAGCAAGACATGCAGTCAAAGATGCGTACCCTCTTCTTGTCAAGGCAAGGGATGTCGTCGTGCTTTCCGTCGCTGAGGAGGGTGAAAAGGACGGTTCGGTCGAGGACGTCATCAGATGTCTGATCGCGCACGGCATCCCCGCCAGACTGATGAGCGAATGGCGCCCTACTTTGACCGATGGAGCGACGATCACCACCGTTGCGCGCTCCATAGGCGCTGACGTAATCGTTGCCGGCGCCTATGGCCACGGTCGTATTCGCGAATGGCTATTCGGGGGCGTAACGCGGTGGCTGCTTGAGGATAATTCGTTCAACCGATTGTTTTCCAACTGATCGACCCGCCGGTCCTTCCCGAAGAAGCAGTTGTCCGTTGATCTTTCCATAGCGCGCCTGTGCAGCTCGAGTGACGTTCAGGCGACGCCGAGATCCATTTTCTGATCACCGTTTTCAGGTCCAGCCGGCACTGCCGGAGCGGCCCAGAAGACGCTTGGAATTCACAATGTACTTGGCAATGGCGGCAGACGCTACACGAGATGATGGGCGATCTGCGCGGCTTGTCAGTATGATCGGGACTTTGGCGCCGAGCACGAGCCCCGCGGCGTCGGCCCCGGCGAGGTAAACGAGTTGTTTGGCGAGCATGTTACCGGCCTCAAGATCTGGTACCAGCAGAATATCGGCGTGACCCGCAACTGTTGATCTAATCTCTTTGATCCGTGCCGCCTCAACGCTTATTGCATTATCGAGCGCCAGTGGGCCGTCAATCACCGCGCCACGGATCTGGCCGCGCGAAGCCATGACGGTGAGGCAGGCGGCATCGATCGTCGCCGGCATCTCGCTGTTCACAGTCTCTACGGCAGCCAGGACCGCGACCTTGGGCTGGCGGACCCCGAGCGCGTGCAAAAAGTCGACCGCATTCTGGCAGATGTCACGCTTCTGCTCCAGGTCAGGCCTGATGTTGATCGCCGCATCAGTGACGACAAGTAATTTTCGATATGCTGGGATATTCATCACGTATACGTGGCTCATTCGCCTCTCTGTCCTCAGGCGATGGCTTGCCACAACGGCTTGCAACAATTCATCGGTGTGGAGGCTGCCTTTCATGAGAGCGTCGATCGAGCCACTTGCAGCNAGTTCGGCNCCGAGATCAGCCGCAGCGTGACTGTGTTCGACGNNTTTGATTTGTAACCCTTCAAGACTGACGCCGGCTGCCTTTGCGGCGTCAGTGATCTTCTGTGGTGGGCCGATTAGGACAGGATCCAAAATGCCTGCGGTCGACAAGCCAACGACGGAACTGATCACTTCAGCAGAGCATGGATGCACAATGCCGGTCCGCAGCGGGGGCGAGGCGCGGGCTGCCGCAATAAACCGATCGTAGCGTCCGTGCCGTTTGCTTTGCAATTCAGGTAATCCGAATGTGGTTCTCGACCGCCGAAACTCCGGGTACGGACCACGCTGCGCGCTCGGCGGCTGCGCGTTCGTTCCAGGCGCGAACTCCTCCTTCCAGGACAACTCTGCGATCATGCACCTCGACGGAGATCTTTCCTGCGTCAACCTCAGCGTTGCGCCGCAACGCCGCTTCGATGCGGCCACGCACGTCCGTGACGGTCGGCCCGGGGCGGACAGCGATGAGGTTGATGACCCCGCGCACACCTCCAAGCTTCCGGACCGCTTCCTCCGCTGCAGTCTTTTGGAACTGCCAATGAACATCACCGGATAAGGTGACCCAGCCGCCCTCGACTTTGACGTGGATCGGCCCCTCTGGCAGGGCCGTGTTCCAAG
>Ga0055526_1003456_pt1 | contig 10019 bp, 10 predicted proteins | sample AraplaCol_mMF_r2_FD_55013 | JGI IMG/M metagenome (GOLD analysis project Ga0055526, IMG submission 55013) | Arabidopsis root microbial communities from North Carolina, USA - plate scrape MF_Col_mMF_r2 | ecosystem: Host-associated > Plants > Roots > Endosphere | place: USA: North Carolina... | reverse complement strand
CTACCATTCAGCATTCCGTGGTTGATCAGTCCACAATAAAAGGGCTTTTTAAAGATTTTGGTTAGCTGCTGTTTGTACATGGGTACTCCCATTGCCCGAAGTCCCAAAATAATTTCTTCATTTTTCATGCCTTCCGCCTTCCAAAGGAATGCCTTCTTCAACTTACCGCCAAGGTGCCCAAGGATCAGGTACGACAGCGGGTAATGATTGTATTGCAAGCAGAACTGGACATTAACACCGAAGTGCAAAAACGGGGCCGTATCAACCGCACAGGCCAGATCATGAAACCCATCTACGACTATGTTACTTCCGCCATCCCTGCAGAAAAGCGGCTCATGATGATGTTGCAGAAGAAGCTGAAATCCCTAGATGCCAATACTACTTCCAACCAAAAGCAGGATAGTGCCACCAGGTTGGGGCTAACAGCAGAGGATCTGCGCCGCCTGAAAGCCCTTGGCGCTAAAAAAAACGATTTCCTGTGATTTGATAGGCATGTCAAGCATGACAGATATGTGGGGTGACATTAAGATCATTTATAATGATAGCCTTGTCAATAACTTATACTTATTTAACGCAGAAATAATTAACAATACTTCAAAGGATGCCCCCAAAAATATGGTAGTAACGTTCTCTGTTGAACAAGGGGCTGCTTTTTTTCTCAGAGAGACAGGTGTTATTAAGAATGGAGATGTAAAACTGGGGCTCAAGTTAGACCCTGGTTATTTCGCCCAGTTATTAGACGTAAAAGAGCGATGGAATCAGCTACCAGCAGAGGAGAGAACTTCACAAGACCCAATAAATTATGAGATAGATCATGTCATCACGCATAGAAAATTTGTTTTACCGATCTTAAACAGGCAAAGTATAGCCTCCTTTAATTTTCTAATTGCGGCCAACACCCCGGAAATTCCGATCCTATCAATCGGTATCTATGAGCCAGGCGTAAGTTTGACTTGGCTTGAATCGGCGGCCAGAAAGAAAAGAAGAGATCTATGGAAAAACATTTTAATAACATTTTCTTTTTTTGGATTGGCTTTTCCCATTATGCATTTTTCTCCGTCTATAACTTGGGCGGTTTGGTTAATGATTGCAAACTCCTTCATATCCTACGTTATAGGCTGGGTATTATTATCTCTGCTGAGGGTTGTAAAAATCCTGTAATTTACCTGGTACTATTTCGCCTTAAATCCTCCATCCCCTGGTTCGATAGTAGTTCAATGTGAGGCACAAATCAACCTAGAATATAATTAAGAGGAATATTTTATTGCAATTATCTTGAAAGTGCTTTATTCCAACATTTTTATGTATGTTAGATATATATAGCATCTCATGCTATAAATAGTAGTTCTTAATATTAAATAACATGTACAAAGCAAATGTTTATCGCGTTATGATTGCCTCCCCAGGCGATGTCAAGGCAGAGCGGGAGATAGCAAGAGAGCTTATATATGAGTGGAATACGCATCATAGTAGCCATCGAAATATCGTTCTCATACCTCTATTATGGGAATATAATACTACCCCAACAACCGGTCAACGTCCCCAGGAGACAATAAATGATCAAATTTTGAGGCATGCAGATTTAGTTATAGGTATCTTTTGGACACGGATTGGTTCAAGTACCGGCAAAGCAATAAGTGGTACAGTGGAAGAAATAGAAACTCACGTAAATGCTCAGAAGCCGGCAATGCTTTACTTTTCGACTGCACCTATTCCACAAGGCAATTTTGATCATCAACAATTTGAAGGCGTCCAGAAATTTAAACAAGAATATCAACAGGGAAGTTTGTATTGGCTGTATAATTCTCCAGATGATTTTAGAGATCTGTTTCGCAATCATTTGACAATGAAAATGAATGAACTGGAGCTTTTTAAAGGATATGAGGAGAAGCTTGTTCAATCTGACAAAGAAACGACAATTCCACTTCGGCAAGATCCCTTTTTCTCAATATCTCCGGAAGCGAAGGAATTATTGAAAGAAGCCGCTCTTGACGGCGAGATAATGAGCTTAGGCTATTTGGGAGGTAAATCGATTCAGACCAATGGTAAAAATTATACGGGATCCGCAGATCGAAGAGAGAGAGCGAAATGGGAAGGGGCAATGGATGAATTGGAAGAAAACGGATATATAAAAGCAAAAGGCTCCAAAAGAGAAATATTCGCTGTAACTTCTAAGGGCTATAATGCAGCTAAATTCCTTGAAGAGTCTTAGTCTTAGAAATGGGTTAGATGCGCATTGATATATTATTTTTTAACAACCTTAGATATTAGACAGGGATCAGCCTTTTTACATAAAGTTTGAAAATATACCGTATTTTTTGCCTTTTAGCCATCCTTTCATAATTGTACTTCACCCCTGCCATATGCAAACCCTGACACCACAAGAACTACAAATCGTAAAAGAACTACATCCTATTATTTCTGAGCATGGTTGCCTGCCCAAAGAGAGCATGCTTATTACAATGGGGAAAGCTAAACTTGCCAAGGATATAAAAGGCAACGGTGGCTTTAAAAAATTCTCCCAGCTACTTGACACGCCGTTGATGAGATTCTACCAATCTGTAGATGGACACTGTCTGAGTAGTTCGTATGAGTGTATTTTTGATAATATTCTTGCCAAACATGAAATAGAACACGAAATTCAAGTAAAAATATGCAATGAAAGACAATACAGATGCGATTTTTACATTGGAGAAACATATATCGAGGTTGTTGGGTATACCTCAAAAGAAAACCCGGATTACTTTATCAGTCTCAACAAAAAGCTCAGCCTTTATAAAAAGCTAAAAAAGAAGGTGATCCTAATACAAAAGCATGTCTTTTCTAAGAGCAAATCAGAAATAGAAAAATCAGTTCTGGCTAAACTTGGAAAACTTGTTTTATGCAAGCAGAAACAAAGGAAATATTACAGGATTGAAAACATCATGGATTACAAACCCTTTGCCTTTTGGCATCCCTTAATCAACATAGAGAAGTTTCTCATCCCCTTGATCGATAAATATGGAAGAATGCCAACTGACAAAGAATTTCGGAAAGAAAGAGCCGGAGGACTAGTTAGTGCTATCTATAAATTTCATGACTCACCCTATGAATTGGGAAAGAAGCTTGGTGTAACAGTTTTAAATAAGCCTAAAGGGTATTACTCTTGGGGTAATTCCGTAGACGCATATAAGCAGTTATGTAACAAATACCATAAGAACCTGACCACTAAGGAATTAAACAACCTGGGATATCATGGTATAGTTAAAGTCGCCCAAAAAAAGGGGGGCATGTCTAAATTTCGAGAAATATGTAATCTTAACTACGCTCCCATTAGAAAACCTTATGGATTATATACGTTAGTCAAAATTGTGAGGCAGTACAAAAGAGAATGTAAAAAACAAAAAAAATTCTTGATTAAAAAAGAGCTGAACAATTTAGGATTAGGCGACCTGGCCAGCGCAATAGATAGAAACGGCGGCTTTTATAAAATTCGAGAATTAACATCATTAAACTATGAACATTACATTGTCCCGCCCGGAACTTATGTGTTGAATGAAATTGTAGAACAGTACAAAAAGGCTTGCGAACAGAAAGGGTATTTCTTAACTAAAAGAGAATCACTAACTATCTTTTCGCGTAAGACAATTCTCTTTATTGAAAGAGAGGTGGGATTTCTTCAATTGCGAAACCTGACTGGACTAAGCCTGGAAATCAATAAAAAACCTAGAATCTATTTATATACTGAAGAGAAAGCCACCAAGGAATACAAGAAATTATGCAAAACAGCTGGCCACTTTTTGCAGGATAAAGAACTAAAATCAATGAAACTGAATAAATTGGCATGGTTCATTAGGATCAAAATAGGTTTTGGAGTTATAAGAAAGACAACAGGTCTGAAGTTTCCTTCACCTAAAAAGGTCAGGCGCGACGAAATTACACGAGAATACAAAGAACTCTGCCTGGCTAAAAAACGATTCTTAAAGTCAGGTGAGCTTATAAAACTGGGATTGGACGAGCTGGCAGGGAAAATAGAACGAATGATTGGCTTCGGCAGAATAAGAAAGGCCTGTAAGTTGAATTTTCAGATACCTCCATCGAGACGATCACTAGCTGAGGTTGTAAGGATATACAAAAAGCTTTGCAGAGAGAAAGGATATTTTCTCAATGAAGAAAGTCTGCGTTCACTTAAACAGGCAAATTTGATCAATGCCATTCGCTACAGAGGAGGGTATAATTTCATTAGAAAAGAAACGAGATTAAAGCTTCCTGAACAGAAACCTCTTAGAAAAAAGAGCAATGTAATCTTTAAAGATGTTGTTGAGCGATTTAAAAAACTAAGCCTAAATAATCGGTCCTTTTTCTCTAAGAACGATTTTCTAGCTATCGGCGACAAAGAAACCGCCTGGTACATACAAAATAATGGTGGCTATCGGAGATTTCAACGACTAAGCGGTTTAAATATCAAACAAATGCACAAACCTAATCAAAAGGATAGCTAAGCATCAGGTGTTTCGGTTCGAAAGTTGTAACCCACTCTCCGCTCAGGTCAAATTAGGAAGAATTAAGCCGGATTTTGCTTGGTTCTCCCTTTTTTTGTCATGTCATGTCGGATTTTTCTTCCAAATTCGCTCCATCTCGGTTTGAAATTATTCCAGCACTTCAAATTCCTTCTTTCTGACGCGCCAGAAAGAAGGAAGCCCTAAAACCATCTCTGATTTATTCGTAAATTCCGCTTCTACCCATATTATAATTAAATGCCTGGCAAACATCGTCACATGAATGAAATGCATGAATACATTTTGAATGAATTAAAAAAAGAGATCAAATTACACGGGTTAAAATCTGGAGAAATAATTATTGAGCTAGATCAAATCAATAAAGATACGAATACCTCAATTTTTAATTTAATTGACAGTTTTTTTTTTGATAACAATATTCAGACTGAACACAAGGATTTTACTATCAAAGAGATTATTTTAAACGAGGCTATCAATTCCATAGTATACGGATTCAGCTCGAAGCCAAATTATACACATATAGATAGGAATTTAGCGACGCCCAAAAAAATAAAATAGCATACACATTTATAAGCCTCTTTAGTAATCCTAAATTTTATTCTATTAATGCCAGAATTTATAGAGAACCGCTCAATCTAGCAGACTTCTGGGAGACAGGCGGAGCAATTGTAGTTGATGATAAAATGATAGGAATTATTTGGGTAAATGATCTTTATGACAAATTCTGACAATTCTTAGAAATAAACAGGATCAAATCTTAACTATCACATTTTAAATTATGACTAACCCACTATACTAAATCTCCATATCTGTCCAAAAAGTCCTTGATTTCACCTAAATTTTCCATAAATCGGTTCGAAAGTTGTAACCTACTCTCAGCTAAGGTCAAAAGAGGAAGAACTATTCCTAGTTCTTCCTCTTTTTGTTTAATTGTGCTTGGTTTTCTCCGGGGCCAACTTCAATAGGAGCTGTTTCAGCTGCCCTTAAAAATAATTGGTGATTAGTTGAATATGTTACTAAATCTGCCGAAGCAGGCCGCTGTCATCTAGTAGCAAAGCGACCTCCCAAAACGTGTATCCGGCATGTCATCGTGAAATCGTCTCGATTCACGGGTAGCCCATTCCGGATCCAGTAAGCTTCAAATCCTTTATCTCCTGGTTTTAAACATTTACGCCATCTTCTTCGGATTGATTATATTTGGTATAACTCTACCTATTTAAATAGATTGTCATATGATACGCTACAAAGTTTACCCTAACTGGTTTCGAAACTCATTCCTTTGAAATTTGTGCATTTTTTAGGTAGTGGAACACTTTTAGGTTTACATCATTATTAACCTTAAAAACTGAAATAATGCAAGCACAAGTAATCACTTATCAATTAAATGATATTTCCCAAGCGGAATATCTNAAACAAATGGTTGANCCAGACGCACCCATTTTAGCAAACGTAAAAGGTCTAATTTCAAAAGTTTGGTTGGCAGACGAAGAAAAAAATACCTTTGGGGGTTTTTATTTGTGGGAAAGCAAAGAAGCCATGGAAACCTTTATGCACTCCGACCTGGTAGCAGCAGTTATAAGCAGGCCGTTTGTTAAGAACGTGTCGTCTGTTGACTTCACGGTAAACGAAGCTGCATCAAAAATTACTCGTGGACTGAAATAGTCTTACAGGAAAATCCACTAAAACAGTTTTCTTCTCCCGATAAAATGATGGCAACCTATGCCCCCAGGCCGTTCTGGGTATTACAACTACCCGGGGGAATGCCGGAACGTAGCCGGAATAGACGTTTTACCAGTATCCCCGCTTACACTTCATTTTGAAGACATCAATCTAATAGTAGCCGATCTTTCTCTCTATTGACGATTTTAATGCCCCATCTGCTTTATAAGTGATCCTCTTGATCCAATTACCGGTTTTGTCATACTTATATTCACACCGGTATGATCTCCTCATATCTACTCCTGCACTATCTTTTACTATGCATTCAAGTATATTTCCGAAAGTATCATATTTATAATGGGTCTCCGTCATGTCCTCGTAACCGGCATTTATTTTAGATTCAATCAAGCGGCTGTTTTTGTCATATACACTCAGCTTCGTTCCTGAAAGCTCACCGAACCGGTTATATTCTGTTTCTCTTGTAGTATCTCCACTGTACAGCCACTCTGTTCTTCTTTTAAGTTTTGTTTCATCATCGGTGTAATAGTCCTCCGAGGTACGCCGGCCCTGGGAATCGTATGTATACCTGTAGGTAGAGGTTGAGCCGGGAGGCGTCAAACCAACCCGATGTTTAACAAAACTAAGGCCTGGGCCATAGGTACGTTGGTCCCTGTATTTCAGGTACCCGGAGCTACCGTAATTAGAAAATTCAATCATGTTGCCTTGGTCGTCGAACACATAAGTAACTTTGTAATCCAGGGTGCTATCTTCATTATAGGCAATTATTTCAGTATTGTTACCAGCTTCATCATATTGGTATACATTCCTGCCCTGAAAGCTTTCCTGCTCCAGGAAAGTGGTTAACTCAGTACAATTACCTGCGGCATTAAATTTATAATANCGTTTTGTAACATAGTAAGTTAGTTCGGAATCAGGAACGTATTGCTTGTAGTTAAATTCTATAATAGATCTTACATNGCCCTTCAGGTTATACGTTTGCCGGTTATTCTGGTAAGCTTTATCAGGCTGNGCATTTACNATATTAGCGAGNACGATAAACAGGAACAGTAAAGGTTTTCTCATGGTGTGCAAAATAATAAAAGCCCTATGATTTTCATCATAAGGCTTTTAATTCAGGTATCCTATCTTACTTCGAAACAAGCGTTGTCACACTTGAAGGAGCAAGGTTAATCTGCCATAAAATTCGCCGGTATTCAGAAAAATTGCAGCAATATGAACGAATTATAAAGAATTCCATTATTTTATCATATTTTAATTAAAAAATGTATATTTATTTCGACATTAGCCCTATAGACTATGCGTCTAAAGCTATTAACCTTAAAACTTAGTAACATTAAATCATCATGATTTCCATGATCCGTCCAATTTTTATCGCTCTGCTAATTGCAATTTCCTCAACTTCCGTTTTCGCAAAAGCCAGAATTCCTTTGGGGGAAAGAGAAGTATTAAACAAAGTGTATGACCTACCTGATACAGATGAATTTAAATTAAAAGATGGCAATTTTATGGACCTGGCAACACTTCATAAAGAATTCAACATTGCCTATCTCCTTCCATTATACATCACAGCAGAACCTAAATTGGTTGGCTTTGATGCACAAACGGAATCTTATTATGATATACCTCAAGACCAAATTGATGCAATCTTAGCATCACAAAAGCTGAACAAAGAGGCACTTATTAAATTGCCCTTTTACACAAGATACGGAGGTAAAATAGTGGCGGTATTGATTATCGGCTTACTGATCTGGGGAGTGATTCCTTCAAAGAAAGAAAAAGTAGAACCTACCAACATTTAAACTTAACCTTAAGACGTTAAATCGTGGACCCAATTTTTTTTATTCCGGTAGTAGCAGTTGCCGCAGGCCTGGTGGTTATGGTAATAATGAAAAAACGTCACAGCTCTGCAAAAGCTGAAATAAATATTGATCAGGAGCGCCAGCATTATGCTTTCTACAAAAATGAGTTACTGGATCAGGATTTCTCTTTTCTTAAAGATTGGATGAACGGTAAAGTAATTGATGCTTTCAGTTCTGCGTCTATACCTCAGAGTACAGCAAATCAAGTTCAAAACTTAATAGGTGATGGATTGAAAAATGTAGCGTTGTCAGCCGTTGGGGTAAAGCTCAGGCGGGTGGAAACCGATGCCTTTTGGGTTTTGAGTGGTAAAGATCTGCATTTTCTCACAACGGATACCGCAGGTGAATTGGAAGAGCACATCATCTTCGATCATTTTCGCATAGAAAAAGCCCGTTTACAAGATGGCGGATTAAAGACTCCATTAGGAATCTATAACACAAAAAAAGTAGAAGAATATCTGCCCAAAGTTCATCTGATCACGTTTGATATTGACGGAGAACAATTATCGCTTGAAATACACGATAGATTGAGATATGTTGCAGATCCTACGGATATGTGGAACCTAAAAAAGCAACATCAGGTCAGAGCAAAGTATCAGGTGGTTGGAGAGCGGTTTTTAGCGGAGTTAAAATCCCGGTTTTCTAACTTATAAGGAACTGACCATCCGAACCTGATATCCTGATACAACATATTCCCGGAGAGCGTTCCACACACTCCCGGCTGCGGGGACAAACCACAAAAATGGTTTGTCCCCTTTTCTTTTCCCTCATAAGTTCTGGCAGCGCTATTTTAATTCCTATTTTGTAGTTTTAAGGAAGCAAACTTAATAGTCATGACAGTAGCACAAATAGCCACCCGTCTGGCAAATTATTGCCGCAATGAACAATTCAGCGTCGCGCAAAAAGAGCTCTATGCCGATGATGCCGTGAGCATTGAACCTTTCGAAATTCCCGGTTTTGAGAAAGAAACCAGGGGGCTGGCTGCTTTAATGGAGAAAGATAAGAAGTTCAACTCGATGGTAGAGTCCCGGCATGGCACCACCGTCTCTGAGCCCCTGATTGCCGGAAATGTATTTTCCTTTGTGTTGACGATGGACATCAAAATGAAAGGCAGGGACCGTGAACGGCTAACGGAGCTTTGCGTATACACTGTTAAAGATGGTAAAATAGTTTCTGAGCAGTTCTTTATGTAAGGAGGCCTTCAAACATATATCACTGTTCCAGGTTCCTCACCAGCAACTCCTCCAGCTGACGGATCTCCTCTTTAAAAATGGCCTTTTTCCGCTTGCAGAAATACAACATGCTTTCTACGTGTGGACTTCCTTCCCAGGCAAGCTTGATCGTTTTATTTCCAATAGCCCGCCTGCAAAGAAAATCCGGCACTACAGCAAAACCTTTACCATTGCTGAGACAGCGAAGGATAGATGAGAAATGAGGAACTACATAGTTGGGCGTCCAATCCGGGAGGGAATCGAAATTTGTCAGCCAGAAATTCCTGAGGTATTCCAGGTCTGCCGCTGAAGTGTACCATATCTGCTGCTTCAACCATTGATTGATGGCTGTTCTGTCATTGTTCAACACCAGCTGATCCAGCTGTTCGGAATCCGTTTTACTGCCACAGACCAAAACAAGACGTTCGTTGACAAAGGGCGTATATTCCAGGTTCACCTGCAAGCCTTTCTGAGGGGTTACTATCAGATCGAGCTTTCCTGCATCAAGGTCCTGCAGCAGCTCCGGGTAACGGTCAAAGCGCAGGATCAGGTTAAAGGCCAGTTCTGCCAGATGTGCTTCGAGTGTACATTCAAATGTTTCCACTGCCATTGCTACACTGATCGTAGGCTTATTCACCCTGGAATTCCGGAAAAATGACTGCTCCGCCGCCTCCAGCTTATTCAGGGAATCCAGGACGCAATTATAGAGAATAACGCCCCGCTCTGTAGGCTTCATCTTTCGTGTTTCACGATTGAACAGAGGATAGCCG
>Ga0055526_1003450_pt1 | contig 10030 bp, 7 predicted proteins | sample AraplaCol_mMF_r2_FD_55013 | JGI IMG/M metagenome (GOLD analysis project Ga0055526, IMG submission 55013) | Arabidopsis root microbial communities from North Carolina, USA - plate scrape MF_Col_mMF_r2 | ecosystem: Host-associated > Plants > Roots > Endosphere | place: USA: North Carolina... | reverse complement strand
AGCGAGTTGGTAGGCCACCCAATTCACTGGAAGTCAAAGACGCAATCGGGCGTCACAATTTATAAACCAGACGGAACGATTGAAGCGACTGTCGACGGCGACAAGGCCACCTACAAGGGGACATGGAGCATCAAAGATAATAAGATGTGCGAGAAATTCGGTAAGGAAAAATGTGCAACGATCAATTCGCTTGGAGGTAAGAAATACTCCAAGGGGGCCGGAACATTTACAGTGGAATAGAGCCGGTTTTGGTTTTCGTCACCAGGCGGCTTAAGTGCCGCCTGGCTTGTCGCGTAACGGGAAAAAGCGCCTGAGTTCAGCCAGCGGCCTTGATGCTCGTGTTGCAAAGGCCCCATTATCCGCCGCCCTTCTGGATCCACTTTAGATCGCCTAGTGTGCCGGCATCCTTGGCGGCGCACGAGTTTGAACAATACCAGCAACGCCCCCCAATTGGCCCAGAGAGCCGTGCGAGGGCGGCTAGTTGAAGTGTTTGCTTATTGCAAACCTCACTCGAACTCGGTTAGGTCACCGAGGGGCGAGGTCGGACCAAATCGAGTGTAAATCTGCTACAATACCGAAACGATAAACTACCACATGATAGCTGGGTTGATTATCTGCGCATCGCTGACCGTCGTCGACGGCGACACGGTGAAGTGCGACGGGCAGAACATGAGACTTCTGGGGGGAGGTGTTCCGTTCGTCAGCGGCATCGATACGCCGGAGATCGGATCACACGCGAAGTGCTTGAAGGAACGGAAGCTTGCGTTGATCGCCAAGGGCCGGCTACGCGAGCTACTGGCTGAGAAGGGCTTGCGGGTGATGTTCAGCGGTGCGGTGGACAAGACACAAACTCACCGGCCGCTCGTCAACATTTATCGCACCAACGGGGAGGAGATTGGGAAGAAGCTGCTGCTGGAAGGCTTCGCTCGCAGCTGGAGCCCTAAGCAGCGCAACGATTGGTGTGGCTGATTGTCGGAGCGAGAGTGGTCGCAGTGACGCGATGATGGCGTTCGGGTCGTCTCCTTCGGCCGCGCGCTGAAAATCGACCCGAAAACCGTGAGGCGACACTTTCGCCGCGAGCTGGATGTCGGCGCCGCAAAGCTTGAAGCCGCTCTTGTCGGCCATCTGCTCCGCTTGCCGCCGGTAGTGATGATGTGGCGCTAAAGGCGATCCGGTTCGTCCTTCGGGCAAGGTTCGGCTGGAGCGAATTCATGCCACCTAGTGGTTGACGCGACCGCCGGGTGGGATGAACGGCAAGTCGCTTGATCAGCTTCCTATTTCCGCGCACGTCGCTTTTGCCACTTCTTTTCGAGGTAGCTGCTATAGGGTTCAAGCCCGAGATAGAGTTGCTGGGTATAGTCGGCCAAATGTCGCAAGTTATCTACTGTTACCCAGCCGCGAGCTACGATTTCGGCATGTTTGCCCCCCTTAGCCTTCCACTCTGACCGCAGATTGTTTGCGGTGAATAGTTCTGTGCCAGTTAGCATAATAACAGGTGCCCGGCTGCGGCGCTGTTGCTGCGGAACGTATTCACGGCCCCACGAGGCTAGCCTCCTTACACGCAAAATTTCTTGCGGTGAAAGCTCGCTCTCTTCTTTCATGGTGGAGAAGACGATGACCGATCCAGGAAAGCGTTCTGCGAGGATCTTCATTCTATCGACATCATCCTGCGTGAACACCTCCCGACCGAAACTCTTCACCTCGCCGAAAATCGCTTCGGTAGGATAATCGTTGCCCAGCGTTTCCTTGCGCTGATACCAGAGAATGACGTCAGCTTCCGCTTTGGTTTTCGGTCCAAGGCCCAGCTCTTGCCCGGCCGTCCACGTAATCTGAGGGCCGCTCATGCCGATAACGTTGGCAAAGAAGCGGAGTGTAAGTGCCGCCGCATAACCTCCTCGCGCCGAGTCAGGAAGAGCGAACGGACCGACCAAGCGGTAGGACCATCGGGTGTGTTGGCTTGATGCCGGATCGATGATTGGGAATGGGAAAGTTTGTAGGCATAGGCCGCAATTGACCGTGTAGCCAAGGTCTTTCAACGGATGCCAGCTCCAACTTGAACATTTCTCACATTTGATTTCTAGACCAAGTTCGACCGCGTTGCGTTGCACTAGAGTCTCGAAATTTTGCCGTCGCCAAATGTTATCTTTGGTGGCGTTGTGGATGCGGTTCTGGAACTCTTGATGCTGTATGCTCCGCGATCCCGGCTTGCGCGATATTTCATTGAGCAGCTTAACTATCGCCGGGTGAGCTATGGCCGCCACACCCCCAAAGCCGCCGAGCGTTTGCACGATCTGCTGAGTGGCGCGTCCTGCGTCAGAGGGAAAAGATTTTACGTTCTGTTCTTCCAGCCATTTCCGGATCGCTGTCGCACCGTCCAACAACCCCCAGGACTGCGGCAAGCCTCGGTCCGCCGGGAGCAACACCAAGCCTTCGGTCGTAGAAAGCAAATCCTCGGACGTAAAATTCAAGCGGGTGAATAGGCCTTGCCGATGATTTGTTGGATAGACGGTGGCAATCTGATCATTGAGTCCCCAGTCTCGCAGAGTGACAACATTGGCCCACCGTGGATTGTTTCCGTACTCCGAAGCAAACTCAGGATGCAGCGGTTCGAACCGCAGGTGGGGCTTCGGGGAATCAATTAGCACATCAAAGGTTTTCGTTTTGGCTGACAACGTTGGTCGCATTTCGCGCAGTGCGAAACTCGGGGAAGGCTGCCAGAGAGCTGGATACCAATCCTGTCGGACATTCGCTCCCTTAACCTCGACTCTGAAATGATTATGGTAGATGGATTCCAAGTCTTCGGTTGGAATTGAACGCGCGAACATCACATGCGGCGTAATCATTACACCGTTGGGATTGCCAGGAAGGGGTCGATAGTTCAGCTCAATAAATCTTTTCGCAAAAGCTGATAAATCCTCTGCCCATTGAACAGGAATTGGCCATACATCCCGACGTGTGGCCCGAAGGTTCCAGAAGTCAATGAGGTCCTGAGGCTTTGTCGCATCCAGTACGAACAGTGCCGGATAGCTATGATCGTGATAGTGAACATTGAACTTCGATTGCCCCATAACGAGTGCTGATCTCGCATCCGATTCGAACAGTTTGACCAGCGCTTCACTATCAAGCGCGATGGTCTCTGGATCGAAGGCATCGACGAAAGCCTTCCCGAAATAAGCAAGGTTGTCGCTCGTCGGGAAATCGCCCGCCAAACAGGCGCTAAAGGCGTCAAACTTTTTCTCCCGCGCACCTACGTGCACAATGCCGTGCTCATGGCGTCGTGTGAATTGGAACTCCTTGCGATAGAGATCGCGATAGAGATCCATCACATCAAGGCCATAACCGCGCTGGTCGCGATCCCCGTCCAGCGTAAGGATGTCGGATAACTGAAGCACTCGGCCATCCTCATATCCCAAACCATCCGCCAGACCCGCAGAGGCCTCTACGACAAATTCCGGTTCAAAAAAGTCGAGATAACCATTGAGAACCTGTCGTGCTGTTTCGGTCACCCGACCGTGGCGATCCCACCAGCGAGGTAGCTGCTTCATAATCGGGATAATCGGATTGTACTTGCCACCCCACAGGCACGTATTGATCCGAAAGATTTCTAGAAGAGCGGCGGCGTCAGTGGGTCGAACAAGGAACGCAAAGCGTATCGGTCTAAGCCGAACAGTTACGCTTATGTGTGACATGCGCCCCCCGCTTTTGCTGCACGCTGAAATTCTTATGAGGCGGGGCCATTCGATACAACCTCAAGGTATCGCATTTCCCCGGAAAAGGGAGGCTGCCACGGCTCGGTCAGCTCGCTCTGTATGTCGCATGCATGTCGCGTGGAGCTGCCGGCAGCCTATCGAGGCCCTGATAGCGGACGGCAGGCCCTCAGGTCGGAATGGATGATACGCCTTTTGGACAGATGTTCGCCGTGCGGCAACGCGGTTACGATCTTCGAGCATGGCGGAGATGGGGCATGCGTCAGGGGGATCGCATTCCGCAAGCGAAATCGGTGCTGCTCAGGGCGCCGGGCTTGGTCATCGGCGCGGTCGCGTTTGGTGCGGCCGGCGGCTGGACCGCGAGCGACATGCTGGCCTCGTGGAGCGCCTCTGGCGGTTCCGGTATATCGTGCAGGATCAAGGGCAACGTTTCCATCGAGACGGGCGAGCGCATCTTCCACGTGCCGGGGCAGAAATACTACGCGCAGACGAAGATCAGCCCCAAGTATGGAGAGCGGTGGTTCTGCTCAGAATTTGAAGCCTGGGCGGCCGGCTGGCGGAAATCGAAATCGTGAGGCTTTGGCGTCGGACATGACGCCGAAAATGGACTTGACCGACGATGACCTCGGCAAGCTTGCCGAAGTTTCTGGGCACCGGCAAAGAGACGTCCCTACGCGCGATGTTCGGCACGGAGCATATTCACGGCTTGCCGACGAAACGCGCTGGCGGCCCCGTCGGAGGCAAGGCGGAGCATCAAGGCCGGCTGGACAGGTTCCAGAATTCACAGAGCAGATCGAGGTATTCGCGGCGGTCGCGGGCGGCTTTGAGATTGGCCCGCTCAGAAGCAGGGAAGAACGGATCTGAAAGAGATTAATCACTGAAGTAGAGATTAGTCTCAGTAGCTTTTGACATTAGTGCAATTTTGAGTTTCACTCAGTTTGGGTTCTGAGCGGGGCTTCAATGAACAAGCTGCTTATCTGCTGCGGGGCGGCAGCTCTTTTGTCGGGCTGCGCCGACTACTTAAATCATCGCGACACCATCACGTTCGGGGCGGGGAATGCTATGGAGGCGAATAAGGCGATCCACATTGCCCAGCCGTTCAATCCGCAATCTCAGAACACCCGAATCTATGCCGACGGCCGGCGCGTGGGCAGGGTCATGACGGAATATAATGGCGGCCCGATTCAGAGCGGCCAGCAGCCATATTCCGGAAACTGCCCAAGTGAAGAAGATATCGCTGCCGACGGGTCGAGATGCGGCGGCAGAGCCGCATCGGTGCAATGAGTGTTCCGGCGGAAACCGGAAGCCAATTTTCCCCCAGATTTTCCCCCAAGGGGTGAAATTACGGTAAGCCGCACTATGTCCGGCGCCGTATCTCTTTGTATTATCTGGAGGTTTTTGGTGCCGCTTGCAGGACTCGAACCTGCGACCCCATCATTACGAATGATGTGCTCTACCACCTGAGCTAAAGCGGCATTTCACGGCCGAAGCATGCGGCCCGCGATTTGCATGGCGCTGATACAGCCATTGTTGGAAGATTTCAAGCGCCCTGTCATGGCTTTGGCAAAAAAGAGGGGAGGGGCCGAGTAGGCGCGGCTCAGAGCGCCAGCCGGGCACGCGCCGCCTTGTATTCGGCCTCCAGCCGGTCGACGAGGTTCGCCACCGGCTCGACGGCCTTGATGGCGCTGATGCCCTGGCCGCTGCCCCAGATGTCCTTCCAGGCCTTGGCGCCGCCGGTCGCCTGCTCGAAATCCATCTTCGAGGGATCGGCCAGCGGCAGGTTGTCGGGGTCCATGCCGGCCGCCACGATCGAGGGCTTGAGGTAATTGCCGTGTATGCCGGTGAAATAGTTGGAATAGACGATGTCGCCAGCGGCGCCTTCGACGATCGCCTGCTTGTAGGCGTCGGCGGCGCGCGCCTCTTGCGTGGCGATGAAAGGCGAGCCGATATAGGCCATGTCGGCGCCCATCGCTTCTGCGGCAAGGATGGCGCCGCCGGTGGAAATCGCGCCGGCGAGCAGCAGCGGCCCGTCGAACCATTCGCGGATTTCCTGGATCAGCGCAAAGGGCGACAGCGTGCCGGCATGGCCGCCGGCGCCGGCCGCCACCGCAATCAGCCCGTCGGCCCCCTTGCGGATTGCCGAATGGGCGTGGCGGTTGTTGATGATGTCATGCAGCACGATGCCGCCATAGGAATGGACGGCGGCGTTGACCTCGGGCACGGCGCCGAGCGAGGAGATGACGATCGGCACCTTGTATTTGACGCAGAGCGAGAGGTCATGCTCCAGCCGCTTGTTCGACATGTGGACGATCTGGTTGACGGCAAAGGGGGCGGCCGGCCGCTCCGGATGGGCGGCGTCGTGGCGGGCAAGCTCCTCGGTGATCTCGGCCAGCCATTCGTCGAGCTGGCTTTCCGGCCGGGCGTTCAGCGCCGGAAAGGCGCCGACGACACCTGCCTTGCATTGCGCCAGCGTCAGCGCCGGATGCGAGATGATGAACAGCGGCGAGCCGATGACCGGCAGTCTCAGTTTATCCCTCAGGATCGCGGGCAGGGCCATGGTTCATCACTTCCATTGACGTTTACGAAAACGTCAATCTCATAACAGAGATGAAAAGGCGATAAAAGAGCGGCTGCCATGCCTTCGTCGATTTCACCCCGAATATATAGGTCTGAGAAGGCTGATAGAATAAGGTCCGCATGTGCTGAAAGCTGCCGATTATCCTCGCCGATCAACCGCGGCCAGGCCTGCAAGGCTTGCGGTTTGCCGCACTTGACGCTACCGAATTTTGAGAGAGAACGGCGGGGATTGCAGTCCGATGCCGAGTTCATGGTGAAGGACTGGATGTGAGCGGATTAGAAACGGCCATCAGAACAGCGCTCGAAAACTCCGATCGCGACAATCCGGAGGTTCGAGCGAGGATCTACCAGTCGGCCCGCCAGGCGCTCGAAGCCGGTCTGCGCAAGCAGGATATCACCGACACCGAGGTCGTTGCCCACCATCGCCATCGCCTGGAAAGCACCATCCACGCCATCGAAAGCGAGGAGCGTGACCGCCTGCATCCCCGCCAGAGGCCGCCTGAGGTGCCCGTGCCGCCGGTCGTGGAGATGCCCGCACCGCCGGTCCACCGCGACGAGGTGGATGATATCGACAGTCCCGCCGTGTCGGGCGAGACCCGCGCCCCCGAAGTGACCTTCGGCCGTCGCGATGAAGCGAGCCTCGACGACGTGCATGCCGGCAGTGGCGATCATCTGGCCGCCGCGCCGGTCGGCGAGGAGCGCCTTGCCCGCGGCCAGCGCGCCACCAACATGGATTTCCGCCCGGAGCGGGCGGCCGGCCGCCGCAAGCCGCGCAAATTCTTTTCGCGGCTGCTCGTCTGGTGCGTGCTGCTGGCCTTTATCGGCATCGGCGCCTGGTGGGCGCATACCTCGGGCCTGCTGTTGACCGCAGCCGAGCGCGACACCAGCGTTGCCAATCCGCCGGCAAGCACCCAGCCCGAGGATTTCACCGGCAATGACGACAGCGCCGGCAATNCGGCCTCTCCCACCGACCAGCCGGTGACCATCGATCCGCAGAACAGTTTTTCGGCCGATTGGATCCCGCTGTTCAAGCCCGAGGACGCCGACAAGATTAAGAGCGGTCCAAAGGCGCGCACCGAAAAGATCGCCGAGAATGACGGCCCCGCCATCCGCCTGATTTCCGAGAGCGGTGCAGCCGATGGCAATATCTCGATCAGCGTGCCGTCATCGGTGCTGCAGCAGCTTGCCGGCAAATCCTCGACGATCGCGCTGACGCTGCAATCGACCACCGACGAGCCGACCCAGGTTACCGTCGAATGCAATTTCCAGTCGCTCGGCAATTGCGCCCGCCATCGCTTCAACGTCACCCGGGAAAAGTCGGATGCGCTGCTGCAGGTGAAGTTCGACCGCTCGCTGGCGCCGAATGCGCCGGGCACGCTGACGATCAACAGCGATCTCGACGGCAAGGCGCGCGGCATCAACCTCTTTGCCATCCGCATCCTGCCGGGGCAGTGAACTCCTATTTCGGAAAGCCTTATTTCAGAAACCCGGACCCCGAGCCGATGATCTCTTCGTCGACCGTGCCGAGCGCCTTTTTATCCTTGCCGTCATAATCCATCGCGTTCAGCATGTGGCGGATCAGTTCGAGGCGGGCGCGCCGCTTGTCGTTGGCGCGGATCACCGTCCAGGGCGCAAAATCCGTATGGGTTTCCTTCAGCATCCGGTTGCGCTTATCGCTGTAATCGCCCCATTTGGTCAGCGCCGCGATGTCCATCGACGACAGTTTCCAGACTTTCAGCGGATCATGGCGGCGGTCGTGGAAGCGCTTGAGCTGCATCTCGCGGCCGATATCGAGATANAATTTGAAGAAGAAGATGCCCTCATGGGCGATGATCTTTTCGAGCTGCGGCGTCTGCTTGAGAAAATCCTCATATTGCTGCGGCGTGCAGAAACCCATGACCGGCTCGACGCCGGCNCGGTTGTACCAGGAGCGGTCGAACAGCACGAATTCGCCAGCCGTCGGAAACTGCGCGACATAACGCTGGAAATACCATTGCCCCTGCTCGCGCTCGGTGGGCTTGGTCAGCGCCACGACGCGCGCAAGGCGCGGATTCATATGCGCCGAAGAGGCCGAGATCGCACCGCCCTTGCCGGCAGCATCGCGTCCCTCGAACAGCGCCATCACCCGCTTGCCGGTCGCCTGCAGCCAGAACTGCACCTTGACCAGTTCGATCTGCAGCTTTTCCAGCTGCTCCAGATAGTCCTCTTCCTTGAGCTTCTTCTTGTAGGGAAAATCGCCGGATTCCAGTGCGTTTTCCTCCACCCAGTCCGGCAGGACGGGATCGTCGACATCGAAGATGCGTTTCTTTCCGCGGATCTCCAGCTCCACGGCNCTGTTTTCGACGTCCTCGTCCATANGNTCCTCCTNAGCCTGATTGTTCTCTTCCCGCAGGCGAACATAGTTGCCGTTGAAAATCAAATCTTTCGCGGATGGCCGGCACTTTTTCGTCGGTTTCGGTGGCGGCCTTTCGCTTCGGGGCGGCAGCCCGAAAACTTCTGTCATGAATTGCCGCTATCAGGCAGAGTTCCAATATAAAGAAAAACGAATCGACGCCGCGAGGGCACTTGCCAGACGAAACTCCATGGAGAAAAAGCCTGTTGGCGCGCATAAGGCGCGAACGGCCGGTGCTGCTTGCGGCGATCCTCAGCGCGCTGATCGCGCTTGCCGCCGGCATGAACAAGTGGGTGGTGCTTGTCCTTCTGCTTGTGATGATCCTCACCGCGCTTTTCAACGAGGCGCCCATCATCCAGGCCGAACCCGCCCCGCCGGTGGAGATGAAGCCGGAGCTGCCGCCAAGCCGCCTGCCGGAGGTTTCCGCCACGCTCTCCGGCCTCGATTTCCCCGTCATGCTGCTGTCGGACGATGCCTCGGTGCTCTTCCAGAACCGCGCCGCCGAAAAGGCCTTCGGCGAGGTGGCGCTCGGAGCCCATATATCGGCCCGCCTGCGCTCGCCCGGCGTGCTCGACATGGTGCGTGAGACGATCGCCACCAACGCGCCGAACCAGATCGAGCATTCCGAGCGGCTGCCCTCCGAGCGCGTCTATATCGTCCGCAGCGCGCCCATTGAATTCGCGGCCGGGGACGGGCCGCATGAGCGCTATTTCATCCTCTCCTTCCGCGATATTTCCGAGGTCCGCCGCATCGACCGCATGCGCTCGGATTTCGTCGCCAATGCCAGCCATGAGCTGCGCACGCCGCTTGCCTCGCTGCGCGGCTTCATCGAGACCATCCAGGGGCCGGCGAAGAACGATCTGAAGGCGCAGGCGCGCTTCCTCAACATCATGCTCGACCAGGCGACGCGGATGAGCAGGCTGGTCGACGACCTGCTGTCGCTCTCCCGCCTGGAGCTGAAATCGCACATCGCGCCGGACGAGAAGATCGACCTGGTGCCGCTGCTCGGCCATGTCAGGGATTCCCTGGCGCCACTGGCAAGGGATGTCGGCGTCGACATCAACCTGCATCTGCCCGAGGGCAAGGTCGAGGTGCTGGGAGACCGCGACGAGCTTGTCCAGGTCTTCGAGAACCTGATGGAAAACGCCTGCAAATACGGCCAGGAGGGCGAGATCGTCGACGTCTGGTTGAAGAATGGCACCGGCCAGCCGGTCGAGGTCAGTATCGTCGACAAGGGTCCGGGCATTCCGGCCGAGCATGTGCCGCGCCTGACCGAGCGCTTCTATCGCGTCAGCATCGAGGATAGCCGCTCGAAGAAGGGCACCGGCCTCGGCCTGGCCATCGTCAAACACAT
>Ga0055526_1003438_pt1 | contig 10050 bp, 9 predicted proteins | sample AraplaCol_mMF_r2_FD_55013 | JGI IMG/M metagenome (GOLD analysis project Ga0055526, IMG submission 55013) | Arabidopsis root microbial communities from North Carolina, USA - plate scrape MF_Col_mMF_r2 | ecosystem: Host-associated > Plants > Roots > Endosphere | place: USA: North Carolina... | reverse complement strand
CGCATCAGCCTGCAGATCGAGACGAATGTCTCTGAGCCCACCTATGAGGGATCCGTCGTCACTGGCAACGGCACGAGCAAGATTCCTGGCAATACCTTTCTCGGCATCCGCAGGCGCGAAGCTTCGACCAGCGTCGAGTTGCCTTCCGGCGGCTCGATCGTGATCGCCGGCCTGGTTCAGGACAATATTCGCCAGGCGATGTCCGGCCTGCCGGGTGCTTCGAAGATCCCGATCCTCGGAACGCTCTTCCGCAGCAAGGATTTCGTGCGCAACGAAACCGAGCTCGTCATCATCGCGACGCCCTATCTTGTCCGTCCTGTCGCCAGAAGCGCGATCTCCCGGCCTGACGACAATTTCAATCCGGCCAATGATCTCGACAGCTACTTCCTTGGCCGCGTGAACCGCATCTACGGGCGGCCGGAGGCGGCCGCTCCGGCAGGGCGTTACCACGGCAATGTCGGCTTCATCTACAAATAGGTCGGGTCATGACGCTTCGAACCGGTTCCCACCAGAATTCTGAAAGGCCGACTGCCATGCCCCTGAGCACATCCAGCGCCTTCATGCGATGCACGAGCCGCGTGGCCATGCTGGCCATCGCTGGTATCTTTCTTGCGAGCTGCGGGACAAAGGACAATCTCGCTACTGGCTCGATTCCGGACGACTATCGCACGAGACATCCGATCGTGCTCGCCGAAGGCGAACGCGCCATCGACATCCCGATCGCATCGGGCGACCGTCGCCTGACCCAGGGCACGCGCGATGTTATCGCCGGGTTCGCTTCCGACTATCGCAATTCGGCAAGCGGCGTCGTGCAGATCATGATGCCGCGCGGCGCGGCCAACAGCCATGCTGCGCAAGCGATGCGCAGGGAAATCCGCGGCGTCCTGGTTGCTGCGGGCATTCCCGCCAAACGTCTGCTCGAAACGAGCTACGACGCCGGACCTTATGGAGACGCGGCACCGATCCGCTTGAGCTACGTTGCGATTACCGCCCAGACCGCGCCTTGCGGCACCTGGCCGGAAGATCTGAACCTCAACACACTGGAAAACAAGAACTATTACAATTTCGGTTGCGCCTCGCAATCGAACCTGGCCGCCCAGATCGCCAATCCGACAGACCTGCTCGGCCCGCGCCAGACGTCGCCGATCGACGCGGAACAGCGTGGCCAGGTGATCAAGGACTGGCGTGGAACCGACAAGAGCGACGGCCCGGTCGTCATCTTCAACTGATAGCGGCGGGATGAAGAAATGAACACGATCGATTATAAGATCGGCACCGGCGGCGAGGGGGACGAGCCTTTCTTCGACCAAGTGCGCACGGGCGATCTGGAGCAAGTCCGCCCGCTACCGCGGATCTCGATCCACGCATTCTGCGAAACCAATGCAATGCAGCAGCTGATGGAGCGTTGCGGGCGGGACCGGCGCATGGCCAAGGTCAGCTTGCGCATCAACAGCGGCAGCATCGACGCGGCCGCAAACATGTTCGCGACCGTGTCTACCCCCAATCTCATCATCCTTGAAACATCGACCGAACCACGGTCGCTACTGGCCGAGCTTACGCCGCTTGCAGAGGTCTGCGACCCGAGCACCAAGGTGATTCTCGTCGGCAAACACAATGATATCGGGCTCTATCGCGAGCTCATCCGCAACGGCATTTCGGAATACATGGTCGCACCGGTGTCTATGCCGGACATTCTCACCGCCGTTTCGGCGATCTTCGTCGACCCGGATGCCGAGCCCCTGGGCCGAAGCATCGCCTTCATCGGTGCAAAGGGCGGTTGCGGTTCGTCGGTGATCGCGCACAATTGCGCCTGGGGCATCTCCAGCCTCTTCTCGACCGAGACCATTCTCGCCGATCTCGACCTTCCCTATGGCACGGCCAACATCGATTTCGACCAGGATCCGCCGCAGGGCATTGCCGAAGCGGTGTTTGCGCCAGAGCGCCTGGACGAGGTGTTCCTTGACCGGCTGCTGACCAAATGCTCCGACCACCTGTCGCTGTTGGCCGCCCCCTCCATGCTGGACCGCGCCTATGATTTTGAGACCGGTGCGTTCCACCCGATCCTGGAGATCCTGCAGCGCAGCGCCCCCGTTTCCGTACTCGATCTTCCGCATCTGTGGACGGACTGGACCCGCGCCGTGCTCGGAGAAGCCGACGAAGTGGTGATTACCGCGATCCCCGATCTCGCCAGCCTGCGCAATACCAAGAACCTGCTCGATGCAATGAAGAAGCTGCGTCCAAACGACAAACCGCCCCACTTGGTTCTGAACCAGGTCGGGATGCCGAAGCGTCCGGAGATTACGGCGAGCGAGTTCTGCGATTCGCTGGAAACCGAAGCGGCGGCCATCATTCCCTTTGACGCGGCCCTATTTGGCAACGCTTCGAACAGCGGACGGATGATAGCGGAAATCGACAAGAAGGCGCCGGCGGCTGAAACGTTCTCACAGCTCGCGCATCTTTTGACCGGCCGGGTAACGATGAAGAAGGCTCGGCGCGGCGGACTTGGAAAGGTGCTTGCCGCGCTCGGCAGGAAATAGACTGGACATAGGATCACGCAAATGTTTGGCAAACGCGGAAACGAAGGCTTCGGCAAAAGCGGCACCCCGGGTCCCGCCGTTCCGCCGCCCGTGGTTGCTGCGCAACCGATGGCGACCGAGCGGTCCGCGGTTCCGGTTCTCGGCGAAACGACGTCCGCGATCCCGAAGATCCAGCCGGCCGCCCCATCGACGACCCGACGTCGCACAGCGCGAACGGAAGACTATTACGATACGAAGTCGCAGGTATTTTCGGCGCTGATCGACACGATCGACCTGTCGCAGCTCGCCAAGCTCGACACCGAGAGCGCGCGCGAGGAAATCCGCGACATCGTCAACGACATCATCACGATCAAGAATTTCGCGATGTCGATCTCCGAGCAGGAAGAGCTGCTCGACGACATATGCAACGACGTGCTGGGGTATGGTCCGCTCGAACCGCTGCTTGCCCGCGACGACATCGCCGACATCATGGTTAATGGCGCCGGTCAGACCTTCATCGAAGTCGGCGGCAAGGTGCAGGAATCGGAAATCCGGTTTCGCGACAACGCGCAGCTGCTGTCGATCTGCCAGCGCATCGTCGGCCAGGTCGGCCGTCGCGTCGATGAATCGAGCCCAATCTGCGACGCCCGCCTGCCAGACGGATCCCGTGTCAACGTCATTGCCCCGCCGCTCGCCATCGACGGCACGGCGCTGACCATCCGCAAGTTCAAGAAGGACAAGCTGACGCTGGAGCAGCTCGTGCGCTTCGGTTCGGTAACGGCGGAGGGTGCCGTCCTTCTGCAGATCATCGGCCGCGTCCGCTGCAACATTGTCATCTCCGGTGGCACCGGCTCGGGCAAGACGACACTTCTCAACTGCCTCACGCGCTACATCGACGCCGACGAACGGGTCATTACCTGCGAGGACACGGCCGAGCTGCAGCTGCAGCAGCCGCATGTCGTGCGCCTGGAAACGCGCCCGCCGAACATCGAAGGCGAAGGTGAGATCACCATGCGCGACCTCATCAAGAACTGCCTGCGCATGCGCCCCGAACGCATCATCGTCGGCGAAGTGCGCGGACCAGAGGTTTTCGACCTGCTTCAGGCGATGAACACCGGCCATGACGGCTCGATGGGAACGATCCATGCCAACACGCCGCGCGAATGCTTGAGCCGTATGGAATCGATGATCGCCTTGGGTGGCTACAGCCTGCCAGCCAAAACCGTGCGCGAGATCATTGCCGGATCGGTTGATGTGATCATCCAGGCATCGCGTTTGCGCGACGGCTCCCGGCGCATTACCCACATAACCGAAGTGGTCGGCATGGAAGGTGACGTGATCATCACGCAGGACCTGATGCGCTACGAGATCGATGGCGAGGACGCCGGCGGACGTATCATTGGCCGCCACACGTCGACCGGAATCGGCCGGCCGCATTTCTGGGATCGCGCCCGCTACTTCAACGAGGATAAGCGTTTGGCCGCCACCCTTGACGCGATGGACAAGAACTAGGAGCTGCGATGTTCGGCATAGACATCACCGTTCTGGCGCTGGCCGCCCTTGTCGCAATATCGGCGGCGGCGCTCGCCTACGGCCTTTTGTTCTCGCGTATCGAAAGCGAAAAGAAGGCGGAAGGCCGCGTGCGTAAGGTCAGCGCGGCTGAAACGGACCGCGCCAAGGTGAAGGCCGCGCGGGACCGCGTGAGCGAACTGTCGAAGCGGCGCAAGTCCGTGCAGGATTCGCTGAAGGAACTCGAGAAGAAGCAACAGGAGCGCTCGGCCAAGTCTTCCCCTTCGATGAAGGTGCGACTGACCCAGGCGGACCTCTCAGTTTCCTTGGGGCGCTTCTATCTGTTCAGCGCGCTTTTCGGCGCCTTCGCCTTTCTCGTCGCCCTGATCATGGGAGCCGGGCCCGCTATAGGCCTCGGCATAGCAGTGATCGCCGGCCTTGGCCTACCCCGTTGGTTTGTCGGCTTCCTGATCAAGCGACGCTGCAAGAAGTTCCTGGAGGAGTTTCCGAACGCTCTCGAGACCATGGTCCGCTCGATCAAATCGGGCCTTCCTCTCAATGACGCGCTCCGCCTCATTGCCGCCGACGCGCAGGAGCCGGTGAAGACGGAGTTTCGCCGCGTGGTGGAATCACAGCAGGTCGGGTTGAGCGTCACTGATGCCTGTGCCCGCATGATCAATAGCATTCCCTTGCCGGAGGTGAACTTCTTCGCGATCGTGATCGCCATTCAGGCGCAGGCGGGCGGCAACCTTTCCGAAGCCCTCGGCAACCTGTCGAAGGTTCTGCGCGAACGTAGGAAGATGAGGGCGAAGGTCAGCGCGATGTCGATGGAGGCCAAGGCGTCGGCGTGCATCATTGGTGCCCTGCCGTTCATCGTTGCTTTGCTGGTTTATCTGACGTCACCCGCATACATGATGGTCCTGTTCACCGACCCGCGCGGCCACTTGATTATCGGTCTCGGCCTCTTCTGGATGAGCGTAGGCATCATGGTGATGCGCAACATGATCAATTTCGATATCTGAGGGGGCATCGATGAGCACGGGCCTGATCAAGACACTGACCGATCCGAACGTTGTCCTGGCCGTTCTGGTTTCGCTCGCCGTGCTCGCGACTTTTTATTCGCTGATCGTGCCGTTCTTCGAACGGGGCGACCTCGGAAAGCGGATGAAGTCGGTTGCGAGCGAGCGGGAACAAATCCGAGCACGCGAACGGGCGCGGCTTGCTGATATGCAGGGCGGCAGGGCGAGCCTGCGTGGCCAAAACAACGCCTCCATTCGCCAGATCGTCGAACGGCTCAATCTGCGCACGGCGCTCGTGGATGACAAGACGGTCAACCGTTTGAAAATGGCCGGCTTTCGCTCACAGAATGCCCTCAATACCTTCCTGTTTGCGCGTTTCTGCCTGCCCTTCCTGTTTCTGCTCGTCGCCCTCGTCTACATCTTCGGGCTCGGCAACTTTGCCGAGAAACCGCTGATGGTACGTCTCTTCTTTGCGATCGGTTTCGCCTATCTGGGCTTCTACGCGCCGAACATTATCGTCGCCAATGCCGTCTCCAAGCGTCAGGCTTCCATTCGTCGCGCCTGGCCGGATGCACTCGACCTTCTCTTGATCTGTGTCGAATCGGGTGTGTCGATGGAACTTGCCATGCGGCGTGTCGCCGACGAAATCGCAGCCCAGTCGCAGCCATTGGCGGAAGAACTCGTGCTGACGACGGCAGAACTTTCCTTCCTGCCCGAGCGTCGCGCAGCACTTGAAAACCTCGGTCTTCGCACCGGCCTCGAAGAGGTCAGGTCGGTGGTCCAGGCACTCATCCAGGCGGACCGCTACGGCACCCCGATCGCCCAGGCCTTGCGCGTCCTTGCGCAGGAAAGCCGTGATCAGCGCATGAACGCGGCGGAGAAGAAAGCGGCGGCGCTGCCGCCGAAGCTGACGGTGCCGATGATCCTCTTCTTTCTGCCCGTGCTGGTTGCCGTCATCCTTGGACCCGCCGGCATTCAGGTGGCCGACAAGTTCTAGACCACCCTGCGTTCAGACGAACGCACGAACGACGCTCTGGAACCTTGATTCCAGAGCATCTTTTTCGCTTCCAGCGATTCCGCTCGACGCGGGATGCTCCAGCGAATTTCGGAGTGTAACTGAAAATCGTCGTCCGTTACGCCCACTGCTTAGGACAGTGTCGGCTTACGACGTCGCGCGGACTGATGCGCGCTTAAACGCATGCGTTTCTGAGGTGAAATACACCGGAGGAGGGGAGAGCCGCCTGACCGTGCCTCGCCTGCAAGGTGCTCAGTTGGTCTTCGCTTCGTCAGCCTTGGCCAACTGCTTCCACGCTCCCTGCTGGGAGAGCATCGAGCGCAGATAGGCGACGTTCGCTTCCGCCTGCTCGCTGGAAAGCTCCTGCCGGGCGATGGTCTCGGCCTCCTGAAAGCGGCCCTGAAGCCCGACGGCCAGCGCCAGGTTCTGGCGAACGCTGCTGTCAGCACCGGGCTGGGCCGCCGCCGATTTGAGATAGGTTTCGGCGGTGCGGAGATCCTTGGTCAGAAGATAGGACATGCCGAGATTGGAGAGCACCGACGGTTCGTTCGGCTTGAGTTCGAGCGCTTCGCGGTAGCGCGTGCGCGCCTCCTGCGGGCGTCCGAGTTGGTCGAGGATTGCGCCCTCGGCCGATTTCAGCTTCCAGTCCGGACGGTCCGGGGTCTGGGCGCGGCTGATCGTCGCCAGCGCCTGATCGAGCTGGCCGGCCGCGGCCTGCGCCTTGCCATAGGCGCCGAGCACTTCCCGGTCCGACGGATTGTTGATCGCGACCTGCTGCATGACCGCGAGGGCCTGCTCGTTGCGGCCGGTCATACGCAGGAGGTTGGCGTAGTTGAGCCCGGCTTCGCGATCCTTGGGGTTCTTTTCATAGGCCTGGCCAACGCTTTCGGCCGCCGCCGAAAGCTCGGTCGCGGTCATCGACTGAACCGGCGTCGACGTTCTCGAAATCGAGCCCGTGGTCAGCTCCTTCTTCGGCTGATTGGCGCAGCCTGCGAGCGAGAGCGCCACCAGCGCAATCGCCGCGCCCTGGAAGAAGTGAGCGACTTTCAACGGTGAAGTCGTGCGTTTGGCCATGAGTGTCCCCAGCATGCATTCGCGCACCTGAACTTCAGACAACACCGGCGCAACTTTCACTCCAGCAATAATCTGTTAACCCTAACGGAGCGTTAATGGCGCGATTCCATCTCTGTCAGCCGAGGACTTTCATGGCTCCCTATCAGTTCATCGAGCGGCCGTCGCCGTTCAACACCAGCGCCGGCAAGACCCTGCCGATCTTCGCGGTCACGCCGGCGCATATCGAGACGGGGACGATCGATCCGATCGCTTTGGACTGGGCGCGCAAGGCTGGCTTCACGGCCGAATCCGGCGCGGTGCTGTTGATCCCGTCCTCAGACGGCCATCTCGGCGGTGCGCTCTTCGGTCTCGGCAGCAACCCGTCGGAAGCGCCGTTTCTGGCCGGCAAGCTTGCGCGAGCACTGCCGGCAGGCAAGTGGCACATCGAAACCGCGCCGCTCACCGCCAACCGGCTGGCGCTCGGCTATGGCCTCGGTTCCTATCGCTTCGAGCGCTACAAATCCACCAAGGGCGAGCCGCCGACACTGCTGATCCCCGCCGACGCCGATGCGACCGATATCAAGCGGCAGCTCGCCGGCGTCTTCCTTGCGCGCGACCTGATCAACACGCCAACCAACGACATGGGTCCCGAGGCGCTCGAAGCGGCATTCCGCGCGCTTGCCGCCCACTACAAGGCCGATGTCTCGGTGATATCGGGCGAAGCGCTGCTGACGCAGAATTTCCCTCTGGTCCATACCGTTGGACGCGCCAGCGCCGAAGCTCCGCGCCTGCTTGAGCTGCGCTGGGGCAAGAAGGGCCACAAGAAGGTAACGCTGGTCGGCAAGGGCGTCTGCTTCGACACCGGCGGTCTCGACATCAAGCCGGCCGCCTCGATGCTCTTGATGAAGAAGGACATGGGCGGTGCCGCCAATGTCCTCGGCCTCGCGTTGATGATCATGGACGCCAAACTCAAGGTCGATCTGCGCGTCATCGTGCCGGTTGTTGAGAACTCGATCTCCGCCAATGCCTTCCGCCCCGGTGACATCTATCGCAGCCGCAAGGGGCTGACAGTTCAGATCGACAACACCGATGCCGAGGGCCGGCTGATCTTGGCCGATGCGCTCGCCTATGCCGACGAGGAGAAGACTGATCTTTTGGTCGACATGGCGACGCTCACCGGTGCCGCTCGCGTCGCGCTCGGCCCGGATCTACCGCCCTTCTTTACCGACGACGCCGACCTTGCCCATGATCTCTCGGAAGCAAGCCTCGAGGTCGACGATCCGATGTGGCGCATGCCGCTTTACAATGGCTACGACAAGGATGTCTCGGCACGGATCGCAGATCTCACCAATGCGCCGGCGGGTGGTATGGCCGGTTCAATCACTGCAGCGCTCTTCCTCCGGCGTTTCGTCACCAACACCAAGAGCTGGGTGCATTTCGACATCTTCGGATGGGCACAGTCCGAGCGGCCGCATTCGCCGGTTGGCGGCGAGGCGCAGGCGATCCGGGCGCTCTACCATCACGTCCAGAAGATGGCAAAATAGCCTATCGGAACGATTGGCAAGAAAGAAACGCTTGCGTAACGATCCGCCGCTATCGTGGCGGATCAGTTTCTTGCGCAGGAGCCGCCATTGCCGATCGAGCTTACGCCCTCCCAGGCCCTCGGGCTTTGGCATACGGTGTCGCTCGCCCAGGTGCGCGTCGACAGCCGCGACCTGACCCTGCGGCAGCTGGCGATCCTTCTGCACATCTACCTCGTGCCACCGCCCCACACGGTGCGCGGACTGGCGGCGACGCTTGGCGTTACCAAGCCGGTCATCACCCGCGCGCTCGATACCATGGGCGCTCTTGGTCTCGTGGACCGGGTGCGTGACGATATCGACCGGCGCAACGTGATCATCAAGCGCACCGTCGAAGGTGCGCTTTACCTTGAAAAACTCGGCGATCTGATCATTCTTCATGGTCGCAAATTGACCTTGTGAGTCTCAGCCATGTCGCAACTGCCGGACCGTCGTCTCAACGCCTATCGCAGCGATCTCGCCGAAATCGCGCTTCGCGGCCAGGTCGAGGCGGAGCGTTATGTCGAGGGAGAGGTGGCGACGCTCGCCGTGCCGGTCGCGCCGCTCCGTGCCCGCCCGGACGCCGCCTGCGGCACGGACACCGAGGTGCTCTATGGCGAGGGCGTGCGGGTGCTTGATACGGCCGAGGGCTGGGCCTGGGTCAAAGCCGATCTCGACGGCTATGTCGGCTATCTGCCGGAGACGGCTCTTCTGCGGCAGACGACCGTTCCGACCCATATCGTCACCGTGCCGCGCACATTCGTCTACAACGGTGCCGACCTCAAGTTTCCGCATGCCCTCGCTCTCTCGATGGGAAGCCGTGTCGCGGTCATCGGCGAGGCGGAAACGCGTGGCACGCGCTACTTCCTGCTTGAGGGCGGCCGCGCGATCGTCGCCAATCATTGTGCGCCCGTTGGCCACGCCGTCAGCGCCGACTACGTCGCCGTCGCCACCCGCTTCCTGGAGACGCCCTATCTGTGGGGCGGCCGCTCCGGCTTCGGCATCGATTGCTCAGGCCTCGTCCAGACGTCGATGTTGATGGCAGGCCGTGTAGTCGAGCGCGATTCCGACATGCAGGCGGCTCGACTCGGGATGCCGATCTCTCGTGAAGAGTTGCGGCGCGGCGATCTCGTGTTCTGGAAGGGCCATGTCGCGATCATGGAAGACGAACGCACGCTGGTCCATGCCAACGGCCACACCATGTCGGTCGCGCATGAAGGATTGGAAGAGGCGATCGCTCGCATTGGCTGGCTCTACGACCAGCCGACCGGCTATCGACGGCCCTGAAGCAAGCCACGTGCAGGCGGGTTGATTCCGCCGCACCTCGCTTCCGCTAAATCAATAGCCGGCTACTTTGTCGACCACGTGTTCGAGCGATT
>Ga0055526_1003414_pt1 | contig 10097 bp, 10 predicted proteins | sample AraplaCol_mMF_r2_FD_55013 | JGI IMG/M metagenome (GOLD analysis project Ga0055526, IMG submission 55013) | Arabidopsis root microbial communities from North Carolina, USA - plate scrape MF_Col_mMF_r2 | ecosystem: Host-associated > Plants > Roots > Endosphere | place: USA: North Carolina... | reverse complement strand
CGCGCAAACGCAACCTCCACCGGCGGCCGCGAAGGCAAATCCGTCTCCAGCGACGGCGCCCTGGACGTCAAGCTGACCACTCCAAAAGAACTGGGCGGCAATGGCGCATTCGGCACCAACCCGGAACAGCTGTTTGCGGCCGGCTACTCGGCCTGCTTCATTGGCGCCCTGAAGTTCGTTGGCGGCCGCGACAAGATCGCCGTCCCGGCTGACGCTTCGATCAACGCCACCGTCGGCATCGGCCCGATCGAGACCGGCTTCGGCATCGAAGTGGAATTGAAGATCTCCCTGCCAGGCGTAGATCGCGCCACCGCAGAAAAACTGGTGAATGCCGCGCACATCGTGTGCCCTTACTCGAACGCGACACGCGGCAACATCGACGTCACCCTGACTATCGTATAAACAAGCAAGGGCCCGGCAGCAAAGGCGGCCGGGCCCACCCAAGAGGAGAAATATCATGAAAGCATTTGCAACCATCATCGCTTCCGCCGCCCTGGCCCTCTCCACTGCCGCCCAGGCAGCGCCAGCTGACACCAACAGCGGCGAAGGCTACCAGTCCGACAACAGTTTTGTGTCGACNAAAACCCGCGCGGAAGTAAAGGCTGAGACCATCGCCGCCCTGCGCCGTGGTGAAATCCTGAACGGCGAACTGTATCCGCTGGACTTTGCGGCCCCAACCCGCGGCAAGACCCGCGCCGAAGTGAAAGCCGAGCTGGCCCTGGCCATCCGCAATGGCGAGATCCGCATCGATCAATAAGCTGGCATAAAATGGTCGCCTCCCATCATGCGAGGCGACCAATGATTGAATGGCAGTGGCTGGACTTCAACAGCATTCCCAACGCAGACCTCTATGAAATGCTGCGGCAGCGGCAAGAGGTCTTCGTGATCGAACAGCAGTGTTTTTACTCCGATATGGATGGCTACGACCAGGCCGCCCATCACCTGCTCGGCTGGCAAATTGTTGAAGGCAAGCGCTCACTTGCGGCGTACCTGCGCTGCATCGCGCCGGGCATCAAATACCCTGAAATGTCGCTGGGCCGTGTGCTGACCACGCAGGCTGCACGCGGCAATGGCGCCGGCCGGCAGTTGATCGCCGAAGGCATCCGCAACGCGGAGGCGCTGCATCCCGGCCACCGCATCCGCATCGGCGCCCAGGCTCACCTGGAAAAGTTCTATGGCAGCTTCGGCTTCAAAGCCGTTGGCGAGCCGTATGACGAGGATGGCATCCCGCACCTGGAGATGCTGCGCTAAGAAAAAAAACGGCCCTAAGGCCGTTTTTTATGCAGGTCCCGCCCGATTACTTGGCGGCGGAAACGGACGTCACTTCGATATCGAAGATCAGCGGAGCGTTCGCTGGAATGCTGCCCTTACCGTCCGAGCCGTAAGCCAAGCTGGCCGGAATGATCAGGGTACGCTTGCCGCCAGCCCTTACGCCCACCAGGCCTTGTTCCCAGCCTTTGATGACCGCATTCGCCCCCAGCGTAACGGACAGCGGGAGACCGGTGGTGAGGGACGTGTCGAAACGCAGGCCGCGCTTGTCAGTCACGCTCTCATCGTACAGGTAGCCGGAGTAGTGCACGGTCAGGATGTTGCCGGTGGCGGCTACCAGGGAGGCGTTGCTGCCCACGACGACGTCGATCACCTTGAATTCCGGCTGTGCGGTCTGTGCCGGCGGCGTAGCGTTGATGCCGGTCACCTCAATTTCATACACGACGGCGGTGCTCGGCGGCACGCGGAACATGCCCGTTGCGTTGTCCTTGAGGCCGTATTGCGCCCATGCCATGCTGGCCGGGATCAAGAGCCTGCGCTTGCCGCCTACCTGCATGCCGACGATGCCCTGGTCCCAGCCCGCGATGCGGCTGTCCACACCCAGCAGGAAGGCAAACGGGACGTCCGAGCGGTCGAATTCTGCGCCCTTGTAGGCATTTTCAGGCTTAGTGCTGTCGTACAGGTAGCCGGTGTACTTGATGCTCACCAGGTTCTTGGCAGCGGCAGCCGCGCCCGTGCCAGCCTGCAGGTCAGTCTTGGTGAAGGCCGGCTGCGGCGGAATCGGCGATGGCAGCGTGCTGAAGCTTTCTACCGTCAGTTCATATACAACGGAAGTATTGGCTGGAACGATCACCTTGCCAGTGGAATCCTTGACGTCCGCTGGACCGAAAGCCATGTTCGACGGGATGATGACGAGGCGCGTACCCTTCGCTTTCATGCCGGTCAGGGCCTTGTCCCAGCCCGCAATACGGGCTCCGACGCCGACCGTCATGGTAATTGGCCTGTCCACATTGTCGACGACAGAACTCTCGAATGGATCGCCTTTCTTATCAGCCTTGGTTTCGTCGTAAAGCCAGCCCTTGTAGCGGAATGTGACCAGGTCGCCGGATGCGACTACCGGTCCTGGCGCCGGCGGCACGGTGTCCACGACTACTGCGTATGCAGGCTGCGGTGGCAGCGGGGCTTCGTTATTCTTCGGGCCACCGCCGCAGGCCGTCAGGGCCACGGCGCACGCCAAGGTGGCGATTGCCTTGAACATCGAGTTCTTCATTTCAATCTTGCCTATTCGTCAAATTGGGGGTAACGGAGCAGAAGTTTATCAGACCGTTAAACCCCACCTGAATATGTAGCAAGATCCGTTACAAATTATATTTCCACTTGTGTGCCGAGCTCGATGACGCGGTTTGGCGGAATCTGGTAGTAGTCGGCCGCGGCGCGGGCATTGCGCGACATGGCCACGAACAAATGCTCGCGCCATGGCGCCATGCCATCGCCCGGCGACGAGATCACGGTCTGGCGCGCAATGAAGAAGGACGTTTCCATCATCTCGAACTTCAGGCCTTTTTCTTCGCACAGGGCCATGATGGCCGGCACGTCCGGCTCGTCCTTGAAGCCGTAATTGATGTTGAGCTGGTAGCACTCATGGCCCAGGGCCGTGACGCGTACCTGTTCCGCAGGCGGCACATAAGGCTCTTCCACGATGTGCACGGTGAAGAACACCACGCGCTCATGCAGCACCTTGTTGTGCGACAGGTTGTGCAGCAGCGCGTGCGGCACGCCATCGCTCTCGCCACGCAGGAACACCGCAGTACCCGGCACGCGGGTTGGCGGCGCCATGAACAGGGAGTTCAGGAAGTCTTCCAGCGGGATAGCGTGCTTTTCCAGGTTCTTGAACACCAGCTCGCGGCCGGTGCGCCAGGTCAGCATGGTGGTGAACAGCGCGGTACCGAGCAGCAGCGGGAACCAGCCGCCGTGGAACAGCTTCAGTGCGGAAGACGAGAACAGCATCACGTCCATCACGATGAAGAAGCCGGTTGCAGCAAAGCACACCACCAGCGGCAAGTGCCAGCGATAGCGGATTACAAAGAAAGTCAGGATGGTGGTGGCGAACATGGTCGCAGTCACCGCAATGCCGTAGGCACTGGCCAGGTTGTCCGAGCTCTTGAAGCTGATCACGGCAATCAGCACCACAATAAGCTGCAGCCAGTTCACGACCGGGATATAGATCTGGCCAATCTCACTGGCNGAGGTATGCTGCACGCGCATGCGCGGCAGCATGCCGAGCGCAATCGCCTGCTTGGTCATCGAGAACGAACCGGAAATCGTGGCCTGCGACGCGATCACGGCAGCGGCGGTGGACAGCACCACCAGCGGATAGACACTCCAGGCGCCCAACTGGTTGAAGAACGGGTTGGAGATCGCTTCCGGGCTGCGGATCAGCAGCGCGCCCTGCCCCAGGTAATTCAGAATCAGCGAAGGGAAGCAAACCCAGAACCAGGCCATGCGGATTGGCTTTTTGCCGAAGTGGCCCATATCGGCATAAAGTGCTTCGGCACCGGTAATCGCCAGNACNACGGCACCCAGCGCGACGAACGCGATAAAGCCATTGTCGCGCATGAAGATAACGGCATGGTAAGGATTCAGCGCCGANAGAATGGCTGGGGTTTCAACGATATTCACCACGCCCATCGCGGCCAGCACGCCGAACCAGATCGTCATGATCGGGCCAAAGAAACGGCCGATGCCCGCCGTGCCGTGGCGCTGCACGGAATACAGCGTGACCAGGACGACGATGGTCAGCGGCACCACGTATTGCGCAAGGCCAGGAGCGGCGACTTCCAGGCCCTCGATCGCGCCAAGCACGGAAATGGCCGGGGTAATCACGGAGTCGCCATAGAACATGGTAGCGCCGAAGGTGCCAATCAGCAGCAGAGGGAAGTGCGCTTTTGGGGCAGCCTTGTGCACTGAGTTCAATGCGAGAGCCATCAGGGCCATGATCCCGCCTTCGCCGCGGTTATCAGCACGCAGCACGAGGCTGACGTACTTCAGCGAAACGATCAGGGTCAGGCTCCAGAAGATCAGGGAAATAATTCCCAGCAAATTGGCTTGGTTGAGCGCCAGNCCGTGGGTGGGATCGAAGANNGTTTTGAGGGTATAGAGAGGGCTGGTACCGATATCGCCGTAGACGATGCCAATGGCGGCCAGCGTCAGTGCAGCTACGCTGCTTTTCTTATGTTGTGACAAGATTTCACCCAAAATTGGTTTTGGTGCATCGCACAATAGGCCAACTAAAGGCCTTTTGCAAGTTTTTCAGCCGCCGGTGAAAACTTGGCGGATGTGCTATTTTCCACCTTTACTCCAAGAAAATCATCGCTCTCATGAATACCGGCATGCTGTACGCCGCAGGCGCTTTCCTGTCCTGGGGCCTGTTCCCGCTGTATTTTCACGCAATTAAAGATGTGCCGGCGTCCGAAATCCTGGCGCACCGCATGGCCTGGTCGCTGCTGTTCCTGATGCTGGTCCTGGCCGTGCGCCGCCAATGGAAGTGGCTGCCTCAAGTGTTGCGCCAGCCCAAAGTGGTCGGCAGCTTCCTGGCCAGCGCCTTCCTGCTGAGCGCGAACTGGTTTGTGTATATCTGGGCGGTTAATAACGGCCATGTGGTGGATGCCAGCCTGGGCTACTTCATCAATCCCCTGGTGAATGTGCTGCTGGGCATGCTGGTGCTGAAGGAAAAGCTGCGTCGCGGGCAGTGGATTGCGATCGGCGTTGCCGCCACGGGCGTGGCCTGGCTGACTTGGCAGGCCGGCCAAATCCCGTATATCGCCCTGGTGCTGGCCCTGAGCTTTGGCGCCTACGGCCTGTTGCGCAAGACTGCGGCGCTGGCAGCCCTGGAAGGACTGTCCTTTGAAACCCTGATCCTGTTTCCGCTGGCGGTGGCTTACCTTGGCTGGCTGGTGGTCCACGGCCAGAGCGTGTTCCTGAATGCGGAATCGGACAGCACGCGCTGGCTGCTGGCTGCCGCCGGACCGACCACTGCGATCCCGCTGCTGCTGTTTGCGGCCGGCGCGCGCCGCATTCCAATGTCGGTGCTGGGCATGCTGCAATACATGTCGCCTTCGCTGCANATGNTGCTTGGCGTGTGGGTCTTCCACGAAGCGTTTTCCTCGACCAAACTGGTGGGCTTCCTGTTCATCTGGAGTGCTTTGGCGATCTACATGCTGGAGGGCTGGTTGACCAACAGAAAGGCGAGTTGAGTGTCGGAAAACTTTACATCGTTACCTCTCTGATAAGTCGATTTTCTTTCCCTCAATAAAACTTACCCCATAAGAATCAATGACCTGGATAAACTTGTTGGCATTCAGGCACGATAGTTGCTTAACTTCTCGTTCCACCACAGGAGAAGAAGAATGGTAAGCAAAAAGTTTCTGGCAGGTATCGCCGCATTGGTCTGCGCTGCTAACGTACATGCTCTTCCAATGTCCCTGACCAAGAACGTTGCCGCAGGTGACCTTCTGGTTTCCGGTACTGGCAAGACTTTCGAGATCAATGTGAACGACCTGTTGGCCGGCAACAGCCTGAGCAGCAGCTCGATCTCGCTGGGGCAGTTGACTGTATTCGGCCACTCGGATGCCGTTTACCAAAGCCAATTTGACGACTTTGGCAACTACAAGTTCACCGGCACCCGCTCCCATTTCAATGCGGGGGCTTGCAACCATGGCGTTTGCAGCGTAACCGACAATGTTTACACCAGGACCGGCAGCTCGTATCACTACGACAATGTCAGTGACACGATGAAGGTGACCGTTGGCGACTCGAGCGACAGCGATACCGCGGGGTTACAACAACGCTATGAACGCGCCACGACAACTGAGGACAAAAGGGACGGCAGCGCGCGCTGGGGCTGGAAAATCTATGAAACCACCTCTGACGACTTCTACCGGTCCTATAGTGGCGACCTGAGCGTCACCCTGGACCTGGACAGCAAAGCACTCAGCGACATCATCAACGACGGCATCCTGAGCCTGTCGATCTTTGGCGTCCGCGGCCAGTTCAACGTTGACAGCCTGCGTCTAGACCTGCTGGCGAACATGCCTGTGCCGGCCGACGACAACCAAGTGCCGGTACCAACCAGCCTGCTGCTGACCGGCCTGGGCCTGGCTGCACTAGCCACGATGCGCCGCCGCAAAGCATAAGCAGCAGCACTGGCACCTGAAAGGACCCGGCACTTGCCGGGTCTTTTTTTATGCGCCACCACAATGCGCTAAACTAGCGCCTTTACGAACCGACAAGAACACATACCGTGGCCAATTACGTCTATACCATGAACCGCGTGGGCAAAATCGTCCCACCGAAACGTCAGATTCTGAAGGACATTTCGCTGTCCTTCTTCCCAGGCGCCAAGATCGGCGTGCTGGGCCTGAACGGCTCCGGCAAATCGTCCCTGCTGAAAATCATGGCAGGCATCGACACCGACATCCAGGGCGAAGCGCGCCCGATGCCAGGCCTGAACATCGGCTACCTGCCGCAGGAACCACAGCTGGATCCAGAAAAAACCGTGCGCCAGGAAGTGGAATCCGGCCTGGGCGAAGCCTTTAACGCACAAGCACTGCTGGAAGCGGTGTACGCCGCCTACGCCGAACCGGACGCGGACTTCGACGCGCTGGCCAAGGAACAGGAGCGCCTGGAATCGATCATCGCGCTGCCGACGGCGGCAACCTGAACCTGCAACTGGAAATGGCTGCCGACGCCCTGCGCCTGCCGCCTTGGGACCAGAAAATCGGCGTGCTGTCCGGTGGTGAAAAGCGCCGCGTGGCGCTGTGCAAGCTGCTGCTGTCCAAGCCTGACATGCTGCTGCTCGACGAACCGACCAACCACCTGGATGCCGAATCCGTCGAATGGCTGGAACAATTCCTGGTCCGCTTCCCAGGCACCGTGGTTGGCATCACCCACGACCGCTACTTCCTCGACAACGCCGCCGAGTGGATCCTGGAACTGGACCGTGGCCATGGTATCCCTTGGAAGGGCAACTATTCTTCGTGGCTGGACCAGAAGCAGGCCCGCCTGAAGCAGGAAGAAGCCACGGAATCCGCACGCCAGAAGGCGCTGCAGAAGGAATTGGAATGGTCGCGCCAGAATCCGAAGGCACGCCAGGCCAAGTCCAAGGCCCGCATGGCGCGCTTTAACGAGCTGAGCGAATACGAATACCAGAAGCGCAACGAGACCCAGGAGATTTTCATTCCTGTGGCCGAACGCCTGGGTAACGACGTGATCGAGTTCAAGAACGTCAGCAAGTCCTTTGGCGACCGCCTGCTGATCGACAACCTGTCCTTCATCATCCCGCCCGGCGCCATCGTCGGCATCATCGGCCCGAACGGCGCCGGTAAGTCGACCCTGTTCAAGATGATTGCCGGCATCGAGCAGCCGGACAGCGGCGAAGTGGCGATCGGCAAGACCGCCAAGATTTCGCTGGTGGACCAGAGCCGCGACAAGCTGGACAACGAGAAGACCGTGTTCGAAGCAGTGTCCGGCGGCGCCGACATCCTGAGCGTTGGCCGTTTCGAAATGCCGTCGCGCGCCTACGTCGGCCGCTTCAACTTCAAGGGCTCGGACCAGCAGAAGATCGTTGGCAACCTGTCCGGTGGTGAGCGTGGCCGACTGCACCTGGCCAAGACCCTGCTGATGGGCGGTAACGTGCTGCTGCTGGACGAACCGTCCAACGACCTGGACGTGGAAACCCTGCGTGCGCTGGAAGATGCGCTGCTGGAGTTCGCCGGTTCCGTGATGGTCATTTCGCACGATCGCTGGTTCCTGGACCGTATTGCGACCCACATCCTGGCCTTCGAAGGCGATTCCCAAGTGACCTTCTTTGCGGGTAACTACCAGGAATACGAAGCGGACAAGAAGAAGCGTTTGGGTGAGGAGGGCGCGAAGCCGAAGCGTATTCGTTACAAGCCGCTGCACGGCTAAACCCGGTAAGGCGGTGTCTGACCCACAGGGTCAGACACCGATATGCCGAAGCCGCAGGTTTACCGGTTTAAAGAGGAGGTCAAATTGCGCAAACAGTTCCTTTGTGGCCTGGTGTTAGCCAGCGCCGGCGCCATTGCGCACGAGGCCCCCATCGACAAGCTGTCCTGGCTAGCCGGCTGCTGGTCGCACACCGGCGCCGAAAAAGGCTCCGTGGAAATGTGGACCCTCCCCGCCGGCGGCACCATGCTGGGCGTAGCCCGTACGGTAAAAAACGGCAAGACGGTCGAGTGGGAACACACCATGATCCGCGAAACCGAGCCAGGCATCTGGGCCTATGTGGCCAAGCCGAGCCGGCAACTGGAAGCGGCCTTCCCGATCAAGTCGATCGGCGATGGCGAGGTGATCTTTGAGAACCCGCAGCATGACTTCCCGCAGCGGATCATTTACAAGCGCGATGGCGCCGATGGCATCAAGGCGCGCATCGAAGGGGTCTCGAAGGGCAAGGAAAAAGCCTTCGATTACCCGATGCAGCGGACGCAGTGTCCGAATGGAGGGTGAGGCGGGCACAAGGACATTGGCAGCGCAAAGCTGCCGTTGTCGCGCCCGGCCTCGATCGGGACTTTGCGGGGGGAAGCAGCTGAACTGCCCTCCCCCTCGACTCAGAAGCTAGCCTTCACGCCCAGGTTGACCGCGCCTTTGCGGCGGCCCTGGTCGATATCGTTCTTGCCGAAGTGCTCGTACTCCAGCACGCCCGAGACTTTCTCGGTGAAGGCGTATTCAGCGCCAACCGAAGCGTACAGCGCGTTACGGCTGCTATCGCCGTTGTACGCGGAAGCCAGGCCGGTGGCATTCACGTCATTCTTGTTGTGGGCNATACCCAGCTTGCCGGTCAGCGCGACCTGCTGGTTGATCGGGAAGGTGCCCTTGCCGGCCAGGTAGAAGGACTTGGCTTTGCCTTCGATGCTGCCGGTACCGGCGCCGGTGGTGTAGTTGTACGACTGCTTGCCGAAGTCTACATAGCCGGCTTCCACGCCCCAGGTCTTGTCGATCTGTACGCCACCGAAGATCTTGCCACCATATTCAGTGCTTTTCTTGTCACCGTCAGTGGTGTCATTCGGCAGAGTGTACTTGTTCGAGTTCGCCACGACGCCCGCGCCGATATACGGCTTCAGCTCCTGGGCCTGGACGGATGCCGCGCCCAGGGCAACGGCGGAAGTGATAAGAGCGAATGCGATTTTTTTCATGTTCGTGATCTTTCAGCAAAAGTAAGTCGGACTTGCTTGGGATCGCGCTTCGTCTGTGGAAGTGCGATGGAAAGCACGATAACACTGCCAAAAGTTCAAGGGGGAGACGAACTGGTAAGAATTGTGTGATTTTGTAAGCGGCCTTGAATTACCAATGTTCAGCCCAAAATGAGCGAACTTGGCTTCAGATAAGCCGAAATGTCAGATTGATACGCGGTCCGCACGGTTTTCGCTCTTTATTGATGCCATGCCGCCAGCAGTGCTGGAGCTTTCCGGCCATCAGCAACAGGCTGCCGTCGGTCAGGTCGATCTTGACGGTTTTTGGCTGCTTTTTGTGCTTGAGGATAAAGGTGCGCGTGGCGCCGAAGCTGACCGAGGCGATGGCCGGTTGCGGCCCAGCTCCGGTTCATCATCGCTATGGAAGCCCATGCTGTCCTGCTCGTTTCGGTAATAGTTGAGCAGCAGGCTGTTGAAGCGCTTGCCGCTGGCGGCCTCAACGGCGCGCTTGATTTCAAGCTGCAGCGGCGTGAATGGCAGCGGCTCAAACGTGCGGCCTGAATAGGTGTAGCGCTGCTCTCCATACCAGGCGCTCAGGCGCGGTTGCGCCACTTCACGGCC
>Ga0055526_1003397_pt1 | contig 10133 bp, 10 predicted proteins | sample AraplaCol_mMF_r2_FD_55013 | JGI IMG/M metagenome (GOLD analysis project Ga0055526, IMG submission 55013) | Arabidopsis root microbial communities from North Carolina, USA - plate scrape MF_Col_mMF_r2 | ecosystem: Host-associated > Plants > Roots > Endosphere | place: USA: North Carolina... | reverse complement strand
GTGCGTATGCGTTCGTGAAAAGGGTACTCGTAAAGAATCACAGCACTATGTTTTCGTCGGCTTCAATGAGGAGGTTTGTTTGCGCATCATAGCCCGAAGCGCGCGGCAAGCTGCCGCACCTCGGCATCCAGGGCCTCCAGCGGCAAACCGTCATTGTGCAAACACAGGTCGGCAGCCGACAGCCGCTGCGCCCGGCTGGCCTGCCCTGCAATGATTTTTTCCACCGCCTCACGAGGCCAGCCGTTGCGGGCCATGACCCGGCTAACCTGGGTGGCTTCACGGCAATCCACGACCAGAATCCGATCCAGTTGCTGCCGCCAACGCCCGGACTCCACCAGCAAAGGGACGTCAAACACCACACAGGCGCTGCCGGCGTCCACGGCCTGCTGGTATTGCCGCAAGGTCTCCCGACTGACCAAGGGATGGACAATGGATTCCAGCCGGCGCCTGGCGGATGGATCACCAAAGGCCAGCTGGCGCATGCGGTCCCGATCCATGGCACCTTCAGAGGTGACCATCTGGCCACCGAACTGCGCGGCAATTTCCTGGATCGCGGCACCACCGGCTGCCGTGACCGCGCGGGAGATCGCATCGGCATCCACCAGCACCGCACCGCAGGCCACAAAGGTACCGGCAACTGTGCTTTTTCCGCTGCCGATACCGCCAGTCAGTCCGATGCGCAGGGCTGCACAGCGCATGGCATTACAGGCCGATAAATCGCAGGATGGATTGAGGCCCAAAAATCATCGCCGTGAAGCCCGCCCCGGCCAGGAAAGGGCCGAAGGGCACATAGCCGCCCTCACGCAATCCACTCGAGAATTTCATCGCAATGCCAACGACCGCACCGATCACCGAGGCCATCAGGATCATGGGTACCAAAGCCGGCCAGCCGAACCAGGCGCCCAGCGCTGCAAAGAGCTTGAAGTCGCCATAGCCCATACCCTCCTTGCCGGTCACCAGCTTGAAAGCCCAATAAACCAGCCAGAGGCAAAGGTAGCCGGCGACCGCGCCCCATAAGGCTGTCGGCAGACTGACCGCAGGGTTCCATTGCAGGGCAGCGACGATCAGGCCGGCCCACAGCAAGGGTAAAGTGATGTCGTCCGGCAACAGGGTTGTATCCCAGTCGATCACCGCCAAAGCCAGCAGTGCAGCGGAAAAACCGCACCAGGCCAGCGCGGTCAGCGACCAGCCCCAGCGCGACGCGCAAAAGAAGAACAGGCCTCCCGTCACCGCCTCCACAAGGGGATACCGCAGGCCGTAGGGCGTACCGCACACTGAACACTTGCCGCGCAGGAAGATGTAACTGAGCACGGGAATGTTTTCATACCAGCGTATGACATGCCCGCAACTGGAACAGCGAGAACGCGGCACCAGCAGGTTGAATTTCTCGGTGGGCTCCTGGGGCGCCTGGTTCATCTCGGCGCATTCCTGCGCCCACTGCCGCTCCATGATCTTGGGGAGTCGGTAAATGACGACGTTGAGGAAACTACCGATCAGCAAGCCCAAAAAGCCGGCCAGCATGGCATCGAATGCCGGTCCCAGACCGCTTCCCATCAAACGACTTGGCCCAGCTTGAAAATAGGCAGGTACATGGAGACCACGATGCCCCCAATCAGGGTGCCCAGGAACACGATGATGATGGGCTCCATCAGGCTGGAAAGGCCCGCCACCATTTCGTCAACTTCGGCCTCGTAAAAGTCGGCCGCCTTGCCCAGCATGTGGTCGATGGAGCCGGACTCTTCGCCGATCGCGCACATCTGCAGCACCATGGAAGGGAACAGATTGGCGTTAGTCATGGCTGCCGTCAGACTGGTACCCGTGGAGACTTCCTGCTGGATTTTTTCGGTGGCATCGGCATATACCGTATTACCGGATGCACCGCCGACGGAATCCAAAGCCTCGACCAGGGGCACGCCTGCGGCGAACATGGTGGCCAGCGTGCGGGTCCAACGGGCAATACAGGATTTTTCGATCAAGACGCCGAATACCGGCACCCTAAGCAAGGCCCTGTCCATGAATTTCTGCATTTTCTCGTTGCGTTTCCAGGCCTGGAAAAAGAAGTAAAGCCCACCACCTACACCGCCAAAAATCAGCCACCAATAGGCGACAAAGAACTCACTCATCGCAATAACGAAAAGCGTAGGAGCCGGCAAGTCCGCACCGAACGAGGAAAACACGCTTTTAAATGCCGGAATCACAAAAATCATAATCACGGCAACCACCACAAACGCAACGACCACCACAGAGATTGGGTACATCAATGCTGACTTGATCTTAGATTTGATCGCTTCGGTTTTTTCCATGTATACCGCTAGTCGATCCAGCAAGGACTCCAAAATACCCGCCGCTTCGCCAGCTTCGACCAGATTGCAATAAAGCGCATTGAAATACAGCGGATATTTACGGAACGCGGCACTCAGGGAAGTCCCCGTTTCCACGTCGGTACGCACATCGTTGAGCAGCTTGGTCACGCTGGCATTGGGATTGCCGCGGCCCACGATATCGAACGACTGCAACAACGGCACACCAGCTTTCATCATGGTCGCCAACTGGCGCGTAAAGATGGCAATATCCTTGGGCTTGATCGCCTTGCCGGAGCGCATCTTGCGCTTCTTGATCTTCGTGGGTAGTACGCCCTGGCGGCGCAATGAGGATTTGACCTGGTTTTCGCCGGCAGCGCGGATTTCGCCGCGGACCTGCTTGCCGCCGCGGTCCTTGCCCTCCCATTCGAAAACGAATTCCTTGACGCCCTTGGATACTGCAGTTGCCATGATGCTTTCTCGTTGTATCGACAGTCTCAGACCGCCCTCTCACCCCGGTCACACCGCCTCGCGGCGGCCCTTGAACGCAGCTTCTTAAACATTGGTACAGCCCAGAATTTCTTCCAGCGAAGTCAGGCCCATTTTGACCTTGGACAGGCCTGATTGACGCAGGCTCTTGACTCCTTCCGCCTCCGCCTGTTCCGCGATCTCCAGGGCGGTACCGTCGCGAAGGACGATACGCTGAATCTCTTCGGAAATGGGCATAACCTGATAAACACCGACCCGGCCTTTGTAACCATTCGTACACATAGAGCAGCCAACCGGCCGGTAAGGCGTCCAGGAACCGTCCACTTCCTCTTCCTTGAAACCCGCATCCAGCAGGGTCTCCTGAGGGATATCCGCCGGGGTTTTGCAGTTGGGGCACAGGCGCCGCGCCAGCCGCTGCGCAGTGATCAAGATCACACTGGAAGCGATGTTGAAGGGCGCGATGCCCATGTTGCGCATACGCGTCAGTGTGGTTGGCGCGTCGTTGGTGTGCAGGGTCGACATGACCATGTGGCCGGTCTGCGCGGCCTTGATGGCGATATCGGCAGTTTCGAGGTCGCGGATCTCACCCACCATGATGATGTCGGGATCCTGCCGCAGAAAGGCTTTGAGCGCGACTGAAAAGGTCATGCCGGCCTTGTCGTTCATACTGACCTGGTTGACGCCGGGCAAGGTGATTTCAGCCGGGTCTTCAGCTGTCGCGATATTGACACCGGGTTTATTGAGGATGTTCAGGCAGGTATAGAGCGACACCGTCTTGCCCGAACCAGTGGGGCCGGTCACGAGCACCATGCCGTACGGCCGCTGGATGGCGTGCATCAAGCGCTCTTTCTCCGCAGGTTCATAGCCCAGGGCATCAATACCCAGTTTGGCGCTGCTCGGGTCCAGGATACGGATAACGATCTTTTCGCCGAACACAGTGGGCAAGGTGCTGACCCGGAAATCGATAACCCGGTCCGGGCCGATCTTGAGCTTCATCTTGCCGTCTTGAGGGACGCGTTTTTCGGAGATGTCGAGCTTGGAAATCACCTTGATACGCGCTGCCAATTTTTCTTTGATAGCCACAGGCGGCGAAGCGATTTCGCGCAACTCGCCGTCAACCCGGAAACGTACGCGGTAGGTATGCTCAAACGGTTCGAAATGCAGGTCGGAAGCCCGCATGCTGAAAGCGTCCAGCAGCATTTTCTGCAGGAACTTGACAACCGGCGCGTCCTCGACTTCGGAAACGCTCGCCTCACTATCCTCGGCCGTTGCATCGGCAGTGGACTCGTCAAATTCGAAATCGTCGCCGATGATGCTTTCCATCGCTTCGGCCGCGGAAGTGTTGGATGCCTCCACCAGCTTGGAAAGCTTGTCGTATTCGGCGATAACCCAGTCCACCCCCATCTGGGTGGAGAACTTGATTTTTTCCGCGGCCTCCTGGTCGGATGGGTCGGCCGTCGCAACAATCAGGCGGTTGTTGCGCTTGCTCAGAACAACGATGCGGTAAGTTGTGCAGATCTTGGCATCCAGCAGTCCCTTGGGCAAACGCTGGGGGTCAATGGCTTCAAGATCCAGTAGCGGCGCGGCAAATGCCGAAGACATGGTATGAGCCAGGTCGGACGCGGATACCGCGCCAGACCCCGTCAGCTCGGCGATAAAACTGGTGCGCCCGCTTTGCGCCTTGCGGAAGATGTCCTCGGCGGCTTTTTGACCCAGCTTTCCCGCCATTACCAAGGTCCGCCCCAAGCCGGGCAAGGCCATGGAAGGCGGTTGGTTGATTGCGGTATCGACAGCGGCCATGGTTCTTGGATTTAGCTCAAATATGTATCATCGCCTATAGATTCCCAGGTGTAAATCGAAAACACCCCGACTGCCCCGGCAGCGTTGGAACTATGCGAAGAAACGCACATTTAAGAAAAAATGGACCCTGGTCGGGGTGAGAGGATTCGAACCTCCGGCCTCTACGTCCCGAACGTAGCGCTCTACCAGGCTAAGCTACACCCCGCCGTCACACAACTAAAACTTATCAGGAACGCCTCTCCAGCAATTGGGATGCCAGCTGCGTCAAGGCATTACTGTATATGTTTTGCGGCAACATCCGCAAGGCGTTCAGCGCACGCTGGGCTTCCACGGCGGCGGCATCCCGGGTTGCCCGCAATGCGCCCGTATGTTGCACGATCGCAATGATCTGCGCCATCTGGTCGGTTCCACCGGTTTCAATGGCCTGCCGGATGGTGGCTCGTTCCGCCTCGCTGCCGCGTTGCATCGCGATGATCAAGGGCAGGGTTGCCTTGCCTTCGCGCAGGTCGTCTCCCAGGTTTTTCCCCATTTCCGAAACATCGCCATCGTAATCGAGTACATCGTCGATCACCTGGAATGCGGTGCCCAGCGCCTGACCATAGTCAGCGCAGCTTTGTTCAATGTCTGGCGGCGACTGCGCCAGCAAAGCCGCCAGGCGGGCGCTTGCCTCAAACAGCTTGGCGGTTTTGGAGCGAATCACCCTGAGGTACCCCTCTTCGGACAGCGCCGCATCATGCATGTTCATGAGCTGCAGCACCTCACCCTCAGCGATCACGTTGGTGGCTTCGGCCAGGGTTTGCATGACACGCATGTCGCCGGCCTCCACCATCATCTGGAAAGCCCGGGAATACAGAAAATCACCGACCAGCACGCTCGCGGGATTGCCAAAGGCCTCGTTGGCGGTCGCGCGGCCGCGGCGCAGGGTGGACTCGTCCACCACGTCGTCATGCAGCAGGGTAGCCGTGTGAATGAACTCCACGACCGCCGCGAGGTTGTAGCGCTGGTCGCCGCGATACCCCAGCGCGCCGCACATCAGCAGCAAAAGGGCAGGACGCAGCCGTTTTCCGCCGGCCGCCACGATGTAACTGGAAACCTGGCTGACCAGCGGCACCTCGGACTTCAGGCGGCGCTCTATCACCGCGTCCATTCCGCGCATGTCATCGGCAATCAGGGCAAGGGCTGCGGCAGTGCTGGAGGAATTGGCAGACAAAAGGGGATCCAAACGTTACGTGTGGGCCGATTATAGGAAGGCGCCCCGCCCGCCTCGGCCCGATCACCCCCTGAAACCACCTAAAACACCCCAAAACCGCCCTGCTGGTCAATTTTGGCCTGCCGTGCTAGAATTGAGGGCTCTGCGGAAATCCGTCCGCGGAACTCAATTTACGAGGTCTCACATGTACGCGGTCATAAAAACCGGCGGCAAACAATACAAGGTTGCCACCGGAGAAAAAATTAAAGTAGAACAGATTGCTGCGGACGTAGGCCAAGAGATCGTTATTGACCAGGTATTGGCTGTCGGCACCGGCAGCTCGATCACGGTTGGTACGCCCTTGGTGTCCGGCGCCACTGTTACAGTCACTGTCCTTTCGCAAGGCAGGCACGACAAGGTTCGCATTTTCAAGATGCGCCGTCGCAAGCACTACCAAAAGCGCCAGGGCCACCGGCAAAACTACACGGAACTGCAAATCGGCGCCATCGCCGGCTGAGCAGGGACGTACCAGGAGTAACGAAAAATGGCACAGAAAAAAGGCGGCGGCTCTACGCGAAACGGGCGTGATTCACAGCCCAAGATGCTGGGCGTCAAGAAATTTGGCGGCGAAGTCATCAGCGCAGGCAGCATCATCGTGCGCCAGCGCGGCACCCGGTTCCATCCAGGCGTCAATGTCGGCATCGGCAAAGACCACACCCTGTTTGCACTGGTTGATGGTTCGGTCTCGTTTTCCGTCAAAGGCGCGCTGAACAAGCACACCGTGGACGTGACCCCAGCGTAAGCTGATCACTTCGACGCAAACGAAGCCCCGACCTGTCGGGGCTTTTTTATTTGTAAACTTGATCTCCGGCCTCACCGTTCACCCCCGTTTTAACCCCGGCATTCCATCATGAAATTTGTTGACGAAGCCTTTATCGATATTGCCGCAGGCGATGGCGGGAGTGGCTGCGTCTCATTCAGCCACGAAAAATACAAGGAATTTGGCGGCCCCAACGGGGGAGATGGCGGGCGCGGCGGCCACGTGTATGCATTGGCCGACCCCAATTTGAACACCCTGGTGGACTTCCGGTTTTCACGCCGGCACGAGGCCCGTAACGGCCAGCACGGCATGGGCTCGGACATGTTCGGCGCCAAGGGTGACGACATCATCCTCAAGATGCCGGTGGGCACCATCCTGACCGACGCCGAGACGGGCGAGGTTCTTTTTGAACTGCTGGTGCCCGGCGAGCAGGTCCTGATCGCCAAAGGCGGCGATGGCGGCTTCGGCAACCTGCGCTTCAAGAGTTCGACCAACCGCGCACCCCGCAGCAAGACCCCGGGCTGGCCCGGCGAGCGTAAAAGCCTCAAGCTGGAACTCAAGGTACTGGCCGATGTCGGGCTGCTCGGCATGCCTAACGCCGGCAAATCCACTTTTATTTCCGCGGTCTCCAATGCCCGTCCGCGCATTGCCGACTACCCCTTCACCACGCTCCATCCCAACCTGGGTGTGGTGCGGGTGGGCCCCGAGCAAAGTTTCGTGGTGGCCGACCTGCCCGGCCTGATCGAGGGCGCGTCCGAGGGCGCGGGCCTGGGCCACCTCTTCCTTCGGCACCTGCAGCGAACCCGCCTGCTGCTGCACATCGTGGACCTGGCGCCTTTCGACGAAGGCGTGGACCCGGTGGTGCAAGCCAAGGCTATCGTGGGCGAGCTCAAAAAATACGACGAAGCGCTCTACGAAAAACCCCGCTGGCTGGTGCTCAACAAGCTGGATATGGTGGACAGCGACAAGCGCGCGGCCATCGTCAAGGACTTCGTCAAGCGTTTCAAGTTCAAGGGCCCGGTGTTCGAGATCTCGGCACTGACGCGTGAGGGCTGCGAGCACCTGATCAAGACGATCTACCAGCACGTCAAGCAGGTTCAGAAAAGCGAACAGCCCGTGGAAGAAGTTGATCCGCGCTTTGCCCCTCTTCCCCCCGAAACGCCGGAAACGTCCTGATCCGTTTCCGGCTCCCAAGCCACTGGCAAGTGCAGCGCTGCACTTGCCATCTACCAAAATATGCCACCCATGCCCGTGCTGACGGGACGACGGCCAGAGAAGACAGAACATGCAAGACAAACCCGGCTCCACCATCCTGCGCAACGCCAGACGTATCGTGGTCAAAGTGGGTTCCAGCCTGGTCACCAATGAAGGCCGCGGGCTGGATGCAACGGCCATAGGCCAGTGGTGCGAGCAACTCGCCGCGCTTGTGAAAGACGGGCGCGAAGTGATCATGGTGAGCAGCGGCGCCATTGCCGAAGGCATGAAGCGCCTGAACTGGGCCACGCGCCCCAAGGCCATCCACGAGCTGCAAGCTGCCGCCGCTGTGGGCCAGATGGGCTTGGTCCAGGTCTATGAAACCAAATTGCGCGAAAACGGCATAGGCAGTGCGCAGGTCTTGCTCACCCACGCCGACCTGGCCGACCGCGAGCGCTACATCAATGCCCGCTCCACCTTGCTGGCCCTGCTGCAGCTGGGTGTCGTGCCCGTCATCAACGAAAACGACACAGTGGTCAACGACGAAATCAAGTTCGGTGACAACGACACGCTGGGCGCACTGGTCGCCAACCTGGTGGAAGCCGATGCACTGGTCATCCTTACAGACCAGAAAGGCCTTTACACTGCCGATCCGCGCAGGGACCCGTCCGCACAGTTTGTGCACGAAGCCAAGGCCGGCGACCCGGCCCTTGAGGCCATGGCGGGAGGTGCCGGTTCCAGCATCGGCAAAGGCGGCATGATCACCAAGATCCTGGCGGCCAAACGCGCCGCGGGCTCAGGAGCTTCCACCGTGATCGCCTGGGGCCGTGAACCCCAAGCGCTGGTCCGGCTGATACAGGGCGAGCCCATAGGCACACTGCTGGTGGCGCAGACCCAGAAACTGCAGGCGCGCAAGCAATGGATGGCCGATCACCTGCAGATGCGCGGCTCGGTCACCGTGGACGCGGGCGCGGTGGTCAAGGTGCAGGGCGAGGGCAAAAGCCTGTTGCCCATCGGCATGACGGCGGTCCAGGGTGATTTTTCGCGCGGCGACGTCATCGCGATCCGGAGCCCGGAAGGCACGGAGATCGCGCGCGGCCTGGCCAACTACTCCAGCGCCGAAGCCCGGCTGATCTGCCGCAAGGCGTCTTCGGAATTTGAGAAGCTGCTGGGTTACACGGGTGAACCGGAAATGGTTCACCGCACCAACTTGGTATTGACCCGCTAAATCCTTTCGAGGGCCCGGCGAGCCCGCCCCTCCTTTACTCCAGCATCCTATAGTTCTGGTTTTTCAAGCGCCTGACAAGCGCGTCGACCGAGGTTGCGTGTGCCGCACTGTCGCAAGCACCGGCCCGGGCAAAACGCAAAGCGTGTTTGGACGGCATGTAATCAAACAACGAACGCCACTCCGGATTGCTGACGTTGGTCCACTTTCCGTCTGGTGAATAGCGGGCATAGGTTTTGAACTCACCGGTGGTGCACCGTATGCCCTCGTACATCACATTGCTCGCGCCGCTCGCATTGGATGCCACCATGACATAGCGCACAACCCCGTCCTTTGGGGAGATGCTAATGGAAGCCGGATCCACGCCATACACCAGTTGGGAATTCGGTGAGACCTCAAAGGTGATCAGTTTTTTGACATCAAAAGCAGGCGGTGGCGGTGTCTCGATTTCCTTCCAGTCGGCAGGGTCCTCCAGTGCATACGCCTGGGCCTGCGCAGAACCCGAGGCGTTGAGCGTCATCAGGAATAAGGTGGCCAGAAAGGCCGATTTGAATTTCATGGTTTCGTGTTGGTGGGATCCGTACCCAGACTGGTTTTCGGATCAGGTTCAAAGGTGGCGCCAGGTGGCAACTCAAAAGAGGCACCCGGCCTGATCTGCGCGTGAAATGATTCACCCGGCGCGTGGAAACCGGCGTCGCCTGGTGGATTCGCATGGTCGCGCTGGTGCAGACCACCGCGCAGGTAACGGTTGCGGTGATCGGAACGCGGCTCGGCACGGTTGTCCACACGCGGAACAAACCTAGCGAGCTCGGTCAGCGCCATTTCATACACGCCGCGCTTGAATTCGACCACCACGTCCAGCGGCACCCAGTAGTCGTTCCAGCGCCATGCATCGAATTCGGGGTGGTCGGTGGCACGCAGGTTCAGGTCCCAGTCGTGGCCGACCAATTGAAGGAGAAACCAGATTTGTTTCTGGCCTTTGTAATGTCCGCGCGCATCCCGGCGGATGAACCGGTCAGGCACCTCATAGCGCAACCAGTCTCGGGTTCGGGCCAGCACATTCACATGCTTCGGCAACAGCCCCACTTCTTCATGCAACTCGCGGTACATGGCCTG
>Ga0055526_1003389_pt1 | contig 10153 bp, 11 predicted proteins | sample AraplaCol_mMF_r2_FD_55013 | JGI IMG/M metagenome (GOLD analysis project Ga0055526, IMG submission 55013) | Arabidopsis root microbial communities from North Carolina, USA - plate scrape MF_Col_mMF_r2 | ecosystem: Host-associated > Plants > Roots > Endosphere | place: USA: North Carolina... | reverse complement strand
CGACCGGGAATTCCGACACCATCTGCCCATGATCCATCAGATAGAAGCGATCGGCAATACGGCTGGCGAAACGGAAATTCTGCTCGACGAGCAGGATCGTCATGCCGCGCTCCTTCAGCGTCTTCAGCACCTCGCCGATGCGTTGGACGATGACGGGGGCAAGCCCTTCCGTCGGCTCGTCGAGAATGAGCAGCTTGACGCCGGTACGCAGGATGCGGGCGATCGCCAGCATCTGCTGCTCGCCGCCGGAAAGCTTGGTGCCGGGGCTGCCGCGGCGCTCGTAGAGATTGGGGAAGAGTTCGTAAATTTCGTCGAGCGTCATGCCGCCCCCTGCCACGACAGGCGGCAGCAGCAGGTTTTCTGAAACGGTGAGCGTCGAAAAGATACCGCGCTCCTCCGGCACGAAACCGATGCCTCGATGCGCCGTCTTGTGCAGCGGCACCTGCATCATGTCGCTGCCGGCAAAACTGATCTTGCCCTTGCGAGCGCGGACGATGCCGGTGATGGTGCGCAGCGTCGTCGTCTTGCCGACGCCGTTGCGGCCGAGAATGGTGATCGTCTCGCCTTCGGCCACCCGCATGTCGACGCCGTGCAGGACGTGACTTTCGCCGTACCAGGCATTGAGCCCCTGGACTTCGAGGAGAGCGGCCATCAATGCTCCTCCGTGCCCATATAAGCCACGCGGACGCGCTCGTCCTGGCTGACGGTGGCATAGTCGCCCTCGGCGAGGATTTCGCCGCGCTGCAGCACGGTGACGTGCTGGCAGATNTTGGCGACGACGGAGAGATTGTGCTCGACCATCAGCACCGCGCGCTCGCGGGCAACCTCGCGGATGATGGATGAAACGACGCCGACATCCTCCAGCCCCATGCCGGCCATCGGCTCGTCGAGCAACAGCACTTTGGGATCGAGCGCCAGCGTGGTGGCGATCTCCAGCACGCGCTTGCGGCCATAGGAAAGATCGGCGGCGATATGATCGCGCTCCTTGGAGAGCCCGACGCTGGCGAGCAGTTGCTCGGCGCGCTCGTTCAGCCGGTCGAGCGCCGACAGAGGCCGCCAGAACTGCGTGGAGAGATTGTTCGGCCGCTGCAGCGCCACCCGCACATTGTCGAGAACGGTGAGGTGTGGAAAGACCGCCGAGATCTGGAAGGAGCGCACCAGTCCCATGCGCGCCACCTTGTCGGGCGGCGTCCCGGTGATGTCGGTGCCCATCAGCGTGATCGTGCCCGATGTCGGCTGCAGGAACTTGGTCAGCAGGTTGAAGACCGTGGTCTTGCCGGCGCCGTTCGGGCCGATCAGTGCATGCACGCTGGCGTCATGCACGTCGAGATCGACATTCTTGACGGCCGTGAAGCCGCCGAAATCGCGGCGCAGGCCGCGGGCGGAGAGTACCACCCGCGGCTTTACCTGAGTTTCTATTGCGGAAACCGCCATCGTGCTTACTTCACCAGATCGCAGCCGCTCTTGGCGGGATCGATATAGGCTTCCTTGCCGGGAATGGTGGCGAGCACGTTGAAATAATCCCACGGCTCCTTGCTTTCGGACGGCTTCTTGACCTGCAGCAGGTACATGTCGTGGATCATGCGGCCGTTGGCGCCGACCGTGCCGCCACGGCCGAAGACGTCATCGACCGGCATTTCATGCAGTTGCTTGGCGACGGCTTCCGTTTCGTCGGTGCCAGCCTTCTGCACCGCCTTCAGATATTGCGTCACCGCCGAATAGGTGCCGGCATGGATCATGTTCGGCATCTTGCCGGTGCGGGCGAAGAACTTCTTGGCGAAGGCGCGGCTCTCGTCGTCGCGGTTCCAGTAATAACCTTCCGTCAGCGTCAGCCCCTGCGCCGCCTCGAGCCCGAGCCCGTGCACTTCGGCGAGCGTGAACAGCAACGCCGCCAGATGCTGGCCACCCTGGGTGATGCCGAATTCGGCCGCCTGCTTGATGGCATTCGAGGTGTCGAGGCCGGCATTGGCAAGGCCGATCACCTTGGCGCCGGATGATTGCGCCTGCAGCAGGAAGGACGAGAAGTCCTGGCTCGACAGCGGATGCCGGACGGCGCCGACGACCTTGCCGCCGCTCGCCTTGACGTAATCGCTGGTCTGCTGCTCCAGCGAATAGCCGAAGGCATAGTCGGCGGTCAGGAAGAACCAGCTGTCGCCGCCCTGCTTGACGAGTGCGCCGCCGGTGCCGACGGCGAGCGCATGGGTGTCGTAGGCCCAATGGAAGCCGTAAGGCGAGCAGGCCTTGCCGGTGAGATCGGTCGTCGCCGCACCGGTGACGATATCGATCTTCTTCTTCTCCTTGCCGATCGCCTGCACGGCGAGCGCCACCGACGAAGTCGTCAGTTCCATGATCGCATCCACCTGCTCGGTGTCGTACCACTGGCGGGCGATGTTGGAGGCGATATCCGGCTTGTTCTGGTGGTCGGCATCGACGATCTCAACCGGCACATCGAGCACCTTGCCGCCGAAATCCTCGACCGCCATCTTGGCGGCTTCGACGGAGGACTTGCCGCCGAAATCGGCATAGACACCCGACTGGTCGTTCAGGATGCCGATCTTGACCTTGCCGTCGGTCGCGCTCTGCGCGAGCACTGCGGTGCTGCTCGCAAGCAGAAATGCAACTGATGCAATAAGATTCTTACGCATTTTCTCTCCTCCCAGAGATTGGCCAGATTGCGGATCTGTTCAAATTTGGCCAGCCGCACTCCTCAGAACGACGGACCCTCACCTTACGATCACGGAAATTCCGCCCTGAGGCAACGGGTGGTTTACAACTAATTCCAAACAGTATCTGTTCATTTTTGAACAGAGAGGATCGCGATGAACAATCCACCGCAGTTTACTTGGGACGATCTGCAGTTTTTTCTAGCCGTCGCCCGCACCGGACAGCTGTCGACGGCGGCGCGCCAGCTGCGTTCCAGCCACGCCACCGTCTCGCGCCGCATCGACCGGCTGGAGTTCACCCTCAAGGTCAAGCTGTTCGAGCGCAATCCGCGCGGCTATGTGCTGACCGCCATGGGCACGCGCTTCGTCGAGACGGCCGAAAGGATGGAGCAGGAGACAGAACGGCTGCGCGCCGACCTTGCCGACGGCTCGATGGCGCAGCGCGGCCTGGTGCGCCTCAGCGCGCCGGAAGGTTTTGCCAATTTCTTCTTCGCGACCGTGCTGCCGCAGTTTGCCGCCCAGCATCCGCACCTGTCGCTGGAACTGGTGACGATCCAGCAGATCATGTCGCTGTCGCGCAAGGAGGCCGATCTTTCCGTCGTGCTCGACGAGCCGAAGGGCGGGCCTTATTTCGCCGAGAAACTGACCGACTACCATCTGCAGATCTACGGCTCGCGCAACTATCTGGCGAAGGCGCCTGCGATCACCTGCCGCGAAGACCTGCTTGAGCATCCCTTCGTCAGCTATATCGAGGAAATGATCTTCGCGCCGGGCCTGGACTATCTCGGCGACGTGCATCCGCGCATCAAGCCGCAATTCCAGAGCTCCAGCATCTTCGCGCAGCTCACCGCCACGAGAAACGGTCTCGGCCTCTGCATCCTGCCCTATTTCTTCGCCAGCCGTTATCCCGAACTGGTGCGCGTGCTGCCCGAGGAAATCGACCTCAAGCGCCATTACTGGATTACCTGCCACCGCGACCTGAAACAGGCGCCGCGCGTGCGCGCCGTCATCGATTTCCTGCGCGAGGCGGTGCGCGGCGAGGATACGCGCTTCGTGCCGCCCTATGTCACCGCCGCCGGCCCGGCGCGCCGGGCAAGGGAAAGCTGATTATTTCAGGAATTCAGCCCGGTGCGGGGTGAACGTATCGATCAGCCGGCCCTTTTCCAAGGCCTTGACGCCGTGGACGAGATTGGGAGGCACGATGAAGCTGCCACCCTGCTGCAGGACTTCGGTCCGGCCATCGATCGTCACCTCGAAACTGCCTTCGGCGACATAGCTTGCCTGGATATGCGGATGCGAATGGGCAGCCCCGACGGCGCCGCTTTCGAAGGCCACTTCCACCATCATCATCTCGGGCAGATAGGTCATGATGCGCCTGACGACGCCGGGCTCCGGGTTGACCCATTCGGCGCCTTCGGCCGATACGAACAGATCGCTTGACGACATTTCCGCCTCCTCGTTGCAGAATCGATCGCGGGCAAAGTGGAGCATGCCGAGACTTTTGAAAAGATGGCGCGGCCCGTCTTTTCGAGACTGCCGCCTTCTGTTGACGCGGTCGGCTGGCGGGTCTATGGCCACTTAAGCGAGGCAAGCCAGAACCGGGATGAGGAGACGCGGCCATGCAGCATACGCGTGAAGTTTTCGACTGGGCCGATCCATTCCGGCTGGTGGAGCAACTGACCAGTGAAGAGCGCATGGTGCAGGACACCGCCCACACCTATGCGCAGGAAAAGCTGGCGCCCCGGGTTCTCGACGCCTTCCGCCATGAAAAGACCGATCCCGAAATCTTCCGCGAAATGGGCGAACTCGGCCTGCTCGGCCCGACGATCTCTCCCGACTACGGCGGCGCCGGCCTCGGTTACGTCGCCTACGGCCTGATCGCCCGCGAGGTCGAACGGGTCGACAGCGGTTACCGCTCGATGATGAGCGTCCAGTCCTCACTCGTGATGGTGCCGATCGAAACCTTCGGGTCGCAGGCGCAGAAGCTGAAATACCTGCCGAAACTCGCCACCGGCGAATGGATCGGCTGCTTCGGCCTGACCGAGCCCGATCACGGCTCCGACCCCGGCTCGATGGCGACGCGCGCCAGAAAGGTCGACGGCGGNTACAGCCTCACCGGCTCGAAGACCTGGATCTCCAANGCGCCGATCGCCGATGTCTTCGTCGTCTGGGCAAAGACCGAGGATGGGCTCATCCGCGGCTTCATCCTCGAAAAGGGCTGGAAAGGGCTTTCGGCGCCCGCCATCCACGGCAAGGTCGGCCTACGCGCCTCGATAACAGGCGAAGTGGTGATGGACAGTGTCTTCGTGCCCGAGGAAAACCTTTTGCCTGGCGTCACCGGCCTCAAGGGACCGTTCACTTGCCTGAACTCGGCCCGCTTCGGCATCGCCTGGGGCGCGCTCGGCGCGGCCGAGGATTGTTATGCGAGAGCACGGCAATATACGCTGGAGCGCAAGCAGTTCAGCCGGCCGCTTGCCGCCAACCAGCTGATCCAGAAGAAGCTCGCCGACATGGCCGCTGAGATCTCNCTCGGCCTTCAGGGCTGCCTGCGGCTCGGCCGCATGAAGGAGGAAGGCCATCCGCCGGTGGANCTGACCTCGATCCTCAAGCGCAACAGCTGCGGCAAGGCGCTGGAGATCGCGCGGGCNGCCCGCGACATGCTCGGCGGCAACGGCATCTCCGACGAATTCGGCATCGCCCGTCATCTCGTCAACCTCGAAGTGGTCAACACCTACGAGGGCACACACGACATCCACGCNCTGATCATCGGCCGGGCAATCACCGGCATCGCCGCCTTTGCNAACTAGGCCGGGAAGGCGAATTGCCACGCGCCTGACAATGTGCAACTTTCCTTAATTGCGGCAAGCGCCGGCAAAAAGGGGGTCATGCATGTTTCTGCTTCTTGCATTGCTGATCGGTGTCATATCGGGCCTTCGCACCATGACCGCACCGGCCGCCGTCGCCTGGGGCGCAGCACTCGGCTGGTTCGACGTGTCGCAGACGCCNCTTGCCTTCATGGGGTANCGATGGACGCCGTGGATCTTCACGGTTCTCGCCATCGTCGAACTGATCGCCGACCAGCTGCCGTCCACGCCGTCGCGCAAGGTGCCGATGCAGTTCGGCGCCCGNATCGTTTCAGGCGCCNTGGCAGGGGCGACGATCGGCGCCGCCAGCAGCCTNCTCTTCGGCGGGCTGATCGCCGGGGTGATCGGCGCCGTCATCGGCACATATGGCGGCGCTGCCGCCCGTAGCCGGCTTGCCGCCTCGTTTGGCAAGGACCTGCCGGCGGCTCTCATCGAAGACGCCGTCGCCGTCATCGGCGCGGTACTGATCGTGGCGGCCGTGCCATGAAGAGCTTCGACGCCATCGTTATCGGCGCCGGCCAGGCCGGTCCATCGCTTGCCGCCCGCATGGTCGAAAAGGGCATGAAGGTGGCGTTGATCGAGCGCAAATTCCTCGGCGGCACCTGCGTCAATGCCGGCTGTATGCCGACGAAGACGCTGGTCGCCAGCGCCCGCGCCGCCCATGTCGCAAGAACCGGTGCCGCCTATGGCGTCAATATCCCGGGCGAGATCGCCATCGACATGAAGGTGGTCAGGGCTCGCGCCGAAACGGTGACGATGAATGCCCGCAACGGCCTGATCGGCTGGCTCGCCGGCATGGACGGCATGACGGTGATCTACGGCCACGCCTGTTTCGAAGGCCCGAAGACCGTCAGCGTCAACGGCGAGACGCTGACCGCACCGCGCATCTTCCTCAATGTCGGGGCGCGGCCGGTCATCCCCGCGCTACCCGGCATCGACGACATCGACTACCTCACCAGCACCTCGATCATCCAGCTCGACACGCTGCCGCGGCATCTCACCATCATCGGCGGCAGTTATATCGGGCTGGAATTCGCGCAGATGTATCGCCGCTTCGGCGCCGAGGTCAGCGTCATCGAGCATGGCCCGAAGCTCGCGTCGCGCGAGGACGAGGATATATCCGACGCGATCGCCGATGTGCTGCGCTCGGAGGGCATCGACATTCATACCGGCGTCAGCGACATCGCCTTCGCCAGGAGCAGCGACGGGATAACGGTCGCCACCGATTCAGCGAGGATCGATGCGAGCCATGTGCTGATCGCCACCGGCCGCAAGCCGAATACCGACGATCTCGGCCTCGATGCCGCCGGCGTCATTAGCGATCAACGCGGTTTCATCACCGTCGACGACAGGCTTGCCACCAATGTCGATGGCATCTGGGCGCTCGGCGACTGCAACGGCCACGGCGCCTTCACCCACACCTCCTACAATGATTTCGAGATTGCCGCCGCCAACCTGCTCGATGGCGACGACCGCAAGCTCTCGAGCCGCATCCCGGCCTATGCGCTCTACATCGACCCGCCGCTCGGCCGCGTCGGCATGACGGAAAAACAGGCGCGCGCTTCCGGACGCAAGATCATGGTCTCGACCCGGCCGATGAGCCGTCGGCCGCGCCAATGAACGCGGCGAGACCAAGGGTTTCATGAAGGTGGTTGCCGATGCCGAGACAAAGGAAATCCTCGGCGCGGCGATCCTCGGCATCGAGGGCGACGAGGTGATCCACGGCCTCATCGACGCAATGAATGCGGGAACGACCTATCCCGCCTTGCAATGGTCGGTGCCGATCCATCCGACGGTGTCGGAGCTGATCCCGACCCTGCTTGGGGATTTGAAGCCGGTTTAGCGGTAGAAACCCAGGGGCAAGGACGGCTGGAGGCGGACTGCGTGTCTATCGAACTGCTGATCGAGAATTACGGTCTGCTGGCCATATTCCTGGGCGCCGCCTTCGAAGGCGAAACAGCCGCGTTTCTCGGAGGCGTGATTTCCCATCGCGGGCTGCTGACTTATGGGGCGGCGTCGCTTGCGGCAACGGCGGGCTCCTTCGCCGGCGATCAACTATGGTTCTTCGTCGGTCGTTACGCCGCGCAATGGGGCTTTGTCCGCCGGCTGATGGAAAAGCCGGCCCTGGCGCGCGCAACCGGGCTTCTGGAAAGATATCCCACCGGCTTCATCTTTGCGTTTCGTTTTCTGGTGGGGTTGCGGACNATCAGTCCGATCGTCATCGGCACGACGCGGATTCCGACCGGAAAATTCGTCGTCATGAATGCCGCAGCCGCGTTGGTGTGGGGGCAGTTGTTCACGGGGCTCGGTTATCTCTTCGGGCATGGCGTCCAACAGACATTGGGCCACCTTCCGCTTCACCGCCACCTGCTGATCGCAGTCGGAGCCGCGGCTGTCGTCGCAGCCGCGGCGCTTGCCTTTCGCAAGATGAAACTGAGTGCCAGGCACTCATAGGAGCAGACTGGGGANCAGACTGGCTCTATTCCATCACGATCTGCAGCTTCACATCGCTTGGCCGCGCCTCGACGGCGCGATCGAACGCCTTGATCGAATCTTCGAATTTGAAGGTCTCTGATATCAGCGGCTTCAGGTCGACGCGGCCCGAGCCAAGCAGCGCGATCGACCGCTCATACTGATGCGCGTAGCGGAACACCGTCTCGATGCGGATTTCCTTGGTGGATGCCGTCGAGACGTCGAAGCCGATCGGGTTGACCGGCAGGCCGACGACGACGATGACGCCGCCCGGGCGCGGCAGCGCCATAATCGTCTCCCAGGCCTTCGGCGAACCGGAGCATTCGAAGACGACATCGGCGCCCCAGCCGTCGGTCAACCGGCCGACCTCTTCGCTCAGGTTCTGCTCGCGGATATTGACCGGAATGACGCCCTGGTATTGTGCGGCGATATCGAGCTTCGGCTGGGCGAGATCGGCAACGATCGCCCGGGCGCAGCCGCCGGCAAGCGCGGCGATCGCCACCATCGTGCCGATCGGTCCGGCGCCGAGAACGACGGCAGTATCACCAGGCGTTATCTTCGCCTTGGCTGCCGCCTGCATGCCGACGGCGAAGGGCTCGACCATGGCGCCTTCGGCAAAGCTGACATTGTCGGGCAGCTTGAAGGTGTAATTGGCGGGATGCACGACCTCCGGCGTCAGCACGCCGTGGATCGGCGGGGTCGCCCAGAAGGTCACGGCCGGGTCGATATTGTACAGGCCGAGCCGGCTTGCCTTGGAATTCGGATCGGGAATGCCGGGCTCCATGCAGACGCGGTCGCCGACTTTCAGATGCGTGACGCCGGCCCCAACCTCGACCACCGTGCCCGCCGCTTCATGGCCGAGCACCATCGGCGCGTTGACGATAAAGGGACCGATCTTGCCGTGCGTATAATAATGCACGTCCGAACCGCAGACACCAACGGTGTGGATCCGGATCTTCACCTCGCCGGGGCCGGTTTCGAGCGGCAGATCGATATCGCGAAGCGCAAGCTCATGCTGGCGCTCGAGGACAAGCGCGCGGACTTTGGTCATCGTCGGTTTCCTTCCCTAGTGGCTTGCCCATGACTCCATCGGGCAGCGTCGAAGCTGACTATAAGGCCCGAAGCCGTCCCAATTCAACCGGATTGCGAAGGCTTTTGCTCAACAAATGAAAAAATGCTCACAGCAAAGATCCAGGGCCGAGGATCGGCTCGCCCGCTGGTCCGATGGCGGTCGGCCTCGCAAGGGCATTTATAAGATTTTTATATTGACGGTCCGNCGCCCGTCTCGAACCTTTATGCCGTTCGGCTCCATATTGATGTCCGAGAGATCGAAAAGATCATCTCCACGCCAGAAAGCATGAAAGGCGACGTCCCTGGATCCGGCCTGAATCCGGATAGCGCCCTTTGTCTTGTCTGACTCCAAGAAGAACAACAGGAGTCACGATCATGATGGATATCATTCTACTCGCCACGCCGATCATATTCTTCGCGCTGTGCTTTGCCTATACCAGAGCCTGCGACAGGCTTTGACAGGAGAACCGACGATGATCCTCGACTATGTCTTGAGCGGTGCCGTAACCGTGTTTCTCACCATTTACCTCACCTACGCTCTCCTTCGCCCAGAACGCTTTTGAAGAGAACCGGCGCTTCTCGGTCGCGCATGCGCGACCTCAGATGCAGCCGGGTATTGAAAGTTTACCCCATGAACCTCAACGGATGGCTTCAGATCCTGCTTTACTGCGGGATCGTTCTTGTGCTCGTCAAACCGCTCGGCGGCTATATGACGCGTGTCTTCAACGGCGAGCGCACCCTCCTTTCACCCGTCCTCGTTCCCGTCGAACGGGGGCTTTACCGCATTGCCGGCACCAGCGAAGGCGAAGAACAGCATTGGACCTCCTATGCCTTCGCCATGCTGATGTTCAACCTGCTCGGCGTCATCGTGCTTTACGCGCTGCAGCGCCTGCAGGCCGGCCTTCCCTATAATCCGGCCGGCATGGCAGCCGTCCCGCCGGAGCTTTCCTTCAACACCGCCGTCAGCTTCGTCAGCAACACCAACTGGCAGAATTACGGCGGCGAAAGCACCATGTCCTATCTGACGCAGATGGCCGGCTTCACCGTCCAGAACTTCGTCTCCGCGGCGACCGGCATTGCCAT
>Ga0055526_1003376_pt1 | contig 10183 bp, 10 predicted proteins | sample AraplaCol_mMF_r2_FD_55013 | JGI IMG/M metagenome (GOLD analysis project Ga0055526, IMG submission 55013) | Arabidopsis root microbial communities from North Carolina, USA - plate scrape MF_Col_mMF_r2 | ecosystem: Host-associated > Plants > Roots > Endosphere | place: USA: North Carolina... | reverse complement strand
CACCTGGCACGAACGCGGCATTGCCGCGATCCCGATCGCGGTGAACCTGTCGAGCATGCAGTTCCGGCTGGCCAGCTTCTCGAAGTCGGTGGCCCACGTGTTGAAGACGGCGGGCGTGCCCGGCGAGTGGCTGGAACTGGAACTCACCGAGCGCATGCTCACCGAGGAGATCGACCGCCTGCCCGAACTGCTGCAGACCTTGCGGTCGCAGGGGCTGGCGATCTCGATCGATGATTTCGGCACCGGCTACACGGCGCTGAACCAGTTGATCCGGCTGCCGCTGGACAAGCTCAAGATCGACCAGAGTTTCGTCGCGGTGCTGCCGGACGATCGCGGCGCGGCCGCGATCACGCGCGCCATGGTGCAGATGGCCAAGGGGCTGGGCATGCGCGTCGGCGCCGAAGGCGTGCGCAACGCGCGGCAATGGCACCTGCTGGCCGAGTGGGGCTGCGACGAACTGCAGGGCGAGGTGATCGCGCCGGCGATGCCCTCCGAAGAATTCGAAGCCTGGCTGGCCGACCGCGGCCAACCGACGCTTCCCGGAATCGATACATGACTTCAAAGACACCTGATTCCGCCCGCCTGAACGGCGCGGCGTCCGCGCCGCGTGGCGCTTCCCGTCCGGCCGAGCCCGGCGCATCGACCCCTGCGACCGATCCGGCCATGACTGCGCTGCTGCGCGAGGCACTCGCCGCCGCGGGCGGCTGGTTGCCTTTCGACCGCTACATGAGCCTGGCGCTGTACGCGCCCGGCGTGGGTTATTACGCCAACGCGCGCCGCAAGTTCGGCACGATGCCCCAGCAGGGCTCGGACTTCGTGACGGCGCCGGAACTGTCGCCGCTGTTCGGCCGCGCGCTGGCGAAGCAGGTCGCGCAGGCGCTGGCGGTCAGCGGCACCGACACGGTGATCGAGTTCGGCGCCGGCAGCGGCGCGCTGGCGGCGCAGCTGCTGGAGACGCTGGACGCGTCGGGGACGCCGGTCTCGAAGTACTTCATCGTCGATCTGTCGGGCTCGCTGCGCGAGCGCCAGGCGGAGCGGCTCGCGCGCTTCGCGCCTCGGGTCGAGTGGCTGGACCGCTGGCCCGACGAGATCCACGGCGTGCTGGTCGCCAACGAGCTGCTGGACGCGATTCCTGTCGAGCTGCTGCGCTGGGACGGCCAGCACTGGCTGCAGCGCGGCGTGACGATGGATGAGCAGGGTGCGCTGTCTTTCGACGACCGGCCCGGCGAGGCGCGCCCGCCGACGCCGCCGGAGCACGATGTCGGCTTCGTGCCCGGCACGGTGACCGAGGTGCATCCGCAGGCCGAGGCCTTCGTGCGCACGCTCGCGGAGTGCCTCAAGCGCGGCGCGGCGTTCTTCATCGACTACGGTTTCCCGGAGTCGGAGTACTACCACCCGCAGCGCACCGGCGGCACCTTGATGTGCCACCACCTGCACCGCGCCGACCCCGATCCGCTGACCCTGCCCGGGCAGAAGGACATCACGTCGCATGTGAACTTCACCGGCATCGCGCTGGCGGGGCAGGACGCGGGGCTGAGGGTGCTGGGCTACACGAGCCAGGCCAACTTCCTGATCAACTGCGGCCTGGTCGACCTGATGAGCGGCGCCGACCTCGCGCAGCGCGGCATGGCGCACCGGCTCATCGCGGAGCACGAAATGGGCGAGCTGTTCAAGGTCATCGGCTTCGCACCGGGCGATGAGTTCGACGCGCTGGGGTTCAGCGCGGGGGATCGGTCGCATACGTTGTGAGCGCCGAGCGACAGCGAGAGTGACCCATGTTGGTGGGAATTCAAACGGGCATGACTGACATCAGTTAGCCGCAGGTCCCGAAGGCGTTCGAGTCCTCGCGGGCGTTGTTCAATCATCGCTCCAGTCGCATGCGCCGCACCGGCGCGAAGCAGCGAATGAAGCGAGGTGCCATGCAGCAAGAGGAATTTCGAATCGAGGTTCAGTCGAGGATCGCCGGACGTCCGGCGTTCGATCTGAACAGGAGCCACTTCCGCACGATCGCGGTGCAAGAAGCTCGCAGCTTCGTCGCCGAATGGAAGGCGGAGAAGATCTATCCGTTCCCCGACGATGAACCGGCGACTCCGCTCGAGTTGATTGAGCGACAGGTTTTCGACATCGTCGCCCTCAATGTCGCCCGCCATCTTCCGGACTTCGAAGACGCGCCGCCGAAGAGCAAGGCCCTCCACCTGCGGATGCTTCGTCAGGCCATCGAGAAGGGCCCCGAGGATCTTCAACTGATCCTGACGGAGGTCCTGAACCTCCCCCCTCGACAGCAAGAAGTGCTTGCCGAACTGCTGCGAGAGGGCTCGCTCTCCTCGATCATCAACGGGACGAAAGTCATCTCCGATCGGCTGAAGTTCCTGGACGGCCTGGAAGCGATTCTCTTCGACAAAGGGCCGAAGCAACGGTTGAAGGAGCGGTCGCAACTCCATCGGATCCTTGCCAAGAATCCCTGGATCTTCGGTGAGGAGTTCCACCTCTCGGTCGATGACCTGTCGCTGACGGAGGTGCTGCGCAAGCACAAGTCGCTGCTGGGCGATGCCATCGTGATCGACGCGCCGGTCAAGCACGTGTCCCAGACGCGCGGATTCGTCGATCTGATGCTCTCAAGGCAGATCCGACGCCATCGCGTCAATGATCTGACCCATCTGGTCGTGGAATTCAAAGCCCCCAACGTCAAGATCGGCGGCAACGAAATCGGGCAGATCGTAGGCTATGCCGCATCGGTCGCCGCTGATGAGCGGTTCCGGAACATCAACACGAGGTGGGTGTTCTGGGTCATCAGCGATGACGTCGACGCGATCGGCCAGTACACGATCGGAGAGAACACCGCGACAGGGCTCATTCTCAAGAACGCGAATGCCTCGATCTACGTCAAGACCTGGGCCCAGGTGTTGGACGACAACCGCGCGCGTATGCAGTTCTTTCAGGAACGGCTGGCCTACCAGGCCGACAAGGGCGCAGCGCTCAAGCATCTGCATGAGCGTTACTCGAACTATCTGGAAGGTGTGATCGATCCCACCGATATGCCGTCGCAGCCTGACGCTTCGCAGGCCGCCCCTCAGACTGAAGCCGCGGCATCCTTTTAGAGTATGAATCGCCTGGACCTCAGCGCGGTCGATCGCCCTCACACGCCCTGAGCGCGGCCTTGCGGGCCTCGTGGATCGCCTGGCCGATGGCCGGGCCCTTCTTGCCCGCCGCCAGCGCGGCGGCGGAGATCGCCGCCTGATCGACCGACTGCACCGCACGCAGGTCGTGCAGCAAGGCGGGACGCTGCGGATAGGGGCGGTCGTGCAAGCCCGTGCGGCCACGGGCGTCGCACTCGCAGGCCAGCAGCAGCTGCGCGAAGCGCTCCGGCCGGCGCAGCGCGTCGCTGCGCTCGATCAGGCGCAGGCGCGCCTCGGCGCTGAAATCCAGGCTCTGGTGCACGTGCGTGTGTTCGCGCGCGACCAGCTCCGACAGCTCCTTGCAGTCCGACGGTACCCGCCAGCGCTGTGACAGCGCCGCCGCCAGCTCGACGCCGCGTGATTCATGCTTCAGGTGACGCGGCCATTCCTCCTCCGGCGTCGTGCCTTTGCCGAGGTCGTGGCACAGCGAGGCGTAGCGCACCGGCAGCGGTGCCTCGACACGCGCGCATTCCTCCAGCACCAGCAGCACGTGGACGCCGGTGTCGATCTCCGGGTGGTGCGCCTCGGGCTGAGGCACGCCGAACAGCCGTTCCAGCTCCGGCGCGATGCGCGCCAGCGCGCCGCTGTCGCGCAGGATCTCGATCATCCGCGCCGGGTGGCGCTCCATCAGGCCGCGGGCGATCTCCTGCCAGACGCGCTCGGCGACCAGCGCGTCGGCTTCGCCGGCGGCGACCATCTGGCGCATCAGCGCCATCGTCTCCGGCGCCACCGTGAAGTCGCCGAAGCGTGCCGCGAAACGCGCCAGCCGGAGGATCCGGACCGGATCCTCCGCGAAAGCGTCCGACACATGACGCAGGACCCGGGCCTCCAGATCGCGCCGGCCGCCATACGGGTCGACGATCGTCCCGTCCCCCGCCTGGGCCATGGCGTTGATTGTCAAGTCCCTGCGCGCCAGGTCCTGCTCAAGGGTGACATCCGGATCCGTGTGGAACTGGAAGCCGTGGTACCCGGCGGCGGTCTTCCGCTCGGTCCGGGCCAATGCCACCTCTTCATGGGTCACGGGGTCCAGGAACACGGGGAAATCCTTGCCGACAGGAGTAAATCCCTTATCGATCAAGGACTTGGGCGTGGCTCCGACCACCACCCAGTCGCGGTCCTGCACGGGCAGCCCCAGGAGCGCGTCCCGCACCGCTCCCCCAACGAGATACATCTGATCACTCATGTTGCGGCGCAGCATCCCTGATTAAGGGGATACCTCAAGTAGTCTCTCTATCCGTATATTCACCAATGCCCCTGCACACCAGTGCCTGTTCGAACAGGCCAACTACCGAGAGAGACGTTGTAGTCAGGCAGGCCGGCATAGCAGTAGGGAGTATTTTGATGAAGTCTGTTCTTCTCCTCCTGCTGGGCGGAATTGGTCTCGCTGCCCAAGCGCAGGAGCAGCAAGCGCCGGACACGAACGCCGTGCACGTCGCCGCTGACACCAGTTTCACCCGGCAGAGCCAGCCCGCCCCCGCGCAGCTGGCCGATGTCAACGAACAAGAGGGCGCGGACACCGTCGTGCCGTCGTTCGTCTCTGAGCCCACGAACCAAGCCATGATGCTCGGCGGTCTTCTCGCCGCAGGATTCATGGTGCGTCGCCGCCGCGATAACTGATTTCGCGCCGGCCCACCTCGCCGCTTTCCGCCGCCTGCCCGCACAGGCAACGGAAGGCGGTTTTTCATTTCAGGACTTCAACACCGGCACCGGACCGCTGATGTCCCGATAGGGCTCCTCGAAGTCGAGGAAGTCCTTCTCCGCCATCGCATCCGCGATCCAGTCGCGCACCCCAGGCGCCGCCTGCACGGCGTCCGTGTAGGCCTTCAGCGACGCCGGCAACGGCAGCCCGTAGCGCGTCACCCGCATCACGACCGGCGCGAAGAAGGCATCGGCCGCACCGAACTCTCCGAACAGGAACGGGCCGCCGCTCTGCGTCAGCGCGTCGGTCCACAGTGCCACGATGCGGGCGAGGTCCTTGCGCAGGCCGGCCTCGGCCTGCAGCAGCCGCGCCCCGACGGTTGCCAGCTCCGCATCGATGTTCATCATGCAATGGCTGCGCAACTGGCCGAAGCCGCTGTGCATCTCCGCGCAGAGACAACGTGCCCGCGCACGCTGACGCGCGTCCCTGGGCCAGACGGCCTTGTCGGGGAAACGGTCGGCGAGGTACTCGACGATCGCCAGCGAGTCCCAGACCGCCAGCCCGTCGTCGACCAGCACCGGCACCTTGCCGGCCGGCGTCACCGCACCGATCTCGCGGTAGAAGGCCGAATCGGGCGTGAAGTCGAAGCGCAGCTTGCGCTCCTGGAAATCGATGCCGAGCGCCTTCATCAGCACCCACGGGCGCATCGACCAGGACGAGTAGTTCTTGTTGCCGATGATCAGCTGCATGTGGAGATCTCTCTGTGTGGAGGGGCGCGCTCAGGCGCCTCCCGGGGGTCAGTTCGTGCCGTTCGCCGGGATGTCCGGCGCCGAGGCAGCCGCCGGACCGATGACCCGGCCGAGCCGGTCGCGCAGCACGATGCCGGTCTCGCGGCCCATCAGCTGCGCGTAGATCGTCGCGTTGGACAGCACCTTGCGCACGTAATCGCGGGTCTCCCAGATGGGGATGTTCTCGGTCCAGATCGCGGCGTCGAGCTGCGGACCGTCGCGCCAGCGGCGCGGCCGGTTCGGGCCCGCGTTGTACGCCGCCGCGGCCATCGCCTGCGAGCCCTCGAAGCTGTCCATCACCAGCTTCAGGTAGCCGGTGCCCAGGCGCAGGTTGGTGTCGCGGTCGTGCAGCATGTCGGGCTTGAAGTCGACACCCAACTTCCTGGCGGTCCACTTCGCCGTCGCCGGCATCACCTGCATCAGGCCGCCGGCGCCCACGTGCGAACGCGCATCCATCATGAAGCGCGACTCCTGCCGGATCAGCCCGTAGACGTAGGCCGGATCCAGGCCCATCGCCGTCGACTGCTTGAACACGTCCGCCCGGAAGGGCATCGGGAAGCGCTGGGCGAGGTCGATCTCGGTCCTGGTCCGCTCGCTGGTCTGGATGCAGCGCTCCCAGAGTTCGCGCTCGCAGGCGGCCTGCGCCACCGACAGCAGCTCGCGATCCGACAGGCCGCGCAGGCTGAAGTTCCATTCCCGCTGGCCCTCGCTGCGCAGGCCGACGGCCAACAGCATCAGCGCGCGCTGGATGCCGGGATTCGCCAGCGCCTGCGCGCGCTCCGGCGCGGTGAGGTCCGCGGGCGTCGGCGGCAACGGCAGGCGCAGCTTCAATTCGTCGGCGGCGAGCTTGCCGTAGAAGTTCAGCGGCGAGGCGATCGCGCGCAGCGTCTCCTGCGATTCGCGGCGCTGGGCGTCGCCGGCGGGGCCGTTGGCCGCCAGCTGCTGCTGCGCCTTCGCCCGCCAGTACTGCCAGGTGACGTCCTTCTGGTCCGACGGCTTCATCAGCGCGATCGCCGACATCAGCTGATCAGGCCGGCTCGCGCCCGCATCGCCGCGCAGCGCGGCGCGCGCCATCCAGGCGATCGTCTCGTCGCTCCATTCGACCGGACCGAGTTTGGCCTGGAGCTTCACCGCGCGATCGAAATGCTCGTTGGCCTCGTCCTTGAGCCGCAGCGCGGCCTGTCTGCCGTACTGGGCCCAGAGCCAGGCGGACAGGTCGTTGGGCAACTTGGCCGCCCAACGGCGCACGTCGTCGTCGGCCTTGTCGTAATCCGTCGCCAGCAGACGCATCAGCGCCAGCATCGTCAGTTCGGCCTTGGCGCGCGGCGAGGCCGCGGCCTTGCGCTTCAGGTAGCGGTCCGGCTTGTCCATCAGCTCGGCCAGCGCGTCCTGGTCGGGCTTGGTCAGCAATGCTCCAGCCTGCTTCACCGCGCGCGGCTTGTTGGTCTCGACCACCAGGCGCAGCTTGCGCCAGACGTCCGAGTCCTTGAACTGGCCGTTCTCGTGCAGCGTGGTCGCCAGCATGTTGCAGCCCTCGTCCGCGTCGCGTTGCGCGAACCAGGCGGCGCGGGCCGCGTCCCGGAGGTCGCGCCCCGGCGGATCGGCCAGCAGCGCGTAGCAGGCGACCTCGCGGTCGTCCTGCATCTTGTAGGCGGCGTGGTCGCGGCGGAAGTTGGCCCAGTCGCGGCGATGCCCCAGCTCCAGCAGCCAGTCGTTGCGCAGCCGGTCCTCGACGTAGGCGCCCGGCCAGCGCGCGTAGAACGCGTTGAGTTCGGGCTGCTGGGCTTCCGACAACCGGGCATTCAGCTCCCAGTAGTCGAACCAGGGCGCGAGCGGATGCTGCTGGTCGAAGGCGGCCTGGCGCATCGCGGCCAGGCGGGAGCGGTCCCGGACGCGCCAGGCCTCGCGGGCGTCGGTGACCAGGTCCGGCAGCGGCGGCAGGGCGTTGGGCACGACGTTGAAGGCCGTGGTCGATTGCGCGAGGGCGGGCGTCGCCGTGACGGCGGCCATGCCCATGCCCATGGCCAGGCCGAGGGCGCCCAGGCCCCCCAGGGTGCCGACGGTGGCCGAGACGGTCACGGTGGCGGAGGCGAGGGCGGTTACAGTGATCCGAGCGAACTTCATGCCGACCTGCGATGAGTGACTCCCCCACGGCTCCAGAAGCCGCCGGTACGACCGGCAAGACCTGGCCCCATGAGCGAAGCGAATTGCGCCGCGCCTTGCTGGCGCGCCGCCGTGAATGGTGGGCCGGCGCCGAGGCGCGTCTCGCGTCTGACCAGCTGGGCGAGCAGCTGCTGCCGTTGCTGCGTCAGCTGGAGCCGCTGACCCTCGGCCTCTATTGGCCCCTGGAGGGTGAATTTAACGCAGCGGCCTGGGCCTCGACCCACAAGCTCGGGGGGGAAATGCAATTGGCGCTGCCCTTCGCGCGTAAAGCCGGCGATCGGGGACCCGCCTCGATGGATTTCCGCCGCTGGGACGGGCAGGAACCGACGGTGAAGGACGAATGCGGGATCCCGAGCTCGACCGGGCCGGTGCTGGTGCCGGACGTGCTGCTGGTGCCCTGCCTGGGCTACACGCGGGAGGGCTTCCGGCTGGGCTACGGCGGCGGGTATTTCGACCGCTGGATCGAGGCGCATCCCGGGGTCACGACGATCGGCCTGGGATGGCGCTGCTGCGAAGCGGCCTTCGAAGTGCAGCCGCACGACCAGGCACTGACCGTGGTGCTGACGGAGCGCGAACTCATCGCCCCCTGACCGCCAGTCCGGCCGGCATCAGCCCCTCTCCCGCACTGCGGGAGAGGGGCCAAGACGAGCCGCGGTGGCAGTGCGGCAGCCCTGTTGCTCAGCCCGAGTTCTCATCCACCGGCGGATCCGGCTCGCCGATCGCTCGGCGCGTGAGCTTGGCCTGCTCGCCGATCCATTGCGCGAACTCGACGACCTCAGGCCGCTGCCGGCCATGCTCCGACATCATGAGCCAGTACACCGTCGGGCAATCGGTGCGGCCGGCTTCGCCGAAGGGCTCCACGAGTTCGCCGCGCTCCAGCGCCTCGTAGATCATCGGCAGCCGCGCCAGCGCCACCGCCTGTCCGGACACCGCCGCCTGGATCTGCTGGTAGGTGAAGTTGAGGTACATCCATCGACGCGGCTGCAGGTCCGGCGCGCCGTGCAACGCCAGCCAGCGCCGCCAGCTCAGGAACAAGCCGCTCGGACGCTGGTCGTCTTCCTCTGCCAGCGTGTACTGGCGCAGGTCGGCCGCCTGGCTCAACGGCGGGCCCTGGCCCTCCTGCGCCTGCTTGGCCACCCACGGGTTCACCACCGGCGTCAGCATCTCGCCGAACATGCGTCGCGCCGACGGCGCCACCCGGTTCGGCGCGGCATAGCGCAGCGCCACGTCGAACTCGCTGTCGTCGATCTCGACGAGCTGATCCAGCGCCGACACGCGGATGTCCATGTCGGGATGCTCCCGCTGGAAGGCCTCCAGCCGGGGGATCAGCCACAGCGATGCAAAGGAGGCGAAGGTCGTCACGTTGACGACGCGCCGGCCGCGCGTCGTGCGGATCTGACGCACGGTGCTGTCCAGCCGCTCCAGCATCGGCTCCACGACCGCGAGCAGGAGCTTCCCGTCCGGTGCCAACTCCACATGCCGGGTGCCGCGCTTGAACAGCGTCGCGCCCAGTTCCTCCTCCAGCGACCGGATCTGGCGGCTGACGGCGGACTGCGTCAGGAAGAGTTCCTCAGCCGCGGCGCTGAAGCTCAGACGCCGGGCGACCGCCTCGAAGGCCCGCAGCGGACCGACGGCGAGCGGACGGTGACGGGCGGGATTCTTGAGCGGATTCATGCGTGAATGGTATCAATCGACGTCGCAAGACTCATTGGACCATCCTGCGGGTCAACCCTAATATCCCACCATGCCCACGAGGAAGGCCGCCGTCAGGCGCGCTGTGCGAGGGGCGGGGAGTCGATCATGAATGTCATGCAAAAGTCATCAATCCAGGTCAGCCGCGACGACGCCGCATGGACCTTGTCCGCGGGCGAGGCCATGAGCCTGCCGATCGGCCCGGGCCGTCGTGAACTGCATGTGCTCGACGGTCGCGTCTGGGTGACGCAGCGCGGCGACCTGAACCTGCCCGCGCAGGACTTCTGGCTGTCGGCCGGCGAAACGCTGGAAGTCGGCAGCGGCACGGAACTCGTCGTCGAAGCCTGGCCGACCGCCCGCTTCCAGCTGATGGTGCCGCCGCAGGCCTGCGCCAATCCGCTGGCGCGCCGCGTCGTCAGCCGCCTGCCTTCTTTCGGGCAGCTGTTCGGCCACCGCCTGGCGAACGCCTGACCGCCGGAGACGCCGTCGTGACGCCCTTCAGCGCCTTGGCCGGTTTCTCCTTCGTGACGGTGCTCGGCTCGGCGCTGGTGCCGGCGCTCTTCTTCGGCGTCCTGGCCTTCGGCTTCGCGTTGGCGGAGCGCAAGGCCGACGCCATCGCCAGCCGCCCCCAGGGCAGCATCAGCGCAGGGGATTCCAGCGTCTCCTCCGGCGGCCGGAAGTAATTCAGGCTGGCGACTTCCTGTCGCCCGTCCTTGCCGCTCTTC
>Ga0055526_1003367_pt1 | contig 10198 bp, 8 predicted proteins | sample AraplaCol_mMF_r2_FD_55013 | JGI IMG/M metagenome (GOLD analysis project Ga0055526, IMG submission 55013) | Arabidopsis root microbial communities from North Carolina, USA - plate scrape MF_Col_mMF_r2 | ecosystem: Host-associated > Plants > Roots > Endosphere | place: USA: North Carolina... | reverse complement strand
ATCGAAGCCAAGAGCCGCGGCATCTACGAAGCCCCCGGCCTGGCGCTGCTGTTCATCGCCTACGAGCGCCTGGTCACCGGCATCCACAACGAAGACACCATCGAGCAATACCGCGACAACGGCCGCAAGCTCGGCCGTCTGCTCTACCAGGGCCGCTGGTTCGACCCCCAAGCCATCATGCTGCGCGAAACCGCCCAGCGCTGGGTCGCCAGCGCCATTACCGGCGAAGTCACCGTCGAGCTGCGCCGCGGCAACGACTACTCCATTCTGAACACCGTCTCGAGCAACCTGACCTATGCGCCCGAACGCCTGAGCATGGAAAAAGTCGAGGACGCGCCCTTCTCGCCGGCCGACCGCATCGGGCAGTTGACGATGCGTAATCTGGACATCACGGATACGCGGGCCAAGCTGGGGATTTACTCCGGTGCTGGGTTGCTGGAGTTGGGTAAGGGGGATGATTTCCTTAAGCTGGGCAAGTAAGCAGGTTCAAGGTTCAAGCTGCAAAAGCAAAGCCCGCCAAGTGGAAACTTGGCGGGCTTTGTTGTTTTGGACTTATCGCCCCGTCTAGTCTGCCAATACATCTGGGAAAACAAAGTGGTTGAAGTTAAAGTGAGAACGAATCACATAAACCAAATTAATGCCCCCAATGACAGATTCACTACGCGACCTAGCCCTCAATCTTGAACAGTTTGCAAAAGAGCGCGAGTGGCAGCCCTTCCATTCACCAAAAAATCTCGCATCTGCGTTGGTGGTGGAGGCCGGCGAATTACTCGAACATTTTCAATGGCTCACTGAAGTCCAAAGTCGAGAGGTGTCTGTCGAGAAACGAGAACTCATAGGATCAGAGATTGCAGATGTCTTACTGTATTTGATTCAACTCTCGACTGCACTTGGCATTGATCCAATCGCAGCAGCACAAGAGAAATTAAGAACCAACGCTCTCAAGTACCCGATCGACAAAGCTCGAGGCACCAGCAAGAAATACAACGAGCTTTGATCAATGATCATCTATCAGGCGAGTAAGAGTGAGTTTTTGCATCATGCGCTACACGATGACATCGAAGATGTCATGTCGCGCCATTTCCTCAACGCCACCGGCCACGGCGTTGGGCAAGCAGAATTCCGATCATGGAAAAGCTCATTGGTGGAGATGGCCAAGGTGCTGCTCGATGACGAAATTCCGTCAGATGCCGGCATCGCCATTGAATATCAGTTGCCGCTGCAAAACAAACGTATCGACTTCGTGATCACTGGCGAAGACGCACAAGCCCAACCTAAAGTGGTCATCGTTGAGCTAAAGCAGTGGTCTGAATCGCGTCGCAGCGATAAGGATGCCATCGTTTGGGCACGCCGAGGCGGCAAAGCTGGAGAAACCGAAGGCCCACACCCTTCCTATCAAGCCTGGTCTTATGCCGCGTATCTGGAAGACTTCAACAAGGCCGTGCATGACAGCGACATAAAGCTTCAACCGTGCGCCTACTTGCACAACCATCCGCGCGATGGAGAGATTGACCATCCTCACTATCAACAACACATTGAAAAAGCCCCGCTATTTCTGGCCCGTGAACGCGAGAAATTGCAGCGCTTTATTCGGGAACACGTTCGCCATGGCGACCGCAAGGGCACCCTGTACACCATCGAGAATGGGCGGATTCAGCCATCGAGAATGCTGGCAGACAGTGTGGTCGCACTACTTCAAGGAAGAAATGAGTTCATTCTTCTTGATGATCAGAAAGTGGCGTACGAAACCATCCTCCAGGTTGATGCCAAACCAAATCAGCGCAAGCAGGTAGTAATCGTCCAAGGCGGCCCGGGCACCGGTAAATCGGTGATTGCCATCAACCTGCTAGGCACGTTGATAAATCGCCAACGCAACGCGCGTTACGTGTCCAAAAATGCCGCTCCGCGGGCGGTCTATGAGGCCCGCCTGACAGGCACTTTTTCAAAAACACGCATCAGCAACCTCTTCGCTGGCTCAGGCGCATTCGTGAACACGGCTCCCGACACCTACGATGTGCTCATCGTCGATGAAGCCCATCGCCTGAACGAAAAGGGCGGCCTGTATGGAAATCTGGGCGAGAACCAGATCAAGGAAACGATCCGCTCATCACGCTGCACGGTCTTCTTCGTTGACGACAACCAGCGCGTGACGCTGAAAGATATCGGGAAATCGGAAGAGCTCCGATATTGGGCAAAGGAATTCGAAGCCGACGTTACCGAGCTGGAACTCACATCCCAATTCCGTTGCAATGGCTCGAACGGATATCTGGAGTGGATTGATGGCACTCTCGATATTCGCAATACAGCCAAGTCGACACTGGATTCCAATGAGTTTGATTTCCGTGTTTTCGACAGCCCCTCGGAGATGCATGCTCTTGTCGCACTGAAAAACCGGGCCAACAACCGATCTCGCGTTGTCGCGGGCTATTGCTGGAAGTGGCCCAGCAGGAACGATCCTGCGGCATGGGACATCCAATTGCCAGAGTTCGACTATCAGCGCCGCTGGAATTTGGACAAGGATGGCAGCTTGTGGATCGTCACGCCGGGCTCTATTGAACAGGTCGGCTGCATTCATACCTGCCAGGGACTCGAACTGGACTATGTTGGCGTGATCATCGGGCCGGATCTCTCATATCAGGATGGCAAGATCGTCTGCGATACGAGCATGCGCGCTTCGTCCGACAAGTCCATACATGGCATCAAAACCCTATTCAAGACCGATCCAGAGCAAGCTCGCGCTTTCGCAGATGCCATCGTAAAAAACACGTACCGCACCTTGATGACGCGGGGCATGAAGGGTTGTTATGTCTACTGCACCGACCTCGCACTCCGGGAGTTCCTGCGTGCCAGACTTAGCTCGCATGCGAAAGCGAATGAAGGTAACGTTTCCAGCGATCCAGCAGAGTCGACCAACATAATTCCTTTGCGACAAGTTTCCAAAGCAGAACGCGATGCTGGTGTGGCTTCCGCACCATGGATTGACTTGCGCTTTGCTGCAGGGAGTTTTTCCGACCTGCAGGCACTGGAAGAAGGCGCGGACAGTTGGGTCGCTTTGCCGGACTGGGTGAGTTCACAACCAGGACTCTTTGTTGCTCAAGTCGTCGGCGAATCCATGAATCGCAGGATCCCGAATGGCGCTTGGTGTCTATTTCGAACCAATCCGGCTGGCACACGTGAAGGTAAAGTGGTCGTGGTTCAGCATCGCAACATTGCGGATCCTGAAACTGGAGGGCGATATACCATCAAGATCTATTCGAGCGAAAAAGTCGCCGCTTCGGATGCTGAATGGCGACACAGTCGAATAACTTTACGACCTGACTCCACGCAGCCTGGCTTTCAACCCGTCGTGATAGATCGGCCCGAGGAGGATGAGGACTTTGCTGTCATAGCGGAATTCCTCATGGTGCTGGCCACACCACCAAATTGATTGTTGTAGCCAGTGACAGCTCTTCGTCACACGCAGCCGGCCGCTTTCACGAAAAGACTGGCTCAAGGGCGTGAGTGTGGCGCAGCAACGACTACGGCCTGCTGCACACCGACTCCTCCAGCTTGACCTACGCGCCTGAACGCTTGAGCGCCTGAGCATGGAAAAAGTAAAAGACGCGCCGTTTTCGCCGTTGGACTGTATTGGACAGCTGACCATGCGCAACCTAGACACTACCGAATACGAGGGTCAAGCCGGAGGGTTTATTCGAACGCCGGCATGCTGTAACTGGGCAAGGGGGATGCCTTTTTGAAGCTGGGAAAGTAGGCCGATTCAGCTCTCCAAGGAAAAGCCCGCGAAGAAAATGCTTTACAGGCTTTTTGATAGCTGTCGGTGACTTGTTATCTACGCACCAATCTTTCGTGTTTGGCTACGCAATGACTCAACTGCCTTCACAAGCGCATTCACATCAGGCGCTTGGGTACCCCAGTCCTTCCAGAAGTCGCGTGTCGCACTATCTGGTTTAACCATAGGCAGGTCCAGCTTAATACGCGATGGCAACAATACCGCATCGCCTAGCATTAGCGCTTCTCCGGTATCCAACAATGGCAGCACACTGGTCAGACCCGCCAAGGAATCTGGCATCAAACGTTTGATCACGCCTTGGTCTACATCATTGGTCAACCGCAGTGAAAGGAAGTTATTACATTGACTTAGGATCGTTTTGCTGACATCCGATGGGCGCTGACTCACCACCAGCAATGAAAACCCGTACTTTCGGCCCTCTTTCGCTATCCTCTCAAAGGCTCCGAGAGCCTGGCGTTGAACTGCATCGGCATCATCTCGAACTGGCAAGTAAAGATGTGCTTCATCGCATAGCAAGGTAACTGGCGTGCGCTTCTCGGCCGCCATCCAGAACTGCACGTCATAGAGCAACCGTGCGAGCGTGCCTGTCACCACGGGCAATACATCGGAAGGAACCTCCGAGAAGTCAATGATCTTGATGCCTTTGCCGCCGTTCGATCCGAGCAGCTTAGCAATCTGCACAGCGAGCCAATCGTAGTTGTTTGCAGCGTTGGGTGGCGTAAACATAAAGCCATAGCGTCTGTCTTCGAGCTTGGCTTCCATTCTTGATATAAACCTAGTGAGCTTGTTCTCCCATTCACCAATAACAGGAGCCCCACTTTTGCCGACACCCTTAGTCGTGTTATCCGTGATCAGGCAAGCCAACAGGTCTTTGATTGCGTATGGAATGGGTGAGTCGACGGTAAAGGTCTTAGCAACGTCATTCTTGCCCTCGGTTTTGAGGGTCTTCTCTTTCAACGCTCGCACATGAGAGGTGAACCGCGACGCCTGATTGGGTGCATTTTGATCGCTGCGGTCGAGGATCATCGACAACATCTCGTCGCGGTTCAATAACCAATATGGAAGGAACAGCGCATCATCCGCCGGTGCCACCAAATCACCGGGGCCAGCAATGCGAAGCCGGGTAGCGAAACCGTCCTTGGTCATATCAGCCAATGGGGCATATTCCCCATGCATGTCAAATACCAAGATGTTTGGGTATTTGAGTTTGGCAGCTCGTTCAAGTATCAGTGCCACCGCATAACTTTTACCTGAGCCTGTACTACCCAGAATCGCCGCATGCCTTTGGAAGAACTTGTCACCGCTCACAATGGCTTCCGCAGTCCTGTCTGCAACGAACCTCCCCAGCTTCAATCGCTCGTTGGGCGGATAGTCCGCACCAAGAATGCTCATGAATCGCTGAAGGTTAGCGCCTTCTACGACGTAGCACTCTCGGTCAATCTGCGGAAAGCTATCCGCACCTCGCTTAAAAGTGTTCTTCTTTTCACCGTCAACGGTACGAAAAGTGCCAATCAGTGCTCCTCGCACCGTGTCTGTTGGAACAGCTGTTAGCGGCGTGTCCTCTCCATCAGTGGGCAACTCCTCAGGTAGCGCATCGCTCAGGCTTCGAGTTACACGCTCAGTTATGGCAATCAGGAACTCTCGCTCTGTACTGCCTTTGATGGCAATCAGATTGCCAATGCCAATCCGGGTCAGTAAAACTGAGTTCGAGACATCGACCGCCACTCGGCTTGTATCAACAGAGGAGACACGACCGAGCAAATCTGCTTCGGCGAATTGCAATGCGGCGAGATCGGCAGTCATGGCTCAAGAACCTCCGTAACGAATGAATTCACGTCCCAAATTCCGACAACCGGAAAGAAGAGCTCTTTTTGTTCAATGATGGCAGCAGTTCCAATGACACCTGCAACTTCGGCATATTCAAGGGCAATAACATTGCCATGTGCCATCGCCAATTGTCTCGCCGCAGTCGACAAGGACCGTGTCAGCATCAACGTCGGTTTGCCTTCCTTTATGCGCGGCGACAGATGTGTCTCCAAGTGATCATCATTAAATCCGTAGCCAATCACAAGAAATCTACTTGCTTTGTCAATCGCGTCGTTGGCCTTAGCTCGGTGATGGTCAAAAGGGCTCTCGTACCCGTTGCGGAACTTGTTATGGCCTGGCGTGATGATCAACCTAGCAGCATCAGGCAAATCACCTGCGTATGAAACGGGACGTCCTGCCCTCACATACCAATCCAAACTCCCGTGAGGCTTGCATATCAAAACGCGTGGACGATAGTGATACGTCGCCACTGCTGGTCTCTGTTTGACGGTGACTTTGCGACAGAAGCTCAACTGGCTTTCCCGCTCGTTTAATTGCCCCGCAAAGCGCCCAACAAACATCGTGTCAGCGCCAATATCAGCTTCCTCTGCTGCAATTTCTACAAGCCTGTCATAGTTCGGCGTGACGACGGTCAGCCCAGCTGCCGGTTTCACCAGATGCGGCAAAAGCCGGGTCATCCGAAGCTTCCGTTTGCCTGCAAAAACCTCGGACACAACAATGCGCTCCCGCTCTGCAATTAATTTCCCGGTGGCCGACGCAATCGCTAACTCAACAGCTGGCGTTGGAGGTACAGCAAGAAGCGCCCCTTCAAGTCCTTTCGTAGCGAACAGAACCGAAGCTGAAGCCCAGTTAGTGGCATCAGCGCCTGCCAAACCGCCTCCAACTTCGGTCAGCAGATACGCAGCAAGCTCACCCATACCCGGTAAACCTTCAGCGCACGAAAGGCCCGACCCGACAATCGTGACAAGTCCGTCACTCAGATGCTCTTGAAGGCGTACTTTGAAGTTGTGCAAGTCCATCGCGCGCCTCAGAACTTGAATATCTTGAAAATTTCGTCTCCCAGCGGATCGACAATTTGATTCTTTGAGTTGCCATAGCGACTCATGCAAATATCCAGCAGGGGTGACTGCTGTAGATCCTGCAGCAAGGCCAGGCGTTTCGACTTATCGCCCGCTGATTTGATAAGCATGGTTTCCTCCCCCTAGTTTCTTATTCCGCCAGCAAAGCAATATAAGCCTTATAGCTGTAGCTGCGGTTTTTTTTCTGCCCCGTCAGTTCGGTCACGATACCCAAATCCTCCAGCACCTTCACCGCCGCGGTGGCGGTGGGGAAGCTGGTGGCCAGCTTCTGGCGCACTTGGTCAATCGTGAAGCGCGGCATCATGGGCAGCATTTCAAACAAGCGGTAGCTCATGGGCCCGGCTTTGGGCGCCGCCAGCAAACTGCGGCGGTCTGAAGCCAACAGTGTGGCGATGGCCACGATGTTGCGCTCGGCGTCGTGCGCGGCCACGGCCACGCCTTCGAGGAAAAATGCCACCCAGCCCTCCCAGTCGCCTTCGGTGCGCACGTTGGCGAGGCGGCGGTAGTACTCGGCCTGGTGTTGCTTCAGGTAGCCGCTGAGGTACATCAGCGGCTCGGGCAGCAAGCCCCAATGCTCCAGCAGCGCAGCAATCAGCAGGCGCCCGATGCGGCCGTTGCCATCCAGGAAGGGGTGAATCGTCTCAAACTGCACATGAATCAGCGCGGTCTTCACCAGCGGCGGCAAGGGTTGCGCTTCATCATGGATGAACCGCTCCAGATCGACCAGCAGCGGGGGCACCTGCTCGGGCGGTGGCGGCACAAACACCGCGTTGCCGGGCCGGGTGCCGCCAATCCAGTTTTGAGAGCGGCGCAGCTCGCCTGGCTGCTTGCCGTTACCGCGGGCGCCGTCCAGCAAGAGCCGGTGCGCATCGCACAGCAAACGCACGCTCAATGGGAGCCCGGCAGGGTCACGCAGTTGCGACTGCACCAGCCGAAAGGCACGCAGGTAGTTGGTGACCTCCTCTACATCGTCGGTGTTACTCACCGCAAAGCCGGCTTCCTCGTCAAACAGGTCATCCAGCGTGGCCTGGGTGCCTTCAATCTGCGAGGTCAGCAGCGCCTCTTTTCGAATGGCGCTGTACAGCAGCCAGTCCACCGACGGCACCAGCCCGGCCACGCCGGACAAACGAGCCAGCGCCAGCTCGGCCACCCGGTGGGCTTCCACATAGCTCTCGGGCGCCAGCGCGGGCTTGGCGGGCGGCAGCTTGTGGGGCACAAACGCCTGCACGGGCTCGCCCATGGTGGTGGAGGTGACGTAAGTACCGGTGCTGCGCATGTTGCTAAAGAAATCTTTAATAGAACAAAATCACATTAAATCAATCTTTAATACGAAGCGCAAGTATCAAACCGGGCTTGAACAGAGGGCGGATACCCAGGAAAAGGCACCCATACGCGGTGACACCCAGCTAGTCGCCCCCGCCGCCACAACCCGAGCCGCAACCCGAACTGCACCCGCTGCTGCTGTCTGAACTCGCGCTGCTGCTCGAATCACCGCTGCCCGAAGACTCACTGCCGCCAAACCCGTCGGCATCGCCGCTGTAGCTGCCGTCTGAAAAGCTTTCACCGCAATGGGCGCCGCCGCCCTGGTCGCCCTCACGGCGCACGCCTTTGCAGTCGGCCAGGTAGGCAAACCCGCCTGGAATCGCGAATTTGGCGTCCAGCGCGAACAGCAACGGCAGCCGGCTGGGCTGTTTGGGGTTGATGGATTCGTCGCGGCAGGACCAGAACCAGGCGCGGCGCAGGCCGTCGTTGGTGGAGGCCTTGCGGCCCAGCACTTCGGCGGGCACGTGGTCGATAAAGCGCCCTATCACCAGGTCGCACCACTCGCGGTAGGCCGAGGTGTGCAGGATGAATTCATGCCACATGCTGTCGACCACCTGTGAAGGCATGGCGACAAAGCGCTTGTTGCTGCGCTGGCAGGCGATGAAGAACTGGCGCAGCCCGCGCTCGACCAGTTCGGTATCCCTGAGGCTCAGGTGCGGATAGGCGTCCATCAGCTTGCGCCTGAGGAAGCGTGGCAGCGGCGCCTCGCGGACCAGCCGGCTGCGCTCGCGGGCCGCCCAGATGCCCGCGGTCAGCATGAAGGCGAACAGCACGGCGATGGTGGTCATGGACCAGCCCGGCGGCCGCCAGCCCGCGAAGATGGCGCCCAGCATCAGGCCAACCCAGGCGAAGGCCAGCATGGCGGCGGTGGAGCGCGAATGCCGCAGCAGCAGCCTGCGCGAGGGAGATACCTCGGGCCCCCGATACACCTTGCCCAGACGCGCCATGCTCAGACCACCACCGGTTCAGGCTCCAGCCGGATGCCGAAGCGTTCATACACACTGGTCTGGATGGCCTTGGCCAGCGTCATGACCTCACCGCCGGTGACCGGGTCGGCCGTGCCGCCGCGATTGACCAGCACCAGCGCCTGTTTGTCATAAACGCCGGCATTGCCGATGGACTTGCCTTTCCAGCCACAGGCGTCTATGAGCCAGCCCGCCGCCAGCTTCACCGAACCGTCGGCCAGGTGGTAGTGGACGATCTTGGGCTCGCGCTGGATGATGTCGGCGCATTGCTCGGCCGAGACGGTCGGGTTCTTGAAAAAACTGCCGGCGTTGCCGATCACCTTGGGGTCGGGCAGCTTGGCCCGGCGAATCTCGCAAATCCAGTCGTAAATCTGCTGCGCGCCGGGCGCGGCTATACCGGACTGCTGCATTTTTTTCTCGATGTCGGCATAGCCCAGCACCGGCTTCCATGCCTTGGGCAGCGAAAACCGCACCCGCGTGATGAAGGCCTTGCCTTCCAGCCCGAAGCCCTGGCCGGCTGATTCGGGCGCCGAGCTGCTGTGCTTGAACACCGAGTCACGGTAGCCAAACGCGCATTGCGCGGCATTGAGGGTGAATGGCTGGCCTGTGGTCAAGTCTATGGCGTCGAGCGACTCAAAGCGGTCCTGCAGTTCCACGCCGTAAGCGCCTATGTTCTGCACCGGCGATGCGCCGACCGTGCCGGGTATTAATGCCAGGTTTTCCAGGCCGGGGTAGCCGTTTTGCAGCGTCCAGGTGACGAGGTCGTGCCAGTTTTCGCCGGCGCCGGCCTCGATGATCCAGGCCTTGGCGTCTTCCCTGAGCAGCCGTTTGCCCATGATTTCGGCCTTGAGCACCAGGGGTTTGACGTCGCCGGTCAGCACGATGTTGCTGCCGCCGCCCAGCACGAACTTGGGCGCGGCGTTTAGGGCCGGGTCCGCCAGCACGGCGCTTATATCGGCTTCATGGGCCACCCGGACCAGGCTCAGGGCCTTGGCGACGATACCAAAGCTGTTGGAATGCTGGAGCGGAACGTTTTTCTCGACTAACATCCAGGGGATTGTCTCACCCCGGGCCCCATCCCCGCCCCTTATCTTCCCCTTATAAAGACCGCAGCATGCCCTCTTTCGACACCGTTCTTGAAGCCGATCTGGTCAAGGTCAAAAACGCCGTGGAAAACACCGGCAAGGAAATCGCCACGCGCTTTGACTTCAAGG
>Ga0055526_1003361_pt1 | contig 10210 bp, 9 predicted proteins | sample AraplaCol_mMF_r2_FD_55013 | JGI IMG/M metagenome (GOLD analysis project Ga0055526, IMG submission 55013) | Arabidopsis root microbial communities from North Carolina, USA - plate scrape MF_Col_mMF_r2 | ecosystem: Host-associated > Plants > Roots > Endosphere | place: USA: North Carolina... | reverse complement strand
GATGTGGGCGCGGCGCACGACACCGTCGCTGCGGTGGGCAAGGAGGTATGGCACGGTCCGGTCGCCTATGCGTTGCACGGCTTCAAGGCCCCGGCGTTCTGGCTGACCCTGGCCGGCTTCGTGCTCGCCACCGTCATGTACTGGTGGAAGCCGGAACTGCCCGCTAAGGCGCGCCGCGTCTTCGCCTGGCCGGTGCGCGTGCTCGAAGAGAAGTACGGCTTCGACAAGCTCTGGATCGGCGGTTTCGCCGGCGGCGGCCTCGGTCTTGGCAGGCTGTCGCGTGCCATCGACTCGTACGTCATCGACGGTGCGGTGGTCAACGGCAGCGCACGCGTCGTCGACCTCGTCGCCAACCTGACCCGCCGGATCCAGTCCGGTTACCTCTACCACTACGCGTTCGCGATGATCATCGGCCTGATTACCCTGCTGGCCCTGCTGATCCGCTACTGGCACTAACCAAGACAAGGACCCGACGTGAACCCCGAGCCCTTGCAGAGCACTTCCTTCCTGCTCAGCCTGCTGATCTGGCTGCCGATCTTCGGTGGCCTGGCNACGATGGCGTTTGGCAACGAGCGCGCCGGTGCGGCGCGCTGGTTCGCCACCGGCATNGCGTTCCTCACGCTGCTGGCGAGCATNCCGCTGCTCACCGGTTTCGACATGACGGCCTCGGCGATGCAGTTCGTCGANGANCGCGCGTGGATCCCGGCGTACGACATCCGTTACCACCTCGGCGTCGACGGCATTTCCGTCGCGCTGATCGCCCTGACCACGCTGACCACGCTGCTGGCGATGATTGGCGCATGGACTTCGATCGACAAGCGCGTGGCACAGTACTACGCCGCGTTCCTGATCCTCGAAGGCCTGATGGTCGGCGTGTTCGCCGCGCTGGACGCGATGCTGTTCTACGTGTTCTTCGAAGGCATGCTCATCCCGATGTTCATCATCATCGGCGTGTGGGGCGGCCCGCGTCGCGTGTACGCATCGATCAAGTTCTTCCTGTACACGTTCCTTGGCTCGCTGTTCATGCTGCTGGGCCTGATCTACCTGTACCTGAAGGGCGGTAGCTGGCAGCTGGCGGACATGTACGCGCTGCCGCTGTCGGCGACCGAGCAGATGTGGCTGTTCTTCGGATTCCTCATCGCCTTCGCGGTGAAGGTGCCGATGTTCCCGGTCCACACCTGGTTGCCGGATGCGCACGTGGAAGCGCCGACCGCGGGTTCGGTGATCCTGGCCGCGATCATGCTGAAGATCGGTGGTTACGGTTCATCCGTTTCGTGCTGCCGATCGTGCCCGACGCCGGCGCCGAGTGGGCCTGGCTGGTGATCGCGCTGAGCCTGATCGCGGTGGTCTATGTCGGCCTCGTCGCCCTGGCGCAGGACGACATGAAGAAGCTGATCGCGTATTCGTCGGTCTCGCACATGGGCTTCGTCACGCTGGGCACGTTCATCGCCTTCGCGCTGGTCCGCGAGTCCGGCAACACCGACGGCGCACGCCTGGGCCTGCAGGGCGCGATGGTGCAGATGATCAGCCACGGCTTCGTGTCGGGCGCGATGTTCTCCTGCGTCGGCGTGCTCTACGACCGCATGCACACCCGCATGATCAAGGATTACGGCGGCGTCGCGAACGTGATGCCGTGGTTCGCCGCGTTCGTCGTGCTGTTCGCGATGGCCAACTCGGGCCTGCCGGGCACGTCGGGTTTCGTCGGCGAGTTCATGGTGATCCTGGCCAGCTTCCAGGCGCATCCGCTGATCGGTTTCGTCGCGGCCACCACGCTGATCATCGGTGCGGCCTACACGCTGTGGCTGGTCAAGCGCACGATGTGGGGCGAGGTGGGCAACGCGCACGTCGCCGAACTTGAGGACATCAACCCGCGCGAGGCGTTCGTGCTGGGTGTGTTCGCCGCCGGCGTGCTGATCTTGGGCCTGTGGCCCAAGCCCCTGACCGACCTGATGGAACCTGCCATCGCGAACCTGGCGACCCAGATCGCCGCGTCGAAGCTCTGAGGTTGTAGCGAATGAACATGCCTGTCCGCTCCGCCGCCGATCTGCTGCCGATCCTTCCGGAACTGGTGGTGATCCTTGGCGCGTTCGCGCTGCTGATGCTCGACCTGTTCATCGACGAGCGCCGCCGCGTCGTCAGCCACCTGTTCGCCATCGCCGTCCTGGCGGTCGCGACCTTCATGGTCGCCACCGGCGTGGGCGGGCAGGGCACCGTGTTCAACGGCATGTTCGTGCGCGACACCGCGGCGGACGTGATGAAGGTGACCATCGGCGTCGTCGGCATGCTGGCGATGGTCTACACCTGGCCGTACCTGCGCGCCCGCGACCTGTACAAGGGCGAGGTGTCGGTGCTGATGCTGTTCGCCACCGCCGGCATGATGCTGCTGGTGTCGTCCGGCAGCCTGGTGATGGTGTACCTGGGCCTGGAAATGCTGGCGCTGTGCTCCTATGCGCTGGTCGCGGTGGATCGCGACAGCCCGCTGGCGTCGGAAGCGGCCATCAAGTACTTCGTGCTTGGTGCGCTGGCCTCGGGCCTGCTGCTGTACGGCCTGTCGCTGTTGTACGGCGCGACCGGTTCGTTGCAGCTGGACCAGATCGCCACCGCCACGCAGATGCGCATCGCCGAAGGCAACACGCTGATGCTGATCACCGCCGTTGTGTTCATCGTCGCCGGCATCGCTTTCAAGTTCGGCGCCGTGCCGTTCCACATGTGGCTGCCGGACGTCTACCACGGTGCGCCGACGCCGATCACGCTGTTCATCGGCTCCGCGCCGAAGCTGGCCGCGTTCGGCATGACCTATCGCCTGCTCGAGGTCGGTGCGCCGGCATTCGAGGAACAGTGGCGCCTGATGCTGGCCATCCTCGCGGTGCTGTCGCTGGCGATCGGCAACCTCAGCGCGATGGTGCAGACCAACCTCAAGCGACTGCTGGCGTACTCGACGATCTCGCACGTCGGCTTCCTGTTCGTCGGCCTCGCCGGCGGCGGACGCGAAGGCTTCGCGGCGGCGCTGTTCTACGCGATCAGCTACGCGATCATGTCGGCCGCGGCCTTCGGTGCGATCGTGGTGCTGTCGCGCCGCGGTTTCGAAGCCGACCGCATCGAGGACTACAAGGGCCTCAACGCGCGCAATCCGTGGATGGCCGGCCTGGTGCTGTGCGTGATGGCCTCGCTGGCCGGCGTGCCGCCGTTCCTGGGCTTCTGGTCGAAGCTGGCGGTGCTGCGCGCCGCGCTGCAGGGCGACCTGCTGTGGCTGACGCTGGTCGGTGTCGTGTTCGCGGTGGTCGGCGCGTTCTACTACCTGCGCGTGATCAAGGCGATGTACTTCGACGAGCCGGAAGGCCAGGCGATCGAAGCCAGCGACAACCGTCCGCTGCGCATCGTGTTCGGCGTGAACGCATTGGCGCTGCTTGCGCTGGGCCTTGCGTGGAATCCGATCATGGCGTGGTGCCAGAAGGCGTTCGCGGGATAAGTTTTTCGCGCAAATCCGATTTAATTCATGAATCGGGGTTGCGCAGGTTTTAGTCGGCCGTTATCATGGTCGGCCTGATGCGGGGTGGAGCAGTCTGGCAGCTCGTCGGGCTCATAACCCGAAGGTCGCAGGTTCAAATCCTGCCCCCGCTACCAGCTTCGGCAGGCCCAGTCTTCACGGCTGGCGCCGGCGGAAGGTCCGGAAACCGGACCTTCCCATGCCAAAGGCTCGGGCTTGGTGGTCGCGCACTGCTCACGCGACCACACCGAAATCCAGCTGTACGGACAAGGGGCCCGCAAGGGCCCTTTGTCGTTTTCGCGCTTGTGGGCTCGCGATCCGGAAGTAACTGCTTTTGAGTGCGTGCTTCGGAAGAAAGTGTGCGCAGTGGCGTTTGCTGGGCAATGCATTGCATCGAGGCACCGCAGCGGCATCCGGTGCCGTTTCATGGGAGTGACGTACGCGTGGCCGATAAAGCTGTCGAAATCGCGAACCTGCTCGCCCCGACCGTTGCGTCGCTGGGTGTCGAGCTGCTGGGCGCGGAATACCTGCCGTCTCCCGGCAGCGCCGTGCTGCGCCTGTACATCGACGTGCCGTCCGATGAGGCCGTGGGCGAGGACGGACAGCCGCGTTCGGTGACCATCGAGGATTGCGAAGCCGTCAGCCGCGAGGTCTCCGCGCAGCTCGACGTCGAGGACCCGATCAGCGGCATGTACACGCTGGAAGTCTCCTCGCCGGGCATCGACCGCCCGCTGTTCACGCTGGCGCATTACGAGCGTTTCGCCGGCGAAACCGCGAAGGTCGGCCTGAAGCTGCCGCAGGACGGCCGCCGTCGCCTGCAGGGCCGCATCGTGCGCGTGCAGGGCGGAGACGTCGTGTTCGACGTGGACGGAAACGAGTTCGTTGCCTCCTTCGGCAACATCGACAAGGCGCGCCTGGTCCCGGACTGGGCCGCGCTGGGAATGGCCCCGGTCAAGCCGGGCAAGGACAAGCCGGCGAAGGGCGCCCCGAAGGGCAGCGCTTCGAAGGCGAAGAAGTAACCACCAAATCACCATCAAGCCGGCGGCGCGAGCCGCCGACCGTGCGGAGTCAGAGAGATGAGCAAGGAACTGTTGCTGGTCGTGGACGCAGTCGCCAACGAGAAGGGCGTGCCGCGTGAGGTCATCTTCGAGGCCATCGAGGCCGCGTTGGCCTCGGCCGCGAAGAAGCGCTACCACGACGAGGACGTGCTGGTTCGCGTCACCATCGACCAGAAGGACGGCAGCTACGAAACCTACCGTCGCATGGAGGTCGTGGCCGACGACGTCGTGATGGAGTCGCCGGACCGCCAGATCCGCATGATGGACGCCATCGACGAAGTCGAAGGCGTGGAAGTCGGCGACTACATCGAAGAGCAGATCGAGAACCCCGAATTCGGCCGCATCGCCGCCCAGGCCGCCAAGCAGGTCATCGTCCAGCGCGTGCGCGAGCCGAGCGCCAGCAGGTCGTGGACGCGTGGAAGGACCGCGTGGGCGAGCTGGTCACCGGCGTGGTCAAGCGCGTGGAGCGCGGCAACATCTACGTCGACCTGGGCGGCAACGCCGAGGCGATCATCCCGAAGGACAAGGGCATCCCGCGCGACGTGCTGCGTACCGGCGACCGCGTGCGCGGTTACCTGTTCGACGTGCGCAGCGAGCCCCGCGGCCCGCAGCTGTTCATCAGCCGCGCCGCGCCGGAATTCATGATGGAGCTGTTCAAGCTCGAAGTGCCGGAAGTCGGCCAGGGCCTGGTGTCGATCAAGGCCTGCGCCCGTGATCCGGGCGACCGCGCCAAGATCGCCGTGGTCGCGCACGACAACCGCACCGACCCCATCGGCGCCTGCATCGGCATGCGCGGTTCGCGCGTGCAGGCCGTGAGCAACGAGCTCAACGGCGAGCGCGTCGACATCGTGCTGTGGTCCGACAACCCGGCCCAGTTCGTCATCAACGCGATGGCCCCGGCCGAAGTGCAGTCGATCATCGTCGATGAAGAGAAGCACTCGATGGACCTGGCCGTGGCGGAAGACCGCCTGGCGCAGGCGATCGGCAAGGGCGGCCAGAACGTGCGCCTGGCCAGCCGTCTGTCGGGTTGGCAGCTGAATGTGATGACGCAGGACCAGGTCACGGCGAAGTCGGAGGCCGAACAGGCATCGGCCCGCCAGCTGTTCCAGGACAAGCTGGAAGTCGACGAGGAAATCGCCGGCATCCTGGTCTCGGAAGGCTTCAGCACGGTCGAGGAAATCGCCTACGTCCCGGTCGGCGAGCTGCTGGCGGTCGAGGGCTTCGACGAGGACATCGTCGAGGAACTGCGCTCGCGAGCCCGCGATGCGCTGCTCAACGAGGCCCTGGCGGCCGAGGAAGAGCTCGACGAGCACCAGCCGGCGGCCGACCTGCTCGAGCTGGCGGGCATGGACGAGGCCACGGCCTACGCCCTGGCCGCCCGTGGCGTGGTCACCCGCGACGACCTGGCCGACATGGCCACCGACGAGCTGACCGATATCGAAGGCATCGACGAGACCCGCGCCGCCGCGCTGATCATGGAAGCGCGCAAGCACTGGTTCGAATGAATACCGCGTCGGCCCGCCTGGCACCCCCGGGCTAGAATGACGCCAACACGCGCGGGACCCGTCCCGCGCCACGAGGACACCGAATCCGAATGTCGCAGCAAACCACCATCCGCAAGCTGGCCGAACTGGTGAACACGCCGGTCGAGAAGTTGCTGGAGCAGCTGGCAGAAGCCGGCATGACCTTCAGCGGCCCCGACCAGGTCGTGACCAGCATCGAGAAAGTCAAGCTGCTCGGCTTCCTCAAGCGTGCCCATGGCAAGGCCGAGGACAAGGCCGAGCCGGGCGAAGCGTCGAAGAAGATCACGCTCAACCGCAGCCGCAAGCAGGAAATCACCGTCGGCGGCGGCAAGAACAAGACGACCGTCGACGTCGTGGTGCGCAAGAAGGTCACGCTGGTCAAGCCGACCGACTCGCAGCCGATGTCCGAGAGCGACGAGCGCGCCGACATCCTGCGCAAGCTGGAGGAATCCAAGCAGCGCAACCTCGCCGAGCAGCAGCGCCTGGCCGCCGACGACAAGCGTCGCGCCGACGAGGCCGACGCCGTGCGCGTCCAGGCCGAGGAAGCCCGCCAGAAGGCCGAGGAAGAAGAGCGCACGCGCCTGGCCGATGCCAGCGCGGCCGCCAGCGAAGCCGAAGANCCGGTGCGCAAGCCCGCCGCGGGCGGCCATGGCCACGGCCACGGTCATCCGAAGCCGGCCGCGCCGGCGCGTGCCCCCGAACCCGCCCGCGGCGCTCCGGCGCACAAGACGCGCGGTTCGCACGCGATGGTCGCGACCGTCGAGGACGACGACCGCACCAACCGNTTCGCCGGCCAGATGCACCTGAGCGCCACCGACCGTGCGCGCCGCTCCAGCAACACGCGCGGCAAGTCCAAGCCGACGCGTCGCCACGCGGAGCAGGCCCGTTCGGGCAGCGGCTTCATGCGTCCGACCGCGCCCATCGTCCGTGAAGTGGCGATCGGCGAGACCATCACCGTCGCGGACCTCGCGCAGAAGATGGCGCTCAAGGGCGGCGACGTGGTGAAGGCGCTGTTCAAGATGGGCGTCATGGCGACCATCAACCAGTCCATCGATTACGACACCGCCGCGCTGGTGACCGAGGACTCGGCCACGTCGTGGTGAAGGCCGGTGCCGAGACCGCCGAGGACGCACTGCTGGCCCACGTCGAGGAGACGCAGGGCGAGAAGACCTCGCGTCCGCCGGTCGTCACGATCATGGGCCACGTCGACCACGGCAAGACCTCGCTGCTGGACTACATCCGCCGCACGAAGGTGGCCTCCGGCGAAGCCGGCGGCATCACCCAGCACATCGGCGCGTACCACGTGGAAACCGACAAGGGCGTCATCAGCTTCCTCGACACCCCGGGCCACGCCGCGTTCACCTCGATGCGCGCCCGTGGCGCCAAGCTCACCGACATCGTCGTGCTGGTCGTGGCCGCCGACGACGGCGTGATGCCGCAGACGCGCGAAGCCATCCAGCATGCGAAGGCGGCTGGCGTGCCGCTGATCGTGGCGATCAACAAGATCGACAAGTCCGACGCCGATCCGGGTCGCGTCAAGAACGACCTGCTCGCCGAAGACGTGGTTGCCGAGGATTTCGGCGGCGACACGCAGATGGTGGAGCTGTCGGCCAAGACCGGCCTGGGCGTGGACGACCTGCTCGATTCGATCTCGCTGCAGGCCGAAGTGCTCGAACTCAGGGCCGTGCCGACCGGCCGTGCCAACGGTACGGTCATCGAGTCCGCGCTCGACAAGGGCCGCGGCCCGGTCGCGACCGTGCTGGTCCAGCAGGGCGAGCTCAAGAAGGGCGACTATCTCGTGTGCGGCGTGCAGTACGGCCGTGTGCGTGCCCTGTTCGACGAGAACGGCAAGCAGGTCGAGAAGGCCGGCCCGTCGATCCCGGTGCAGGTGCTGGGTCTGTCCGGCGTGCCGGATGCGGGCGACGACTTCGTGGTCGTCGACGACGAGCGCCTGGCCAAGGACGTTGCGCAGCAGCGCGACGCCAAGCGCCGCGAATCGCGCCTGGTCGCCGCTGCGGGCAACCGCATGGAAGACATCATGGCCCAGATGGGCAAGGGCGAGGGCCAGCTGAGCCTCAACCTCGTCGTCAAGGCCGACGTGCAGGGTTCGGTGGAAGCGCTGCGCCAGGCACTGACCGCGCTGTCCAACGACCAGATCCGCATCAACGTGATCAGCTCCGGCGTGGGCGGCATCACCGAATCCGATGCCAACGCCGCGCTCACCGCGAAGGCGACGATCATCGGCTTCAACGTCCGTGCCGACGCGTCGGCGCGCAAGGTGATCGAAGCCAACAACCTCGACCTGCGCTACTTCTCGATCATCTATGACGTGATCGACCAGGTGAAGCAGGTGGCCTCGGGCATCCTGGGCGTGGAGATCCGCGAAGAGATCATCGGCACCGCCGAGGTCCGCGACGTCTTCCGCAGCTCGAAGTTCGGCGCCGTCGCCGGCTGCATGGTCGTGGAAGGCGTGGTCAAGCGGAACAAGCCGATCCGCGTCCTGCGCGACAACGCCGTATCTTCGAAGGCGAGCTGGAATCGCTGCGCCGCTTCAAGGAAAACGTGGACGAAGTGCGCAACGGCACCGAGTGCGGCATCGGCGTGAAGGCGTACAACGACGTCAAGCCGGGCGACCAGATCGAGTGCTTCGAGCGCATCGAAGTCCAGCGCACGCTGTAAGACAGGAGCGGGCGGGAGTCCAATCTCCCGCCCGTTTCCCGCTCCACCAAACCAGCAATTGGATCTATGCCTAAAACGTTCCACCGTACCGATCGCGTTTCCGCACAGCTTCGTCGCGAGCTGGGCACGCTGGTGCACGAATTCGTGCGCGAGCACGGCCTGCCGTCCGTCAGCGTCTCCGACGTGGAAGTCACGCGCGATCTCGCGCANGCGAAGGTGTTCGTCACCGCGCTGCAGCAGGAGCGTTCGAAGGAAGCCGTGAAGGCGCTGAAGGAACTCGCGCCGCAGATCCGTTTCCAGCTCGGCCGCGCNGTGAAGATGCGCCACGTGCCGGAACTGCATTTCCATTACGACGATTCGGTCGATCGTGGCGAGCGCATCGGCAACCTGCTGCGCGACAACCCGACGACGCCCGAAGACAAGGGCGACGCGGACGAGTAAGCCGCCCAGGCNGNCGNCCGCCGACGAACGCCTCGCCGTCCGTCAGCCCAACCTTCCATTCGATTGCCCTGGCCCCGGGATCCAAGCAGGATTCGCACGGGGAGCCCTTGGCCTCGTTCCGCCACCCGGCGGATGCGGACCTCGCCCCGCTGCGACCTGCGGACCTTCTGCGGACGATCCATGACGAAAGCCAAGACGCGCTTCCGCCCGCTCGACGGCATCCTGCTGCTGGACAAGCCGCAGGGCATCAGCTCAAACCAGGCGCTGCAGCAGGCGCGACACCTGTTCCGCGCGGAAAAAGGCGGCCACACCGGCAGCCTGGATCCGCTGGCGACCGGCCTGTTGCCGCTGTGTTTTGGCGAGGCGACGAAGATCGCCGGCCTGTTGCTGGGATCTGCGAAGGCTTACGAAACCACGGCCGTGCTGGGTCTCACCACCGACAGCGATGACGCCGACGGCGCGCCGTTGGTCGAGCGTCCCGTTCCAGTGCTCGACGATGCGACCATCGAAGCCGCGCTCGCGCCACTGCGCGGCCCGATCCGCCAGCGCGCCCCGATCTATTCGGCGCTGAAGCAGGGCGGCGAGCCGCTCTACGCCAAGGCCCGCCGAGGCGAGGCCATCGAAGCCCCCGAGCGCGACGTCGTGGTGCACCGCTTCGAACTGATCGAACGCGACGGCCCGCGGCTGCGCCTTCACGTCGAATGCGGATCGGGCACCTACGTGCGCAGCCTGGTCCGCGACATGGGAGAGGCGCTGGGTTGCGGCGCCCATGTCGCCACGCTGCGCCGGCTCTGGGTCGATCCGTTCCGCGAGCCGCGCATGGTCACGCTCGAGGCCCTGCGTGCGATGCGTGAAGGCGACGGCGAGGCCGCGATCGAGGCCTGCCTGCTGCCGATCGAGGCCGGTTTGTCGCAATTCCCGCGCGTCGACCTGGACGAGCCGGCCACGCGCCGCCTGGGGCAGGGCCAGACCGTGGATTGCGCCGAAGGCCACGACGGAGTGGTCGCGGTGTTCGGCCCGGA
>Ga0055526_1003360_pt1 | contig 10212 bp, 10 predicted proteins | sample AraplaCol_mMF_r2_FD_55013 | JGI IMG/M metagenome (GOLD analysis project Ga0055526, IMG submission 55013) | Arabidopsis root microbial communities from North Carolina, USA - plate scrape MF_Col_mMF_r2 | ecosystem: Host-associated > Plants > Roots > Endosphere | place: USA: North Carolina... | reverse complement strand
GGGGCCTGATGGTGTGATCGAAGCGATGCGCAGCGGCGCGCGAAGCCAAGCGAGAAGAAAGCGTCGTCGATCGAAACGGGGCATTGGACCTTCACAGCGGCTGATTGATCCCGCCCATGAACCGGCTCAACATTGCAACAGTCTGTCATGGCGCAGTCACGGTGACGCAGACGCAGATTTTATACCTGAGACTCGACCTTCGGCTGCGCTGCCCTGAGACCCCTCCTGTCGATCCAGCTTTTGATTTCGGCGGCAATCGCCTCGGGCTGGTCCTCNGGGGCAATGTGGCGCGAAGGCCCGCACCCCCTGGTCTCCAGGCCTGCGATGTTGTCGCGGCACCACGAAATCATCTCGCTGCCGATCAACAGCGTTTCGGCAGGCCCNTCGAAGGTCAGCAGCAGCTTGGGAGTCTGAGGACTGGCGGAAAGCCAGCGGTCATAGTTCTCGATCCTGGCGACCACATCGGCCGGCTCGCCGTTGATGGGCATAGCGCGCGGCCATTCCAGCAGCGGGCGCCGGCTGTTACGGTCCGGATAGGGAGCGCGGTAGACATCCCAGTCGGCATCGCTAAGCCCTTTCAGCGTGGTTGCACGCAAGGCCTGCTCAATGAAGANATTTTCATCGAGGACCTTGGCCTCGCCTGTTCCGGCGCCCCGCAACAGTTCATAACGCGCCTTTCCGCCGCCTGGCAGATCCTCCCANCTCATCGGCCGCAGGATNGTTTCCATGAAGGCGATGCCGCGCACACGTTCGGCGTGGCGCGAAGCCCAGTCGAATGCCAGCGCACCGCCCCAGTCGTGGCCGACGAGCACGACGTCGTCGAGGTCAAGCGCCTCGAACCAGGCGTCGAGATAGGCGATGTGATCGCCATAGCGATAGTCGATATCGGGTTTGCCGGAGCGTCCCATGCCGATCAGATCGGGCGCCAGGCAACGGCCTGGCCCGACGCCTGGCATGATGTTCCGCCAGAGATGCGATGAAGTGGGATTGCCGTGGAGGAAGACAATCGGGTCGCCCTCCCCCAGTTCCTCGTAGGAGATGAACGAGGTGAGAATATCGATGGTCGGCATATGGAGCTCCGCGCTTTCGTGCTATATAGGCAGGCAACTGTCCATTTATCGCATAGACAGGTAACTGTCTATATTGCCGCGGGGGTTTCATGGCGTCTTCGTCCCTTGGCCTGTTGTTGCGTCTGGTCCATCAGCATTGGACACAGGCTGTCGAAGCGGCACTCGATGAGGCCGGCTACGGAGATATCCGCCCGCCGCACGCCAACGTCTTCACCTTCGCGCGACCCGAGGGCATTCAGGTCAGCGAGCTGACCAAGCTCGCCCGTGTTCGCAAGCAGACGATGACCCAGGCCGTGGAAGAACTCGAGCGCTTGGGTTATGTCGAGCGCCGGCCCGATCCGAACGATCGGCGCGGCCGGCTGGTGTTTCTGACGGAAAAAGGCCAAGGAGTCAGGCCGATAGCGATGGCGGCGGGCCGGCGCGTCGATGAAAGCTGGGCCGCCTTGACCAGCCAGCAGCAAATGGACGATCTGCGGACAGCGCTCCGGCGGCTGCTGGCACAGTTGCAATAGCGAAGCGGCACTGCCTTGCCCCTTTCCACTTAACCGTCGCACGACCGAAGGAAAATAGATGCCTGGTGACGATAGCAAGGGTGCCGACGCGGATGTCGTCATCATCGGCGGTGGAGCTGCCGGTATTGCCGCCGCCCGCCGCCTGCAGGCNCTCCGCCCGGATCTGTCCATCCTCCTGCTTGAAGCCGGCGATCGTCTCGGCGGGCGCGCCTGGACGCTTGGACTGCCTGACGCCGGTATTGCGCTCGATCTCGGCTGCGGCTGGCTGCATGGCGCGCGGACCAATGCCTGGACTGCGATCGCCGGCGAGGTCGGACTGACGGTCGACCGCACGCCGGCGCCCTGGAACGACGGCGGACGCCAGCTTCAGCGTGATGGCGCGGAGGCGCGTGCCGCAAGGCAGGCGATCGGCGCCTATTTCGAGCGTCTCGAGAGCCATGAGGGGAATGACGCCGCCATGGCCGAGTTGCTCGAGCCCGGCAATCCCTGGAACGGCCAGATCCGGGCGATCGGCACTTATATCACCGGCGCCGAACTGGAGCGGTCGTCAATTGTCGATTACAACAGATATGATCCCGGCGCCGGTCCCGACTGGCGGGTGCGCGAGGGTTATGGAACGCTGGTCTCGCGTTACGGCAAGCCGGTTCCGGCAAGGCTCGGCACCGAGGTGACGCGCATCGACCACCGTCATGCCGGCCGTATCGGCATCGAGACGAACCAGGGTGTGCTCCGTGCCCGCGCCGTGCTGGTGACCGTGTCGACGAATGTGCTTGCCGCCGGCAGGATCGCCTTCGACCCGCCTCTGCCTGACAAGATCGAGGCGGCAGCCCGTTTGCCGCTCGGCCTCGCCGACAAGCTCTTCCTGAGGCTCGCAAATCCGGAGGCGCTGCCGGCGGATACGCATATGCTCGGTTCCACCAGTCGTGGCGCGACCGGCACCTATCAGCTCCGGCCGTTCGGCGCGCCTGTCGTCGAGGCCTATTTCGCCGGCGACCTCGCGCATGATCTGGAAGGGCAAGGCAGCGAGGCCGCCTTTTCCTTCGCGTGCAACGAATTGGCAGCGCATTTCGGCGCTGACATTCGCAAGCAATTGTCGGTCGCCGCACTGTCGGCCTGGGCCGCTGTGCCCCATATCGGCGGCTCCTATTCCTATGCCGAACCCGGCGCGTCCAATTTGCGCGGCCGTCTCGCCGCGCCGCATGACGGGCGGATCTTCTTTGCCGGCGAAGCCTGTTCGACGTCGCGCTATTCAACGGCGCACGGCGCCTACGAGACCGGGGTTGCTGCGGCCGATCTGATCGCCGGCTCGTTTTCGCAAAATCCGTAACCGTCGCCGGCTGCGACGGCAGGCGGGAAAATTTTTTTCTCACTTGTCGCGAGGGCGGGATTGGCTATGCTCCCCCTCGCCCCTGCGCTGCGAGCTCAGGGCGCGGTACGTCATCCGGCGGCAAGCGGCCGCCTCAAGCTCAATATTGTCATTGATTGCAGGAGCCCCGGCTTCTACCCCGACCGTTTGCGCGTCGGCTGCGGGTATCCGCATGAGGAGGAAGAAATGGACTATCGCAAGCTCGGTCCCAGCGGGACCGTCGTCACCGCCTATTGCCTCGGCACCATGACGTTCGGCGCGGAGGCTGACGAGGCCGCCTCGCATAAACTGCTCGACGATTATTTCGCCTGGGGCGGCAATTTCATCGATACCGCCGATGTCTACAGCGCCGGCAAGTCGGAAGAGATCATCGGAGGCTGGCTGAAAGCGCGCCCGACCGAGGCCCGCCAGGCGATCGTCGCCACCAAGGGGCGTTTCCCGATGGGCAACGGACCCAACGATATCGGCCTGTCGCGCCGGCATCTCGGCCAGGCGCTCGACGATTCTCTGCGCCGCCTCGGCCTTGAGCAGATCGATCTCTATCAGATGCATGCCTGGGATGCGCTGACGCCGATCGAAGAGACGCTGCGCTTTCTCGACGATGCGGTTTCCTCCGGCAAGATCGCCTATTACGGCTTCTCCAATTATGTCGGCTGGCACATCGCCAAGGCCTCGGAAATCGCCAAGGCACGCGGTTATACCCGCCCGGTGACGCTGCAGCCGCAATATAACCTGCTGGTGCGCGACATCGAACTTGAGATTGTCGCGGCCTGCCAGGATGCCGGCATGGGCCTGCTGCCGTGGTCGCCGCTCGGCGGCGGCTGGCTGACCGGCAAGTACAAGCGCGACGAGATGCCGACGGGTGCTACCCGCCTCGGTGAAAACCCCAATCGCGGCGGCGAATCCTATGCGCCGCGCAATGCGCTGGAGCGAACCTGGGCGATCATCGCTGTTGTCGAAGAGATCGCCAAGGGGCATGGCGTCAGCATGGCGCAGGTGGCGCTCGCCTGGACGGCGGCACAGCCGGCGATCACCTCGGTCATCCTTGGCGCCCGCACGCCCGAACAGCTCGCCGACAATCTCGGCGCCATGAAGCTCAAGCTCTCCGATGATGACATGGCAAGATTGAACGAGGTGAGTGCTCCTCAGCCGTTCGACTACCCCTATGGCAAGGGCGGCATCAACCAGCGCCACCGCAAGATCGAGGGCGGCCGCTGAGCCTCCGTCCATAACCGGATGAGTCGTCTCGCCCGGTCTGCAACACCAACGAAGAAAGCCGCCATGTTTCCATGGCGGCTTTTCGGCCTTGCTGCTTGGGAGGCGATTTTAGGCCGGAAGCTGGAAGATCACGTTGGCGATCAGGACGATCGCCAANCCGCCGGCGAGCGCCAGGTAAGGCAGGATGCCGGCNTTCTTGACGCCGAGATCCTGGCCGACNAGACCGAGATCCTCCATCGCGCCGGCCGGGAACTTGCCGCCGTCGCGCACATAGTGGCGATAGGCGAAGACCGGCAGGATCAGGGCGGCGAAGATGAAGCCGACCCAGAGCGCATTGGAGTAACCCCAGACCTTGGCGCCGGCGCCGAGGAAGAGGGCGTTGACGAAGGCCAGCACGGTGTTGAGGCCGATCAGCCACGTCGGCGCCTTCCAGGGGCGTTCGATATGGCCGGAATCCACCCGGTGGATCCAGCCGGAGTTGAGGTTCAGGAAGTTGAAGATGATGTAGCCGACATTCGAGACGGCGAGCACGAAGAAATAGCCGCCGACATCNGAGGCGATCGCCAGCAGGAAGAGGTTGAAGGCGAAATCGGTCCACATCGCCCGCGTCGGCGCGCCGTTTTCGTTGACGTGGTCGAGGTATTTCGGCAGCCAGCCGTCCTTCGAGCCCTGGTAGAGGGTGCGCGAAGAGCCGGCCATCGCCGTCATGATGGCGAGGAAGAGCGCCATGATCATCAACACGACGAGCAGTTGGGTGACGACCCGGCCGGCGCCGATCAGGCCGCCGAGCGCTTCGGCAACGCCGGTGCCGTCGACGATGCCGGGGGCGAGCATGCCTGCATGGCCGAGAACGCCCTGGAAGGCGAAGGGGACGAGGAAGAAGAACAGGCAGCAGGCAAGGCCGGAATAGAAGATCGCCTTGAAGGTGTCGGTCTTCGGGTTCTTCAGTTCGCGGGTGTAGCAGACCGCCGTCTCGAAGCCGTAGGTCGACCAGGCGGCGATATAGAGGCCGCCGAGGAAGAGCGTCCAGCCGCCGTTGCTCCAGGTGCCGTCGGCGGCGGCATAGGCNGCCGTCGGCGGCACGAGGCCGGTGACGTTGGTGGCAAGGATCTGGCCGCTGACGATCGGGTAAAGACCGATGATCAGCAGCGGCACCAGCACGATGATGGCCAGCCACTTCTGTACGCTGGCCGTTTCCGAGATGCCGCGATGCTGGATCGCGAAGATGATCAGCATCAGGATGCCGCCGATGAAGAAGGTGGCATTGATATTGGCGGTGGCAAGGAAGGGGATGTTGAAGGTGACGAGCGACCAGTTGCGGATCGCCGGCGTGAGCGCCGCGACACCGTCGGTGCTGAGCAATGCCTTGACGGCGTCATCGGGGGTGGTGCCGGCATGGGCGGCGATATATTCGGCGACGCGGGGGCTATCGGCCGTGATGGAAGCGGCATGGGCGGCNATCCAGTCGAGGACCATTTGCGAATCCGCCGCCGGAATCGGGTAGAAGGCATTGAGGATGTAGCCGGCGGCGATGGCGCAGCCGAGCGACAGCACCGGCGACCAGGCAAACCAGTTGCACCAGACCGACAGCGGCGCGATGAATTTCGAATAACGCAGCCAGGCGGTGGCGCCATAGACCGAGGCGCCGCCGGATTTGTTGCCGAACATGCCGGCGATTTCGGCATAGGTGAAGGATTGCAGGAAACCCATCACCATCGAGATGATCCAGACGACGAAGGCGAGCTTGCCCGTCGTGCCCGCAATGCCGCCGATGGAGAAAAGAACGAGCGGCGGCACGCCCGCAGCCACCCAGAATGCGCCCTTCCAATCGAGCGCGCGTACAAGCTTACCCTCGGTGCCGGATGCAATTCCGGCCTCCACAACATCTGTCATCGGTGAAATTCCCCATTCGATTTGTTCCGGACGTATCTTTGTACGTCTCCCTGAACGTGTCTCCCTGACAGTCTCAAGCCGGCCCGGATGATTTTGGCGATCCGTGTTCCCGACGGATTCCCCGAGTCTCAACTCTTTATACATAGTGAAGATATTTTCTTTTTAGTCAACATGACTTTACTTTCCCGAGGCATTTTGTAACCTGTATGGGTGTGCCCCAGGGTACGCCGATCCCCCATGAGGGCAGCATGCGAGAACTTCATCCTGCTATGAACGGCCTGCGCCCGGCGACTGCGAGCCTCGTGCATTATCCCGGCATTCCCACCCTGCCGGAGGGAACCGAGCGCTACCGGGCAAAGGGCGGCGGATCGGTCGTCATGCGCGTCGCGCCGGGCGACCGCGTCAGCGTCATCGACAGCGAGGGCGGGCAGGTCTGCGAGATCTCTTTCCTCGACGAAAAGGGACGTTCCGGGCGGCCGGTCTTGGTGCGGCATTCAGCAATTCAGCCGAGGGTTTGAAGGCCATTCTTCAGGCAGAGCATGAGAGCGCCGCACGCACGCGCGTAGCGCTTCAGCGCCGCGGCGCCGATCTGGCTTCGGCCGGAGCGCTTCGCATTTTCGGGGCGGGATCGACCCCGGGCAGCCAAGCGGATTTCACGATTGCCATGAAGGGCCTGCTGATTGTCGCGGCACCCGCCGCAGCCATGTCGCCGGAGGCGCAGGATACGGCGACGCCGATCGAGATCAGGATCAAGCGCAGCCTGCTGATCCGCGATTACGCCTCGGCCCTGCCGGAACCGGTCGCCGATCCGGTCGAGGATATCCGCATCCGGGCGGCGACCGCCGCTGCCTATTTCGTACGTGCCGGCGAATTCATCCAGATCATCGACGTCTATGGACGCCAGTGCACCGATTTCCAGGCGTTTGCCGCCCGCAAGGTCGACAAAGGCCTCGATCTCGCGCTTGATTCCACCGTCACCCGCACGCTGCTCGGCCGCAGCTATCCCATGCCTGGCCTGCCCTCCAAGGCCTTCGACCGCGACTTCGAGCCGCTGGTCGAGATCGTCCAGGATACGGTCGGCCGTCACGACGCTTTCGCGACCGCCTGCAATGCGCGTTATTACGACGACATGGGCTATCCCGGCCACGTCAACTGCACGGATAATTTCAACGCGGCGCTGGCGCCCTACGGCATTGCCGGCCGCAAGGGCTGGGAAGCGCTGAATTATTTCTACAACACCAATATCGACCACAACAACCAGCTCTATCTCGACGAGCCATGGTCACGTCCCGGCGATTACGTGCTGATGCGGGCGCTGACCGATCTCGTCTGCGTCTCCTCGTCCTGTCCCGACGATATCGACGCGGCGAACGGCTGGGATCCGACGGATACCCACGTCCGCACCTTTTCCGGAAAAGAGAAATTCTCACGAGCGGTAGCCTATCGCATGACCCCAGATGCCGACGCCGAACTGACGCGCGAAACCGCCTTTCATCCTCGCCTCTCCGCCTTGACGCGGGACTACGCCGAATATCGCGGCTACTGGCTGCCGAACCGCTTTTCCAGCGAAGGGCCGGTCGAGGAATATTGGGCCTGCCGCGAGCGCGCCGCCGTCATCGATCTCTCGCCCTTGCGGAAGTTCGAGGTGACGGGGCCGGATGCCGAGGAACTGCTGCAATATTGCCTGACGCGCGACGTGCGCAAACTGTCGACCGGCCAGGTCGTCTATTCCGCCATGTGCTACGAAAACGGCGGCATGATCGATGACGGCACGCTGTTTAGGCTCGGCGACAAGAATTTCCGCTGGATCGGCGGCGATGATTTCAGCGGCATATGGCTGCGTCAACAGGCCGAGAAGAAGGGCTTCAAGGCCTGGGTCCGCTCCTCGACCGACCAGATGCACAATATCGCCCTCCAGGGGCCGAAGAGCCGCGATATCCTGAAGCAGATCATCTGGACGGCGCCGCGCCAGCCTGAAATCGGCGAGCTCGAATGGTTCCGCTTCACCGTCGGTCGCATCGGCGGCTTCGAGGGCGCCCCTGTCGTCGTCTCGCGCACGGGCTATACCGGCGAGCTAGGCTATGAGATCTTCTGTCATCCGAAGGATGCGCTGACGGTGTTCGACGCCGTCTGGGAGGCAGGCCAGCCGCATGGGTTGAAGCCGATGGGGCTGGAGGCGCTCGACATGGTCCGCATCGAGGCGGGCCTGATTTTCGCCCATCACGAATTCACCGACCAGACGGACCCGTTCGAGGCCGGCATCGGTTTCACCGTGCCGCTGAAATCCAAGCAGGATGATTTTATCGGCCGTGAGGCGCTGATCCGGCGCAAGGAGCATCCGCGCCACCTGCTCGTCGGCCTCGACATCAAGGCCAACGAGGCCGTCGGCCATGGTGATTGCGTCCATATCGGCCGGGCCCAGGTCGGCGTCGTCACCAGTGCCACCCGCTCGCCTGTTCTCGGCAAGACCATCGCGCTCGCCCGCATCGACGTGATGCATGCAAGCCCCGGCACCGAGGTCGAAATCGGCAAGCTCGACGGCCACCAGAAGCGCCTGCCGGCGACGATCGTGCCGCTTTCGCATTACGACCCGCAGAAGACGCGGCCGCGCTCGTAACCCCTGTTTTTTGAGGGCGGAGGCGGCGATCGGCCTTTTTGGTATGCAAAGCGGCTGATGTGCAACCTAATGGAGATTTCGCTATTCCAAAAAACTAAAAGTTGACAAACTCGGCTTGGATGACTATATTCCGGTTGTCGATATTGCTTGTTTGACTTTTGTTATCGCACGCTAGCAACGTGCCCTGGACGAACTTCCCTCTTCAAAATCGAGATCATCATCCGCCGTGCTTGCGCACGTGCGGTCTGTCAATTGCTATGAAAGGGTTTGTTATGACCACTGGCACAGTTAAATGGTTCAATTCCACCAAGGGCTTCGGCTTCATTCAGCCTGATGACGGCGGCGCTGACGCCTTCGTTCACATCTCTGCCGTCGAGCGCGCCGGAATGCGCGAAATCGTCGAGGGCCAGAAGATCGGCTACGAGCTTGAGCGCGATAACAAGTCGGGCAAAATGTCCGCTTGCAATCTCCAGGCTGCCTGAGCTGAAATCTGCTTTCCTTTGACCGCGGATGTACCGGCACTGCCGAAAGCATGATACTATCAAGGTCAGGCAATTTGCCTGGCCTTTTTGTTGCGTTCGCTGAGCGGCGCATGAATCCAGGACGGATATGACAGAGTCACATAGCAAATCACGCAAGCAGGCGGAGATTGCCTTTGGAAACGCGCAATCGCAATTCCTGGCGCGAAGCCGTGCGGTTGAGGAAGTCGATCAGACGGTGCGGGCCCGCGAAGAAAAGACCTTGCGGTTACGCGAAGCCCGCGAGGCCAAGGAGTTGCAGGATCGCTTGACAGCGGTTACCGCTCTTGCCGCAAAGAAAAAGAAAATCTGACCTTCGGGCCAGACATCCAACAGTCAGGAAACAGATTTGAAAAACGCCAGAAACAACGAGCTTGCCGATCGCCGCAGCGCCGCTGCCGAAGCCAAGGCCGCTCTCCTCAATGCGTATCGTACCGCCAAGGATACGGCNGAACCCACCCGGCTCGCCAAGCAGGCGGAGCGCCAGGCCATTGCCGCGGCCAGGGAAGAACGGCGTGCTGCGCGCGAACGGGTCAAGCTCGAGGAACTGGAGCGGGCTCAGGCCGCAGAAGCCGAGCGTCAGGCTGCCGCCGAGGCCGCCGCACGCGCCGAGGCCGACGCGCGCGAAGCGGCTGACAAAGACCGGATCGCCCGCGTGATTGCCGATGAAGCGGCCCGAAAGGCCGAACGCGACCTGCGCTACGCCAATCGCAAAGCCAGAAAGTCCTGACTGTCGGCGCCGCCTGTCGACACGACAGGCAGCGCTATCTTTCAAGCCGCCTGCACGGCTGCATTCAGCGGGATTTCGACGTCGATTTCCAGCGTCGAGACGTACTCGTTGCGATCGATCGTCACCTGCACCTTGTCATGGTCGAGCTGCACGTGTTTTGCGATCACCGCCAGGATTTCCTCACGCAGCAGCGAGACCAGGTCCGACCCCGCCGAGGAACGTTCATGGGCGAGAAGGACCTGCAGCCGTTCGCGGGCGGCCGGTGCTGTTCTCTGCTTGTTGAAAAGA
>Ga0055526_1003344_pt1 | contig 10244 bp, 9 predicted proteins | sample AraplaCol_mMF_r2_FD_55013 | JGI IMG/M metagenome (GOLD analysis project Ga0055526, IMG submission 55013) | Arabidopsis root microbial communities from North Carolina, USA - plate scrape MF_Col_mMF_r2 | ecosystem: Host-associated > Plants > Roots > Endosphere | place: USA: North Carolina... | reverse complement strand
AGGGCTGCCTGGAGCGCTATGTCTCCGGTCCCGGCCTGTCGAAACTGCACGCCCACATCGGTGGCGACGGCGCCGAACCGCTGGCCATCGTAGCCCGCGCCGATAACGGCGACGCACTGGCGGCACAGGCACTGGCCATCCACCTCGACCTGCTGGGCCACGCGCTGGCCGGCGTGGTGCTGGCCTACGACCCGCACGCCATTGTGCTGGGTGGCGGCCTGTCCAAGCTGTCGCACCTGTACCAGCAACTGCCGGCAGCCATGCGCCGCCACCTGTTCCGCGGCGTGCAAGCGCCACCGGTGCTGCCGCCACGCTTTGGCGATGCCGGCGGCGCGCGCGGCGCCGCCCTCCTGGCGCGCCAACAAACGAAGTAACACGACCATGAATCAACTTGCCCAGGTTTCTCCAGTCCAGCAAATCGTCAATGCGCATCGCGCCGGCGNAGCGGTTGGCCTGTACAGCGTTTGCTGCAGCCACCCTACCGTGCTGCGCGCCGCGATGCAGGTGGCNGCGCAATACGGCACGCCGCTNCTGGTGGAAGCCACCTCCAACCAGGTGGACCAGTTTGGCGGCTACACCGGCATGAANCCCGCCGAATTCCGCGATTACGNGCACCGGCTGGCGCAGGANCAAGGCTTCCCTGCCGAACGCCTGGTGCTGGGCGGCGATCATCTCGGCCCCAACGCCTGGCAGTCGCAGGACGCCGCAAGNGCGATGGCGCATGCCGAAGTCCTGATCGACGCCTACGTGTCGGCCGGCTTCCACAAGATCCACCTCGATTGCAGCATGCGCTGCGCCGACGACGAGCCGGTTCTGAGCGACGAAGTCGTCGCCGCACGGGCCGTGCGCCTGGCCGCCATAGCCGAACAGGCAGCCGCCCGCGCCGGCCTGCCGCCGCCGGTCTACGTGATCGGCACCGAAGTGCCAGTGCCCGGCGGCGAAGCGTCGCTGGAGCAGGCACTGGCCGTCACCGCGCCTGCAGCCGCTGCGCGCACGCTGGAAGTTCACCGCCGCGCCTTCGCCGCAGCAGGCCTGCACGGCGCTTGGCAGCGCGTGATCGCCATGGTGGTGCAGCCGGGCGTCGACTTCGACCAGGCCAATGTGCAGCACTACAATGCAGCGGCGGCCGTGGCGCTGTCAGGCTTTGTGGCCGGCCAGCCCGGCCTGGTGTTCGAAGCCCACTCCACCGACTACCAGCGCGAATCGGGCCTGCATGAAATGGTGCGCGACCACTATGCGATCCTCAAGGTCGGCCCGGCCGCCACCTTCGCGCTGCGCGAAGGGTTCCTGGCGCTGTGCCAGATCGAAGAGGCCTTGCTGGGCAAGGAGAAGGCGTCGCGCCTGATGGAAGTGCTGGACGAAGCCATGCTGGCCAAGCCGAAGCACTGGCAGAAGCATTACCTGGGCAGCGCCGCNGAGCAGCGCCTGATGCGCCGCTACGGCCTGTCCGACCGCTGCCGCTATTACTGGGGCGAGCCGGAAGTCGCGACCGCCGTCAGCCAGCTGTTCGCCAACCTGGCCGGCCGCAGCATCCCGCTGCCTTTGCTGAGCCAATACCTGCCGCAGCAATTCCTCGCCGTGCAGCAGGGCGAACTNGCCGCCGAGCCGCAAGCCCTGCTGGAACACAAGGTCGGCCGCCTGCTGGCGCAGTATGCGCGCGCCTGCAGCGCCAACGCCGCCGGCCAGCACATGGCTGCCGCCATCTGTTAAGCTCGACGTTTTCACATCCAGCGACAGAAGACATGCGAAATACCAGCCAACGCCGCGAAACCATCCTGCAGGCGATCGTACAACATGGCTCGGTCCAGGTGGCCGANCTGGTCGACAAGCTTGGCGTCTCCGCCGTCACCATCCGCAGCGACCTCAGTGTGCTCGAATCGCAAGGCCTGGTGCAGCGCAGCCACGGCGGCGCCCTGCTGGCGCGCACNCCGCCGACGGAACACACCATCCGCCAGAAGGATTCCCTGAACCAGGCGCAGAAAGANCAGATCGGCCTGCTGGCTGCGCGCATGGTGCAGCCGGGCGACAACGTCATCATCGACTCCGGCACCACCACCATCTCGCTGGCGCGCCAGCTGCGCGACGCCAGCGACGTCACGGTGCTGACCAATGGCCTGAACATCGCGTGGGAACTGGCCGACGCGCCGGGCGTGGACCTGATCCTGACGGGCGGCCGCCTGCGCAAGCAATCGCTGTCGCTGCAGGGCGCCCAGGCTGAAGCCTGCCTGTCGGCCTACAACTTCGACAAGCTGTTCCTCGGCGTCGACGGTTTCGACCTGCAGTTCGGCATCACCACCCACCACGAGGCGGAAGCAAACCTGAACCACAAGATGGTGGAGCGCGCCAAGAAAGTCATCGTGCTGACCGACGCCTCCAAGTTCGGCCGCGTGTCGCTGCACCGCATCGTGCAGCTCGACCGCGTGCACACCGTCATCACCGACGCCAGCATCAGCACCGAGTACCGCGAGGGGCTGGAGAAGCGCGGCATCGAAGTGATCATCGCGGAGTAACAATGCTGCAAGGCCGCATCCTCACTCCCGACGGCTGGATCAACGGCAGCATTGCCTTCGGCCAGCGCATCGCCAGCATTACCGAAGGACCGGTTGGCGAAGGCCTGACCATCGTTCCAGGCTTCGTCGACCTGCATGTGCACGGCGCTTCCGGCGTCGACATCATGGAAGGCGGCGATGCCGGCGCCGTGGTGGCGCGCAGCCACGCACGGCATGGCACCACCGCCTTGCTCGGCACCACGCTGACCGCCAAGGAAGATTCGATCCGCCACGCCCTGCAAGGCCTGGCCGGCGTCATCGCGCAGCGCCCGCAGCACGGCGCGCGCATGCTGGGCGTGCACCTGGAAGGACCGTTCCTGAACCGCCGCCGCCTGGGTGCGCAGCCGCCCGACGTGGTGACCGGCAGCCGCGCCCTGGTGGAGAGCTACCACGCCATCGCGCCGATCCGCGTGCTGACCATGGCGCCCGAAGTGACGGGCCACCTGGAACTGATCCCGCACCTGAAGAACATGGGCATCCGCGTCCAGATCGGCCACAGCGCCGGCAGCTACGACGACGGCGTGGCTGCCATGCGCGCCGGCGCCGCCGGCTTCACCCACCTGTTCAACGGCATGAGCGGCATGAGCCACAAGGAGCCGGGCATGGTGGACGTGGCCATGGCGCATGCCGAATATGCCGAAATCATCCCCGACCTGCTGCACGTGCACCCGGGCGCCATGCGCGCCGCATTGCGCGCCATCCCGCGCCTGTACGGCGTGACCGACGCCACCTCCGCCACCGGCATGCCGGACGGCGAATATGCGCTGGGTACCCAGCGCGTGTTCAAGTGCATGGGCTGCGTGCGCCTTGCCACCGGCTCGCTGGCCGGCTCAGTGCTGACCATGGACCAGGCGCTGCGCAACTTCGTCAGCCTGGGCATGGACGTGGCGGAGGCTTCGCAGCGCCTGTCGCTGTTCCCCGCCGATTACCTGGGCGAGTCGCAGCGCGGCCGCCTGGCGCCGGGAGCCTGGGCCGACATCGTGGTGCTGGACCAGTCTTTACACCCCGTGGCCGTCTTCGTCGAAGGCGAGGCCATTCCACTCTCATAAAAATATCAGGAGATCCAATGCAGGCCTTATCCATGCGCTATTTACTGTTTATCGCCGGGATGGGCGGCCTGCTTTACGGGATCGATGTCGGCATCATTGCCGGCGCCCTGCCATACCTCGAGTCCACCGCTTCCGTCGCCTGGAAGCTGAGCGCCCAGCAACTGAGCTTCATCGTTGCCGCGGTGCTGCTGGGCTCCGTGCTGTCTTCGCTGTTTGCCGGCGCCATTGCCGACGCCATCGGCCGCCGCTGGGCCATGGTGCTGGCCGGCGCCCTGTTCACGGTCAGCATTCCCTTGATCGCCCTGTCCGACGGCTACACGCCGCTGCTGCTGGGGCGCCTGCTGCAAGGCATCAGCGGCGGCTTGATCGGCGTGGTGGTGCCTTTGTACCTGGCCGAATGCCTGCGCGCCGAGCAGCGCGGCCGCGGCGCCGCCCTGTTCCAGCTGCTGCTCACCATCGGCCTGGTAGCAGCCGCCGTCATCGGCCTGCTGCAAGCGCAAAATGTCGAAGGCGCGACGCAAGCCGCGCAAGCCTTGCCGGAAACCGCGCGTGCCGCCGCGGTCTTCGAGGCCAAGGACCACGCCTGGCGCAGCATCTTCTGGATGTGCCTTGCCCCGGGCCTGGTATTCACTTTCGGCAGCGCGCTGCTGGCCGAATCGCCGCGCTGGCTGGTGCAGCGCGGCCGCATCGAACAAGCCCGCACGGCNCTGCTGCGCACCCGTGCCGCNGNCGAAGCGGNGTCCGAACTGCGCGCTATGCAGGCCGCAGCCGGCTTGCCCGTGCACGGCGCCGNTGCCGGCGCNGGCGAGCCCACCGAAGGCGACATCGCCGCGGCGCGCGGCGTGGTTGCCGGCCGNGGCGGCGCGTCCGCCATCCGCCCTGCAGGCGCCGGCGCCGCGGCCATGGCCGCCGACGACCGCCTGCTGAGCCGCCGCTACGTGCTGCCCTTCCTGCTGGCCTGCCTGGTGCTGGCCTGCACCCAGGCGACCGGCATCAACTCCGTGCTGGCCTACGTCGTCAACATCCTGAACCAGGCCGGCCTGCCCGGCGCCACCGCCAACATGGCCGACGTCGGCCTCAAGCTGCTGAACGCCATCATGACCGTGGTGGCGGTGCTGCTGGTCGACCGCAAGGGCCGCAAGTTCCTGCTGATGCTGGGCAGCGGCGGCATCGTAATCGCCCTGCTGGCCGCCGGCCTGCTGTTCCGCAGCGCCGAAAGCGAGCAGCGCGACGTCAGCGCCATCGTGGCCGCGCAAGCCAGGGGCGATACCCTGTCGCTGCGCCTCGACGCGAAAACCCTGAAAGCGCTGGGCGCGCAGGGCGGCAGCGCAGCAACGCCGCAGCTGCTGACCGTGTCCTACTCCTACGGCCCGTTCACCAACGTGCAAACGCGCCGCAGCGACGACCCGGCACTGGCGCCCATGGTGCTGTCGCGCGAGGACACCGTGCAGCCCGACAGCGTGATCGGCGCCTTCTTCCGCCGCCTGCACCTGAATCCCTTCGCCGACCCGGCGGAAGGCCGCGACGCGCCGCTGAAAGTCGAGCAGGCGCAGATCGGCGCCCTGCCTTCCGTGACGCACGGCTGGCAAGTAACGCTGGCGATCTGCCTGTTCGTGGCCAGCTTCGCCGTTGGCCCCGGCGTCTGCGTCTGGCTCGCGCTATCGGAGCTGATGCCAACGCGCATCCGCTCCAACGGCATGAGCATCGCGCTGCTGGTCAACCAGTTCGTCTCCACCACCATTGCAGCCGTGTTCCTGCCGACCGTCGGCCGGCACGGCTACGCGGCGATGTTCTTCTTCTGGGCGGGATGCACGGTGGTGTACTTCCTGGCTGCCGCTTTCCTGCTGCCGGAAACCAAAGGAAAGACGCTGGAGGAAATTGAAGCGCACTTCGCGCGCTAGCGCGGTGGCGTAATGAAAGTCGGGGTCAGGTCTGGCAATCGGACAAAATGTCCGATTGCCAGACCTGACCCCGACTTTTAAGGAAGGATTACGGCTTGCCGTAGTTGGCCGAACGCGGGCCGTACAGGATGCCGTTGCTGCCGCCGGCCGACATCAGGCGGCCGCTGGCCACGCCTGCAACCGGGTAGGCTGCATCGGTGCTGGTGTTGATGATCTGCTTGACCGCAGCCGCCACCAGGGCGCCAATCAGGCCGCCGCCGCTGTTATTGTTTTGCTCCGCGCTGGAGGCAGTGGCCTTGCCGTCCCACAGCAGGGTACCGGTCTTCAGGTCCACCAGCTTGGCTTCGGCCGCCACCACCACTTCGCTGTTCAGCACCGTGTAGACCGAGCCGTATTTGGTCACGGTCACGTACAGGGCCGCATCGGCGCCGAAGATCTCGTGCAGCTTCTTGGCGCTGACATTGTGGATATCGGCAGCGTTGGCCAGGCCGTTCTGCTTGAAGGTCTCATCCACCGCGGCCACCGGCAGCACGTAGTAGCCGGCTTCGGCCAGCGGGTAGCTCAGTTGCGACAGCATGCCGTAGGTCGCTTTGACTTCCGGCGAGTTGTTCAGCGGCGGCAGCACCACGATCGATTTCGGCTGGGCGGCCTTGAACGCGGTGTAGTCGTAAGGCTGGCCCTGGTGGGCGCAACCCACGAAGAACAGCGCAGGCAGCAGGCAAGCCGCCAGTTTCATGCATTTCTTGATCATTGAACGGCCTTCTTCGTATTCTTCAGCAAAAAGTCCATATAGGCGGCGGATTCAGGGAACAGCTTTTTCTCAGCCTCGAATTCGGCTGCCATCTGGTCCGGACGGTTGGTCACGGAATACAGCAGGCCGAGGTGGGCGTGATAGCCAGGCGGCGGGGTCTTGCCTTCCGCGCTGATCTTTTGCAGGTCCTTTTCCAGCACCGCGATTTGCGCGTCAGGGCTCTCGCCCTTGAAGTACTGGTAAACCTGCGGCTGGTAGCTCTCCCACTGGTACAGGGACGGCTGCTGGTGTTTGCAGCCAACCAGCGCCACGGCGATGCCGAGGGTCAGGGCCAGGCGGCGCATCATTGGCGCACCTGTGCGAAGGCGCCGGCTTCCATGCCGCCGACCAGTTTTTCCACCGCTTCGCGCATGGCCAGGTCCAGCACCTTGCCGTTCAGGGTGGCGTCGTAGCTGGCGGTGCCGCCAAAGCCCAGCACTTCGCGGTTGGACAGGCTGTACTCGCCCGCGCCGGCGGTGGAATACACCACTTCGGAAGTCGCGATATTGACCACGTTCAGGGTCACCTTGGCGTAGGCCACCTGGGTCTTGCCGCGGCCTGCCAGGCCGAACAGCTGGTGGTCGCCCACTTCCTTGCGGCCGAATTCGGTCACGTCGCCGGTCACCACGAAGTCGGCGCCCTTGATGTTCTGGCCCTGTTTCTTGTATGCCGCTTCCTGCTGCAGTTCCTGCATATTGTCGCGGTCCAGCACGTTGAAGCGGTTGGTCTGCTGCAGGTGCGAGATCAGGATGGTCTTGGCCTGGCTGCCGAGGCGGTCCACGCCGTCGGAGAACACGCCACGCATGAAGGAGGAACGGTTGTCGAACTTGCCGACCGCCACCAGGGTGCGCGGGCCGGTGTAAGGACGCGCTGCGCTAGCGACTTTTTCCACCTGGATGGCCTGGTGGCTTTCGGTTGCGCAGCCGGCCAATGCCGCTACCGCGACGACAGATGCCAGAATTTTTTTCATATCAATATCAAAATTAAGTTTTGGTTTTTATATTATATGGTTCCACATGGAAACATGCAAACTTTGATAGCAAAATTACTACTTTTGCGTCACTATGGCGTTCCCTGTCCTGCTATCCACCAAACATAAAACCGATGACTATTTCCGCCCTGCTGCTGGCAACCGCACTAGCCGCCTCGCCCAGCGATGGCCTGTTCGAACCGGGCCTGGTGTCCGACAACGGCGTGTTCGGCTTCACGCTGTCGCCCGATGGCCAGCACGCGCTGTGGGTGCAGTCGGGCGGCGCCCGCACCAGGCTGGTGATCGTCGAATCGCACAAGGTCGATGGCAAGTGGCAGCAGCCGGCGCCGGTGCCGTTCTCCGCCACCGACGGCTGGCGCGACATCGACCCGGCCTTTGCGCCGGACGGCAAGTCGATCGTCTTCCAGTCCAACCGTCCGGTGCCGGACAAGCCGCAGCGCAAAGGCTTCGACATCTACTCGGTGGCGCTGCAGGACGGCCGCTGGGGGCCGCTGCGGCATCTGGGCCACGACATCAACAGCGACGAATCCGAATCGTCCGCTTCGATTGCTGCCGACGGCACCATCTACTTCATGAAAAACGGCGCCGAAGGCAAGTCGGACCTGTGGCGCTCGCACCGTGTCGACGGCAAGTACACTGCGCCGGAACGGTTGGCCGAACCGGTCAACAGCGGGCCATGGCGCGAATCGAATCCCTACATCGCGGCCGACCAGGGTTACCTGCTGTACTTCTCCGATGCGCCGGGCGGGGCGGGCGACGTCGACCTGTACATCAGCTTCCGTGGCAAGGATGGCTGGAGCACGCCGAAAAATATCGGCGCGCCGTTCAACACCGCGCAGGCCGAGTTCACGCCCTGGGTGCACGGCGGCCGCCTGTATCTGGCGCGCCAGGCCAAGGAAGGCGAGCGCTTCATCGAGAACATCTACTCCTACCCCTTCGACCCAAGCAGCTATCGTTAATAAAGTCGGGGTCAGGTCTGGCAAACGGACACGGGATCAAGCGCTAGCGCTTGAGCCCGTGTCCGTTTGCCAGACCTGACCCCGACTTTTATGCAGGAAGTAGTTCAGGGGCGGCGCGCAGGGCGGCCAGCTGCTGCGGGGCGAGGCGGGCGGCGGCCGTGGCGAGGTGGCGCGCGGCGCCGGGCTGGCCGTTGCGCTCGGCCAGCGACAGCCAGCGCCAGGCCTGTTCGGCGTCCGCTGGCGTGCCCTGGCCGGACAGGAACATCAGGCCGGCATTGAGCTGGGCGCGGCCGTGGCCCTGGCGCGCTGCGGCCAGGTACCAGGACAGCGCCTGCCCGAAGTCGCGCGCCAGGCCCTGGCCGTTGTCGTAGCGCAGGCCAAGCGTGAAGCAGGCCAGCGCGTGGCCTTGCGCGGCGGCCTTGTGGTACCAGGCGTTGGCCTGCGCCAGGTCGGGCGCGGGGCCGTCGTCGCGGTCGTGCATCTGGCCCAGCATGTATTGCGCGGCCACGTAATCCTGCTCGGCGGCGCGGCGGAACCAGGCCAGCGCCTTGCGCCCATCCTGCGGCACGCCCTGCCCCGTTTCATAGCGCAGGCCAAGGTCGAACTGCGCGCGCAGGTGGCCCTGGTCGGCCGCCTTGCGGTACCAGAAGATGGCTTCCTGCTGGTCGCGCGGCACGCCCAGGCCCTGCTCGTACAGCAGCGCGAGGTGGTGTTGCGCGGCCGGATGGCCCGCTTCGGCCGCCTTGCGGTACCAGTGCGCCGCTGCGCGCTGGTCCTGCGCCACGCCCTGGCCGTGGTCGTAGCGCTGGCCCAGGTTGTTCTGCGCGCCGGCGTGTCCCAGTTCGGCGGCGCGGCGGTACCATTTCAGCGCCTGCGCCTCGTCGCGCGGCACGCCGTTGCCGTTGTCGTAGATCAGGGCCAGGTTGAACTGCGAGCTGACGTGGTCCTGTTCGGCCGCCAGCGTGTACCACTTGATGGCGCGCGCGGCGTCNGGCGGCACGTCCTGCCCCTTGTCNTAGCGCAGCGCGAGGTTGAACTGGGCGGCGGCATAGCCCTGCTCGGCGGCCTTGCGGAACCAGCCCAGCGCCTGCTTGCCGTCCTGCGCCACGCCCTGCCCGTTGTCGTAGCGCAGGCCGAGGTTGAACTGGGCGCGCGCATAGCCCTGGTCGGCGGCCTTGCGGTACCACATGATCGCCTGCGCAAAATCCTGCGGCACGCCGCGGCCGCTGTCGTACATCATGCCCAGGTTGTTCTGCGCGCCGGGGTCNCCCTGGTCGGCGGCCTTGGCGAACCAGTGGCGCGCCTGCTCGGTATCGTGCGGCACGCCCTGGCCCTTGGCGTACAGCCAGCCCAGGTTGTACTGCGCGGCGGCATAGCCTTGCTCGGCTGCCAGCTGGTACCAGTGCGCCGCTTCGGCGAAATCGACGTCGACGCCCAGCCCTTTCTGGAACATCACGCCCAGGTTGTATTGCGCGTGCTCCAGGCCNGCGTTGGCGGCCTGGCGGTACCAGGCCACGGCCAGCTCNTAGCTTTGCGCCACGCCCTGGCCGTTGAAATACATGAAGCCCAGGCTGTGCTGGGCATTGGCCACGCCGCGTTCGGCCAGCTGGCGCACGCGCAGGAATTCCGCCACGTAGTGCGCCTCGGGCGCCGGCGTGCCGCCGGCGGCAGCTGCGGTGGGTGCGCGACCTGGCATCGATGGCTACGCCTGGTTGGCCACGCGCAGGCCGGCCGGGATGACGGCAGCCGGCGCGTCGGCCTGGTTCTGCGCCGCCAGCGCTTCCATGAACGCGGTCAGCGCGATGGGACGGTAGTACAGGTAGCCCTGCATGGTGGCGCAGCCGTTGGCGGCCAGGTAGCGCGCCTGCACCTCGGTCTCCACCCCTTCGGCCACCAGGTGCAGGCCCAGGCCGCGCGCGATCGAGATGATGGCCAGGATCACCGGATAGTGGCCATGCTCGTCGTGGATCTCCTTGACGAAGCTCTGGTCGATCTTGATGGTGTG
>Ga0055526_1003328_pt1 | contig 10278 bp, 11 predicted proteins | sample AraplaCol_mMF_r2_FD_55013 | JGI IMG/M metagenome (GOLD analysis project Ga0055526, IMG submission 55013) | Arabidopsis root microbial communities from North Carolina, USA - plate scrape MF_Col_mMF_r2 | ecosystem: Host-associated > Plants > Roots > Endosphere | place: USA: North Carolina... | reverse complement strand
TCAAGGGGCACGTGGCGGCCATCTCGGTCGGCATCGTCGGCGGTACGCCGCTGCTCGACCTGGAATACACCGAAGACTCGGCCTGCGACACCGACATGAACGTCGTCATGACGGGCGCCGGCCATTTCGTCGAAGTGCAGGGCACGGCCGAAGGCGTGGCCTTCACGCGCGAAGAAATGAACATCCTGCTCGGCCTGGCCGAGAAGGGCATCGGCGAACTCGTGGAACTGCAGAAGCAGGCACTGCTCTCCAACTGACGCATCCACTGGCGAATTCATGAAACTGGTTCTGGCTTCCAACAACGCGGGCAAGCTCGCCGAACTCCAGCAACTGTTCGCGGAGCTCGCCGTCACCCTCGTGCCGCAGTCGGCGCTGGGGGTGAGCGAGGCTGAAGAACCCTTCCGTACCTTCGTCGAGAACGCGCTGACCAAGGCGCGCCATGCCAGCGCCGCCACCGGCCTGCCGGCCATCGCCGACGACGCCGGCCTGTGCGTCGATGCCTTCGGCGGCCTGCCGGGCGTCGATACCGCCTACTACGCCACGCAGTTCGGCTACGCCAAGGGCGACGCCAACAACGTGAAGGCCCTGCTCGAGCAGCTCGACGGCGTCGCCAACCGCCGCGCCGCGCTCGTCAGCACGCTGGTCGCGCTGCGCAGCCACGACGACCCCGAGCCGCTCGTCGCCGTGGGCCGCGTGGTCGGCGAGATCGCTCCCGCGCCCATCGGCGACAACGGCTTCGGCTTCGACCCCGTCATGTACCTGCCGTCCTTCGGCAAGACCTTCGCGCAGCTGACGTCCGAGGTGAAGAATGCCAACAGCCACCGCGGCCGCGCGGCACAGGCCATGCTGGTGCTGATGCGCGAGCGCTGGTTCTGACCGGCGGTCGATAGATGGCTACCACCTTCCCGATTCAGCCGGCGCAGCCCGCCGGCGCGCAGCACGCCAACGACGTCCTGCACTGGATGCGCCCCGGCCCGCTGCAGCTCAGCGCGCTGCCGCCGCTGTCGCTGTACATCCACCTGCCGTGGTGCCTGCGCAAGTGCCCGTACTGCGACTTCAATTCGCACGAATGGCGCGCCGCCAGCGCGGCCGACATCGACGGCATTCCCGAAGCCGCCTACATCGACGCGCTGGTGGCGGACCTCGATGCCGCCTTGCCGCTCATCTGGGGCCGCAGCGTCCACACCATCTTTATCGGCGGCGGCACGCCCAGCCTGTTCTCGCCGCAGGCCATCGACCGCCTGCTGAGCGACGTGCGCGCACGCCTGAAGCTCACGCCCGATTGCGAGATCACGCTCGAGGCCAACCCCGGCACCTTCGAGCGCAACCGCTTCCGTGCGTACCGCTCGGCCGGCGTCACGCGCCTGTCGGTGGGCGTGCAGAGCTTCAACGACGAGCACCTGAAGGCGCTGGGCCGCGTGCACGACCGCGCGCAGGCCATCGCCGCGCTCGAGGAAGCCGCGAGCGCCTTCGACACCTTCAATCTCGACCTGATGTACGCGCTGCCGGGCCAGACCCTCGAAGACCTCGAGACCGACCTCTCGCAGGCCCTGTCGCTCGCGCCGCCGCACCTCTCGGTCTACCACCTGACCATCGAGCCCAACACCTGGTTCGCCAAGTTTCCGCCGACGCTGCCCGAGGACGACATCGCCTACGCCATGCTCGACCGCATCACCGAGCGCACCAGTGCCAGCGGCATGTCGCGCTACGAGATCTCGGCCTATGCGCGCGAGGGGCACCAGTGCGCGCACAACCTCAACTACTGGCAGTTCGGCGACTATCTCGGCATCGGCGCCGGCGCGCACAGCAAGCTGAGCTTCGCGCACCGCATAGTGCGGCAGGTGCGTTTTCGCGAACCGCGCCTGTATATGGATAACGCACGCGCCGGCGCCGCCGTGTCGCAGAGCGACGAAGTGGCGCTGGCAGACCTGCCGTTCGAATTCATGCTGAATGCGCTGCGGCTGAAACAGGGCTTCACGCTGCCGCAGTTCAGCGAACGCACCGGGCTGGCGATGACGTCGATCCAGCGCGGCCTCGAAGAGGCCGAGCGCAAGGGCCTCATTGCCCGAGACCTGTTCCGCGTATGGCCGACCGAGCGCGGCCTCGACTTCCTGAGCGACCTGCAGGCCATGTTCCTGCCCGACGAGGAGTAGGGCGCCACGGTCGGCATAAAATCGCCGGCTCCGGAGAGTTGGGTGAGTGGTTTAAACCAGCAGTCTTGAAAACTGCCGACGTGAAAGCGTCCGTGAGTTCGAATCTCACACTCTCCGCCAGGATCAATCTCTGGCAGTTTTTAAAAGTCCCGCGCAGTTCCTGCGACGGGACTTTTTCATTGGCAGATGTCTTTTCACCGCAAGAGGCATCTGTCTTCGCGCTCCTCCAGCCCGAGCGCTTCATGTTGCGAGACCTCAGCGGCGCCGAATCAGGTCGCGCTGTTTCTGGTCGGCGACGATCTTGTTCGTTCAGCAGATTCCGCTGGCCGTCGTCGTAGATCAGGGCCACCGACAGCCCGCTGGTCGTGAACTGCGGAGTCGTCGAGAGAAGCTCGCAGCCGTCCTTTTGCTCGTGCTCATGGCAATGCGAACGCCCTCGGTCGCTGGCTTCGAGGCTCCCGCATCGACGCGGCGTCCTGACTCTTGCGCGCGGAGGGAGCATCCCGTCGCCCTCTCATCACACCCTCTCTCCCCCACCGATTCCCGTAGGCCGCAGTCGGGTTCTGTAATCTAGTGTTTTTATTTGCAACGAATGTTATATTTTCCCAGAAACATTCTCATAACACTTAGGCATTCAGTCCAGGGCAGACGTCGCGTCGCCCTGTGAATGTTCATCATGGGGAGCTCCGGAATTGCAGTTCAAGCCGCAAGAAAGCCCCAATTTGGTGCGGCCAGCTTCGGCCGTCGCATGCCTGTCCCGGGGCTGTCCATGAACACGCCGGTCGCCGCCTCGCGTGCCCGCCGGCCGCTGTTGAGCTTCAGCGTAGAGGGCCTGCCGGCCCGCGACGAACTGCTCTTCAAGTCCCTGGTTCGGCTGCTGGACCATCGCACCCATCAGCATTGGGCCTGGCAGGTCGAGGACGCCGACCTCCGCGTGGTGGGCGACAAGCTCGCTGCGGCGCCGCCTGAAGTAGACCCGGCCGACCGCCCGGTGCCGTTGCTGACCATCGGCGACACACCCCCCTCGCGCGGCCCGTTCCTGCGCCTGCCGCTGCATGCAGATGCGCTCGAGGCCATGCTCAACCGCCTCGGCGCGATGGTGGTCCATGCCCGCGAACTCGGGCTGGCCGCGGCTTCGCGCAGCCGCAACGAGCAGGCCGCGCGCAGCGAGGAATACCGGCTGCTGCGCTGGCCNTCGTCGACGCTGCTCGACACCACCATGCGCATGAAGCTCGCCACGCTGCTCGCGAGTCGTCCGGCCTCGNTGCAGGCGCTGCAGCAGCGCTCGAACGCCAGCGCGCAGGAGTGCGCGGATTTCATNTCCGCGCTCGANCGCGCGGGCTTCGTCGCGAGCAGTGGTGGTGGTCATGGGGCCACCGGCTTCGCCAANAGCCGCGCGCCCGAGTCGATCTGGCCCGATTCGCACATCGCGACCGGCAACGAGGCGCCTCACGCCGCACCTTCCGCGCCGCGAGCCACCGTGGAGCCGGGACTGCTCGCGCGCATCCGCAGCCGCCTGGGGCTGCTGTCATCCGGACCGAGGGCCTGAACAGCGTGGAGCACAAGATTCTTTTCACCGGCACCATGGGTGCGGGCAAGACCACCGCCATCGCCGCGGTGAGCGAGATTCCACCGGTGCGCACCGAGGTGCGCAACAACGACGCCTCGGTCGCCAAGGCCACCACCACCGTCGGCCTGGACTACGGCGAGCTCACGCTCGACAACGGCGAGAGGCTGCGCCTGTACGGCACGCCCGGGCAGATGCGCTTCGACTTCATGTGGCGCATCCTGGCGCGCGGCGCGCTGGGCCTCGTGGTCCTGGTCGACAACAGCCGTCCCGATCCGCTGGCCGATCTCGAGGTGTATCTCGATGGCTTCGCCGAACTCATCGAGAAGACCGCCTGCGTGGTCGCGGTGGGCCGCATGGAGACGCACCCCGAGCCCGGGCTGGAGGCCTACTCCCAGCGCATGCAGGACAAGGGCGTGCTGTGCCCCGTGCTGCCCGCCAACGTGACCGATCCGCAGCAGGTGGTGCAGTTGCTAGATCTGCTGCTGATCCAGCTCGAAGCCTGAGCGAGCACCGGACTGCTTTCTTTTTTCCTGTTCTTCCCTTTTCTTCTCTTCCTGCCGCAACGCCGGACCCCACCCACATGAACATCGCACCCCGCATCAAGGACGCCGCCGAGACCGTCGTGGACACGCTCATGCGCGAGATCAAGGGCGTGAAGGCCGTGGTGATCGCCACCGAGGACGGCATGGAGCTCGCCGCGCGCGCCGAGAACACCGCGCAGGTCGCGCGCATGTCGGCCATCGCGAGCTCGCTGGCCGCGCTCGGCGCGGTGGCGGGCGAGGAGAGCGGCCTCGGCCAGTGCGAGAACGTCGCCATCGAAACCGCTCTGGGCCACATCCTGATGCTGCAGGCCCGCCACGAGGAAGCGGGGTTGATCGTGAGCGTGGTGACGGGCAAGGACGCCGTCATCGGCCAGGCGCTGTACTTCTCCAAGCAGGCCACGCTCGCGCTGCAGAGAGCCTGAGCACCCAGCCTTTTCACAAGCGGCCGCCGCTCATCATTCGCCCGGGTGGCGGCCGATCATCAGGGCGATGGACTACCTACGAAAGACTCCGATGGCAAACATCAAGCAATCCATGGACGAACTCATGACGATCGACGGTGCNCTGTGCGCGGCNCTGGTCGATTCGGGCAGCGGCATGATCCTTGGGCAGATCGGTTCGGGCGTCGACCTGGAAGTCGCCGCCGCCGGCAATACCGAAGTGGTGCGCGCCAAGCACAAGACGATGCGTGCACTGGGCCTGAACGACGTGATCGAGGACATCCTGATCACCCTGGGGCGCCAGTACCACATCATTCGCCCGCTGCAGAAGCACGAAGGCCTGTTTATCTACCTGGTGCTCGACAAGTCGAAGTCGAACCTCGCGCTCGCGCGCCGCAAGACGCAGGACGTGGAGCAGACGCTGGCGGTCTGATCCACGCCCAGGGGGCGCGCGGTCAGCAGGGGCGCGGAGCCCGCGTCTCCGAGGGCCGCTCCCCGAAGCGCGCGCGGTACTGCGCCGCGAAGTGCCCCAGGTGGAGAAAGCCGTACTTCTGCGCCACCTCGCGCACGCCGGCTCCGGCGGCGCCGCCCGATGTGCGCTGCAACTCGGTGCGCACCCTGTCGAGCCTCGTCTCGCGCAGGAACTCCATCGGCCCCTGACCCGCATGCTGGCGAAACGCCAGCTGCAGGGCGCGTGCGCTGCAGCCGACCTCGCGGCAGACGTCGGCGAGCGACAGGGGCTGGTCCGCATGCGCCGACATGTATTCCTGCGCCTTTCTGACCACGCGCGGCAGCAGGCGCCGCTGGTTGTCCCCGGCGAGGGCCTTCGAGTGGTTGTGCCCGGCAGACATCAGCAGGCTGGAGATCAGGTACGCCTCCGCATGCTCGGCCAGCGGGCCGCCGGCCTCCAGCCCGTTGCCGGCGTCGAGCGTGAGCCGCAGGTAGTCGATGAAATGCACCAGCGGCGCGAGCGTGGGGCTGTCCAGCGGCACGCCGAGGTCGAACACCAGCGGCCGTCCGAGGGGCGCCTGCAGCAGCGACTCCAGCCGCGAATGCAGCGCCGAACGGGCCAGCCGCACGATGAGGTGCGGGCTGCCGTCGGCCCAGCGCATCGACAGCGGCTCGGTGGGCGAGGGCAGCGATGCGAGGCGGGGCGTGGCGTCGATCTGCTGCGCGCCGCAGCGGATTTCGGCGCCGCCGCGCAACGGAATCTGCAACAGGAAGAAATCCTGCAGGTAGCCCGGGTCGATCTGCACGCCGGGGCCGTACTGCACGTAGTTGAGGCTNACGTCCCGGTGCAGCCGCGCGCTGTGGTGGCAGGCGTCCAGCGTGGTGCGCGGCCTGAGCATGACGAGGCCGTGCGGACAGAAGATGCGGGCCACGCTTTCACGAGCCTCGTCCACGTCGTGGCTCTCGAAAAGCCGGTAGCGCTGCAACGGCAACGGTGGGGTCGTGAGGGTTTCCATGGGGCGAGTACAGGGCCAGGGCACCGTAGCAAAAACCATCCCTACCCACAATTCGGGCCTCCCCTCGGGAGCCCGCGAGAGCCGTCTCCCCAGAAATCTGCGCGCCAGGGACAGCGCCTGCGTTTGCGGGACTCGTCCTGGCAACCCTTGCCCCTAACGTTCGCTTCACAGGCACCAGCCGGGCCTGCCCGATCAACCGAGGAGAGCAAGCGTCATGTTCAAGGGACTCGAAGGCAAGAGCGCCATCGTCACCGGTGGCTCCACACTGATAGGCGCGGGCGTGGTGCGCGCCCTGCATGCGGCGGGCGTGAAGGTCGTCATCGCCGACATCGACGCCGGCAACGGCCAGGCCCTGGCCGATTCGCTGGGCACCGGCGTGCGCTTCGTGCGCACCGACATCACGGACGACGCGCAGGTGAAGGCCTGCGTGGCTGAGGCAGCCGAGCGGCACGGCGGCGTGCACTTTCTCGTCAACCTGGCGTGCTCCTACGTGGACGATGGCTTCAAGTCGCCCCGCGCCGACTGGCTCACCTCGTTCAACGTGAACGTGGCCAGCGCGGTGGCGATGCTGCAGGCCGTGCATCCGCACATGGTGGCGGCCGGTGGCGGAGCGGTGGTCAANTTCACGAGCATNTCGTCGAGCGTGGCGCAGACGGGNCGCTGGCTCTATCCGGTGAGCAAGGCNGCGATGGCGCAGCTCACGCGCAACATGGCGATGGACCTCGCGCCCGACCGCATCCGCGTGAACAGCGTGTCNCCGGGCTGGACCTGGTCGGCCGTGATGAACCAGCTCACGAATGGCGACCGCGCCAAGACCGACCGCGTGGCCGCGCCCTTCCACCTGCTGGGCCGCGTCGGCGACCCCGATGAGGTGGCGCAGGTGGTGCTGTTCCTGTGCTCCGACCACGCGAGCTTCGTGACCGGCGCCGACTATGCGGTGGACGGCGGTTACTCCGCCATGGGCCCCGAGCAGGCCGTGCCGGCCATTCCCAAGTTGATGGACTAGCAAGCAACCAAGCAAGGAGCAAGGCAATGAAGCGAATCGCAATCGTCGGCGCGGGCCAGTCGGGCCTGCAACTGGGGCTGGGCCTGCTTGCCGCGGGCTACGAGGTCACGATGTTCAGCAACCGCACGGGCGAGGACATCCGCCAGGGCAAGGTCATGTCGAGCCAGTGCATGTTCCACACCTCGCTGCAGATCGAGCGCGACCTGGGGCTCGACCACTGGGGCAGCGTGTGCCCCACGGTGGAAGGCATCGGCCTGGCCGTGCCGCATCCCGAGCAGAAGGGCTCCAAGGCCATCGACTGGGTGGCACGGCTGAATTCGAGCGCACAGTCGGTCGACCAGCGCGTGAAGATTCCGGCGTGGATGGACGAATTCCGGAAGAAGGGCGGCGAGCTCGTCTTCAAGGATGCGGGCATCGACGAGCTCGAGACCTGCACGCAGACGCACGACCTCACGCTGGTGGCCAGCGGCAAGGGCGAAATCTCCAAGCTCTTCGAGCGCGACGCTCACAAATCCACCTACGACAAGCCGCAGCGTGCACTGGCGCTGACCTACGTGAAGGGCATGAAGCCGCGCGAGCCGCACTCGGCGGTGTGCTTCAACCTGATTCCCGGCGTGGGCGAGTACTTCGTGTTCCCGGCACTGACGACCACGGGCCCGTGCGAGATCATGGTGTTCGAAGGCGTGCCCGGCGGCCCGATGGACTGCTGGGCCGACGTGAAGACGCCCGAGGAACATCTGGCGCGCAGCAAGTGGATCCTCGACACCTTCACGCCGTGGGAGGCCGAGCGCTGCCACGACATCGAGCTGACCGACGACAACGGCATCCTCGCGGGCCGCTTCGCGCCCACGGTGCGCAAGCCGGTGGCAACNCTGCCATCGGGGCGCAAGNTCCTGGGCCTGGCCGACGTGGTGGTGCTCAACGATCCGATCACGGGGCAGGGCTCGAACAACGCGGCCAAGTGCGCNGACACCTACCTCAGGAGCATCCTCGCGCGCGGCGACGGCCCGGCCGACGCGGCCTGGATGCAGCAGACCTTCGACCGCTACTGGTTCGGCTACGCGCAATGGGTCTCGCAGTGGACCAACATGCTGCTGGCACCGCCGCCGCCCCACGTGCTCAACCTGCTCGGCGCGGCCGGTGCGATGCCGCCGCTGGCCAGCGCATTCGCCAACGGCTTCGACGATCCGCGCACCTACTTCCCTTGGTTCGCGGACCCGACCGAGGCGCAGCGCTTCATCGACACCTGCGCCGCCGTCGCATAGCCTGGAGCGGAGCCCATCATGAAGCGACGCGTGGCCATCGTCGGCGCCGGCCAGTCCGGCATGCAGCTCGCCCTGGGCCTGCAGCGCTCGGGGTTCGAGGTGACGGTCTTCTCCAACCGCAGCGCGCAGGAGATCGGCGAAGGGCCGGTGATGTCCAGCCAGTGCATGTTCGAGACCGCGCTGCAGACCGAGCGCGAGTTGGGACTGGACTGGTGGGCGGACGAGTGTCCGCCGGTGGAGGGCATCGGCATCGCGGTGCGCAATCCGGAGGGCGGCAAGGCCATCGAATGGAGCGCGAAGCTCGACGGCCCCGCGCAGTCGGTCGACCAGCGGCTCAAGATTCCCGCGTGGATGGCCGAGTTCGAGAGGCGCGGCGGCCGGCTGGTGCTGCAGGACATGGGCATCGACGACCTGGAGACCTGCGCGCGGATGAACGACCTCGTGGTCGTCGCGAGCGGCAAGGGCGAGATCTCCAGGCTCTTCGAGCGCGACGACGAGCGCTCCCCGTACGAGCAGCCGCAGCGCGCATTGGCGCTGACCTACGTGAAGGGCATGAAGCCGCGCGCGTCGCAATCGGCGGTGTGCTTCAACCTGATTCCCGGCGTGGGCGAGTACTTCGTGTTTCCGGCGCTGACGACCACGGGGCCGTGCGAGATCATGGTGTTCGAAGGCGTGCCTGGCGGCCCGATGGACTGCTGGGCCGACGTGAAGACACCGCAGCAGCACCTTGCCCGCAGCAAGTGGATCCTGGAAACCTTCCTGCCCTGGGAGGCCGAGCGTTGCCGCGACATCGAGCTGACCGACGACAACGGCATCCTCTCGGGCCGCTTCACGCCCACGGTGCGCAAGCCGGTGGCGCGGCTGCCGTCGGGCCGCAAGGTTCTGGGCCTGGCCGACGCGGTGGTGCTCAACGATCCGATCACCGGACAGGGCTCCAACAACGCGGCCAAGTGCGCCGACATCTACCTCAAGCGCATTCTCGAACACGGTGACGCGCCCTTCGACGCCGCATGGATGCAGCAGACCTTCGACCGCTACTGGGAAGGCTATGCCCGCTGGGCCACAGGCTGGACCAACAGCCTGCTCGCGCCGCCCCAACCTCATCTGCAGAAGCTGCTGCAGAGCGCCGCCAGCATGCCCGCGGTCGCGAGCATCGTGGTCAACGGCTTCGACGACCCGCGCGCCTTCGCGCCCTGGTGGTTCGATGCCGCCGAGGCGGATCGCTTTCTCGAAGATCGGGCGCGCGAGGCCGTGGTGGACCGCTTCGACCGGCGCGACTTCCGCAAGGCGCTGGGGCAGTTCAGCACCGGCGTCACTGTGATCACCACCCGCGCGATGGACGGCCGCCGAGTGGGCATGACCGCCAACTCGTTCTCCTCGGTCTCGCTCGATCCGCCGCTGGTGCTCTGGAGCCTCGCGCGGCAGGCACCGAGCCTGGCCGACTTCACCGGCGCGAGCCATTTCGCGATCAACGTGCTGGCGGCGAACCAGCATCACCTGTCGCGGCAGTTCTCGACGCCGCAGGCGGACAAGTTCGGCGGCGTGGAGTGCTGCGAGGGCACGTCCGGCGTGCCGCTGCTCAACGGCGTGATCGCGCGATTCGTGTGCCGCAACGTCAGGCAGTACGATGGCGGNGACCACCTCATCTTCATCGGCGAGGTCGAGCGCTACGACCGCTTCGACGGCGAGCCGCTGGTCTTTCATTCGGGCTATTACCAGGTGACGACACGACATCCGGAATGCATGCAATGAGCGCGCGGCCCGCATCAACCACCACCCCATGAACGGAGCAAAACACATGCAGCAGAAAGCACCTCAAGCAGCGGCACCACAACG
>Ga0055526_1003307_pt1 | contig 10321 bp, 5 predicted proteins | sample AraplaCol_mMF_r2_FD_55013 | JGI IMG/M metagenome (GOLD analysis project Ga0055526, IMG submission 55013) | Arabidopsis root microbial communities from North Carolina, USA - plate scrape MF_Col_mMF_r2 | ecosystem: Host-associated > Plants > Roots > Endosphere | place: USA: North Carolina... | reverse complement strand
GTGACGTTCGCTGACGGTCCGTACGGTGGGTACCAGGCGATCATGCGCGACCCGGAAACCGGGGTGTATTACGGTGCTTCGGAAAGTCGCAAGGATGGGCAGGCAGCCGGATACTGAGCAGTGCGGTGGAGCCACGCCCTGCGTGGCTGCTTCATGCATCTTTGCGAACAGCCGGTGGCCATCGGTTGGTCTGAGCTGGGCCGGCGGGTGCGGGGGTACGGGGGGCGCCGTGAACCCATCCATGGGGGCTCTTGCGAAACATCCATGTTTCGCAAAGCCCTCGTACCCCCGCCCCCGCCGACCCTCGACGGTGGGTTGGTGGCCACGGGAAGATCAACGGCGGTGCCGATCATTTCCATGCGTTACCGGACGGTGGTGCGTTCCGTGCGTTCGTTCGGGAACCGAACCTACCAGCGGCACCGCGTAGGGACACGCCATGCGTGTCTGATTTTCGTATCCGCACGCGACCATCTGTCGGGGCTGCCCGTCGGCCTCCCCAGCACGTAAAAATTGAAACGCTGCTCTTACGCGCTAAGTATCCCCCCGCGACGCCTCATCACGCGTCTCTTCCTGCGCGGCGATCTCTCGCTCGATCCAGGCATCCATCATCCGCCGCGCGCGTAATGCGCGGCGGCGCTGCAGGGCGTATTCCATGTCGAGGACGCGGTACAGCGACCACATGACGGCCAGCATCAGCAGTGCGAAGGGCAGGGCGGCGATGGTGATCATGCCCTGCAGCGCGTCCAGGCCGCCGGCCAGCAACAGCACGGCGGCGATCAGGGCAATCGCCACGCCCCAGGTGATCTTCCGCGACAGTGGCGGGTCGCCGGCTTCGTCGGTGGACATGCTGGCCAGTACCAGCACCGCCGAGTCTGCCGAGGTGACGAAGAAGATCATCAGCAGCACCAGTGCGATCACCGAGAGCACGGTGGGCAGCGGCAGGCTGTCGAACATGGTGAACAGCACGGTTTCGTAGCCGGTGCCCAGTGCCTGCACCAGGTCTACATGGCCGAAGATCTGCGACCACAGCGCGGTGCCGCCGAACACCGAGAACCACAGGAAGCCGAGCACGCTGGGTGCGATCACTACGCCGAGCACGAATTCGCGGATGCTGCGCCCGCGCGAGACGCGGGCGATGAACGAGCCCACGAACGGTGCCCAGGCAATCCACCACGCCCAGTAGAAGATCGTCCAGTCGGCCACCCAGGTGCTGCCCGAGAATGGCGACATGCGCAGGCTCATGGTCACCAGCTGGTTGAGGTAGGCGCCAATGGTGGTGGTGAAGGTATCGAAGATGAAGGCAGTGGGGCCCAGCACCAGGACCAGCGCCAGCAGTAACGCGGCCAGGCCGAGGTTGAAGTTGGAGAGCCACTTGATGCCACGGTGCACGCCGCTGGCGGTAGAGGCCATGTACAGCACGAAGGCGACGGCGATGATGGTCAGCTGCAGCGGCGCGCCGGCGTGCAGGCCGAACACGCGCTCCAGCCCGGCGGCGATCTGGATGGTGCCAAAGCCCAGCGTGGTGGCCACGCCGATCGCGGTGGCCACCACCGCCGCAACGTTGACCACGGTGCCGATCCACCCCCGGTGGTGCGCGCCGATCAGCGGCTGCAGCAGGTCGCTGATCAATCCACGGCCGTTGCGGTTGAACTGGAACCAGGCCATCGCCAGCCCGATCAATGCGTAGATCGCCCACGGGTGCAGGCCCCAGTGGAAGAACGCATAGCGCATCGAGGCGCGTGCCGCTTCCATGCTCTGCGGGGGCAGGCCTTCGGGTGGGGTGACGAAGTGTGAGACCGGTTCGGCCGCGCCCCAGAACACCAGGCCGATGCCCATGCCGGCGGCGAACAGCATCGACATCCAGCTGGCGTTGGAGAAATCCGGTTCGGCATCTTCACCGCCGATCCGCAGCGAACCCAGCCGCCCGAAAGCGAGATAGAGCAGGAACGAGAGCGTGATGAACACCACCAGCAGGTACAGCCAGCCGGCACTGCGGACGATGTGCACCAGCCCGCCGCGCACGATCTCGTTGAACGGGTCGGGTGCCACCCCAGCGGCCAGCACCAGCAGTACCACCAGGGCGATGGAGAGTCGAAATACCATGCGCGGCAGTCTAGCCAAGGCGGCATGACATGGCTGTTCACACTTCCGGTGCAGGTGTGGTCTAATCCGCCCCGAAGCGGGGGTACCGCGGCCATGTGGCCTCGGTTGAGACAGTCCCTTCGAACCTGATCCGGTTGATACCGGCGTAGGGAAGCTTCGCAACAGCCGATGCACCGCGCCGCCCAGCCCCCGCCTGGGATCCGCGCGCCGTGCGCCGGCCGTGCGCCGCCGCTTCGTCCCTCGCTGTGCGAACCCTCGCACCGACAACCCAGGACGATGCCCGATGAACGCACACCCTTCCGCTCTGCAGCAACAGGCCCAGCAGCTGTCCGAGTCGGTCACCCGACCCATTCCCGGCTCACGCAAGATCCACGTGCCCGGCTCGCGCCGCGACCTGCAGGTGCCGATGCGCGAGATTGCGCTGAGTGGCGGCAACGCCCCGCTGACGGTGTACGACACCTCCGGCCCGTACACCGACCCCGAGGCCCGCATCGACCTGTCCACCGGCTTGCCCGCCTTGCGTGCCGGCTGGGTCGCCGAGCGTGGCGACACCGAACTGCTGGACCGGCCCAGCTCGGCGTTCGGGCGTTCGCGCGAAACCGATGCGCGGCTGGACGCGGTGCGCTTCCCGTCGCGGCTGCAACCGCGACGTGCCGTGGCCGGCGCCAACGTCACCCAGATGCACTATGCCCGTCGCGGCATCATCACCCCGGAAATGGAGTTCGTGGCGATCCGCGAGAACCAGCGCCTCGAGGCCATCCGTGACGAGGCGCTGCTGATGCAACACCCCGGCCAGTCGTTTGGTGCCTCCATCCCCGCCTCTATCACGCCGGAGTTCGTGCGCGAGGAAATCGCGCGCGGGCGGGCGGTGCTGCCCAACAACATCAACCACCCCGAGAGCGAGCCGATGATCATCGGCCGCAACTTCCTGACCAAGATCAACGCCAACATCGGTAACAGCGCGGTGTCGTCGGGCATCGCCGAGGAAGTGGAGAAACTGGTGTGGGCGATCCGCTGGGGCGGTGACACCGTGATGGACCTGTCCACCGGCAAGCACATCCATGAAACCCGCGAATGGATCCTGCGCAACTCGCCGGTGGCGATCGGCACCGTGCCGATCTACCAGGCGCTGGAAAAGGTCGATGGCCGTGCCGAAGACCTGAGCTGGGAGATCTTCCGCGATACGCTCATCGAGCAGGCCGAGCAGGGCGTGGATTACTTCACCATCCATGCCGGCGTGCTGCTGCGCCACGTGCCGCTCACCGCGCGCCGGGTGACCGGCATCGTCTCGCGCGGCGGCTCGATCATGGCCAAGTGGTGCCTGGCCCATCAGCGCGAGAACTTCCTGTACACGCATTTCGAGGACATCTGCGAGATCATGAAGGCCTACGACGTGACCTTCTCGCTGGGGGATGGCCTGCGCCCCGGCTGCATTGCCGATGCCAACGATGCGGCACAGTTCGGCGAACTGGAAGCGTTGGGCGAGCTGACGAAGATTGCCTGGAAGCACGATGTGCAGACCATGATCGAAGGCCCAGGCCATGTGCCGATGCAGCTGATCAAGCAGAACATGGACAAGCAGCTGCGTGAGTGCGGCGAGGCGCCGTTCTACACGCTGGGGCCGCTCACCACCGACATCGCGCCGGGCTACGACCACATCACCAGCGCAATCGGCGCGGCGATGATCGGCTGGTACGGCACCGCCATGCTCTGTTACGTCACCCCCAAGGAGCACCTGGGCCTGCCCAACCGCCAGGACGTGCGCGACGGCATCATGGCTTACCGCATCGCGGCCCACGCCGCCGACCTGGCCAAGGGCCACCCGGGTGCGCAGGTGCGCGACAACGCGCTGAGCAGGGCGCGCTTCGAGTTCCGCTGGGAAGACCAGTTCCACCTGGGCCTGGATCCGGAGAAGGCGCGCGGGTTCCATGACGAAACGTTGCCCAANGACGCCCACAAGGAGGCCCATTTCTGCTCGATGTGCGGCCCGCACTTCTGTTCGATGAAGATCACCCAGGACGTGCGCGACTACGCGGCCGGGGCGGCCGTCATGCCGCCNGGGCGCGACAGCCGTTAAGCTTCGNCCATCGACACAGGGGCAGGGACACCACGATGGCCATAGCGCGCACCACCCGATGGCTGGCCATCGCCCGTCGGCACCCTTCGGCCTGGTTGCTGGGGGTGCAGNTGCTGGGCGTATTGCTGTACCCGGCCATGGACGAGTCCGGGGCCGGCCGCGCGCTGTTCGGCGCGTTCGGCATCGCNGTGCTTGGCCTGGCGTTGTGGGTGGTGCGGCGCAGCCCGCTNGGNATGTGGGTGGCGTTGCTGNTGGCCATTCCCTCNGTGGTGTTCTCCCTGTCCGGGGCACTGCTGGGGCGGCCGGCGCTGGTCACCACCGCGCAGCTGCTGGAATGCCTGCTGTATTTCTATACGGCNGGCAGCCTGATCGCCTACATGCTGCAGGACCACAAGGTGACCCGNGACGAGCTGTTCGCCGCCGGCGCGACCTTCACGCTGCTGGCCTGGGCGTTCGCCTTCGCGTTCGCCGTCTGCCAGCAGTGGTTTCCGGGCAGCTTCGTGGCCACCAGCGAGAGCGAACTGCGCACCTGGATGGAGCTGCTTTATCTCAGCTTCAGTTTGTTGTCCGGCGTGGGCCTGAGCGACGTGGTGCCGGTGCATCCCCAAGCACGCGCGCTGGTGATGCTGGAACAGTTCGCAGGCGTGATGTACGTAGCGTTGGTGGTGTCGCGACTGGTCGGATTGACCATGATCCGCAANGCCCGAAACTGAATCGTCGATAAAAANTTACTGAATCAACGTTAAAAANTTGCTGAATCGCAGATAAAAAATTCGCGCCAAGNGGCGCGAATGTTGAAGCANTTTATGTGGATTCGTCGGCGAGAGAGGCCTGATGTCCTCTGCGCGCACAGGCGCAGTTAACCGGCATAGGCTAGTATTCGCGCGCTTCAGTGNCTTTGCCCTTTGCACTGATGNCGTGTGCGGAATCTGGCGGTTCGTTCGATCTGTGGTTGATTCGATGAATGCTGCGTTCCTGTTGTTCAGTTGTATTACGTAGCGCCGGAATGATCAGCCTGGATAGTGAGACACCCGCTGCCGACCGCCTGAGGATCGGCGATTGCACCATCACGCTGTCGTCGCGTGAGGTGGTGGTGGAGGGCGCGCGTCGTCCGCGCCGGCTCACGCCCAAGGCGCTGGGTGTGCTCAAGGTACTCATGCGCGTGCCTGGTGCGGTGGTGACCCGCGAGGAGCTGTTCGCCGAGGTCTGGCCGGACACGCTGCCCACCAACGATGTGCTGACCCAGGCCATCACCCAGCTGCGCAAGGCGTTCTCCCGCGACGACGACGCCGGCACCGCCTATATCGAAACCATCGCCAAGACAGGCTACCGGCTGCTGCAGCCGGTGTCGGTGCTGGTCGATCCCGGCCCGGATGTCGATGCCGCGCCCAATGAAGACGAACGCGATGCGCTGGCCGCCGTGTTCGCCGCGGCAACCCCTGCGCCGCGCCCACGCAGCCGCTGGAGGCGCAACCGGCGCTATGTGTTCCTGGCCATCGGCTTGGGCATGTTCATCGCCCTGCTGGTGATGGCCGCACTGCTGCTGCAGCGACCGCCGCGCGGGCCTGAAGGCAGTGGCGTGCTGGAAGACGGCAGCCGCGTGGTCGGCAGCCCGCAGCGCCCGTATCGTTTGATTACCGCCACGGCCGGCTTCGAGACCTACCCGACCGTATCGCCGGATGGATCGCAGGTGGCTTACGAGGCCGACGATGCGACTGGCGACGGCAGTGCGATCAAGGTGCAGACCTCCGGCAACGCGCCCGCGCGGCTGCTGACCGATACGCCTGCGGGCCATTCCGACCGTTTCCCGAACTGGTCGCCGAACGGCCGCGATATCGCATTTGCGCGGTTCGGGCCGGAGGGCAGCTGCGAGGTGCTGATCGCCAGTGCGACCGGGGGTGCGATCCGCCATGTCACGCGCTGCGACGGCACCGAGCTGCTCAGCTTCGACTGGACGCCCAACGGGCGTGGCCTGGTGTTCGGCTCGCTGTCCGGCCGCCATGCCTATCGCGGCATCCGCGTGCTGGACATCGCCAGCGGTGCATGGACCCCGGTGGACTACCAGGTTGCCGACGACAGCTTCGACTACGCCCCGCGTTTCTCGCCGGACGGCCGCTGGATCGTGTTCGTGCGCAACCCGCAGATCGGCGACCTCTGGCGCCTCCCGGCCAGCGGCGGCGTGCCCGAACAGCTGACCAACGATTCGGCCGAAATCCGTGGCTGGGCCTGGCGGGGCGACAGCCGGCACATCGTGTTCGGGCGCCGCGTGGACAGCGAAGCACGCCTGTACGAACTGGATACCGAAACGCGCACGCTGCGCGATGTGGGCCTGGACGACGCGCAGTCGCCGGCGTTGTCGCGCAGCAACAACATGCTGGCCTTCGTGCACCGCAAGGCGCAGTTCGGCCTGTTCCGCGTGCCGGTGAAGGACGGCCGACCCGGCACGCCCGAACGCCTGTTCCCTTCCAACGGTCGCGATGGCCAGCCGATGCTGGCGCCCGATGGCCGGCAGCTGGTGTTTACCTCCGATCGTTCCGGCAACTACGGCTTGTGGTGGGCGGACCTGTCGCGCCCCGAATCGCTGCGGCCGGTGGAAGGCCTGCGTCCTGAAACCCGGCAATCCGCCGACTGGTCGCCTGACAGCACCCATCTGCTGGTATCGGGCCGTGATGCCCAGGCGCGGCCGGTGATCTACGAGGTTTCACCGCGCGACGAGCAGATCGTAGCGCTGCCGGTGCCGGTGGCGCAGCCCCTGCAGGCCTTGTACGCCGGCGACAACGACCACGTGCTGGTCGTGGAGCGCGACGACGACGAACGCATGCGCCTGTCGCTGTTCGATCGGCGCACCACGCCGTGGAAACTGCTGGGCCACGTCGATGGGGTGTCCCAGGCGCGGCTGGATGCGGCCCACCAGCGCGTGCTGTTCACCCGGNTGGCNGCNGGCGGGCTGTGGTCGGCCGATCTGCGCCTGGATCCGGCCAGCATCCAGCAGGTCAGCGAGGACCGGCCNTCGCGTTGGCGCTACCGCACCTGGGCGGTGGCCCGCGATGGCAGCCTGGATTACCTGTCCAGCCGGGCCGACTGCTCCACCGTGTTCGCACGGATCAACAGCCCGTCGCAGGGGGCGGAGTACTGCCTGGACGCCGATCGGCTCAGCGCCGGCAACGGCTTCAGCGCGCAGCCCGATGGCAGCGCCCTGTACCTGGCCCTGGCGGTCGCAGACGGCGCCGACATCGGGGTGATGACGCTGCCCGAGCCGCCCCGACCCGTGTTCTCGTCGGTGCCCAACCTGTTGTTCTGGAAAGGAAAGTAGTCTTCGTACTTCTTTCGTGGGGGCGTCGTGGCGAATTCGGATCAATCTCGTCGAAACGTCCTGACGCAGACCGCCTGACTTGGCAAAACGGTTGCCCCGTAACGGCAAACCCCGGTGTACGTCATGCGTCAGCTTTCCCTCGCCGATCGCGGCCAATCGCTCTCCCTGGACAAGATCGTCGACGACGGTCCGCTGCCCACCTGCCTGGGCGTGGCCCGGCTGGGCAGCCTGCAGACGGCTGGCACCACCTTCACCGTGTGGATGCAGCTGCGCGGCAGCGCGTGGGTCGAATCCAAGGAAGGCCGCTTCCGCCTGCGCCAGCGCGAGTGGATTGCGTTCGAGAAGGAATCCAAGCCGATGATCCAGGCCGGCCGCGATGGCCTGTGCATCGGCCTGAGCCTGGCCCCGGAAGCCCTGCGCGCGCTGGGCGAGCTGGCCGACTGCAGCTTGTACGCCGGCCGCGGCAGCATGAGCCGCAGTGAAGTGCGGGTGGCGCTGCGCCTGTGGCGCGATGCGCTGGCCAGTGGCCAGCCCGCGCAGGCCCTGCGCCCGGTGCTGCTGCACCTGGCCTCGATGCAGCGTGGCATGGCCACCGGCGTGCAGCGCTGCCCGGGCCGNTCGCGCATCCGCAAGCGCCAGGTGTTCGGCCGCATGCAGCGNGCGCGCCTGTACCTGGAAGGCAACAGCCACCGGGTGGTGCGCATCGGCGAACTGGCCGAGNTGACCAACTTCTCCAGCTGGTACCTGTCCAAGACGTTCCAGAGCCTNTACGAAGAGAGCCCGCAGTCGCTGTCGGCGCGCCTGCGCCTGGAGCGCGCCGCAGACCTGCTGCGCGACACCGACATGATGATCGGCGAAGTGGCCGCCGCCAGCGGCTTCGACAACTGCTGCAGCTTCGCGCGTGCGTTCCGCGCCCGTTATGGCCAGTCGGCATCGGGCTTCCGGCAGACCGGTGGATCGCTTTCGCCAAAGTCGGCAAAGAGTCCGGTGGCATCGCGCAAATAATTAACGGTAACGCAATCGTAACTTTCCGAGGCGGTTTAACACGCTACTAACGTACCTTGGAGAGATTGATGAATTTTCGTACTCCCGCAGTGCGGCTGGGNCTTCTGCCGGCCGGCATTGCGCTGGCGCTCGTGCCGAGCTTCGCTTCGGCACAGGAAGCAGCCTCCGGCACCACTGACCTGGATCGCATCTCGGTCACCGGCTCGCGTATTCGCGGTGCCAACATGGAGACCCAGCAGCCGATCCTGACGATGACCCGCGAATCCCTGGAAAAGCAGGGCTTCTCGAGCGTCGCCGACGTGCTGAACAACCTGACCTCGGCCGGTTCGCCGGCCATCTCGCGTTCGGATTCGCTGTCCTCCGGCGAAGACGTGGGCGGTGCCTATGTCGACATCCGCAACCTGGGCGCCCAGCGCACCCTGGTGCTGATGAACGGCAAGCGCCTCGGCGCCACCACCTCGGGCCTGCAGGACCTGAGCCAGATTCCGATGTCGGCCGTTGAGCGCATTGAAGTCCTGAAGGACGGCGCCTCCTCGATCTACGGTTCGGACGCCATTGCCGGCGTGGTCAACGTGATCACCCGCAAGAACGTCGACGGTGGTGAAGTCAACGTCTACTTCGGTCAGTACGACAAGGGCGACGGCGACAACCAGCAGTACTCGATGACCCTCGGTGCGACCGGCGAGCGTGGCAGCCTGACCCTGTCGGCCGAATACGCCAAGCAGGATCCGGTGTGGGCCAAGGACCGCTGGTACAGCCGCGATGGCGGCAAGGGCCCGAACTCCACCACCGCTGACTGGAGCGCCGTCAGCCAGAATGGCAGCTGGTGCAACCCGACGCAGGTGGACTGCACCGATACCGACACGGCGGTGTGGAAGACCCTGAACCCGGGTGGCAACCCGAACAACCCGAACGACTACCACCAGATCACCGGTGCCGAGTACGCCAACTCCAACGAGCAGATGAGCCTGCTGACCGGCGTTGAGCGCAAGTCGCTGTACATCAACGGCACCTACGACTTCACCGACACCATCAGCCTGAACACCGATGTGCTCTACAACGAGCGCAACACGTTCCAGCAGATCGCCGGTTACCCGTACCAGTCGACCTCGTTCGAAACCCCGCTGTCGGCCGACAGCGCCTTCAACCCGACCGCCGTCAATGGCGTCGGCGGCCAGGACGTCGACTTCCGTCGCCGCCTGTGGGAAGTGCCGCGTACCACCGACAGCCAGCTGAAGACCCTGCGCTTCGCGCCGACCATCAGCGGCTACTTCGAGCTGGCCGGCAAGTCCTTCGATTGGGACGTCGGCGCGCTGTGGAACCGCAATGAGTCGATCAAGACCCAGCGCGGCGACATGAGCCTGATCGGTTCCCAGCAGGCGCTGGGTGCGTCCTTCATCAACGCGCAGGGCGTGGCACAGTGCGGTACCGCTGCCAACCCGATCGCGCTGGGTGACTGCCGTCCGTGGAACCCGCTGCTGCCGTACGGCGTTGCAGGCCAGGGTTCGCTGGCTGACCAGGACCTGCAGGACTTCCTGTTCCCGACCTACACCACCCGTGGTGTGACCAAGACCACCAGCTTCACCGCCAACCTGTCGGGTTCCATCGTGGCCCTGCCGGCCGGCGACCTCGGCTTCGCCGTGGGCGTGGAGCACCGCAAGGAAGAAGGCAGCTACGTGCCGGACGCCTTCGCACAGTCGGGCATGTCCACCGGCCTGGGCCAGAAGCCGACCCAGGGTGAGTACGATCTGAACGAGGTCTACCTCGAACTGAACGTGCCGATCCTGGCCGACATGGCGTTCGCCAAGGAACTGACCCTGAAC
>Ga0055526_1003304_pt1 | contig 10330 bp, 9 predicted proteins | sample AraplaCol_mMF_r2_FD_55013 | JGI IMG/M metagenome (GOLD analysis project Ga0055526, IMG submission 55013) | Arabidopsis root microbial communities from North Carolina, USA - plate scrape MF_Col_mMF_r2 | ecosystem: Host-associated > Plants > Roots > Endosphere | place: USA: North Carolina... | reverse complement strand
GTGGAAGACGGCATGACGTGCGTGCTGGTTACCCACGAGATGCGCTTTGCCGCCGAGATCAGCGATCACATCTACTTCACCGAAGCGGGCCGAATCGTCGAGCATGGGCCGCCAGAGCAGATCTTCGGCAACCCCGGCCACGAGCGCACGCGGGCCTTCTTGCGCCGGGCACTGGGTGCTATTCCGCGCCTGCCTGCCGAATTCAACGCCGCGTTCGCTCCGGCACCCGCAACCACCCAAGGCTGACAAGGATCATCCATGAGCCAGAATCCTACGGACGGCATCCGCACGCGGCTGCTGCATGCCGGTGCGCCACGACTGCACGATGGTGCCGGCCCCGTCAACGTGCCCGTGGTGCGCACCAGCACCGTCCGCTTCGATAATGTCGAGACGCTGGCCGACCGCCATCACCGCCGCTCGCATGGCGAACGGATCGCCACCTATGGGCGTCACGGCCTCGACACCCATGAGGCGCTGGAAGATGCGCTGTGTACGCTCGAAGGCGGGCATCGTGCCTTCCTGGCGCCCTCCGGGTTGTCGGCAATCACCCTGGTGCTGCTGGCGCTGCTGGGCCCCGGCGGCCACGCATTGGTTTCCGACACGGTCTATGCGCCGCTTCGCCGGGTCGACCAGACGCTGTTGCAGCGGCTTGGCGTGGAAGTCCAGTATTTCTCGCCCGCGCATGACGACCTCGATGAACTGATCCGCACCAGCACACGGCTCGTCTATCTGGAGTCCCCAGGCTCCCTGCTGTTCGATGTCCTCGACTTGCCCGCGCTGACGGCCATTGCACGCGCGAAAGGCGTGCCCGTCGCCATTGACAACACGTGGAGCGGCGGCTGGTTCCTGCAGCCGCTACGGCACGGCGCCAACATCTCGATCCAGGCTGCCACCAAGTACATCGCCGGCCACTCCGATGTGATGCAGGGCGCTGTTGTGGTCGACAGCCCGGCGCTTGCAGAGCGCATTGCCGCCACGCATGAGGCGCTGGGCCTCACCATTGGCGCCGACGATGCCTATTTGGCGCTGCGCGGGCTCCGCACGCTGCCCGTACGGCTAGCCCAGCACCAGCGCAATGCGACAGAGGTGGCGCAATGGCTGCAGCACCAGCCGCAGGTGTCCCGAACCTTCTATCCCGCGCTGCCCACCGACCCCGGTCACACGCTGTGGAAGCGAGATTTCACGGGCGCCAGCGGACTGGTGTCGTTCGCCCTGCGGACCAGCGACCACACCACCGCCGGCCGGCTGGTCGACGCCCTGCGACTGTTTTCGATCGGTGCATCATGGGGCGGCTACGAGAGCCTGGCGCTGGTGGCGCCTCCCGAGCGCCTCAACGCCTCCCGAAGCTGGCTGGAACACGGTAACAACGCGCCGGTCATTCGCCTGCATGTCGGGCTGGAAGATCCACACGACCTGATCGCGGATCTGCGGCAAGCCTTCCAACGGACCATCGCCTGAGACTGACAATGAGCGACATCGACCAATTCGCGCGAGACACGCTCCGGCGACTTGGCGGTGCAGGCGGGGCTCGCCGCGCATACGGCCGATGCCATCGACCTTGCAGCGTTGCGCGGCAAGACCGTGACGGTGATCGGCGCCGCCGCTTCGGCGTTCGATGCGGCGGCCGTGGCGCCGGAAGCTAGCGCACAATCGGTGCGGTTGTTCTCCCGGCGCGATCACATTGCGGCTCGGGCCGTGGCCAAGCCGCGCATGTATCCGGCTTCTTCGAAAACTACGCCAGCTTGTCCGATGCGCAGCGCTGGCAGCACGCAGTACGCTACCGCCGCGCCGGCTCGACGCCTCCGGCCGATGCCGTCAAGCGCGCCACCGCCCATGCGAACTTCCATCTCCATCTATCCTCGCCGTGGCCGGATCGTGTCGCGCGTCAGCCACGACCTGTTTCACGCCGACCTGGAGCTGCACCAGGCACGCGCACTCGCTGATGTGTCGCCTGACTTCGGCCCAGACCTGTACGAACACGCCATCTGGCGCTCTGTACTTGCTGCCCGCCTCAGCTTGCTGTCTCGGCCGTCCCGATCAACCGGAAGCCGATATTGCCCTCGCGCCCGAGTTGCTTCACGAGATTGACCTCCCAGTCGAGGTACGCCTGGAAGCCTGCATTGCGCTGGCCCACGTCGGTATGCTGATACGGGCTGAACCAGTAGTCGTCGTCACCGGTCAGCACCCGCTCGCCGCCCGCACCCACTGGTAGACCCGCAGCCGCCCACGCCTGCGTGCCGCCACTCACGTAGCGAACATCACGGCCGGTACGCGCCGCCAGCTCCGCAGCCACCACGCGTGCGAGCACGCCATCCGAAGAGGTGATCAGAATGGCGAGCTCGGCCGGAATGTCGGCAATCAACGCTTCAAGCCGATCAGGGACGGCGAAGTACGCGTCCGCTGCATGACGCTTCTCGAAGGCTGACCTTCGCTCCACGTCGAACAGCCTCGCCGTGCCGGATGCCAGCCGCTGCGCGGCCTGCTGTGATGACACCGACGCAGCGGCCGGACGCGATGCCAGCACACGCACTGGCTCGGGACCGGTCACGAGATCCGCGCCGGCTGACGGTGCGTAGACGAACACTTCATGCCCGCCAAGCTGCGCCAGCCACGCGGCCGTTGTCAACGCACGCACGCCGTCGAAGTCTGCCAGCACGATACGGGCACCACGGGTGGCCAGATACTCGTCGGTGGCCTGCACCAGTTGGCCGCCAGGTGCCCAACGCCAGCCGGGCAGGTGGCCCGATTCATACTCGCCGCGTGTGCGCACGTCGAAACGGTACAGGGTATGCGTCTGCGATTCTGCCTCCAGCTCCGCCAGTCCGGATAAGTCTAACCGGCGCACACCGGCCAGCGCCGCCACGCGCCCGGCCCTGGCACGCGCGCCTTCGTGCGTTGCTGCGGACGGCTCCGGCAGCGGCGTCACGCGCCCCTGTGCTAGCGTCCGGCCCGACAGCAGCCAGGCCATGGTGCCGTCCTTGAGCGACGCCACCGGGTTGGGGATGCCCGCATCGATCAACGTCTGGGCCCCCACAATGCTGCGCGTGCGTCCTGCGCAATTGACGACCACGAGCGTATCAGGGTTCGGCGCCAATTCGCCGATCCGGTAGACCAGTTCCGCACCAGGCAGGCTATGTGCGAACGGCAGGCTGAAATCGGCAAACTCCTCTGTGGTGCGGCTATCCACCACGACGATGTCTGCGCCCGCCTCAATACGGCGGTGCAATTCCTCGGCGTCGATCCACGGCGTGTGTTTCTCGTGTTCGATGATCTCGCCAAAGGCCTTGCTTGGCACGTTACTGCCAGTGAATAGTTCGTTGCCAGCGCCAACCCAGGCCGCCACGCCGCCTTCCAGCACCGACACATTGCCCCAGCCGAGCCGCACCAGCTTTGCCGCCGCCTGGTGCGCGAGTGCGTCGGCATTGTCACCGCCGTCGAGTAGGACGATGCGCGTGTCGCGCCTCGGCACCAGCCGATCGATCAGCAGTTCCAGCCGCCACAGCGGGGCGGAAGCAGCCAGCAACGGATGGCCCTTCGTATGGACGCCCGTCTCACGGACATCGAGCAGCGCGATTTCCTGTCCGTCTGTCAGTGCAGCCTTCAGCGTGGCAACGTCCGTTACCGGCGCCGCCAGCCGGCGCGGCGGCCCGAAGTGGCGATAGCGGCCACCTGCCTTGCTCTCGAACACCACGCGGCCCGCGAGCCGATCCAGTGCGAGGCCATAAAAATGCAGATGCAGCCCGTTCTCCTCGCCAATCAGTTCGATGGTATGCACGTCTTCGGGCAACAGCGTTACCGACGAGCCCGCCACGACATCGAATTCCTCGATTTCGCGCAGCTCGTCGCGCGCCGGGTCGGCCGTGGCCTCGCGCTCATAGAAGTTGTTGCGCTCGCGTCCGGTAATACCGGCGATGATCGCCCACGTGGTGTGATCGTGCGGCGGCTGCGCTTTGCCCGGGAGGCCGGCCGAGACATACAGCGCGAATCGGCCATCGAGGTCCTCGGCCAACCTGTAAACCTGAGCCGGGTTACTGGCCGACACCGGAAAGTGCGCATCAGGAAATAGCTCCCGTTGCTGGCCTAGCGCTTCCAGCAACCTCGCCACCGGCCCAAGCCGGGACTTTTCTGTCACATCCGCGTTGCCGAGGATCCGGCGCGTCTCGGCGATAAACCGTGCCACGGCTTGGTGGCGGCGGCTGGCGATGTCAGTTCCTGAAGCTTCAGCATGAAATAACTGGGATGCGGTCATAGCTAAGGCCCAAATGGTTCTTGGGTCGGATGGGGACAAGCTACCGACTCTAGGGGCTACCGCCTATACAAGGAACGAACAAACACGCACATGGTTATGCGCAAATGGCGCATATCGGCTGTGGATTCAAATGGTGCCTGTGGCGCCGTCCTTCGCGGCCTGTAGCACGCCTCCGGCCGTATTGCTGCCTGCGAGGTTTCGATAACCACCTTGCCGTCGAGCGAATCGCCCACGGCGTGGATGATGGCGTCCGCCCGCGGCCAATAGACGGAGAACAGCAACGCGTCGCCAAATTCCGCAGCCTCCTTGATGGAGCCTGGCCGGACGCGACCTCTGAGCTCGGTGAGCAGCGGATCCATCTTGCGAGCGTCACCGTCCTTCGCGAGCATCAGTTCATGATCCGCTGCTGCCCAGGCGCCGGCAAGGCGGCTGCCGATGTTGCCGGTATTTAGGATGCCTATCTTCATAGCAATGTCGCCTATCGATTCCACCGTGAAAAACCCCACTCTAGAGACGACATGAAGCCAGATAAATAGCAGTGCGAACCACAGACCGTTGTCTGTGGATGCATCAATAGACCGACACCTATTTGCCGACGGTATCGGCGCTTGCCTGCTCAAGGAACAGATCCACATGGACCTGAGGCATTCCGTCCAGCGTCCCGCCAATCGGCGAAGGACGCACCGCCTCCGCGATGAGGCCGTGCGCCTCATTGGGCGAGATGGGCTCGCCACGCCGCTGGTAGATTCGCTTGGCCTCGTCGGCCGATACACCATCGGGAACGAGAGGTGCGTAGCGCCAGAAATAGATCGGCGTGCCAGGTTCGATGCGCCAACTGTCTGCAAGCGTGCCGGCGTCGACGACATTGAAGCCAAGGGCTTCGATGAAACGCATCGCAGCGTCCTTCGCTGCCAGGTCGTCGCCGGCAATGGGTAGCGTTGTACGGTCGGCTGCGCCTTTCGGTCTGGCGTTGCTCTCCATATGGATCCAACTGAGATTGTGGAGGCTCTTGACCAGCTTCGCGCCGCGGAGATATCGCTGCATGAGCTCACTCGACGTCAGCTCGCCATCGTCAAGATCTGTCCGACGGAATCCGGCCATACCAGGGTAATAATTCGTCTGGTCGAGAACCACCTTGCCAGCAAACTTGTCGGCCGGCAATGCCTCGAAGGCCGCCAGTGGAACCGCCAGCGTGACGATATCTGCGGCGGCGATTACTTCGTCGACGTTGCCGGCGCGCGCGCGCGGGCCCAGCGTGTCGATCAAGGACGAAAGCGTGTCGGGCCCACGCGAATTGCTGATGATGACGCGACATCCGGCCGCGATGGCCAGCCGCGCGACGGCTTTGCCTACGAGGCCGGCGCCAATGATTCCGATGGTTTGTGTCATCTTGCGTATTCCTTGTGATGGGATGTATGCAACACGCGGAACGCGCGCTGCTCTGGACCACACTATGGACAGCATCACCACATTGATAAATAGCGCAGAAAATTACATACTGTTGTCCATGAATACATCAATCGATCTACCCGAAATGCGCGTGTTCGCGGCGGTGGTGACCGACGGGTCCTTCACAACCGCGGCGGAGCGGCTTGGCACTGACAAAGCGCGCGTGAGCCGGATCGTGAGCCGCATGGAGGAGAAGCTGGGCGCGCAACTCCTCACACGTTCCACGCGTCGCCTCAATGTGACCGAAGTGGGCCGAGACTATTTCGAGCGCGCCGTCAGTATCCTGACCGCCGCGGAGGCGGCGGAAGCTGCGGTGGCACAGCAGTCTCGCGAGCCGAAGGGGTTGCTGAAGATCACGGCGGGCTCCGAGTTCGGCACGATGGTCGTGGACGAATGGGTCGCGGCGTTCCTCAAGATGGCGCGGAAAGTCACGGTCGAGGCTGAGTACACCAATCGTCTCGTCGATATCATCCATGAAGGGTTCGATGTCGCGATTCGCGTCGGCACACTGGAGGATTCAGGACTGTCCGCGCGCCGCCTTGGCGAAGTCCACTATGGGTTGTATGCAGCCTCCGACTACGTCAGCCGCGCACCAGCGCTAACCGCAGTCAGCGATCTGAAGCAGCATGACCTGATCATGAAGACCACGCGGGGCCGCTCCAACTGGATCCTCGTCAACGGCGTAACCACCGAACGCGTCACCGCCACCCCGCGCTGCGCGGTCAATAGCACCATCGCCGCGCAGAATCTCGTTCTCTCCGGACTCGGCATCGCGCAACTGCCCCGATTTATGGCAGAGGCGTACGTAAAGGAAGGCAGACTGTCTTGCGTGCTGCCCGGCTGGGCCGAAGCCCCCGCTCCGGTCCATGCCGTCTTTGCATCGAGTCGTTACATGGATCCCAAAGTCCGTAGCTTCGTGGATCTTTGCCTCGGCGCGTTTCAGAGCCGCGGCCGCAGCGCAGAGTGAACGCGAATTACGCAAGCTTCGTGGGCCCTCCGCTTTCGGCCACCAGCAGCCATTTGAGAAGGGTCGCCCTGTGGATTCAACCGGTCGATGCAACGTACTGGTGTTCAGCCGCGTATCGAAGTTCAACGTCTTGCTCGCCGCTCGCTAAGGCCTATATGTAAATCACGGCTGAGTTCGGGCAGAGCAGCGACTAAACCGTTGTTCTACGACGTTGGTCCCCCACTGCGTCCCCTCTGATTCGCTGGTCAATTGGAAACCAAATGTCTCGTATAGGTGGCGCGCTGCATCTAGACCCTTGAACGTCCAAAGGTACGTCTCACTAAATCGCTCGTCGACAAATCTCATCGCGTGTGACATCAATTGCCTACCGACACCGGAACCACGCAACGAATCGTCGACGATGAACCATCGCAAATGAGCGATGCCTGTTTCATAATCCCCATCGATTGCCATAGAGGCGAGGGAGCGGCCATTTTCGGCGTAGAGCCATAGCGCCTTGCTATCGGCTGGCAATGCGCCAGCGAACTCGGCAAGCTCTGTCGCTACCTTCTGCTCGAAGAACGCGCCGAAGCCCCAGTGCTCTGCGTAGAACCGGGCGTGCAAGCTTGCTATGTCGCCGATGCAGCCGGGTTGATAGCCCTCCTGAATCTGGGTGGCCAGGACGCGTTCGGGGGCCGCTTCGGTTGAGTTGTCTTGCGCGAGCGCGTCGGCGTACAGCGCGAGAGAACGAACCAGGACTTGCTGGTCGGCAGGAACCATACGTCGAAGCGCACTGGACACCTGATTTGTCGCGAATCGGTCAATTTTTCTCCGGAGCTTCTGCCCTGCCTCCGTTAAATACAACTCAGACGAGCGCGCATCCTCGTTTGCGACCTTGCGTTTCACCAGTCCGCCTGCCTCCAGTTTCGCAACCTGTCGACTTGTGTTTGATTTGTCGAGGCGCAAGATGTTGCCTAAGTCCTTCGCACTGATCCCTCGCGTTGCCCCGATTTCGATGATCGCGTGAACAGCCGAAGGCGCAAGATCACTGTCAGCCAAGGTCGTTCGCATGAAGCCTAGTTCGCGAACCAGTTTTCGGGAAAAGTCCCGGAGCTCGAGAATCGTAGTTTCTCGAGATTTGGCCGGAAGATCGACAAGGTCCATGTGCGGGCTCAAATAAGTTGCGCATCGCAACCAACATAGTTGCGATGCGCAACTATGTCAAGGTCCGCCTTATAGTGATGTCGAGTTGTGGCGAGCTATTGCTCGCCGAAACCGGACAGGCGTAAGACATTTCCAACTGAAGGTCCGCTTGTCATTGTGCAGCGGGCGTAGAAGCAAGCCGGCGGAACGTCGCAGCCTGGCCGATAGCAGACTACGGCGGGAGTGGCATGCCACTGTGCCCTGCCGCCACGGCTCGATGTCTCAGATCGGCCAGAGGACTAAACCGCTCGCGCGGTAACCCTCCGTCCAATGCGCAAAGTGACTGAAGCGCCTGCGCTGTCTCCTAAGTTGAGGACCGAGGCAACTTGCCGCGATTCCCGACAGGAGCCCAGCCATGTCAGTCGCGACACCTACCATCAGCCCGCTACGCCAGCGCATGATCGAGGACATGCGGATGCGCAAGCTTGCGGACAAGACCCCGGGCCTCAATCCCATCGAGTCACTCAGCACCCGGCAACTCAACCGTGCCGTCCACGCCGCCACACAGGCCGCAGAGATCGACAAGCGCGTATCCATGCATACGTTACGGCACAGCTTTGCAACACACCTGCTTGAGCAGAAGGTCGATATCCGCGTCATTCAAGTACTGCTAGGGCATAGGAAGCTGGAGACGACAGCGCTCTATGCCCAGGTCGCCACCGATCTGCTGCGCGAGGTGGTCAGCCCCCTCGAGAATCTGCATTCCGACTAGGAAGTCCCGCCGCCGAGCTCAACGTGCTCGAGGTCGCGGATATCTTCCGCCTCCGCGGGCCGGCCTGGCGACAGACTGCCTCCTTGAGCCTTGGGCAGTTGCAGGTCATGTCGGCCATCGAACAGTGCCGTACCGCGGCGCTGGGAGGGCACGTGCTGCGCTGTTCCGGCTGCGCCAACCTTGAGGTGTCCTATAACTCCTGCCGCAACCGACATTGCCCCAATGTGTCAGGCCGGCGCCGCGCATCGCTGGCTCGAAGCGCGCACTGAGGATCTGCTCCCCGTGGCGTACTACCACGTCGTGTTCACACTGCCCGCGCCGATCAGCGCCATCGCCTGGTACAACAAGGCGGTGATCTATGGCCTGTTGTTCGACGTCGCCGCCGACACTCTGCGGACCATCGCTGCCGATCCCAAACACCTCGGTGCGCAGATCGGTGCCACCCTGGTGCTGCATACGTGGGGCTCGGCACTTACCCATCATCCACACGTACACGGCATCGTCCCGGGCGGCGGTCTCTCCCCAGATGGGCAACGCTGGATCGCTTGCCGTCCCGGCTTCTTCCTGTCAGTCCGCGTGCTCTCCCGCCTCTTCCGGCGGCGCTTCCTCGATGCACTCCAGGACGCACACACGTTGGGGCAATTGCAGTTCTTTGGTGAGTACAGCGCCCTCGCCAATCCGGACGCCTTTGCGCAATGGTTGGCGCCACTACGCGCCACCGAGTGTGTGGTCTACGCCAAGCGACCGTTCGCCGGTCCAAAGGCAGTACTGGCCTACCTGTCGCGCTACACGCACCGCGTGGCAATCTCCAACCAGCGCCTGGTCTCGCTCGACGAACGCGGCGTGACCTTCCGCTGGAAGGACTACCGCGCCAAGGGACGCACGCGCCGTAAGACCATGACGCTGGACGTCGGAGAATTCATGCGCCGCTTCCTGCTGCACGTGCTGCCGGGCAGCTTCCATCGCATCCGCCACTACGGGTTGCTTGCCAATCCCCCAGCGCGCCGCGCGAATCTGGTCAAGATACGCTCGCTATTGAGCATCGTGCCGGCGGTGACTGCTACGCCTGACGACACCGATGTCCCCGCACCTCCGTCCTTCGTCTGCCGGCACTGTGGCGCCCCGATGCTCGTCATCGAGGTCATCCCGCGCAGCGCGTGCGCGGACCGCCACCGCAGCGAGCCCCGGCATGAGCCCACACGTTCCACACCTACCACTCAACCGACGGCTCTTCGGAATCTGGAGCCGCAAGCGGAGCGTTGCGCTCACCGACTCCCTCGACCAGGTTGCATGCATTGGGTATCCACGCAATCCTGAACTGCTCCGACCTTCGCGCCATGGCAGGAGCCGATTGATGGCCTGCTTCCTCTTCAAGCCATGACGCCGCTGATGGGGCCAACCCATCAATCGCCATAGCCCGCATCACCGACATCGCCGGACTCCGCGGCTTCCTCCCCTGAGGCTTGTTCAACGCCTGCCCTCATACCCCTGGAATTCTGCAGACAAGGGCAGGCATCAAACAAACCTAAACATCAACGGCCATATCGAAGTATCCGGCTGAACGGCTGCTGCTATCCGGGGCATATATCGGGATCGATGCAGGCAAATCTGCTGACACGAAGCACAGCTTCACCGGACTCGAAGTTCCGCCCGTGATCACCACCGATGCTTCGGGCAGGCAGTTTGTGTTGCACGCACAAGACCTCGGCTCTCTCGACGTGGGGTCTCCTGTCTACTACCGTCGCGTCCCGGTCGGCCATGTCGTGTCCTA
>Ga0055526_1003302_pt1 | contig 10342 bp, 9 predicted proteins | sample AraplaCol_mMF_r2_FD_55013 | JGI IMG/M metagenome (GOLD analysis project Ga0055526, IMG submission 55013) | Arabidopsis root microbial communities from North Carolina, USA - plate scrape MF_Col_mMF_r2 | ecosystem: Host-associated > Plants > Roots > Endosphere | place: USA: North Carolina... | reverse complement strand
CTGGAAGAGGCCAAGAAATTCCTTGATTTCGTCGGCTCCAAGGAAGCCTGCGATCTGATGGCGAAAGCCGTTCCCTCAGGTCCCTATCTCGTCAAGGGATGCGAACTTCCGAAGGATATTCCGCCGGTCGTTTCCGACATGCTGCCCTACTTCAATGCTGACGGGCACAATGGTCCGGCACTCGAATTCCTGTCGCCGGTGAAGGGACCGGCGCTTGAGCAGATCACCGTCGAGGTCGGGACCGGCATACGCTCTGCCAAGGACGCAGCCGCTCTCTACGATCAGGATGTCGAGAAGCAGGCCAAGCAGCTTGGCCTGCCGAACTGGTAACCTTCCAGCCGCTCCCCCGCTCACCGCGTTGAGCTCTGAGTGGGGGACGCTTCACGGTGTCCGCATGACAACACGCAAGTCGCCTTATCCCTATTGGTTCGTACTGCCGGCGGCGGTGATATTCACCGTCCTCTTCCTGGTGCCGACGATCGCATCGTTCTGGTTCAGTCTCACACGTTGGGACCTCTTCACCACGCAGTTCACCGGTCTCGAGAACTACCGGCAGTTCTTCCGCGAGCCCTTCCTGATCCAGGGCCTGGTCAACACGATCATCTATGCGGTTCTGACGTCGGGCACGAAAACCGTCCTTGGTCTCCTTCTCGCGGTGCTATTGACGTCAGGCCTGTGGGGACAAGGCCTGCTGCGCACCGTGATCTTCTTTCCGGTTCTTGTCTCGACAATCGGCGTCGGCATCACCTTCTCGGTGCTCATGCATCCGACCCGCGGGCTGATCAATGTCGCGCTTGCAGCCATTGGCATCCACGGCCCCGGCTGGCTGACCGATCCGGCTCTTGCGCTCTACTCCATCGTCTTCGTCGATCTCTGGAAAGGCATCGGCCTTGCGACCGTGATCTATATTGCCGGGCTCGCCTCAATCAGCCCGGACTATTATGAAGCCGCCCGTATCGATGGCGCGACCCGTACGCAGATGTTTTTNCGTGTCACGGTCCCGCTGGTGCGCCCCGCCACAGTGACCGTCGTGACGCTCTCGCTGATCGGCGGGCTCAGAAGTTTCGACCTGATATGGGCAATGACCCGCGGCGGGCCGGGCTTTTCCTCTGATGTTCTCGCAAGCGTCATCTACAAACAATACCAGGCAGGCTTCTATGGCCTTTCGACGGCCGGTAACGTGATCCTCTTTCTGCTCATCGGCCTCATCGTCCTGCCACTGACGGCCTGGTTCAATCGCAAGGAGGTGGACCTATGAGCCGCCGCCAGCTTTATACCGGGATTGCGGCACTGGCCGCCTGCGGCGTGATCTTCGTGCTGCCTTTCCTCTTCATCTTCGTAACGGCGGCCAAGACGAAACAGGATGCGGCTGCGCTGAAATTCAGCTGGCCGGCCGAATGGCAGCTCTGGCAGAATTTCATGGAGGTCGTGCAGACCCGCAACTACATGCTGCTGCTCGCCTATTTCAATTCGACCGTTATCACGGTGGCGGCCGTCAGCCTGCTGGTATTGTTCGGCGCGATGGTCGGCTACGTGCTGCAGCGCCGCCCCTCGCGTTGGAATACGGTCATTTATGGATGTGTGCTCGCCGGCCTGATGATCCCGCCGGCCATTGTTCCGACCATCTGGGTACTGCAGCTGCTCGGCCTCTTCAAGACACTGTCGGGCATGGTGCTGATCCAGGTCGCCTATGGCCTCGGCTTCACGGTTCTGCTGTTTCGCAGCTTCATCGCAACCATTCCGCGGGATCTCGACGAGGCTGCGATCATCGACGGGGCAAAGCCGTTCCAGATCTTCTTTCGGGTCATTCTGCCGCTTTTGAAACCGGTCACCGTGACTGTCATTGTCGTCCAGTCGATTGCCATCTTCAATGATTTCACCAACCCGCTCTATTATCTGCCGGGCCGCGAGAACGTGACCGTGCAGCTGACACTTTATAACTTCCAGGGCCAGTTCCAGACCCAGTTCAACCTGCTGTTCATGAACATCCTCCTGGTAACCATTCCGCCCCTGATCGTCTTCATCTTTTTCAACCGCCAGATCGTTGCAGGCATGACTGCCGGCGCAGTCAAGGGATAGGCCATGGCATCAGTTGTTCTCGAAAGTGTCCGCAAGAATTTTGGCAGCCTGGAAGTCATGAAGGGCATTGATCTCACCGTTGAGCCGGGTGAGTTCTGCGTCTTCGTCGGCCCGTCCGGCTGTGGGAAATCGACGCTGCTCCGCATCATCTCGGGATTGGAGACGACAACATCGGGGCAGGTCTTCATCGACGGCAAGGACGTGACCGATGCCGAGCCATCCGAGCGCGGTATCGCCATGGTCTTCCAGTCCTATGCCCTCTACCCGCATCTGACCGTGGCGGAAAATATCGGCTTCGGCCTNTCGCTTGCCAGGCGCCCAAAGGCGGAAATCGCCGAAAGGGTGAAGCAGACNGCCGATATCCTGCAGCTTTCGCATCTGCTCGAGCGCAAACCAAGGGCGCTTTCGGGTGGACAACGGCAACGCGTCGCAATCGGCAGGGCGATCATCCGCAACCCCAAGGTCTTCCTGTTCGACGAGCCGCTTTCGAACCTCGACGCGTCGCTGCGTTCGCAGATGCGCATCGAGTTGACCGAGCTTCATGCCAAGCTCGGTGCCACGATGATCTACGTCACCCATGACCAGGTCGAGGCGATGACGATGGCCGACAAGATCGTCGTTCTGAACGGCGGCCAGATCGAGCAGGTCGGGACGCCGATGACGCTCTATAACAATCCGGCGAGCCCCTTCGTTGCCGGCTTCATCGGCTCTCCGAAGATGAACCTGTTCGACGGAGAGATCGCTGCGCGGGAGAATTGCCGGACCTACGGTATCCGGCCGGAGCATATCGCGCTCTCATCGATCGAAGGAAAGTGGCAGGGCAAGGTACGCCACATCGAGCGGCTCGGTGCCGACACGGTAGTATATCTCGATGTACCGGAATTGCAGACGCTTGTTGTACGAACGGATGGCGACCGGCCGATCAAGATCGGAGAAATGCAATTCGCCTCGCCGCTCGCGGAGAAGGAACACAGGTTCTCCTGATCTTATCGGACGATACGAAAGTCGCTCGGCACCTCGTCGAGAGCGGCCTCCTCTGTTTTCACCTCCAATACGGAGGAACCGGCGGGACCACTCCAGAAACGCTCAAGCATGGAACCGGTGGCGACTGGGGAGCCGACAATCAGAGCGCTGACCGAGCCGTCGGCCTCATTCCGCACCCAGCCCGTCAAGCCGAGCTGCAGGGCTTGACCGCGGGCCCAGGCGCGATAGCCGACGCCCTGCACGCCGCCGGTAATGCGTACACGAAAAGCATCCTGGCTGGTTGTCATTTTGAAGTCCTCTCTGACAACCGGATAGTCATTCCAGGTTGTCGCTCGTTCCAATCGCGTGAACGGTTCCGAGAGGCAGATCGAACGGCATCTCAACCGGCGACGGAGATGTTTCCTATCACTGAGCGTATATCGCGCCGGAAGTCGGATGGGGACATGCCGGCAATATTCCGGAACGACTTATTGAAGGCACTGATCGACCCGAACCCACTATCCATCGCGATCTGAAGCACATTCGAGCCCTCGCCCATCAACTGTGCCTGGGCATGCGAAAGACGCAGCAGATTGAGATATTTACTGATCGTCATGCCGGTCGTTTTCTTGAACAGGTTCATCGCATATTTCGGATGGAGCTCGACCGCGCGGGCAATCTCGACCGTATCGATATCCTGCAGGAAATTGCTCGCGATGAAGTCGCACATGCGAGCGACGCTGCGGGATAAATGCGCGTTGGGTTGCTCAAGTTCGTCGGCGCTATCGTCGGGCGTCATCGAGTAGGAATCCAAGGCAATCCGCTCGATGCGGAGAAGCAATTCGTCAACGGCATGCTGCGTTTTCCGCGGGTCGCCGGACCTGGCATAGTCATACCAACGCGGAAAATTTGCCTCGTCGGCNGCATCGGTCGCAGATGTCAGCAGGATCTCCCCCTTCATCAGACGGGTGCCTATGGTCGGAGGCAGCCGCATCTTGAAGAAATAAACGAGCGGCAGATGCGCGCCGGCATAGAGAGAATCATCTGAGGATTCGTCCATCTGATGCGGCTGTCCGCCCCAAAACAGGCACATCTGACCGGCCTTGAGGCTGACTTCATGGCCATTCATGCGGTAGTGAACGTCGCCGCGCATGATATAATTGACCTCGACCTGCGCATGCCAGTGCGGCATCGCCATGACCGGCGGATGGGCATAAAACATCTGAAGCGCCATCGGCATGCCTTCAATGGTGCTCGCACCAGGCTGGTAAACAGGTTTGCCGACGACCTTACTTTCCGCCAATTCGATATTCCCTTTTTATGAGACAGCCGTTTCCGCCGCGTTAGATTAGCCACGTTCGCACAGCGACAGCAATTGAAAAGGGAGGATTTTCATGCGCTCTAAACTCATAACGGCAACGACAGCGCTCGTGCTGCTTGCATCCGGATCTGCCTATGCGCAATCCGCTACGCTTACCATCTGGAGCTGGAACGTCGCAGCTTCCGCTCTCAAATCGACGATCGAGGGCTTCAACAAGCAGTTCCCGGACATCAAGGTCGATGTCCAGGATCTCGGCAACCAGCAGGTCTTCGACAAGACGCTCGCAGCCTGCGCCGCCGGCGGCGACGGCCTTCCCGATATCGTGACGATCGAGAATTTCGAGGCGGAAATCTTCTGGAGCCGTTTCCCGGATTGCTTCGCCAATCTGAAGGATCTCGGCTACAACGCCGACATGCAGTCGAAATTCCCCGATTTCAAGCGCACCGAGCTTGAAATCGGCGATGTCGCCTATGCCATGCCGTGGGATTCCGGTCCGGTTACCGTCTTCTATCGTCGCGATTACTACGAAAAGGCCGGTGTCGATCCGAAGTCGATTGCAACCTGGGACGATTTCATTGCCGCCGGCAAGAAGATCTCGGCAGCCAATCCCGGCGTCGTGATGGGCCAGGCCGATTTCAACGGCGACAGCGAATGGTTCCGCATGCTCGCCAACGAACAGGGCTGCGGCTATTTCTCGACCGACGGCCAGTCGATCACCGTCAACCAGCCGGCTTGCGTCCAGACGCTGGAAAAAGTCAAGGCGATGAAGGATGCCGGCACGCTGACGGCAGCAAACTGGGACGAAAAGATCTCCTCCAACACCGCCGGCAAAGTCGCAAGCCAGGTCTTCGGCGGCTGGTATGAAGGCACGATCCGTTCCGGCTCTCCCGATCTGTCGGGCAAGTGGGGTGTCTACGCCATGCCCATGCCCGGCATGAGCGCGGACAGCCCGCATGCTGCCAACCTCGGCGGCTCCTCGCTCGCCATCAATGCCAATTCGCAGAACAAGGAAGCAGCCTTCAAGTATCTGACCTACGCACTCACCACCAATGAGGGCCAGGTCACGATGCTGAAGTCGTTCGGCCTCGTGCCGTCGCTGCTGTCGGCCGTGCAGGATCCCTTCGTCAACGAGCCGCAGCCCTATTGGGGCGGCCAGAAGATCTGGGCCGACATCCTCGCTACCCTGCCGAAGATCGTGCCGAGCCGTGGCACGGCCTTCCAGACTGACGCGGATGCAATCTACAAGACGACGCAGACGAAGTATTTCGCCGGCGGCTATCCCGATGCGAAGGCGGCTCTCGACGACGCCGCCAAACAGATCGCCTCGGCGACGGGTCTTCCTATCGCTCAATGAATGGCAAGCCGGGCGCCTAAGCGCCCGGCCTCGCCTGCCGCGGGAGGCGGCAGGCACGTTCGTTTCGGTAAGGAGGTACCATGCCGATCAGAAACCGGAGCGCCTATGCGTTCCTAGCGCCCTATCTTCTGGTCTTCGCCGCCTTCTGGGTGTGGCCGATCATCAATTCATTTCTGATTTCGTTCCAGAACACACGCATCAATCCGTGGAAATTCAGCCTGCAGGCCAATTGGGGGCGCCTCTTCGCCGACCCGGCCTTCTATAACGCCGTCTATAACACGCTCATCATCCTGGTCATCCAGGTGCCGGTCATGATTACGCTGGCAACCATCATGGCCGTACTGCTCAATTCGCCGCTTCTGAAAGCGCGCGCCCTGTTCCGTTTCGCCTTTTTTGCGCCGGTCGTGGTTGGCGAGGTCGCCTATGCAGCGGTGTTCAGGCTGATGTTCAATCTCGATTTCGGCATCATCAACAAGCTGATCGGCGCAGCCGGTCTTGCCCCCGTTTCCTGGTTCGACAATGCCAATGCCGCCATGGTCGTCATCATTATCGCCGTTACCTGGCGATGGGCGGGTTACAACGCCATCATCATTCTGGCTGGCCTGCAATCGATCCCCGAGGATGTCTATGAGGCGGCAACGCTCGATCGCGTCAGCAAGCTGCAGCAGTTCTTCCACATCACCCTGCCCCTCCTGAAGCCGATCATCCTCTTCTGCGTGGTCTTGTCGGTCATCGGCACGATGCAACTCTTCGCCGAGCCCTTCCTGATCACCAATCGCGGTGGTCCAGGCGGCGGCACCGAGACACTGGGCCTGCTCCTCTATCGCCAGGGCTTCACCTCGCTGAATTTCGGCTACGCTTCGGCAATTGCCTATACGATGGCAGCACTCGCAGTGGTTATCTCGCTTCTCAATCTCTGGGTCGGGAGGGAACCGAAATGAGATCCAAGTCGCAATCGCTTCTCCTGCGCAAGATTGCCCTGCACGCTTTCCTGTTGCCGCTGGCGATCATCTGGCTCTTNCCGCTCTGGATGATGTTCGTCTTCTCGACTATGCCGGATTACGGCATTTTCAGCCCGCAGATCGTACTCTGGCCCTCGACCAATTTTGTCGCGAACTTCCAGAATCTGCAGGCGGACACGAACTTCATCGGCGCCATGATGATCTCAATCGTCGTCGCCACGGTCTATACCGTCCTGTCGGTGATGCTGACCTCCATGGCCGGCTGGGCGCTCGCCCGCTACCGCTTCGTCGGGCGTTCGCTTGTCATCGCCATCATTCTTGGCACGATCACGCTTCCCTATTTCGTCGTGGTCATTCCGCAATTCATCATGGTGGCGCGCGAGTTCAAGCTCGCCAANACCTGGATCGCACTCATCGTGCCGCCGCTCTTCAATTCGCTCGGCGTGCTCTTCATGCGGCAATCCTTTTCCATGATGCCGAATGATCTTTTCGATGCGGCCCGCGTCGAGGGCGTCAAGGAGTGGCAGATCTTCCTGCGCATTGCATTACCGCTGGCGCGCCCGACCATGGCGGCACTCGCGATCATCCTCTTCCTCGCGTCTTGGAACAACTATCTCTGGCCGCTGCTGATCAATTCGAAGCCGGGCATGATGACGGCTCCTGTGGCACTCGGCGTGCTGATCGGCCTCACCAAGGTTTCCTGGGGCGGCATCATGGCGGGTGCGGTGCTTCTGACGGCACCGATACTCGTCGTCTTCGTGGCTCTGCAGCGTCACTTCATCGCTGGCATTGCGGCCGGCGCAATCAAATAATCGAGGGGCCTATGGCAGAGCTTTCACTCAACAATATCGTCAAGCGCTACGGCGCGCTTGAAATCATTCACGGCGCCGACCTCGCCGTGAAGGACGGCGAGTTCGTCGTCTTCGTCGGCCCCTCCGGCTGTGGCAAGTCCACGCTCTTGCGCATGATCGCCGGCCTTGAGGATATTACCGGCGGTGAACTGAAGATCGGCGGCCGTGTTGTCAACGACGTCGAGCCGGCCGACCGTGGCATCGCCATGGTCTTCCAATCCTACGCGCTCTATCCGCATCTGACCGTCGAGGAGAACCTGAGCTTCGGCCTGCGTATGAATGGCAATCCGAAGGCAGATACCGAACGGCGTGTGCGCCATGTCGCAGAGATCCTGCAGATTACTGAACTGATGAAGCGCCGGCCGAAGCAGCTATCCGGCGGCCAGCGGCAGCGCGTCGCGATCGGCCGGGCCATCGTGCGCGAACCACAGGTCTTCCTCTTCGACGAGCCGTTATCGAACCTCGACGCGGAACTGCGGGTGCAGATGCGCGTCGAGATCTCCAGGCTGCACAAGCAGCTCGGCACGACGATGATCTATGTGACACATGACCAGACGGAGGCAATGACGCTCGCCGACAAGATTGTCGTTCTGCGCGCCGGCAATATCGAACAGATCGGCGCGCCGCTCGATCTCTATGACGATCCGGCTAACCAGTTCGTCGCCGGCTTCGTCGGCTCGCCGAAAATGAATTTCCTCAAGGCCGAGGTCGCCGAGATACAGGCGGGCAAAGCGACGGTCGTCCTTGCGGACGACAAAATGGTGCGCCTCGAGGTACCATTGCACGACCCGTCCATCAAATCGGGGACATCGGTCACACTCGGCATTCGGCCGGAGCATTTCGGTGAGGCAGGTCGGGGCGAAGCGGACCTGACGGTTGCCGTCGATGTCGCCGAGCACCTCGGCAACACCAGCTACATCTACGCAAATTTCGGCGGCGACCAACTCATCATAGAACAGCCAGAATCCCGCAACCTCGGCAAGACCGAGCGGCTGACGGTGTCGCTGTCCGCCGCCCGCACCTTCCTGTTCGATACCGCCGGCAAGCGGCTTCGATAACGTGATCCCAAGACTGAAANACGAAAGAGGATAGTCATGACTTCAGATAATCCGATCCGCTGGGGCATTATCGGCCCCGGCACTATCGCCCGCACCTTTGCCGATGGCGTCGCGCATTCACGCACCGGCAAGCTCGTGGCCATCGCGACCCGCAACCCCGATAAGCCGGGCCTCGCCGACGGCTTTCCTGGCACGCGTATCGTCAATGGTTACGAAGCACTGCTAGGGGACAACGAAGTCGACGCGATCTATATCGCCACGCCGCATACCGGCCACGCCGAATGGGCCATCAAGGCGATCCGCGCCGGCAAGCATGTGCTGGTCGAAAAGCCGATCGCTCTCTCAGCCTATGATGCCGAGGCGATCTACTATGAGGCGAAAAAGGCCGGCGTCTTTGCCGGTGAAGCCTTCATGTATCGCGTCCATCCGCAAACCGAAAAGCTGGTAGAACTCGTCAAGAGCGGCGTGATCGGCGAAATCCGCATCATCCGCTCGAACTTCGGCTTCAGCATGGGGACATACAGGCCGGAACACCGCCTGTTTGCCAATGAAACGGCTGGCGGCGGCATTCTCGATGTCGGGGGCTATCCCGTTTCCATGGCCCGGCTGATCGCGGGTGCGGCGGCGGACAAACCCTTCCTCGATCCGGAAAAGGTTTCGGGTGTCGCCCATCTCGGCCAGTCCGGCGTCGATGAATGGGCGTCGGCCGTACTCAAATTCCCTAACGAAATCATAGCCGAGGTCTCATGCTCGATCATGGCGCAGCAGGACAATGTGCTGCGCATCATCGGCTCGCAGGGCCGTATCGAGGTGAGGGATTTCTGGTTCGCCTCCGGTCACAAGGGCGGGGTCGGCAAGATCGAGATCTTCAAGAATGGCGAGCAGGAAACAATCGAAGTCAAGGAAGACCGCTGGCTTTACTCCTTCGAAGCGGATGCTGCCGGTGACGCGATCCGCGCCGGCGAGAAGGAATTCCGCTCACCCGGCATGAGCTGGGCGGACTCGATCAACAATCTGAAGGTGCTCGACCAATGGCGCGCTTCGGTTGGCCTCGAATATGGTGTCGAGAAAGCCGCCAAGCGCAGCGTGAACATTGCCGGCGACGCCGTCCGGCGCGGCAACTCCATTCCGCTGCGCCAGATCCCCGGCATTTCCAAACCCGCTTCGGTCGTCACCCTCGGTTTCGAATTCTTCCCGAGTTTCGCAGCCGCGTCCCTGACGCTCGACACCTTTTATGAAGCCGGTGGCAATGTCTTCGATACGGCCTTCGTCTATGGCGGCGGCAAGACGGAGAGCATTTTTGGCGACTGGCATACAAGCCGGCAGGTGCCGCGCGAGGAGATCGTCCTGATCGGCAAGGGCGCCCATTCGCCGCTCTGCTATCCTGATGTGATCAGCAAGCAGCTCGACCAGTCTCTCAACCGCCTGAAGACCGATTATGTCGATATCTACTTCATGCATCGCGACAATACCGACGTACCTGTCGGCGAATTCGTCGATGCCATGGATGCCGAGGTCAAGCGCGGCCGCATCCGCGGCATCTTCGGTGGCTCGAACTGGACGCGCGAGCGCTTCGACGAAGCGATTGCCTATGCGAAGAAGAACGGCAAGGCAGCGCCCGCCGCCCTTTCCAACAACTTCTCGCTTGCCGAAATGCTCGACCCGATCTGGGCTGGCTGTGTTGCCGCCTCCGATGACGAGTGGAAAAAGTGGCTGAACGAAAAGCAGATCCCTAACTTCGCCTGGTCGAGCCA
>Ga0055526_1003291_pt1 | contig 10359 bp, 9 predicted proteins | sample AraplaCol_mMF_r2_FD_55013 | JGI IMG/M metagenome (GOLD analysis project Ga0055526, IMG submission 55013) | Arabidopsis root microbial communities from North Carolina, USA - plate scrape MF_Col_mMF_r2 | ecosystem: Host-associated > Plants > Roots > Endosphere | place: USA: North Carolina... | reverse complement strand
ATGCATCCGGTACAAAGCACGGCCAGCATCGGCCGCATCAGGCGATGGGGAAAATTCATATCATGTCTCCTGTAGCGCGAACGTTCGTGTGCGGCAGTCCCGTGGCGGGCTGCCGTTCTGCCTGACGGTTTCCGCAACGGAAACGTGCGCCGGGCGGGGCGTCTTGTGCTGCGCCTCGACCGCAAATCTACACGGCAGGGGACGGTCGCGACTTGCAGAATTCGCATAACAGAAATGCACGATAGGCCGCGCAGCCGCGCGCGTCAAACGGAACAATTGCAGACATTGCGAGCCTCACGCCGATCTTCCCGCCGATCTTCGGTTGATCTACGCCGCTCTACGCCGATAACGCGACCCACATCCGACATGACCTCCAACGTTCCCCATACGGCCCGCACCGGCGGCCGCGTACTCGTAGACCAACTGCGCATCCACGGCACCGAACGGATCTTCTGCGTGCCGGGCGAGAGTTTTCTTGACGTGCTGGACGCGCTGCACGACCAACCGGCCATCGACCTGGTGGTCTGCAAGCACGAAGGCGCCGCCGCCAACATGGCCGAGGCGGACGGCAAGCTGACGGGCCGTCCCGGTATCTGCTTCGTGACGCGCGGCCCCGGCGCCACGCATGGCAGCATCGGCGTGCATATCGCCCAGCAGGACTCCACGCCGATGATCCTGTTCGTCGGCCAGATCGCCCGCGAGCACAAGGGGCGCGAGGCATTTCAGGAGGTGGACTACGCGGCCGTGTTCGGGTCGATGTGCAAGTGGGCGGCCGAGATCGACGATCCCGCGCGCATTCCGGAGATGGTGGCGCGCGCGTTCCAGGTGGCCACGTCGGGCCGCCCCGGCCCGGTGGTGCTGGCGCTGCCCGAGGATGTGCTCGATGGTCAGGTGGAAGTGGCCGACGCCGCGCCGTACCGCGCCGTGGCCGCAGCGCCGCGCCCCGAGGATGCCCAGGCGCTGGCAGCCGCGCTCACCGCGGCCCGGCGTCCGCTGGTGATCGCCGGCGGCGCCAACTGGACCGACCAGACCGTGCGCGACTTCGCCACGTTCGTCAAAGCCTGGGACCTGCCCGTGGCCTGCACCTTCCGCCGTCAGGACGTGATCGACAACCGCGACCCGCATTACGTGGGCCACCTGAGCCTGGGCGTAAGCCCCAAGCTGGCCGAACGCGTGAAGGCGGCCGACCTGATCTTGGCCTTCGGCACGCGGCTTGGCGATATTGCTACCGATAGCTATTCGCTGCTGGAAGTCCCGCAGCCCAGGCAGAAGCTCGTGCACATCCATGCCGACAGCTTCGAACTGGGCCGCGTCTACCAGGCCGCGCTGCCGATCCATGCCGGCGTCGAGCCGGGCGCCGCGATGCTGGCATCGCTGGCCGCGCCGGCTTCGGTGGCCTGGAAGGACTGGACCGCCGGCGCGCGCGCCGACCACGAGGCCTTTGTCACGCCGCCGAAGCCTCACGCCGAACTGACCGGCGTGGACATGGGCGCCGCCATGGCGCACCTGAACCGGGTGCTGCCCGAGGACGCCATGCTGTCCAACGGCGCCGGGAACTACACGGTCTGGCTGCACCGCTTCTATGCCTACAAGCGCCCCCGTACCGAACTGGCCCCGACGTGCGGCGCGATGGGCTACGGCCTGCCGGCTGCCATCGCCGCCAAGCTGCGCTTTCCGGACAAAACCGTGGTGTGCTTTGCCGGCGATGGCTGTTATCTGATGTATCCGCAGGAAATCGCCACGGCCGCCGCCCACGGCGTGAACCTGATCGTGATCGTGGTGAACAACCGCATGTACGGCACGATCCGGATGCACCAGGAGCGCCGCTATCCGGGCCGCCAGAGCGGCACGCGCATCGTCAATCCCGATTTTGTGGAAATGGCCAGGGCTTGCGGCGCCTGGGCCGAGCGCGTGGAGCGGACCGAGGACTTCGCCGCTGCCTTCGAACGGGCGCAGCAGGCCGGCAAGCCGGCCGTGCTGGAACTGGTGACGGATCCGCTGCAGATCACGCCGGCGATGCGCGTGACCGACCTGCCGCAATGAGCAAGGCGCGAAACAGTCAGTAGAAGTGATCTACAGGCTGCTTATTCGCAATTATTGGATTTCAATAATTCGGACTAAAACTCGGCGGCATCCGAACGCGGTCTAGAAGAGGGAACCCTGGGGTCGGGCGTCATGCCCGGTCGCTTCGCGCTGTGGGTGCTGGGCCGCCGGCTTGGCCAGGATCTGGCGGATCTGCGCCAGATACCGTTCACCCACCGCACGGTGCGTCTTGCGCGCCTCATCGGCAAAGCTGCGGCGCGACGGCGGCCGGATGTTCAGCAGGCGGCAAATCGTTGAGAGATAAGGCTTTTTTCCGTCCGCGGCGGTGCGGCGCGCGGCCGACACCAAGGCTGCGTCGCCAATGCGTCCGCGCAGCCAGACCAGTACCTGGCGGTCGTATTCGTTCTGCACACGGATCAGGTGTTCCATTTCAGGGCTCCGAAGGTTCCGACGCTGTTCAATCCATCTCAAGACATCTGGTACTGTCTATCCATACAGTACACTGTAAATATATACAGTAGTTCGGAAATTTCAAGGGCGCAGTCAGACGCAACGCGAGACGGCGACAGGGCGCCAATGCCACAATGGCAGCCCACCGCAAGGACCCTTGTGCCATGGCCGCGCCTGCACCCGATCCCATCCAGACCTTCGACCAGCTTCGCCCACGCCTTCAGGCCATCGCGTACCGGATGCTTGGTGCCGTGGCCGAGGCCGAGGATGTCGTGCAGGACGCGTGGCTGCGCTGGCACGGCACCGATCGCAACGCCATCGACAACCCCGAGGCCTGGCTGGTATCGGTGACCACGCGGCTGGCCATCGATCATCTGCGCGCGGCCAAGCTGCAGCGCGAGCACTACGCCGGCATCTGGCTGCCTGAGCCGCTGATGTCCGAAGGCGCCGATACCCCCGAAGCCCTCTACGAGCGTGCCGACGACGTGTCGGTGGCGTTCCTGTTCCTGCTGGAACGCCTGACGCCCGAAGCGCGTGCGGCCTTTTTGCTGCGTGAAGTGTTCGATGCCGACTACGCCCAGGTGGCAGAGGTCATCGGCAAGAGCGAGGCGGCCTGCCGCCAGCTGGTGAGCCGCGCCAAGACCCAGTTGCGCGACGGCCGGCCACACCAACCTGTACGGAAGGACGTGCACCTGAATCTGGTGCGGCGCTTCGCCCAGGCGCTGGAGGAGGGCACGTTTGACGCGATCCGGGGCCTGCTGGCCGACGAGGCCACGCTGATTGGCGACGGCGGCGGCAAGGTGCCGAGCTTTCCGAAGCCGCTGGTCGGCGGCGGCAAGATCGCGCAGGTGTTCTTCGCGGCGCAGCGGCGCGGCCAGGCGGTGCATGTGCAGATGGTGGTGCTCAACTGCCAGTGGGCCCTGCTGCGCTTTGTCGATGGCCAGCTCGAATCGGCCCAGAGCATCGAGACCGATGGCGAGCGTATTGTCGGCATCCACGCGCAACGCAACCCCGACAAGCTGAAGCGCATCCTGGCCGCCATCGCGCGCCCCTGATTTCCGAATCCGCCTTGTTTTCCCGATCGCCAGCCCCCTGAACCATGCGCCTGCCCAGCCTGATCGCACTCCAGATGCTTGAGTGCGCTGCCCGCCTTGGCAGCTTCACGCGCGCCGCCGCGGAACTGAACGTCACCGAAAGCGCGATTTCCCGGCAGATCCAGGCCATGGAGGAACGGCTAGGCGTGCGCTTTTTCGAACGGGTGCGCCAGCGCGTGGTGCTGACGCCGGACGGCGACCGCTATGTGCGCGAAATCCGCGCCGAACTGAAGGCCATCGAGCGGGCCACCAAGGACCTGGCGTCGCGCGCTGGCGGCATGGAGGTGCTGGAACTCGCCGTGGTGCCCACGTTCGCCACCCAATGGCTGATTCCGCGCCTGGCCGGCTTCCGGGCCGAGCATCCACGCATCGTCGTCAATATCCATGCGCGGCCCGAGCCGTTCCACTTTGCCGATTCGCTGTTCGATGCGGCCATCTATTTCGGCAACGACGCCTGGGACGGGCATCCGTCGGCCCGGCTGCTCGAAGAGGGTCCGTCGATCCCGGTGTGCAGCCCGCAACTGCTGCAGGGCGCGCCACTGCACAAGCGCGAAGACCTGCTGAATCTTCCGCTGTTGCATCTGGCCAGCCGCCCCGATGCCTGGCCCGACTGGTTCGGCGGCGACGACGAGACGATCCGGCGCCGCGCGCGCCTGGGGCCCCGCTACGATCTGTTCACGATGGTCACCGGCGCCGCGATCTGCGGGCTTGGCATCGCCGTTTTGCCAGAAATGATGGTACGCGCAGAGATCGAAAGCGGCCGGCTGACGGCGCTGCCGTTCGCCGGGGCGCCGGAGTCCGGTCGGCACGGCGCCTATTTCCTGACCTATCGCCAGGCCAAACCCGGCGACGGCACGGATCGCGACAAGGCTGCGCTGTTTTCCGGCTGGCTGCTGCGCCAATGCGAGGGCATCTAAACTCGGGCGCTGGTGGGGCATCAAGTTAATGCGAAAATCGCATCAAGTCGCCCACAAATATCGCTTGCGGCCCTCCAGCCGCCCGACCACACTGGGCGGCTCTTTTTCGTCACACTGTCGTCCCCAGAACATGTCTGCCGCTTTCACGTCCCCCAGCCAGATCCGCGCCCGGTTCTCGCGCGCCATGTCCGATATGTACCGTGCCGAGGTGCCGCAGTACGGCACGCTGATGGCGCTGGTATCCGATGTCAACGCCGAAGTGCTGGCCAGCGTCGGTGCCGCTGCCGCCGGTGCGGCGGGCCAGGAATCGCGCATCGAGGTGGAGCGCCACGGCGCCATCCGCGTGGGTACGCCCGCCGAACTCGCCACGATCCGCCGCCTGTTCGCCGTGATGGGCATGTTCCCGGTGGGCTATTACGATCTGTCCGTGGCCGGCGTGCCGGTGCACTCCACGGCGTTCCGGCCGAAGGACACCGCCGGCCTGGCCGAGAACCCGTTCCGCGTGTTCACGTCGCTGCTGCGCCTGGACCTGATCCAGGACGCCGCGCTGCGCGACGCCGCCGCAGCGGTGCTGGCCACGCGGTCGATCTTCACGCCGGGCTGCCTGGCGCTGATCGAGCGCGCCGAGCAGCAAGGCGGCCTGGCTGACGAGGACGCCGCCCGCTTCGTGGCCGAGGCGCTGGAGACATTCCGCTGGCACGGCAAGTCCACCGTCGAAGCCGACCTGTACTGGAAGCTGCGCAAGACGCATCCGCTGATCGCCGACATCGTGTGCTTCCCCGGCCCGCACATCAATCACCTGACGCCGCGCACGCTGGACATCGATATGGTTCAGGCGCAGATGCCGGCACGCGGCATCAGCCCCAAGGCCGTGGTGGAAGGCCCGCCCACGCGCCGCTGCCCGATCCTGCTGCGCCAGACCAGTTTCCTGGCGCTGAGCGAGCCGGTCACCTTCGGCGATGGCGGCGAGGCCGGCACCCATACGGCCCGCTTTGGCGAGATCGAGCAACGCGGCGTGGCGCTGACGCCCAAGGGCCGCAAGCTCTACGACGAACTGCTGAACGAGGTGCGCAAGGTCATCACGCCGGCTGGGGACGGTTCGAACGCCGATGCCTATCGCAAGACGCTGGGCGATATTTTCCAGGCGTTCCCGGACGACCACCCGTCGCTGCGCCAGCAGGGCCTGGCGTACTACCGCTACGCGGTGGGCAATGCGGCGGCCGACGGCGGCGATGTGGAAGCGCTGATTGCCGCCGGCGCGCTGGTGGCCGAGCCGATCACCTACGAAGACTTCCTGCCGGTCAGCGCCGCCGGCATCTTCCAGTCGAACCTGGGCGACGAGAACCGCGACGACCTGCAGGCATCGCCCAACCGCGCGGCCTTCGAGCAGGCGCTGGGCGCGACGGTCAGCGATGAACTGGCGCTGTACGCCGCGGAGCAACAGGCGTCGCTGGACGCGGCGCTGAAGTCGCTGGGGCTGGCCGCAAGCGTTTAAGGCACGCCTGGCTGGCTCCCTCGGCGCAAACCACACCGCCCGCCGCCACAAAAGAAAGGGGCCCGCCAGGCAATTACCTGTGCGGGCCCATGGAAGGACGAAGGGAAAGTCTTCGCCGTGGAGTCTGGACGCTGTCTGGACGCTTTACGCGATCCGATGACGCTCAACCGTCGATCAGACGTGGATCAGAAGCGGTGGCGCACGCCGATGATGGCGCCGAACTGGCTTTGGCCGGCACGCACCTGCTCGCTGCTAGCGGTCAGCGTGGTGGCGCTGCCGTTCAGCGACGGCCCAAAGCCGGACAGGCCCATCGACGAACCGTTACGGTTCTGCGCGTAGGCGGTAATCGCGTAGAGGTCGGTGCGCTTGGACAGCGCATAGGTACCCGACAGCACGAAGCTGTACGGATCGCCGTTGCTGTTGCGCACGTCGGTGTAGTAGGCGGCGCCCGTGACGGCGATGGCCGGGGTCACCTGATACGTGGCGCCCACCCAGTACAGGTTGGTGCGCAGCGAGCTGCTGGCGAAGTCACCGTAGTACCAGCGATAGCCGGCAAACGCGCGGCCACGGCCAAAGTTGTAGCTGGCACCAAGGGTGGCGCGGCGCTCGCGGTTGTCGTCCGTGGCGACAGTGCTGCCGCGCACTTCGTCATAGACCACGCGGGCCGACACCGGGCCGGCATCGTAGCCGCCCGCCACCGACCAGTTGCGGCCGGCCTTGTAATCGCCCGGCACTTCGCCGCCGGCGCTGCTGTCGTAGCCGGTGCTGTAGAACAGGCCGTAGTAGAGCGCGCCGGTCTGGCCCGTGAACTTCAGCGAGTTGTCGGCACGGCCCGACATCCACTTGTCGTGCATCAGCACCGAGTAGCGCGTGGCGATGGCCATCGGGTCATAAGCCAGCGAGAAGTCGTACAGCACCGTTTGGTGACGACCCAGCGACAGCGTGCCGTACTGGTTCTGCAGACCCACAAACGCCTGACGGCCGAACAGGCGGCCACCCTGGTTCAGGCTGCCAGTGTCGAGGTCAAAGCCGCTTTCCAGCGTAAAGACCGCCTTCAGGCCACCACCGAGGTCTTCGGCGCCACGCAGCCCCCAACGCGACGTCGACAGGTTGCCGGCCGACATCCGCACCAGATTGTTGCTGCCACCAGTGGCGGTGTTCGGGGCGTGGGTCAGGAACTCCACGCCGGCATCCACCACGCCATACAGCGTGATGCTCGATTGGGCCTGCGCCGCGGCGGGCAGGGCAGGCAGGACGGCCATGGCGGCCAGGCAGGCGAGACGGGTCTTCATGCTTCGTTATCCTTGTAGTGAGACGCGCGCACGCGCGCCTCCGTAAGGGCTCAGGCGCGATGCGGCGCCTGAAATGTAACGATTGGCGACAAAGCAAAGAAGATCGAATCGACTGACAGTTTGTCTTGAGATGTGAACAATCAGGGCGGCGGTCCATGCTGTGCCCGGTTTCAGCATTCGGCGATTGCGTGTCCAGCGCGCCTATCAAGAATGGGCGCCATTCTTGACGGAGACGACATGGCTGATGTCAGGTATGCACTGCGGGACGGCGACGCCGCGACAACGGGCGGCGTCCTGAAAGCAGGCAAGGGCTTCTTCTTCACGCATCACGGCAAGACCGTCGCCTTGGAAGGCGACACCTTATCCATTGCCGATATCGTCTGAGCCGATCCTCACGCCTCGTGGAGAAACGACACGATAGAAAAGGATGGTCCGGTGGCCGTCCAGCAATTGGTAAGGGAGTTTGGATAGCGCCGCCTTTTGCGGCTACGCCACCTCCATCAACCCATCCACCACCAGCGCCCCCTCTGCCCCCAGCATGACTGGATTCAGATCCACCGAGCGGATCTGGCCGCATGCCTGATGCACGAGGTTGCCGACCCTGGCGGCCACGTCGCACAGGGCGGCGACATCGACCGGGGACTCGCCGCGGACTCCGTCGAGCAGCGGGGCCATGCGCAGGCCGCGTACCGCGCGTTCGATGGCGGCCGGGCTGGCCGGGGCCAGCAGTACCGCCGTGTCGCGCACCACTTCCACGTACTTGCCGCCGTCGCCCACCAGCAGCACCGCGCCGAAGACCGGGTCCCAGTGGGCGCCGACCATGCATTCGCGCTGGCCGCGCGACATGCGCGCGACGATGACGCCTTCGCATGGGGCATGCATGGCGTCGAGTGTCCGCGTTTGCTTGGTGAATGCGTCGACAATTGCATCGTGGCTGTTGCAGTTCAGCGCCACCAGGCCGTGTTCGCTCTTGTGCGGCACGGCCGGGGAACTGGCCTTGATCGCTACCGGGGCGCCAATGCGTTGCCAAGCCGCCAGCGCTTCGTCGGCGCTCTGGCACAGGTAGTGTTCCACCACCGGCACGCCGGCTTCGGCCAGCCGGGCCAGACTGGCGGCCTCGCTGAGCGTGCGGGAAGGCGTGGCAACGTCGGACGGAACGATCGGCGGCATGGCGGGCTCGCCGGCCACGTCGCGTAGCAGTTGCTGGTGCGCGGTCAGCTGATGGAAGGCGGCCAGCGCGTCGGCCGCGTGGACGAACGTTGGCACGTTGGCCGCGCGGAACTCGCTGACCACCGCGTCCTGCCAGGCGGCCACGGCAATCGCCTTGCCAGCCTGGTCGGCAAACTGGGCGGCATCGCGGGCAAAGCGTGGCACGTCGTAGCCCATGCCGGCCACCGGAATATCGAGCAGGACCAGATCCGCCGAGGGGTCGGCGCCGACCACGGGCAGGACGTCGCCGAACAGGCCGCTGTTCGTCAGCAGCGCGGCGGTCACGTCCACCGGATTGGCCGTGGCCGCAAAGCCGGGTAGCCGTTCGGCCAGCGCGGATTGTGTGGCGGCCGACAGTGGCGCCATCGGGATGCCGAGGGTATCGGCAGTATCGGTGGCCATCACGCAGCTGGCGCCCGAGTTGCTGACGACGACCAGCCGGCGGCCGGCCGGTTGCCAGCCGCGCAGGTAGAGCGGGGCGCAGCGCGCCAGCGCGTGGGCGTCTTCGACGCGCCAGATGCCGTGGCGGGCCAGAAAGGCATCGACCGCGCGATCTTCGTTGGCCATGGCGCCCGTGTGCGATGCGGCGGCGCGGGCGCCGGCCTGCGAACGGCCCGATTTGACGGCCACCACGGGGACGCCGCGCGCGCGGGCCACGGCAGCGGCTTCGGCCAGCACATCCGGGTCGGTCAGCGTTTCCAGATACAGCAGCAGCAGGCGCACATCGGGGTCCTGCACCACGGCCAGCGCCAGTTCGCTGACGGTGACGTCGGCCTGGTTGCCGGTGGCATGCACATGCCGCACACCGATTCCCTGGTTGCGCAGCAGGCCATAGACCAGCGCCGCCGTGCCGCCGCTCTGGCTGACCACCGCCACCGGCCCATCCTGCGGCGGGATCTCGATAAACATCGTCGAAAAACTGGCGATAGTGCCATTGCCAAAGTTGGCCAGCCCCTGGCTGTTCGGGCCGACGATGCGCAGGCCGCCTTCCCGCGCGATGCGCACCATCTCGTCCTGCTGGCGCTTGCCTGCCTCGCCCGCCTCGCCGAATCCCGACGCGATCACGATGGCGGCGCCCACGCCCAGCCGCGCGCAGTCGGCCACGGCTTGCACCGCCGCGTCACCGGCAACCACGATCACCGCCAGTTCGGGCGCCTCGGGCAGCGCATCGAGCGACGGATACGCGCGCAGCCCCTGCAGCGTTTCGCGCTGCGGGTTGACCGGATAGATGGTCCCGGCGTAACCCATGGTCTGCATGTAATGGATCGGCCGGCCGCCAATCTTGTGGATGTTGTCGGAAGCGCCAACGATGGCGACGGAACGGGGCGAGAGCAGGGCGGAGAGGGTGGAGGACATTGTTTTGCGGTCTGTTGGCGTCTGTTCAGATCAAATCCGGGAAAAGCGCAGCAGCGGCTGCCCGTCGAGGTGGAACACCCCCGCGCGCACCCGGTCGCCGATGGCGATGCCGGGGCCGGCATGGCCCATCACGCGCGGACCGTCATCGAGGGTAGCCAGCACCAGCGTGTAAGGCACCAGCGCCTGGAAGGCTTCGGTGGGGGCGCGGAACACCTCGGTCACCGCGTAGACGGTGGCCTGGCCGTGGGCATCGCGCCAGGCCAGTTGCCGGCTGCCACAGGTGCGGCAGGCATGGCGCTGCAGTGGCTGCCAGGCGCCGCAGGTCTCGCAGGCCTGATAACGCACCACGCCCGCGGCCAGGCCTTCGGTGTAGGGCGGGACGGGTTGCGGTAGCGGTTCGCTCATGCGGTCTCCAGGATCAGGCTGACATGCGACGACAGCACCCCGCCATCGGCATGAAACAACGCGCGCTTGCGCTGACGGGCCAACTGCCGGGCGCCTGC
>Ga0055526_1003283_pt1 | contig 10372 bp, 9 predicted proteins | sample AraplaCol_mMF_r2_FD_55013 | JGI IMG/M metagenome (GOLD analysis project Ga0055526, IMG submission 55013) | Arabidopsis root microbial communities from North Carolina, USA - plate scrape MF_Col_mMF_r2 | ecosystem: Host-associated > Plants > Roots > Endosphere | place: USA: North Carolina... | reverse complement strand
CGTTATCCGGCACCGTGTTTCCGTGGAGCCCGGACTTTCCTCACCCTACCGCCTTTCGGCATTGGTAAAGCGCGGCTGCCCGGCCAACTGGCAGGGGCTCCCTTAAACGAGGAAGCCCGTAAAAGCCAACGAAATATCGGGGGCAGGCTTAACGGAAATAAGGTGCGAAATCCGTGGCGTAGCCCTGATCCTTGATTCCGCCTGCCAGAATGAGTTCAGCCCCCAGCCTGCCGATCTCGTCGGAGCTCTTGGCTGACATCCCCATGCAGCCGGTCAGAACAGCGATATGCGGCGAAGCGGTATAGCCGATCATCGGGTAGCGGCTCCTGGTATAGGAGACGACGCAGGATGCACTGGAAATGGACCGCGCCTCGAGTTCGGGCAATATGCGTGCGACAATGCTCTTGAAGTGTTCGCGGGCAACTTCCCTCCCGTCGGTGCGGAACCAGGCACGCATGTCCTTGTCGTTGTTCAGCACGAGATTGTCCGGATCACCACCGATCTTCAGATAGAGCTTGCCATCGGAGTAACGGATTGGCGGCAGCAGATAGATATCGATGCCGGGCGCATCGAGGATCAGCGACGGCATGCCGGCAAAGCGGTGCGCATCCTCTTCCGCTACCTCGAAAAGGGTCACGGTGCGCCCGTAAACCGTCATATCAACGGATTGCGGCAAGAGATTCTGCGAAATGGAAAAACCACCGGCCGCAAGCAGCACTTTCTCGGCTCGCCAAACCTCGCCGCCATCAGTCGTGACGACAGCCACCCCACCCTCCTCCCGGATCGAGGTGGCGTGATCGCGGATGACAGTCGCACCTGCCTTTTCCAAGAGCAGCGACTGCGCCTTTACCAGCTTGCGCGGACTGATATGGCCTGCGCCCTTTGCTTGGAAAATGCCGGTACTGCCGGCAGGAAAATCAAGGTAGGGAAATTGTCTCCTCAGCCCGGCTTCCTCGAAAGAAGCCGTGTCGACACCGAGCGAGGTTGCAGCCCGTCGCGTGGCCGCAAGATAATCGCTGCCCGGAGGCCCCACAGCGAGGCAGCCGGCTTCCGTATAGAAATCAACGCCACTTTCTTCGGCAATCTCGCCATAGCGGGCGATGGAGCGGTTGGCGAGCAAGGCCCAGTCGCGGTCCGGATCGATGGTGCGGGTGATGCGGCCTTCGTCATAGTGACTGGCGAAGACGCCTTCATGCACCTTGCGGTCTTCAGGCTCATCCGGGCCGATGACGGCAACGCCGTCGGTCCGGCGGGCCAGATATTTTGCGGCCGCGGCACCCATCATGCCGCGGCCGATAACGATGAACCTGAAGTCGACTGCCATATCTCACCTCTTTTGGAGGTAGCGATAGCATGGCAATCGCCGTGAAGCATCAAGCTCCTGTCAGAGACGGGCGCCTGCGGTTCAGAGCATCGCAAGAACCTTGCCGCAATAGGATTTGGAGACAGGGTTCATGCGCGTCGCGCCGTGGCCGGCATTGTACTTGAGGATGGTATTGCAGGTCTGCCCACCACCGAGATCATGGGCGGCCGCCAGGTACTTCATGCCGTACTTGATGTTGGTTTCCGGATCGAACAGGCCCTTGGCGCTGCCGGAATAGCCCATCATGCGGGCCGTTGCCGGCTTGATCTGCATCAGGCCGATCTCGCCGTGGGTGCCGCGCGCCATCGGATTGAAATTGCTTTCGACACGGATGACGGCAGTCGCAAGAGCCACCGGCACATCATATTGATTGGCATATTTGCTGATCAGTGCGGAATAGGAACTGCCGGAAACCTCGGCGACGGGATAGCCACTCTGGCGCTCGACCGTCTTCAGCGGACGCTGCGCTTTCTTCTGCGCGCGCTGCGCCGTCTTCTGCGGGCGTTCTTTCTCGTGCACGCGCTCCGCAGTCTTCTGCGGACGCTCGATTTTCTTCACAGGCGCATCGGCCCGCACACCCCAGTCATTCGCAAAGGCAAAGCTATTTCCTGCCAGCACCATGCCAACGCATGCTGCAGCAACAACAATCAGTTTTCTCATGTAGTCTTGATCACTCCGACCCAAAGAATTACCGGACTGCGCGCCTCGCGGTCCTGATGTATTCCTGAACAATAACTGATCAGGCCTCGCAGCAATTCTTATCGTTTCACATGACGCCTTCGATTTAGCTTGGGAACAACCATCGGCGTCGCTTAGCGGAAGCCCTTAGACCATCGCAATGAGGAGATAATAGGGAAATGATGTGGCAGTCCGATTTTCGCGCTCAAACATGGAAAATCGGTAATGTTGGAAACTGTGAAAAATCAGGAATAACGCGGCAGCGCCGAGAGCAGGCGATGCAGCGTGTCGATCGTCGAGAAATCGGCGATTCCGTCCACCTGTTCGGGGCGGAAATGCCGCTGGAAGGCCTCCACGTCACCCGCCGTCTTATCACTGAATTCGCCCGTGATCTCAGTGCCGTAACCATAAAGCGAGAGCATGGATTGCAGCGCCTCGATCGGTTGCCCGCGGTCACCGCGCTGGAAGAAGCGTCCGCCGGTAATCGCGGCGGGTTCCACCCAATGGCCTACGCCAGCCTCGTAGAGTTCGCGCCAGGGGAATTTTTCGCCGGGATCGACCTTGCGAACGGGGGCGACATCGGAGTGCCCAAGCACCCTTTCAGGCACGATTGACCAGCGATCGCCGCAATCACGACATAATTCGATCACGGCAGCAATCTGCTCTTTCGGGTAATCTGGAAGCCCGCCCGGATGGCCGGCATTGGCGATCTCGATGCCGATCGACCGCGAATTGATATCCGTCTCGCCGTGCCAGAAGCTCTTGCCCGCATGCCACGCGCGGCGGCTCTCCGGCACGAGTTGCAGGACCTCACCGTCAGGCTGCACGAAATAATGGCTGGAAACCTGGCTTTCATCCCGACAGAGCCAGTCGAGCGCTCCTTCAGCGCTCGGCATGCCGGTATAATGCAGCAGGATCATATCGGGTTTTTGGCCATCGGCACGTTCGCCATGGTTCGGCGAAGGCNGGANGCGCGCTCGGCTGTAATCGGCCTCGAATGAGGTCATGCGGCGCGGCGTTCCTTTTCGATCGCCGCATAAGCGTCGTTCANCGCTGCCATCCGTTCATTGGCAATCGCATGAAACTCTTCCGGCACGCCNCGCGAGATCAGCCGATCCGGATGATGCTCGCTGACGAGCACATGGTAGTGGCGGCGGATGGTCGGGAAATCGTCTGCCGGCGAAACGCCGAGAACCTTGTAGGGGTCGCGCCCATCAGAGACGTGGCGGGCGGCGATCTGATCGAAGCGGGCGTCGCTCATCTGGAAGATTTCCGCGATATGGCGCAGGAAATACATTTCATTCTCGTGGATCAGCCCGTCCGCCTTGGCAATATGGAACAGGCCATCGAGCACGTCTTCCAGAACCGGGCAATTGGCAGCGCAGGTCGAGCAGAGCGTCGACAGCTTGGCCGCATAGGCTTCGTAACCGGCAACGTCCTGGCGGGCGAGATTATAGAGACGCGCGACATTCTTTGCTTCGCTCGGCGGAAACTCGAAAATATCGCGGAAAGCCTGAACTTCCTTTTCGCTGACAATGCCATCGGCTTTTGCCATCTTGGCCGAAAGCGCGATGACGGCTACGGAAAAGGCGACCTTGCGGCGCGTCTCCGGATCGCCTTCGAAAACTGTTCGAATAGCCTCGACCACCGCAAAGAGCGCATTGCCCGCGGTATTGCCAATGGCATTCACCAGTTTTTCCCAGAAAGACATCGTCATCTTCTCGCAATGCAGCAAGTTCTAGAAGAAACACCTTGACCAAATAATCGTTGCCATTGCAAGGCGGCTATTGGTCGTAGGTTTGAAAACAGTTTTCACAATTCGGTAATTGTCGCTGATCCCGCGACCATCCGCTGTGTCCGCTATTTTCTGTATTATTCGCACAACGCCCGGCGATTTCCACAACACTTATGGATAGGTGGACCGGCATTGAACCGATTATATCGACGGTTCCGGCACCTGCACTGCAGAATGGTCCGTTTTTCGTAAATTCTTTACTTTACAGGGCACTTTCCCTGCCGCATCCATGCGTTACCGGAAGCATGTCGCGCAAAAACGTGCAGCGGTTTGCGATACCGGCATGCGTAAAACAGAGACTTGAGCCGCTGCAATCGCGCGCATCGGGCGCCAAAGGAGGGATCTATGGCCAAACAGAAAGTCGCAATGCTGACCGCCGGAGGCCTGGCGCCCTGCCTCTCATCCGCCGTCGGCGGCCTGATCGAGCGNTATAGCGACATCGCACCCGATATCGAACTCATCGCCTACAAGTCCGGCTATCAGGGCGTGCTGCTCGGCGACAGCGTTGTGATCNCCAAGGAGATGCGNGANAAGGCGCCGCTCCTGCACCGTTATGGCGGTTCGCCGATCGGCAACAGCCGCGTGAAGCTCACCAATGCTGCAGACTGCGTGAAGCGTGGCCTTGTCAAGGAAGGCGAAAATCCACTGCGGGTCGCCGCCGAACGTCTTGCCAATGACGGCGTCACCATTCTGCACACGATCGGCGGCGACGATACCAACACGACCGCGGCCGATCTCGCCGCCTATCTCTCGGCCAACGGCTATGACCTGACGGTCGTCGGCCTGCCGAAGACTGTCGACAACGACGTCGTGCCGATCCGCCAGTCGCTCGGCGCCTGGACGGCGGCCGAAGTCGGCGCCCATTTCTTCGACAATGTCAGCAACGAACAGACCGCCGCACCGCGCACGCTCGTCATCCACGAGGTCATGGGCCGCCACTGTGGCTGGCTGACGGCTGCGACCGCCCGTGCCTACCTGCAGCGCACCAAGGGCAACGAATATGTCGACGGCCTGATGATGAACGCGCATATGAAGAGCATCGACGCCGTCTACCTGCCGGAAATGGCCTTCGACCTTGATGCCGAAGCCGCGCGCCTGAAGGAGATCATGGACAGGACCGGACATGCCACCGTCTTCGTTTCGGAAGGCGCCTGCCTCGACGCCATCGTCGCCGAGCGCGAAGCCGCGGGCGAGACGGTCAAGCGCGATGCCTTCGGCCACGTGAAGATCGACACGATCAATGTCGGCGCCTGGTTCCAGAAACAGTTCGCGAGCCTGCTCACCGCCGAACGCTCTCTCGTCCAGAAATCCGGCTATTTCGCCCGCTCGGCACCGGCAAACGGCGAAGATCTGCGGCTGATCCAGAGCATGGTCGACCTCGCCGTCGAAAGCGCCCTCAATAAGATTTCGGGTGTAACCGGCCATGATGAAGCCCAGAACGGCAAGTTGCGCACAATAGAATTCCCCCGCATCAAGGGTGGCAAGCCGTTTGATCTTTCAACTGCATGGTTTGGTGAAGTAATGAACCAGATCGGGCAAAAATACACCGGGGCATGATTGACGGATGGCTAATATGATGTCTTTGCTTGTTCTCTAGGAATAGGAGGAGATTCCATGTCGCTTGAAGCTTGGCTCGCTTTTGCAGCCGCATCCGCCATCATGCTGGCCATACCGGGACCGACCATTCTTCTGGTCGTTTCCTATGCGCTTGGTCATGGCCGGAAAACGGCGCTGGCGACCGTTTCAGGCGTGGCTCTCGGCGATTTCACGGCCATGACGGCATCGCTTTTCGGATTGGGCGCCCTGCTCGCCGCATCCGCGACGCTGTTTACCGTGCTGAAGTGGATCGGCGGCGCCTACCTCATCTGGCTCGGGATCAAGCTCTGGCGGGCACCGATCATCGGTGAACACATCGCCGACAACGACAACCTGCCGGAAGAAAAGTCCTTACGGATCTTCCTGCATGCCTATGTGGTGACGGCGCTGAATCCGAAGAGCATCGTCTTCTTCGTCGCCTTCGTGCCGCAGTTCCTCAACCCCGCCCTTCCCTTCTTCGATCAGATGCTGATCATGGAAGCGACCTTCCTCGTGCTCGCCACCATCAATGCCTCCTGTTACGCCCTTGCCGCTCACGCCGCCCGCGGCCTGATTCGCAAGGCGAGCGTGCAGCGTGCTGTTAACCGCACCGGCGGCACTCTGCTCATCGCGGCAGGCGCCGTAACCGCCGGGTATCGCCGTATTGCGGCTTAAAGCCTTTCCCGGTCAGATTGCAGCATTCTGCCGGAGCAGGTTTTCGACAGGGCAAAGGCGATTGGCGAAGGGCATACCTCCAGGTACGTCCGACCCGATCGCCTTTGATCCTGGCGCAAAGATGCCCGGCCCTTCGGGTTGGCTGAAACGGGCCGCCTGATCGACCGGCCGGTTTGGCCGTAGATCTGGGCTACGACGCGCGCCTGCCGGTCGACCATCCAACTCCGTTTGAGCCAACAGAATGCCGCAATCTGACCGGGAAAGGCTCTAATAATTTTCCGTGGTTGCTGGAAAGCCACGAATAGGTTAATGGCTATCCCCGGGCTTAAGGTATTTGATAACTTTTAAGACGCTGCCGGGGCGGCGCGATTCACGAAAGTGAGAGAATGGTGGCGATCGGATTTTCCGGCCTGAAACGCAGTCTCGTGGTCTCGACCATGCTCTGCGGCGTCATTTCCGGATGCGCGAGCGTTGAATATACCTCTCAGGCGGAACTGACCGCCGCACAGACCGTGATTCCCATGCCGAAGCCGGGTGAAGACGCAACGCTGGCTGCTATCCCGACCGCCGAAGGCGCGACTGCTCCGGCCGTCGCCACGCTCAATCCGCAGGCAGCAACCGCCACACCTGTTCTCACCGCAACAGCCATGCCGAATGTGGTCTCCCCGGTTCAGCAGCAGGCCGGCGATTTCGCCATGCAGGGCGGCGTACAGCAGGTTGCCGTCAATGGCTATGCTCCGATCCCGCTGACACCCGAGATGACGGCAATCCAGTCCGTCATTCCGACGCCGCGTCCGGGCTCGCCCGCAAGCACCTCCACACAACTTGCCTTCGCTGCAACGACACCGCAGAACGGCGCGCTCGCAGCGCTTGCCGCCGTCGATACAACGCCGCGCTTCGCCATGGACTACGGCTTTGACGAGTCCGGCCCGATCGATCCGCCGGCCGCGCCGCCGATGTTCAGCGATGACGACGGCGACGATGCTCCGACCGTCGAAAAGAGCCTCGTCAGCAAGCTCATCAGCAAATATTCCAAGCTTTACGCAATTCCGGAATCGCTGCTCCACCGCGTCGTCCATCGCGAGAGCCGCTACAATTCCAAGGCCTATAACAAGCGCGGCTACTTCGGTCTCATGCAGATCAAGTACAACACCGCAAAGTCGATGGGTTACGACGGTAATCCCGCCGGCCTTTTCGATGCCGAAACCAATATCAAATATGCGGGCAAGTACCTGCAGGGCGCCTGGCAGGTTGCCGACAGGAAGGAAGACGACGCCGTTCGTCTTTACGCCCGCGGTTACTATTATGACGCCAAGCGCAAGGGCATGACCGACATCGCCCAGGGCAATTACTGATCGTCCAATAATTGATACAGACTGTCTGTGACGGGCCTCAGCCGGCTTTCGCCGCCTGAAGCGTATTGAGGATTTCCTTCAGCACGATCTGCGGCCTGTAGCGCAGCCAGCTCGGGGTCAGTCCCATGCGGACGAAGACGAGATTTGCCGAGGGAACGATTGCCATCGTCTGGCCGTCATGCCCCTGCAGCCAGAACGTATCCTGCGGCAGGCCGAACTCCGCGCTCGTGCCGCCGCCAGGTCCGGCAAGCCAGGCCTGGCCTTGCGTATATTTGCCCCCCGAACTTGCTGTCGGTGTCCGCATCGTCGCAACAAAGCCTTCCGGCAGAAGCCTCTGTCCGTTCCACACACCGTCCTGCAGCAGGAACTGGCCGAAGCGTGCCCAGTCATGCGCCGTGGCATAGAGATAGGAACTGCCGGTAAACGTCCCGCGCTCATCGGCTTCGAAGACCGCGCTCGTCATGCCGAGCGGAGAAAACAGCGCATCGCGGGGATAATCGAAGGCTGCCCGCGGATCACCGACCTTATCCATCCAGATACGGGACAGAAGCACCGCCGTACCGCTGGAATAATGGAAATCCGTGCCCGGCGCGGCCACCAGAGGTGCGCCCGCCGGCAGGGAAACCATATCGGGGTCGAGATAGAGCATGCGCGTCACATCGGCGACGGCGCCATAGTCTTCGTTGAAGGCGAGCCCGCTTTCCATGCCGAGCAGGTCGGAGAGTTTGATGTCTCCGCGCGAATCACCGGCCCATTGCGGCAGGAGATGTGTGTCATCGAAGGAGATCTTGCCGGACAGCATCAGCCGGCCGATCAGCGCCGCATTCACGGTCTTCGTCATCGACCAGCCGATGAGCGGTGTATCGGCGCCGAAACCCGGCCCATAATTCTCGGCAATGACGCGGCCATCCTGTATGACGACCATCGCCCGCATGGCAGGCCCGGCAAGCGCGGCATCGGCCAGAAGGGCGGCGACCTTCGCATTGCCGGTCGCAGGATCGACACCCTCACCGTCCGGCCATGATGCATCGTTCGCCCCCGCCCGCAGCGCCGGCGCCAGTGGCACGGCTCTGGCGGCGGCATCGAAATTGCCGTCCGGCACGCTCGTGCAGCCGAGGGCGCCGCGATAAAGTGCGTAGCTTGGCGCAAACAGGCCCATGAAACGCGAAGTCACTCGCCCGCCGTCGCGGTCGATCTCGACGCGCATCAGCCTGAGCAACGGATTTCCCGGTGCCTGGACATCATCGTGGAGAACTGTGTCGGGATCGCGCCCCGCGATGAAGACATTGGAGCAGACGATCTTGGCGGCATAGCCATTACCCACCTTCAGGAGTTCCGGCGGAGCTATGGAGAGCCACGCGACTGCGCCTACGACGACGAGAATGACGAGCAGGGCCAAGCCCTTGAAGATACGCGGAACAACTCGCATGCAATCCTCCACGGAAGGGAGAGAAGCAGGAAACGCTCCCCGCGAAAAGGGCGAAGCGAAAAGAAGTGTTTCAATCGCCTTCAATTTTCGCTGAGGTCTTCGCGGAGCGCCGTTGAAACCCTGGCCCACAGGGCGCGTCATCAAACTGTAGCAGAGGCGGGTTACACGCCCTGAACGCTAAAAAGGTGACAGACTCATGTCGGAATTTGCACCGGATACCGGCTTCCGCAAGAACCGGAAACTCAAGGCAGCGCTTCTCCGCCACAAGGCTTTTTCCAAGGACGGCTTCTCGGAGCGTCTCTTCGGCATGCTCTTCTCGGGCCTCGTCTATCCGCAGATCTGGGAAGACCCGGACCTCGACATGCAGGCAATGGACCTGAAGCCCAATCACCGCATCGTCACGATCGGTTCCGGCGGCTGCAACATGCTGGCCTACCTCTCCAAGGCGCCGGCTTCGATCGACGTCGTCGACCTCAATCCGCACCACATTGCGCTGAACAGGCTGAAGCTTGCCGCCTTCAAGAACCTGCCAGGCCATTCTGATCTCGTCCGTTTCCTGGCCATGCCGAACGAGAAGTCGAACAGCCGGGTATTCGACCGCTATCTGTCATCCAATCTCGACGATACGACGCGCGCCTACTGGAACACCCGCAAGTTCGGCCGCCGCCGTGTCACGGTCTTCGACCGCAACATCTATGAAACCGGCCTGCTCGGCCGCTTCATCGGCGCCGCTCACCTTCTTGCCCGACTGCATGGCGTAAAGCTGCAGGAAATGACCAAGGCCCGTACGATCCGCGAGCAGCGCCAGTTCTTCGACGACCAGATCGCTCCCCTCTTCGAAAAGCCCATCGTTCGCTGGATCACCAACCGCAAGAGCTCGCTTTTCGGCCTTGGCATTCCGCCGCAGCAATATGACGAGCTGGCAAGTCTTGCCGCCGACAATTCCATCGCGCCGGTTCTGAAGCACCGCCTTGAAAAACTCGCCTGCCATTTCCCCATGCGCGACAACTACTTCGCCTGGCAGGCTTTCGCACGCCGCTATGCGGATGGCGAGGAAGGCCCGCTCCCGACCTATCTGAAGCCCGAGCATTACGACGTGATCCGCGCCAATGTCGACCGCGTCAACGTCCATCATGCAAGCTTCACCGAGCTTCTGGCCGGCGAGCCGGCTGCCTCGCGCGACCGTTACATCCTGCTCGATGCACAGGACTGGATGACCGACCAGCAGCTCAANGATGTCTGGCGNGAGATTACCCGCACCGCCCGTGACGGCGCCCGCGTGATCTTCCGCACGGCGGCCGAAAAGAGCATCATCGAAGGCCGCCTCGCCCCTGTAATCCGCGACCAGTGGCACTATTTCGAAGAGCAGTCGCGTGAGATGACCAGCCAGGACCGCTCGGCAATCTACGGCGGCTTCCATATCTACGGGAAGAAGGCGTGAGCAAAGTCAGCGAGATGACCGTCAAGAGCGAGGAACATGCCGACCTGATGGACGGCATGTA
>Ga0055526_1003278_pt1 | contig 10375 bp, 7 predicted proteins | sample AraplaCol_mMF_r2_FD_55013 | JGI IMG/M metagenome (GOLD analysis project Ga0055526, IMG submission 55013) | Arabidopsis root microbial communities from North Carolina, USA - plate scrape MF_Col_mMF_r2 | ecosystem: Host-associated > Plants > Roots > Endosphere | place: USA: North Carolina... | reverse complement strand
TATGTGGTGCTGGCCAGGCGCCATGTGGGCAGCAGCGACTGGACTGTCCAGCGCAGCCAGTACCGGGGCAAGGCCGAGGACGCGCATAACGGCATCAGCATTATGGTCGATGGCTCGGGCTACCTGCACGTGGCGTGGGATCACCACGACAATCCCTTGCGCTATGCCCGCGGCACGGCGCCGGGCGGGCTGCTGCTGGGTGCCCAGCAGGCGATGGTGGGGCGCGATGAACAAGCGGTGAGCTATCCCGAGTTCTATCGCCTGCCCGATGGCGACCTGCTGTTCCTGTATCGCGACGGCGGATCGGGACGCGGCAACCTGGTGATGAACCGCTATCGCCACGCCAGCGCGAAGTGGGAACGCCTGCAGGACAAGCTGATCGACGGCGAGGGCCAGCGCAATGCCTACTGGCAGGCGCACGCCGACGGCCGCGGCGTGCTGCACCTGTCCTGGGTGTGGCGCGAGTCGCCGGACGTGGCAAGCAACCATGACCTGGCCTATGCCCGCTCGCGCGACGGCGGCAAGAGCTGGGAACATTCGGACGGAACGCCATACAAGCTTCCCATTACTGCGGCCAGCGCGGAGTACGCCTTGCGCATCCCGCAGGGCAGTGAACTGATCAACCAGACTTCGATGGCGGCCGATGCGGAAGGCCGTCCTTATATCGCGACATATTGGCGGGATGCCGGCAGCGCGATTCCCCAGTACCGCGTGGTATTCAAGACGGGGCAGCGCTGGGAAGCGCGCGCCCTGCCGCTGCACAAGACGGCTTTCAGCCTGTCCGGCGGCGGCACCAAACGCATTCCGATGGCGCGGCCGCAATTGCTGCTGGCCGATCAAGGCGGCCTGCTGGTATTTCGCGACGAAGAGCGCGGCAGCAAGGTGTCGGTCGCAGTCATCAAGGATTTCCAGTCTTTCCAGTGGTCTGTGCACGACTTGTCCGAAACTTCGGTCGGCGAATGGGAGCCGACGTTCGACAGCGAGTTGTGGAAATCGCGCGGCATCCTGAGCCTGTTCGTTCAGAAGGCGTCGCAAGTGGACGGGGAGGGCGTTGCGCAACGGCCGGCAGAACCGGTGCGTGTGCTGGACTGGGAGGTGTCAAAGCAGGTTCGTTAAAAAAGAAGTTAACAAGGGAGACATAAGAAATGAGGAAGAAAGTTCTTGCAACGCTGGTGCCCCTGGCATTGGCAGCAGCATATGGCACTGGGGCCATGGCGCAGGAGGCGGCAGAAACTCCGGCAGCACCGGCCGCACCTGCGGCAGCAGCTGCTTCGGGCGACGTGGCGGCAAACGTGGATGCGGCCAACACTGTGGTGGTGACGGGCTTCCGTTCCAGCCTGCAGAAGGCCTTGAACCTGAAAGCCCAGGCAATCGGCGTGCGCGATTCCATCGTGGCGGAAGACATCGGCAAGTTTCCGGAGTCGAACGTGGCGGAATCGCTGCAGCGCGTGCCGGGCATTATCCTGAACCGCGATGAAAGCTCGGCCGAAGGCCAGCGCATTTCGATTCGCGGCTTGCCGACGGAGTATTCGGTCACCACGCTGAACGGGGCGCCGGTGAATACCACCAGTACCGGTCCATCGGCAACGCAGCGCGCGGCTTCAACTACGACGTGTTTGCTTCCGAACTGTTTGGCCGCGTGGACTTCTACAAGTCGCCGCTGTCCGAACTGCCGGAAGGGGGCATGGGCGGCGTGGTGGACCTGCAGTCGCCACGCCCGTTCGATAATCCCAAAGGCGCGGTGCGCTATTCGGTAACGGGCGCGTACAACACCATGTCCGAGAAGACCGATCCGGCGGCATTCGGCCTGTTCTCCAAGACCTGGGGCAACTGGGGCTTCCTGGTCGGTGCTGCGCATTCGAAGGCGATGAACAATCGTTCCGGCTTCGAGGCGACCGGCGGCTATAACAGCTCGGCGCGCGGCAGCAAGAATCCGGTGCAGGGCAACTTCGCAATGCAGCTCGATTACGACGATCCGCGCGCCAACCTGTCCGGCTACACGCGCGACCAGGTGGACAATGCGCTGCTGCCGCGTATCTACCGCTTCTACGGCTCGTCCAATGACCGCAGCCGCGACGGCCTGGTCTCTTCGCTGCAGTACAAGGACAGCACGCTCAATATCAGCCTGGATACCATGTACTCCAAGCTGAAAAACTCGCGCGACGAGCTGTATTACGGCATCCTGATCCGCAACAGCAAGACCACCAATCCTAGCGCGCCTCCGGGGACCGCCGGCCACAATGGCCTGGTACCCATCGACGTCCATATCGATCCGGGTTCGAACCTGTTGACCGGCACCTTCGGCAATACCTCCTACAGCAGCGGTGTCACCTACAGCGAAGACGAAACGAAGTTCAGCTACGCCTCGCTGAACGCGAACTGGAAAGCCAACGACAGGCTGGCGCTGACCGGCCAGCTGAGCGTCAACAGCAGCAAGGCGCAAAGCTACCAGGACACCCTGTCCGGCCAGATCTTCGGCATCACCTCCACCATCGACTATGGCAGCGACCACGTTTATCCGTCGTTGTCCTCGACCAGCGATTACCTGAACCCGGCCAACTATTCCGGCTTCGGCATCGGCACCGGCCTGACGCGCGAGACCGACCGTGGCCGCCAGGGCCGCGTGATCGCGGACTGGGACTACAACCTGTGGGGCGACTGGACCGGCCACCTGAAAACGGGCCTGGTGTATGTGGAAACCGAAAAGGGCGTCCACAAGCGCAACGCCACCTCGGACATGACGACCAAGCTGAATAGCCTGGGCAACACCGGCATGCGCCAGGGCATGGTGTTCGACCTGCCGATCAGCAACCTGGACATGGGCGCCGGCTGGCCGCACCAGTTCGGCACCTTCACCCGCGACTACACCTACTCGACTTTCGATCCGCTGGCGTACAACACCGAGGCGACCTTTACTCCGGCACAGAGCTTTACCGCGACCGAGAAAGTGACCTCCGGTTTCGTGCAGTCGGACTTCAAGGGCGAAGTGCTGGGCCACGGCCTGCGGATCAACGCGGGCGTGCGCTATTCGCGCACCGAGCTGGATATCGACAACTTCAAGAAGACCGGCGCCGGCGGCACCTACCAGCCTAACCAGGAAAGCGGTTCTTACCATAACCTGCTGCCGGCCATCAGCGGCGCCTTCGACGTGACCGAAGACCTGATGTGGCGCGCCTCCTTCGGCAAGACCATTTCCCGTGCTTCGCTGTCGATCATCGCAGCGCAGACCGTGGTGCCGAACCCGTTCGACAACTCGGCCACGGCAGGTAATCCGAACCTGCGTCCGCAGCAGTCGAAGAATATGGACACCAGCCTGGAATGGTACTTCCGCAAGGGCAGCCTGCTGTCGGCGGCGTACTTCCGCAAGGTGCTGACCGATGCCACCGTGTCCAGCACGACCCAGACCACCTTCGGCGCCCTGGGCCTGCCGGATACCGCGATGGGCGCGATCTTCTACGGACCGGATGGCCGCGTGGACCCGAACCTGCCGATGACGCTGCGCACCTACAGCAACGCCGGCCGCCAGGTGCTGAAGGGCTACGAGCTGTCGTACCAGCAGGACTTCGATTTCCTGCCGGCGCCTTACAAGGGCTTCGGCATGCTGGCCAGCTACACCCACATCGATCCGTTCAACAGCGCAAAGTGGATCACCAATGCGGGCAGGGAGATCGAGGTCAACTCGGTGCCGAAGTATGCCTACAGCACCACCGCCTATTACGAGAACGGTCCGCTGGCGATTCGCTTCTCGTACAACTACAAGGGACGCAGCCTGCACGGTGACAATCCGAAGAATAACGGCGATGACCTGATCCGCTGGCGCGCGGCCCGCGGCTACCTCGATGGCAATATCAGCTACAAGATCAACGACAACCTGGAACTGCGCCTCGACGCGCTGAACCTGTCGAACACCTTGTCGTACGATTATTTCGAGGATGCCACCGGCCAGTACGGCAGCGGCAAGAAGACCCGCATGGACTACGCGAAGTACGACGGCCGGACCATCAAGATCGGCCTGCGCGGCAAGCTGTAACAAACCTGGGGCGGTCTACTCTCTCTCCCGCTCCCGGTCTCCTTCGCCGAAGGCACGCAAGTGTCTTCGGCTTTTTTCGAATATGGACTATCGAAAACATGAAGCTAATCCACACAGTTTTTCTGTTTTTTGCGGCCGCTCTGGGCGGCTGCGCTTCCACGCCGACGGCGCCGCAGCGGCAGGAAGTTGTCGGCATCATCGACAAGGTCAACACCTATTGGCAGTCCAACACGCCGGCCAGGGAATGGTCGTTCTGGAATGTGGCGGCCTACCACACCGGCAATATGGAGGCTTACCGCATCACCGGCAACCAGGCCTACCTGAAGTACTCGCTGGACTGGGCGCAGCATAACCAGTGGCAGGGCGCCAAATCGACCGACAAGGGACAGTGGAAGCTGACCTACGGCGAAACCGACGATCACGTGCTGTTTGGCGACTGGCAGATCTGCTTCCAGACGTACGCGGACCTGTACCAGCTCGACAAGGACCCGGCACGCATCGCCCGCGCCCGCGAGGTGATGGAGTACCAGATGTCCACCGCGCGCAACGATTACTGGTGGTGGGCGGATGGCCTGTATATGGTGATGCCGGTGATGACCAAGATGTACAACATCACGGGCAATCCGCAGTACCTGGAAAAGCTGCACGAGTATTTCCAGTATTCGAACAGCATCATGTACGACCAGGATGAAAAACTGTACTACCGCGACGCACGCTACGTGTACCCGGCCCACAAGAGCGTCAACGGACGCAAGGACTTCTGGGCGCGCGGCGATGGCTGGGTGTTTGCCGGGCTGGCGAAAGTGCTGCACGACCTGCCGAAGGACGCGCCGCATCGCGAGGAATACGTGCGCAAGTTCCAGGGCATGGCGGCAGCGCTGAAGAAGGCNCAGCAGGCGGAGGGCTACTGGACGCGCAGCCTGCTCGATCCGCAGCATGCTCCGGGTCCNGAGACCAGCGGCACGGCCTTCTTCACTTACGGCTATTTGTGGGGCATCAANAATGGCCTGCTGGACCGCGNCGAATACGCGCCGGTAGCGCTNAAGGGCTGGGGCTACCTGGCAAGCGTGGCGCTGCAACCGGACGGCAAGATCGGCTATGTGCAGCCGATCGGCGATCGCGCCATTCCGGGGCAGGTGGTGGACAGGAATTCGACCGCGCACTTCGGCGTCGGCGCATATTTGCTCGCGGCCGCCGAAATGGTGCGCTACATCGATAAAAACAAATAGAAGGAGACACAGGATGGAACGACGTAATTTCATGCGCGGCATTCTGGCTGGCGGCGCAGCGGCCGCNGCTCCGGCGATGGCTCTTGCGGCNGGCGCCGGCGCNGCTACAGCGGNGCCGGGCGGCGACCGCGCGTACATGGCNGGCCTGCTGCAAAAGATGGCCGATCCGGTGCTGGCCANTATGTCGAAGGGGGAGCTGAAGAAGAAGTTCGCGCTGGAACTGAGCCCCACCTGGGATGGCCGCGATTCCGGCGTGGCCTACCTGGAGTGCTTCGGCCGCCTGATCGCCGGCATGGCGCCATGGCTGGCGCTGCCCGACGACGACAGCGCCGAGGGCCGCGCCCGCAAGCGCCTGCGCGAACAAGCCCTGCAAAGCTACACGCACTCGGTCGACCCGAAATCGCCGGATTACCTTTCGTGGAAAGTGCACGGGCAGACACTGGTCGATTCCGCCTACTTCACCAATGCCCTGATGCGCGCGCCAAAAGCGCTGTGGGAGCCGCTGGACGCCGCCACCAAACAACGCATCATCGATGAAATCAAGGGCTTGCGCCGCATCGAGCCGCCGTACATCAACTGGATGCTGTTCGCGGCCATGAACGAAGCCTTCCTGCTCTCCATCGGCGAGCAGTACGACCCGATGCGCATGAACGTGGCGATCCGCAAGGTCAATGAATGGTACGTGGGCGATGGCTGGATCAAGGATGGCGAAACCTTCCACTTCGACTACTACAACTCCTTCGTGATGTACCCGATGCTGGTGGAGATCCTCGAAGTGCTGGCGCGCGCCAACGGGCCGTTCTGGAACGGCAAGCCTGCGGACCTGCTGGCGCAGGCGCAAAAGCGCATGCAGCGCTATGGCGAACACCTGGAGCGCTTCATTTCGCCGCAGGGCACCTTCCCGCCGATCGGCCGCTCGCTGACTTACCGTACCGCCGCCTTCCAGCCGCTGGCGCTACTGGCCTGGCGCAAGCAGTTGCCGGCCAGCCTGCCGGAAGGCCAGGTGCGCGCTGCGATGACGGGCGTGCACAAGGCGATCTGGACGGAGCCAAGCAATTTTACGAAGGAAGGCTACCTGACCATCGGCTTTGCGGGGCACCAGCCGGAACTGGGCGACTGGTACTCGAACAACGGCAGCATGTATATCGCCGCATCGAGCTTCCTGGCGCTTGGCCTGCCGGCCGACGATTCGTATTGGACCTCGGCGGCGCAGGACTGGACGCAGAAGAAGGCCTTCGGGGGCAAGAAATTCCCGAAGGACTACCACGTCAGCTATTGAAGGAGCTTAACGCCGGTAGCGGGCCTGCGCGGCATCGCGCAGGGCTACCAGCATGGCTTCCGCGCCCGGCGACAGGCGGTGGCGCTTGCGGGTGACGATGCCGTACATGTCCATGCGCAGGCCCAGGTCCCAGGGCAGCACGGCCAGCAGGCCGGCGTCGAGATAGGGGCGCACGGTTTCTTCCGGCATGGCCGCGATCATGCGGCTGCCCGGCAGCAGGTTGACCACCACCGGCATGGCAAGGGTTTCCACCACCTCGGTTGGCGGTTCCAGGCCCTGCGACAGGAACATCGATGTCAGGCGGTCGCGCAGGATACTGCCGGCTGGCGGCAGCACCCACGGCTCGCGCGCCAGGTCGGCCAGTTGCAGGTCTTTGCGGCCAACGAATGGGTGATCGGCGGCGGCGATCAGGCTATGCGGTTCGTCGGTGAGCGGTTCGAAATTGAATTCGGAGGCGACATTGGAATCGAGCAGGCGCCCGATCACCAGGTCGAATTCGCCGGCGCGCATGCGCTCGACCAGGATTTTGGACGTGTCGACGGTGATCGACACCTGCACCTTGGCGGTCCGGCTTTTCAGCAGCTTGACGGCGTCGGTGACCAGGCCGGCCGAAGGCGTCAGCACGGTGCCGATGGAGACGCGGCCGGAAAGGCCGGACACCAGTTCCATCACTTCCTGGTGCGCCGCATCCATTTCCGCCAGCGCAGTGCCGGCGCGCCGTATCATCACTTCGCCGTACCAGGTCGGCACCACGCCGCGCGGCAGGCGCTCGAACAACTGGACGTTCAGCGCGTGTTCGATCTCGCCCAGCAGCTTGGACGCCGCGGGCTGGGTGAGGTTTGCCGCCTGTGCTGCATGCAGGATTGAGCGGTGCCGGCCCAATTCGACCAGAAGCACCAGGTGGCGCGTTTTCAGGTGGGACCNTACAAATCGGTCCGAGCGTGGATCTGACATGCGGACAATAATAGGGCCGCTCCCCGGCAGCGTCAATCNGCGGCGTCGTCAAACAGGGACGGGGCCAATCCCTGCACGCCGGCTATCTCGAAGGTGTGCAAGCCGCCATCGAGGGAGCCTGCTGCCAGTTGTTCCATGTGCGGCCCGCCGAAGGCCGGCCGCGATGGTTGTGTTGCCGACAACGGCAGTTCGCGCAGCAGCGCGCCGCCGGCGGAAAATTGCGCCAGGCGGCCGCGCCGTCCTTCCTCGCGAAGCGCGACCCACATATTTCCAGCGGCATCCAGCGTCAGGCCGCCGATGCGGGCTTCACCCAGGCTGGCGAACCGTTTGATTCTACCCACTTCGGCGCGCGCCGGGTCATACGTAGTTTCCAGTACTTCGCGGCCATCGCTGCTGGCGAAATACAGGCTGCCGCCATCAGGGCTGAAGCCGATGCCATGCGCGGCCGCGACAGTCGGCAAGGCCAGGCGGCGCAGGCCGAAACGTCGCGAGAACTGGTAAAAGCTGCCGATGGGAGGGGAGTCGGGATTCAGGTTGGCGGTGCCCAGCACGAAATTGCCGTGGCGGTCGGCGCAGCCATCGCTGATGCGGGTGCGTGATTCGGCGGGATCGACGGCGGCCACCGCGAGCGGCAGGCGGCGCGCCAGTTTCAGGGCGCCGGGCGGGGTGCGCTCGGCCAGGTAGAGCCATTTGTCGAGGCCCAGCAGCAGCTTGCCGCTGCGGCAGAAAGCGAAGGCGGCGAGGTGTTCCGGCAAGCGGCTGTTTTCCGGCGGACCTTTGCCGCGCCAGGCCTTCAGGGCCGGCGTGGCGGCATCGCTCCACCACCAGCAGCCGTCATGCCAGAGCAGGGCCCCGATGTGGGCGGATGGCAGCAGGGAGTCAGGCTGGACGTGCTGTTCCATCCTGCCTCCAGGCGGTGACGAAGGCGTGGGCCCGTTCGGCTACGGCTGCGGCATCCAGGCCTGGCTGGTACAGTGCCGAACCAAGGCCAAAGCCTGTGGCGCCGGCGGCTCGCCAGGTGGCCATGCTGCCCGGCGTGACGCCGCCGACCGGCAGCAGCGGCAAGGCGGGCGGCAGCACGGCGCGCATGGCGCGCATGACAGTCGGGGTCACCAGTTCGGCAGGGAACAGCTTGAGCGCATCGGCGCCCGCATGGGCGGCTGCGAAAGCCTCGGTCGGCGTGGCGGCGCCCGGCACGCAGAACATGCCGGCTGCCTTGGCGGCGCGGATCACGGACGTATCCGAATGCGGCATCACGATCAGCGCGCCGCCGGCGTCGCGTACTTCCTGCACGGCGGTGGTAGTCAGGACGGTGCCTGCGCCCAGCACGGCGTCGGCCGGCAGGCTGCGAGCGAGGCGGGCGATGGAATCCAAAGGCTGCGGGGAGTTGAGCGGAACTTCGATCAGGCGGAATCCGGCTTCATACAGGGCGGCGCCGATGGCTTCCACCTCGTGCGGCTGGACGCCGCGCAGGATGGCCACCAGGGGTAGCGACTTGAAGGCGGTTTCGAAAGGGGAGGCGGAAGGTGCGTTCATTTCAATCCTTGAGCATGCCGGCGGCGCGTGCCAGGTGGTACAGGCCGGCGGGAGCGGTGTTATCGAGCAGCAGCGGCGCTACGGCGCGGAAGCGTTGCAGGGCGAGCGCGTAGCGCTGGCACAGGACCTGGCTGCCGACCAGTGCCAGCGGCGCACTCGCCAGGCCGGCCGCATCGCGCCAGGCCAGGCCGGCGCGCAGTTCGTGGCCGACCAGGAGGCCGGAAAGGTAATCGGCCAGGTCGCTGGCCGGCGCGCGGCCGGTGACGCCGAGGGTGCGTGCTGCAAAAATCTGGTGGCTCATGCCGAGATGGCCGTAATCGCGCGCGGCGTCGACGCCGGCGACGAAGGCATGTTCGGCGAAGGCTTCGCTGTTGCCCATCAGGCGGCCCAGCACGGAATGGGTGCGCAGCACGGCAAACAGTTCGCCCGTCATGTGGGTCGCGAAGCGCATCAGGCGGCCGTCGTTCACCTGCGCCCATTTGGAATGGGTGCCGGGCATGACGATGCAGGATGCGTCGCGCAGCGCGGGTTGCAGCTGCAGGGCGCCAACCACCTGGGTTTCCTCGCCGCGCATCACGTCGGGCGGCAGGGCGCCGTCGTCGTACAGCATGCCGGGAACGATGCAGATTTCGGCGCCAGGGCTGGCCAGCATGCCGGCTGCCAGCGCGCTGGCGTTGGCGGGGCAGGCAGCGTATGGCACGTCGCGCCAGCCGTGCTGGCTGCCGATCATGCCGCAGGCCAGAACCGGCAAGCGCGGATGCGCGGCCAGCCAGTCGCCGGCAATGCCGTCCAGCGCGGCNGCAAAGGCCGTNNCGCCGGACAGCGTGGANGCGCCTTTGCCGTTGCTGCGNTCCGCCAGCACTTTGCCGCCGGGGCCCAGCAGGAAGGCGCGCAGGCTGGTGCTGCCCCAGTCAAGGGCGAGCAGGCTGGCNGTGTTGGCGTTGCTTACCATTCCGCTACGCTGCCGTCAGGATGGCGCCACAGCGGATTGCTCCAGTCGGGCGCATTGCGGCTGGCTTCNATCACGCGCTGTTCGTCGACCACCACGCCCAGGCCCGGCTTGGGCAGCGGCTTGATGTAGCCGTTTTCGATCTTGAAGTCTTCCTTGTTCACCACNTAGTCGAGCAGCTCGCCGCCCTTGTTGTAGTGAATGCCCATGCTCTGCTCCTGCAGCACAGCGTTGTACGACACAAAGTCGACGTGCAGGCAGGCGGCCAGCGCAACCGGGCCAAGCGGGCAATGCGGTGCCAGGGCAACGTCGTAAGCTTCCGCCATGCCGGCGATCTTCAGGCATTCGGAAATGCCGCCGGCGTGCGACAGGTCGGGCTGCACGATCGAAATGCCGCC
>Ga0055526_1003272_pt1 | contig 10400 bp, 10 predicted proteins | sample AraplaCol_mMF_r2_FD_55013 | JGI IMG/M metagenome (GOLD analysis project Ga0055526, IMG submission 55013) | Arabidopsis root microbial communities from North Carolina, USA - plate scrape MF_Col_mMF_r2 | ecosystem: Host-associated > Plants > Roots > Endosphere | place: USA: North Carolina... | reverse complement strand
TCTGCGACTGCACGCCCAGATAGGCGTACATGCAGACAAGGATCATGGCGCAGGCAAAGACGAGCCCGTCATAGACTTGCATGGTTGGTGTCTCCCAGAGTTCGTTCTTCGACTACTTCTGTGATGACGGGCGTGCTTTCGGGGCGCCCGGGTACTGCCCACTGCAATCTATTTGCGCCGATGGTCGCGCCATCGATGGGGCGCGGCAATCATGGTAATCCCTTCGTTATGGGCGTTTGAACGATGCTGCAGCGCGGGATGCCGGGCGATATCGATACCGCCTTGCGCGGCTGCGGAAGTCAAGGAGGAAAGTCCCGATCCCCGGACCGTGGCGCGGGATGCCGATCCGGGTGAGACAATGCTCCGCGGCATGGCCGGCGAGCCGTGTTGCCGCAGCGCCATGACCGCCAATACAAAAAAGGGAGACAACCATGCATCGACTTGCCGTTCTGGCCGCTGTCCCGGCCGCTTTCGCTGCCACTTTTGCTGCCGGCTTCCTGACGGCTCACGTGGACCTGCCCGTGGCCCACGCGCAGACGCCGCCGTCCGCGCTGACGCCGCTGATCATCAAGAACCTGGCCGCGATGAGCAACGACGACATCGGCCCGCAGGTGCCCAACATGGGCACGCTGCGCACCAAGGGGCTGGTAAACACGCCGAGCGGCACGATTGCCGTGCAGTCGGGCAATGTGCCCAAGCACTATCACACCAGTGCCGACGAGATCCAGTATGTGATCGCGGGCACCGGCACGTTCTGGCTCGGCAATGAACAACACCAGGTGGGGCCCGGCGACCTCATCATCATTCCGAAGGGTGCGGCGCACGCAGGCTCGATCGCGTCGAGCGGCGAGTTCAGGTCCCTGGCCATCAAGCTGCCACCACAGGCCCCGAACGATACCCACCTGCTGCCCTGACAGCGGCTCAGGGCCGGGCCCGGATCAACTGCGGGCCTCGCCCTGCCCTGCGGCGGTGTCTGCCGGTAGCAGCAGCACCACCAGAGCCGTACAGGCGGCGATGCAGGCCATCGCCAGAAAGAGCGAGGCAAAGCTCGACGCCTTGACAACCGGGCCCAGCAGCCACACCGCCAGCGAGCTGATGCCGAACGACACCGCCAGGCGCATGCCGGCGACGCGCGATCGCACGCTGTCGTCGACGTAGCGCACGATCATCGCGTCGGTGAACGGGATGCTGCCGAAGATGCACACCATGGCGCCCAGCAGCGCCGCGAACAGCCACCAGCCCTGCGCATGGGCGGCAAGGACCAGCCACGGGATCTGCGCCAGCACCAGGCACAGGTACAGCCGCTTGAGCGGCACCGTGTCGATCAGCTTGCCGACGATCACCTGCGTGAACGACGCCAGCGTGTAGATCACGGCCAGCAGCAGGCCGATCATGACCGGGTCGTCGATCCGCCCGTCGAACCGTTCGGTCAGGAACTGGGTGTTGCCATTGGTGGTGAAGTTGAACAGCAGGCTGCCGGTCACGGCGGCCGCTGTCATCACGACCAGCGCCCGGGCCAGCAGCCGGGGCGGCAGGACCACCTGCGGCGGCTTGCGGCTGCGCCCCGGCGCCGGCCCTTGCGGCGCGCAGAGCCACGCAAAGGCAAATCCGCAGACGATGGCGATGACGCCGGGCACGGCAAACGCCGCCCGCCAGCCCCAGGCCTGGACAAGAAATCCCGTGAGCAGCGCGGCGCCGGCCACGCCGAGGTTGCCGGCAAGGCCATTGAGCCCGATGGCCGAACCCGGCCGGCTCGCGCGCTGCACGAGCATCGGAATGCCCACCGGGTGATAGATCGATGCAAACAGCCCGATCAGGGCCAGGCCGCCCGCCAGTTGCCAGGGGCCCTGCGCCAGCGCGGTCAGCAGCGCCGCCCCGCCGAGCCCGAAGAAGAACACCAGCATCATCTGGCGGCGACCCCACATGTCGCCCAGGCGGCCCGACGGCACCGAGCCGAGACCAAACAGGAAGAACGCGCCCACGCCGTAGGGCATCAGGTCTTCCCAGCGGGCGAATCCGAACTCCGACGCGATGGTGCCCACCGCCGTGGCAAAGATCAGCAGGAACAGATGGTCCAGCGCATGGCCGACATTGAGCAGCAGGACCACACGCAGCGGGTGATTTTCGGGGGCCGCCCGGGCCGCCTGGACCACCAGGGCCGCGTGCGGTGCCTCGGTAGCCGTTTCAGCCGTCCGCGCTGGCGAAAGCTCGGTGTTCATTGGGTGTCTCCCCCGGGTTCATTCCCGGTCTTCTGGACACCGTAGTCTGCCGGATGCCGAAGCCGCCGGCTTTCGCGTTTCCTGCGACGAACCTCGCGAAAGGGACATCTGGCCCCGTCGCCCCGGCAGCCGCCCGCGCGTCATCGGTCAGCCATGGATGCCCGGCGGCGCCAGCGTGTCGCGCTTGATCTTCTTGGCCAGCGACCACTTGTGCACTTCGGTCGGGCCGTCGTAAATGCGGAATGCCCGAAGCTCACGGAATGCCTGCTCGACGATGGTGTCGCGGGACACACCGTTGCCGCCCAGGATCTGCACGCAGCGGTCCGCCACCCGGAACAGCGCCTCCGACACGGCGACCTTGGCCATCGAGCTTTCGGCGGTGGCCAGCGACCCGGCATCGAGCACGCCCGCGCACCAGTCGATCATCAGCGCGGCCTGCTGCAGGTCGATCAGGTTGTCGGCCAGCATGAACCCGACGCCCTCGTGGTCGATCAGCAGCTTGCCGAACGCCTTGCGCGTGGTGGCATAGCCGCGTGCAATCTCGTCGGCGCGGGCCACCGTTCCAAACCAGCGCATGCAGTGCGACAGCCGCGCCGGTGACAGCCGCACCTGCGCGTACCGGAAGCCCTCGTCGACTTCGCCAAGCACCTGGTCAGCCGGCACCCGCAGGTTGTCGATCACCACCTGGGCGTGGCCGCCCGGCATGGAGCTGTCTATCGTATCCAGCACGCGCTCGGTGCGGATCGCCGGATGTGGCAGGTCGACCAGGAACATGGTGGCCTGTGCGCGCTCGCCACCGTCGTCGCTACGCGCCATCACGATGCCCACCCGGGCGCCTTCCGCCCCCGTGATGAACTTCTTGCGGCCGTTGATCACCCAGTCGTTACCGTCGCGCACGGCCCGGGTCTGCAGCATCGACGGGTCCGAGCCAGCGCCGCCGTCTTCGGCCGGCTCGGTCATGAAAAATGCCGAGCGCGCCTCGCCACGCACCAGCGGGTCCAGAAACCGCGCCTTCTGCGCGGGCGTCGCCACCTTGCCGAGCAGGAACATGTTGCCCTCGTCGGGTGCCATGGTGTTGACCGCAACCGGCCCAAGCGGCGACAGGCCCGACCGCTTGAGCACCGCAGCCGTCTCCAGCTGGCTGAGATGCGAGCCGTCGGCAAGAATGTGCGGCGTCATCACGCCGGCAGCCCGCGCCAGGGTGCGCAGCTCTTCCACCAGTTCGGCGGTCGGACCGTGGGCTTCGCAGCGCGCATCCTGCTCGTACGGCGCTACCACATCGCGCACGAATCGTTCGACGCGGTCCGCGATCTCGCGGCTTCTTTCGGTCGGGCAAGCAGTGAACATGTTCGGCTCCGCGCGGCGCTTACCGCTGCCCGAAATGCGCGCTGCGGAACAGGTGCTCCAGCCCGCGCGGCTGCGAGCGCCAGTACTGCTTCGGCGCGTCGACCTGTGCGCCAAGCTTTGCCGCCGCATGCCACGGCCAGCGCGGGTCGTACAGCATGGCGCGTGCAATCGAGATCATGTCGGCCTCGTTATTGGCAATGATCGCCTCAGCCTGCTCCGGCTCGGTAATCAGGCCCACGGCCAGCGTGGGCAGGCCCACTTCGGCCTTCACGCGCTGGGCATAGGGCACCTGATAGCCCGGCCCCAGCTTGATGGCCTGCTGCGGCGACACCCCGCCGGTGCTCACGTGCACGGCCGCGCAGCCGCGGGCCTTGAGCGCGTGCGACAACGCGATCGTGCCGTCGATGTCCCAGCCGTTCGGCACCCAGTCGGTGGCCGACACCCGCATCCACACCGGACGCTCGGCCGGAAACGCCTCGCGCACGGCGTCGAACACTTCCAGCGGAAACCGCATGCGGTTCTCCAGGCTGCCGCCATACTCGTCGGTGCGGTGGTTGGCGATCGGGGACAGGAACTGGTGCAACAGGTAGCCGTGTGCACCGTGTACCTCGATGCCCTCCACGCCGATCCGTGCCGCACGTTTGGCCGCGGCCACGAAATCGTCGCGGATCTTCTGCATGCCGGTGCGGTCCAGCGCCGTGGGCGCCACCTCGTCGGCCGCATGGGGAACGGCCGACGGCGCCACGGTCTGCCAGCCGTTCGGGGCATCGGGACGAATCTGCGCGCCGCCTTCCCACGGGGCCCGGCTCGACGCCTTGCGGCCCGCGTGGCCCAGCTGCACCGCCACGGCAATCGGCGAATAGCGGCGCACCGCATCGAGCACGCGGCCCAGCGCCGCTTCATTGGCGTCGCTGTAGAGGCCGAGGTCGGCCGGCGAGATGCGGCCTTCCGGAGACACCGCCGTGGCCTCCACAATCATCAGGCCCGCACCAGACAGCGCCAGGCTGCCCAGGTGGATCATGTGCCAGTCGGTGGCCGAACCCTCTTCCGCCGAGTACTGGCACATGGGCGCGATGGCGATGCGGTTGGAGAGCGCAAGATTGCCGATCTGATACGGATCGAAGAGATGAGACATGGGGAGTTTCCTTGGAGTCCACGGGGCTCCCTGCGCGGGAGCGGGCAACGTCCCGGAGGATTGTAGACGCCGCCCGCAAACCTTGCTGACCCTGCCTCCGTCGTGGAATCTCCCGCCTGTCAGCCTGGGCTTACGAGGCCTCGACGATGTCGTCGAGCTTCCACTGCTTGTCGAACCACGGCTGCAGCGGGCCGTAGAGCCGGAAGATCGTGAACCAGCTCTTGCCCGGAATGGTCTGGATCCAGTTGGCCTGCCTGCCGGCGGGCGGCTGCGGGCCGAAGTACAGGTCGGCAGAGCCGTCGGCATTCTTCACCAGCGATTTCTCGCTGGACAGGCTCGGGAACTGCTGGTCCGTCTGCAGCATCGAGCGGGTCTGCGTGTCGTACACCACCACCGACCAGAAATCCTTGACCGGCACGTTGGGCGGCACGTGCAGGCGATAGGTCTTGGCTCCATCCAGCGGGTTGCCGGCGGCGTCGAGGTTCGATGCCGCGTACTGCGAGCCGATGCCGGGCATCGCCACGGCCATCGCGGGCGTGTCGATCGTGGCGGCGTAGAAGAACAGCGTGCGCGCGTCGAAGTTGCGGGCGCCATCGTCCAGCCATTCATAGCTGCCGCCGATGAACGGCGTGGTCCAGCGGCGGTCCGGGAAGATCAGCGTGCGCGGGTCGCGATTGCGGAAGTCGATGGCACGGGCCGTTGCGTTGCCCACCGCCACGCTGTCGGTCAGGATCTGCTTCATGCGTGCATCGGGCGCGAACGGCTTGCCCTTCTGCATGCCGATGGCCGCGAAGATGCCGGTCATGTCGGGCCCGTACGCGCCGGCCGGCTCTTCCTGGATGATCTGGTTGACCTCTTCGTAGAAGCTGAAGTCGTTGGCGTGGACGGTGTTCATGACCTTGCCCGACAGGTTGATGAACTTCGTCTCCGGCGGCCGTGCCGCATCAGCCAGCCGGTAGACCCTGAGCCCGGCCTTCAGGCTTGCCACGCCGGGACGCGGGTCGCCATGCTGCATGAACGCCCGGCCGAACAGCAGGTTGCCGTACGTGGGGCTCTTGACGATGTAGTAGCCGCTGGCCGGCAGCTGGCCGGTGTAGCCGGGCGGCACGAACAGGTATTTGCCGCCCTTGCCCTTGTCCGGCCCTGCGTTGCCCATGTCCGTGACATAGCGGAACCAGAAATCGTCGACCACGCCCAGGATGTTCGGCGGCGTTTCCACCACCACCGGGCCATCCTTGAGATCCATCCAGTTCCAGAAATAGATGGTCTCGCTGTTCGGCGTCAGGTAGATCGACTTCGAATCCATCAGCTGCTCGTACACGCCCACGGTGCTGTCCACCGCGCCCACGCTGCGCAAGCCGGTGCGGACGGCTACCATCGACGCACCGGGCACGCCATTCAGGAACGCCTCGACCCCACGCGCGAAATCGATGTTGTCAAAGACCTTCCGGGCCGTCGCGGCCGTCGGCACGCCGTCGAAAAACTCCAGCCTGCCAATGCGGGTATCGACCGACGCCGGCGTGGTGATCTGGGGCGGGATCGGCGTGGTCATCCTGTAGGAAGACGGCGCCTGGGACGCACACCCGGCAAGCCCGGCGGCAAGCAGCGTCAGGCAGCCCAGCCTGGTGGCAACGGAATTCGGCATGAAGACGGCTCCTCGAGGGTTCGGATACGCGCCGAACATAGCGCAGCCGCCTCCAGGCGTCGATTCAAAGTCTTCGCAGCCGTCTTAAAAGATTTCGACGCAGAATAGCCGGTTCAGAACTTCGGAATCCGCAGCGTCTTGCTGATCATCAGCGAGCCGCTCAGCACGAACAGCAGCGACATCGGGTGGAACGTGCCCGGGCCGATGGCCATCGCGCCCGCTGGCAGGGCATCGCCGATCAGCCCGTGCGAGGCGCACCAGGCCAGGATGCCGGTGAGTACCACGCTGGTGGGAATGGGCGTGCCTTCGAAGTATTTGACCTTGCCCAGGGCCGAGCCTTCGGCCAGGGTCTCGGCCGTGACGTTGAAGCGGGCCAGGCGGCTGACGCCGCAGCAGACGAAGTACATCAGCGCGGCCAGGTCCCAGCCGCCGCGCATACCGGCCGCAAATGCCAGGGTGGCCGGGCCGACGCCGAACGAGATGATGTCCGACAGCGAATCCAGTTCACGGCCCAGCGCCGAATGGGCGTGGCGCCAGCGGGCGATGCGCCCGTCCAGCACATCGAAGATGAACGCGGCCGGCGCCAGCGCCGCCGCGATATAGAAATGCCTGAGCGACGGTTCGGCGACGAAATACATCGCGTAGAACACCGAACCCATGCCGCACGCCGCGTTGGCCAGCGTGAAGAAATCCGCCAGCTGCAGGTCGCGCAGCATCGAAAAATGCCGGGGGCGCTGCTGAGGTGTCGACATGCGGCGGGCTCCTTTGGCGCATCGGCGCCTGCGTCACGTGCGTGGGCGGTCAGTCGCGATCGGGCCGCTCAGAGCACCGTGTTGACGTGATGGACGGCCGGCGGCGCGGCAAAGCAGTCGCTGACCAGCTTGCGCCATTCCTGGAATTCGTCCGACTCGCGGAAATGAACCATATGGTCTTCCACGGTCTCCCAGGCCACCACCAGCGTGTACTGCGACGGCTGTTCGATCGACCGCTGCAGATTCAGGCCGTGGCAGCCCTTCGACCGCAGGAACAGCGGCTTGGCCTTGGCCACGTTGGCTTCGAACTGCGCTTCCATGCCGGGCTTGATCGTGATCTGTGCAATTTCGTGAATCATGATGGGTCTCTAGGGCGGTTGATATCGGTGGCTGTCTGACAGCACCGCGTGGCAGGACGGCCGCACGCCAGGCGCGCGGCATCGCGTCTACCTTAGCAGATTTGCGCCGCCCGGCTTACTTGACCGTGTGGCGTGCCAGGCTTTGCACGAGGTAGACCACCACCAGCGCGTTGGCCGCCGCCAGCCCCACATGGATCCACGTGGGATGCCGCACCGCCTCGTACAGTTCCACCGGAATGTAGATCCCGCCGGACCAGACGCCGAGCCAGTTGCCCCAGGCACGCCCACGCCACAGCCCGTAGGCCTCGGCGAAGCGCATCAGCGCGTACACCGCGGCCGACCCGCCGATGGCCCACAGCCGGCCGTCGCTGGGATTGGACAGCAGTGCCAGGAACACCTTCGGATAGTGGCTGGCGGGATTCAGGTGGAAACGGCCGACAATGGCTTCGGCCAGCGCCTGCGCATCGGCGTGCAGCAACGCCACCAGGCCGAGCCCGGCCAGGATCACCAGGGCGCCCTTGGCGGCTTCGAACAGGGCAATGCTCTTGAGGCCAACTGCTGGGCTGACGTGCGCCATGACGAGTTCGTGAAAATCAGCGAAGTCGCCATTGTGCAACATCAACGTGCGTGGCGCTCCACCATCGGCCCGTTGGCGTCGATGCCGCCGCCCGCCTCAAGCGGCCCGTTGACCGTCAGCGGGCCGTCGACATAGAGATCGCCGTGCACCACCATCGATCCCTGCACGGTCAGCGGCCCATGAAAGACCTTGAGCAGCGACCGCTCCATCGGCGGCGGATACCCGCGCCCAGGCGACGCGAACCACGCAGCGGTGAGCGGGCCGTTGGCGTAGACATGGCCATCCACGCTCAGGGTGCCGTTCACCGTGGCCGGCCCTTTCACCCGTGCGGAACCGCCCACGGCGATGGAACCGGTAACGGACTGGCCGGTGCAGACGACGGGCAGCAAGGTGCCGAGCAGGACAACCGCGACGGCCATCCGGCGAAGGATTCGCATATCGGCCCTCCCTAAAACAGAACTGGCGCGATATTTCCAGTGTAGTGGCCTGGAAACATCGCGCCAGCCATGTTTGTGACCGATTGTGTTTACCACCCTCCCCGCTTGCGGGAGAGGGCGACCACCACAGCGGCAGGCGAAGCTGCCTCAGTTCTTCGCCACGGCCTCCGGCAACGGACCCCAGCCACCGCCCAGGCTGCGCACCAGCGACACCGTCGCCGCGGCGCGCAGGCCGGCCACCGCGTTGGCATCGCGCTGCGACTGCAGCACGGTGCGGTCCGCGTCGATCACCGTCAGGTAATCGACGGCGCCGGCATCGTAGCGGCTGCGCGAGATGCGCTGTGCCCGCCTGGCGCCGGCCAGTGCGCCGTCGAGCGCCGTGGCCTGCTGGCTGAGCCAGCGCACATCGGCCAGGCTGTCTTCGACCTCGCGGAAGGCCACCAGCACGGTCTGCTGGTAACGGGCCACGCTTTCCTCGTGGGCGGCGCGGGCGCCGGCCAGGTTCGAGCTGTTGCGGCCACCATCAAAGATGGTTTGCGCTACCGTCGTGCCCACCAGCGGCCCGAGCATCCATGTCCGCGATGACCACTTGAACAGGTTCGACAGATCCGCCGACTCGAAGCCAAACAGCGCCGTCAGCGAGATGCGCGGGAAGAACGCGGCCTTTGCAATGCCGATCCGCGCATTGGCGGCCGCCATCTGGCGCTCCGCCGCAGCGATGTCGGGACGGCGCTCCAGCAGTTCCGACGGCAGCCCCGCCGGCACCGCCACCGGCGCCGTGTCGAACGGCCTGGCGGCCAGCCCGAACTGCGAAGGGGCCACGCCGGTGAGCACCGCCAGCGCGTGTTCCTGGTTGGCGCGGCGACGCTCGATGCTGGCCAGGTCGGCACGCGCCGTGCCCAGTTCCGATTCGGCACGGGCCGGATCCAGGTCGGTCGTCTCGCCCGCCTCGTAGCGCTTGCGCAGCAGCGACAGCGAATCCTCGCGCAACTTGATCGTCGCGTTCAGCAGCTCACGGTCGCTATCAAGCGTACGAAGGGCGAAGTATGCCTGCGCCACATCGGCCTGCAGCGCGAGCTGCACCGAGCGGTACAGGTCCTCGGCGCCCTTCTCTTCGGCGCGGGCAGCATTCACGCTGCTGGCCACGCGACCGAACAGGTCGAGCTCGTAGTTGGCGAACAGCCGCGCCTTGTACACGGTCTGCGGCGATACGCGCGTGCCGTCCGGCAGGCCCTGCGACGCGGCCGACGGCTGCGAGCGCGTCGGATCGAAACCCGCGCTCAGTTGCGGATACAGGTCCGCCTCGGTGGCGCCGGTGAAGGCCCGCGCCTGCTTCAGGCGGGCCGCGGCTGCGGCCAGGTCCTGGTTATGGGCGTTGGCGGCGTCGATCAGGCGGTCCAGCTCGGCGTCGCCGAACACGCGCCACCAGTCGCCGCGCTGCTGGCCTTCGGCCGGCGTGGCGGTCTTCCACTGCGCGCCCTCGGTAGCGGCCGCATCGGCTTCCTTGAAGGTGGCGGCGGTGGGCGTCTCGGGCACCTTGTAGGTCGGTGCCAGCGAGCAGCCCGCCAGCACCAGCGCGGCGGCCAGGGCGCCAAGCCTGGGCAGGTACTGCTTCATCACGATGTTGTTCATGTCTTTCACCATCACTCTGCGGACGGCACGGCGTGCGATGCCGGCACATCCGTCGCAACCGCTTCACGACGCTGCTTGCGGGTGGCCAGCAGACGCAGTGCCACGTAGAACACCGGCGTCAGGAACAGGCCGAAGAACGTCACGCCCAGCATCCCTGCGAACACCGCCACGCCCATGGCATGGCGCATTTCCGCGCCGGCACCGGTGGAGACCACCAGCGGCACCACGCCCATGATGAACGCGAACGACGTCATCAGGATCGGGCGCAGACGCAGGCGGCTGGCTTCGATCGCGGCC
>Ga0055526_1003264_pt1 | contig 10413 bp, 8 predicted proteins | sample AraplaCol_mMF_r2_FD_55013 | JGI IMG/M metagenome (GOLD analysis project Ga0055526, IMG submission 55013) | Arabidopsis root microbial communities from North Carolina, USA - plate scrape MF_Col_mMF_r2 | ecosystem: Host-associated > Plants > Roots > Endosphere | place: USA: North Carolina... | reverse complement strand
CAGGCGCGCACGCTGCCGGACCACTACCACGCTGACCCGCAATGGCAAGCCCGTCTGGACCTGCTGGCCCAGCGCTTCGGTCTGCGCCGCGCAGTGCGCCTGGGCATTTCGGATGATGAGCTGGACGGGCCGATGACGGCTGGCATTCTGCGTCCCGTGGTGCTGGTGCCGGCTTCGCTGCTGAGCGGCCTGCCGCCCGACTTGCTGGAGGCCCTGCTGGCGCACGAACTGGCGCATGTGAAGCGCCACGACTACCTCGTCAATCTCATCCAGAGCGCGATCGAGATTGTGCTGTTCTACCACCCGACGGTATGGATGCTGTCCAAGCGCATCCGCGCCGAGCGGGAACAGATTGCAGATGATTTGGCCGCAAGCACGCTCGGCGAACCGCGGCGCCTGGCCCTTGCACTTTCCGAACTGGACAAGTTCCAGTTTTCAACCTCGCATTTTGCTGCCCCCGCGGCACACGGAGGAGATCTCATGTCCCGTATCAAACGCCTGCTGCGCCCTGACGCCGAGCCGCTCAGTTGGAAGCTGGCTGCCCCTTTGCTCGGCCTGTGCACGGCCTGCGTGGTGCTGTACGCCCACGCCGCCCCCGCTGGCCAGGCCGACATCGCGCCGACAGCCGCAGTAGCCGGCGCCCCCAGCGCGCCAGCCGACGCGCCGGACGCCCCAGCCGACGCGCCCGACGCTCCGGCTGCGGTCCCGAGCCGCGCCATCGCCCCCAGCCCCGACGGCTGGAGCGCGGTCCCGCCTGACGCACCCGCTGCAGCCCCAGCCGCAGCTGAGGCTCGTGCCGTTGCCCCAGCCCCCGATGCTGCTGACGCTCCCGACGCCGCTCCAGCAATGGCCGCTGCTCCAGCCGCCGCTCCGGCGGCAGCTGCCGCGCCTGCTGCTGCCCCTGCTGCTGCCGCAGAACCAGCCGCCGCTGCGGCCCCTGCCGCTGCTATCGCTCCGGCCCACGCTGCTGCTGCCGCATCGGCCGCCTCTGCCGCCCCAGCTGCCGCCCGCGCTGCTGCCGCAGCACCAGCCGCCGCTGCGGCCCCTGCCGTTGCTATCGCTCCAGGCCACGCTGCTGCCGCTGCATCGGCCGCGGTAGCAGCCCGCGCCGCGCAAGCTGCGGCTGCTGACGGCGCCGCCGCCGCCGCCGACTCCGCGCGTGCGGCCGACGCCGCCTCCGTCCGCGCCGAGCGTGACGCCGCGCGCGCCGCCCGTAATGCTGCCCGCGATGCTGCGCGTACCGCCCGTCTCGCCCGCAACGACATCGACCCTGTGCCGCCGGTACCGCCGGTGCCGCCCGCACCACCAGCTCCGCCTGCACCCAACGCCGCACTGCCCGCCGTCCCCGCTGTCCCGGCCCTGCAAGCCCATCCAATGCCGAAACCGCCAAAACCACCGAAGCCACCCAAAGGTGAAGGCGACGGCTGGCATTACAGCTTCAGCGACGATGGCCGCAACCTGTCCTACGCCATCATCCGCGACGGCAAGAAAGTCTCGATCACCGGCCGCCGCAGCGACTGGGAGCAGCTGAGCAAAGTCCAGTCCGACGTCAAAGGCGATTTCGTCTGGGTACGCAAGGACGGCAAGGCATACGTGATCCAGGACCCAGCCCTGCTGGCCAAGGTCGCTGACGCCTGGAAGCCGGTCGAAGCGCACGCCGCCAAGATGGAAGAGCAAGGCCGCGCCATGGACGTGCGTGGCAAGGAAATGGATAAACTGGGCGAGCAGATCGAGAAGGCCGTGCAGGAAGCCATGGGCGGCCCCGAGCAGCGCACCGCCATGCGTAACTTCGAGCGCCAGATGGAGCAACTGGGACGCCAGCAGGAACGCATCGGCCGCGACATGGGCCGTGTTGGCGAGCGTATGGCCGATGCCAACGAGGAGCAGCGCGCAAAGCTCAACGAGCAAATGCGCCAGCTGCAGGAAAAGATGCAGCCACTGCAGGAGCAAATGAACAAGGCCGCCCAGCAGTTGGCCGCCCAGCACGCCAAACTGGATTCCAGCCGCGAGCCGATGGCGTCGCTGCACCGCCAGATGGCCGAAGCCAGCAAGCCGATGCAGGAACTGGGCCGCAAAATGGGCGAGCTGGGCCGCGAGCAGGGCCGCCTCTCGCGCGAGGCCGACAAGACCGTGCGCGACCTGATCGACGACGCCATCACCTCCGGCCGCGCCAAACCCGTGCTGTAAAACTGGTGGCTGCCACATCGTGGCAGCCACCTGCTCCCCGCCTTGGGTTCTGATCAGGTCCGTGGCACGCTACGGCCCCTGTCTTCACTCATCATCCCGTTGCCGCCGCTTCCCTGGTAGGCAAGTGCTGGCATAATGGGTGGCCAACCTTGAGAGATCGCCTGCCATGAAGAATTACATTGCTGCGCTTGTCCTCTGTCTGATCGCTGATGCCGCGTCGGCCTGCAAAGTGCCGGCGGTGGCGTCGGATATGCAGGCTTATCTGCGGTCGAACAATATGCCGAAGGTGGTCTTGAAGGGCAAGGTGGCGGAGGTCACGGAGATGCTGCGGCAGGGCGGGGTGGTGGAGCAGCGGATCGAGATTGAAACCTCGTCCTGGTGGCGCGGCGAGGCGACGCCGACCATTACGATGATGACCAGTTCCGGCGCCATGTCCGGCACCAGCTGCGAGGGCGTGTGGGACTTCTCGGTAAAGGTGGGCGAGGAATGGCTGATCGTCGGCGTGATAAATGACGGCATCGTGCATCCGCTGCCCAAGTTGAGCACAAAGATCGTGGACGGCAAGGTGCCGCCCCAGCTGTTGAAAGTTCTTGGCCGGGGCAGGACCGCCAGTTAAATCCGTTCCAGCTTGGCGACGGACAGGTCGAGCACCTTGATGCCGACCGCGCCGAAGTTGATCTGCGCGCGGCAGTTCGCACCGCTGCCTTCAATATTGATGATCACACCCTCGCCGAACTTGGCGTGCGCCACCGACTCGCCGATGCGCCAGCCGGTGCCGCCCGACTTCTGGTTGATGCGTGCGGCCAGCTGATTATCCGCCGACGGCACGGATGGCATCTCATCCCAGGCGGAACGGCGCGAGCCGCCGAACCAGCTGGGCTGCACGCGCGGCGACAGCCACTTCAGGGACTCCTCCGGCAGCTCGTCAAAGAAGCGCGACTTCATGTTGTAGCGCGTCTGGCCGTGCAGCATGCGGGTCTGGCAGAAGGACATGTACAGCCGCTTGCGGGCGCGCGTGATGGCCACGTACATCAGGCGGCGTTCCTCTTCCACGCCGCCGTCTTCCTTCGATGAACTCTCGTGCGGGAACAGGCCTTCTTCCAGGCCGGTGATGAAGACGTTGTCGAACTCCAGGCCCTTGGCTGAGTGCACGGTCATCAGCTGCAGCGCGTCCTGGCCGGCTTGCGCCTGGTTGTCGCCCGCTTCCAGCGAAGCATGCGACAGGAAGGCGGACAGTGGCGACATCACGGTCGCCAGCGGTGCATCGGCATCGAGGATTTCGACGCCATCGGCCACCACTACCTGCGCGCCGGATGCGGCTTGTGCGGCCGGGCCCAGGTGCGCAGGCGCGCCTTGTCCGAAGCCTTCTTCCGACACGAACTGGGTAGCAGCCGACACCATCTGCTCCAGGTTTTCGATGCGGTCCGCGCCTTCCTTCTCGTTCTGGTAATGCTGCAGCAGGCCGGACGATTCCAGCGTGATGCGCACCAGTTCCGGCAGCGCCATTTGCTGCGTTTCGAAGCGTACGCCTTCAATTAATTTCGTGAACGAGCCGAGCGCGCTGCCCGCCTTGCCGACCATATAAGGCACGGCGGCATACAGCGAAATACCGTAGGTTTCGGCCGCGTTCTGCAGCTGCTCAATCGTGCGCGCACCGATGCCGCGCGCCGGGAAATTCACCACGCGCAGGAAGGCCGAATCATTGTGCGGATTGTCCATCAGCTGCAGATAGGCGATGGCGTGCTTGACCTCGGCGCGCTGGAAGTAGCGCAGGCCGCCGTACACGTGGTAGGGCAGGCCGGCCGAGAACAGGGCGTGTTCGATCACTCGCGATTGGGCATTGGAGCGGTACAGGATGGCGATCTCGGAACGCAAGGCGCCTTCCGCCACCAGACTCTTGGCTTCCTCGATGATCCACTGCGCTTCCTGCAAATCGGAGGAAGCCTCGTACACGCGTACCTGTTCGCCGTGGCCGGCGTCGGTGCGCAGATTCTTGCCGAGGCGGCGGCTGTTGTTGGCGATCAGCAGATTGGCCGCATCCAGGATGTGGCCGTGTGAGCGGTAGTTCTGTTCCAGCTTGATCAGGTTCCTGACCTGGAACTCGCTTTCAAACGCCTGCATATTGCCGACGTTGGCGCCGCGGAAGGCGTAGATGCTCTGGTCGTCGTCGCCCACGGCAAACAAGGCGCCGCCGAACTGCGACTGGTGGCCCGCCATCAGTTTCAGCCAGGCGTATTGCAGGTTGTTGGTATCCTGGAACTCGTCCACCAGGATGTGGCGGAAGCGCTGCTGGTAGTGCTCGCGCAGCGGCTGGTTGCGCGACAGCAGCTCGTAGGTGCGCAGCAGAAGCTCGGCGAAATCGACCACGCCTTCGCGCTGGCACTGATCGTCGTACAGCTGGTACAGCTCGACCAGTTTGCGTTCCATGGCGTCGTAAGCTTCCACCGCCGAGGCGCGCAGGCCCTGGTCCTTGTTGTTGTTGATGAAGTACATCACCGTTTTCGGCGGAAACTTCTCATCATCGATATTGTTCGCCTTCAGCAGGCGCTTGATCATCGACAGCTGGTCTTGCGTGTCGAGGATCTGGAACGTCTGGGGCAGGGCGGCGTCGCGGTAGTGGGTGCGCAGCAGGCGGTTGCACAGGCCGTGGAAGGTGCCGATCCACATGCCGCGTGTATTGATTGGCAACATACCCGACAGGCGGGTCAGCATTTCTTTCGCCGCCTTGTTGGTAAAGGTAACCGCCAGTATCCCGGCCGGCGAAACCTGTCCGGTCTGGATCAGCCAGGCGATGCGGGTAGTCAGCACGCGCGTCTTGCCCGATCCGGCGCCAGCCAGGATCAGGGCATTTTGGGACGGCAGGGTAACGGCTTGGAGCTGTTCGGGATTGAGGTTGTGGAGAAGATTTTGCATCCCGCCATTATACCGGCGGCAGCTCCTCCGGCGCGCCGAACACCTGGCGATAGCTGGCGTACAAGGCGCAGTGGATCAGGATGATCAGCATCATCCACAGCATCAGCATGAGGATGGTGCCCACGCCGCCCGCACCGAACAGCAGCAGGATCAGCTGCACCGACAGCAGCAGGATGCCGAACAGGCTGAGCAGGAAAACCAGGAAGGCTTTCAGCGCATGCCACACCGAGAAAAAGCTGTAGAACAGGGCTTTGAACAGGCCCATGTGCTGCCAGCTCACCAGCGGCACCGTGAACCAGAAGGCCATCATGGCGGGCAGATAGATCAGCATGGCCAGCAAGAGCGCGCCGCCGATGCCGGACTCGGCCAGTTCTTTCGGGTCCGGCTGGCCGCCCTCGGTCACCATCTTGAGCAGGGCGCCGCCGTCGGCCAGCATGGAAATGCCCAGCGCGATGGCCGCGATCATAATGTAGAGCAGGCCCAGCAGCACGAGCGTCGGCACGCCCGGCGCACGGAAGCCTTGCGGCAGCAGGCGCGGTTCGATGCGTGCGCCGCGGTCGATGTTCAGGCAGGCCTGCAGGAAGATGGCGCTGAACACAGGCGCCAGCGCGACCGGCACGATCTGGCCCAGAATCGGGATCAGACCGAGCACGACAAACATCAGCATATAGGCGATCTGGATCATGAACAGGCCGCCCGGCTGCTGGCGGAACAGCGCGAAGCCTTGTCTGATCCAATCCCAGCCGGCGCTGGCGGGCAGCTTGTTCATGGCGCCAGCACCGGTGCCGCCACGGCAATGCGTTCGCGCAGAATGCGTTCGAAATGGCCGGGGTCGTGCGGCGTCAGCAGCTCGGCTTCGCGCGGCAGGTGCAAGTCGTACAGGCGCGACAGCCAGAAGCGCAGGGCGCCGGCGCGCAGGCAGGCTTGCCAGGCATCCTGTTCCACGGCCGTGAAGGGACGCACGGCATGGTAGGCGTCCAGCATGGCGCGCACGCGGGCCACATCCAGCACACCCGTGTTCAGGTCGATGCACCAGTCGTTGACCGTCACCGCCACGTCGAACAGCCAGGTATCGCAGCCGGCAAAGTAGAAATCAAAGAAGCCGGTCAGACGCTCGCCGTCGAACATCACGTTGTTGCGGAACAGATCGGCATGCACCGGGCCTTGCTGCAGGGCCGCGTAGTTCGTGTCCGCGTGGAAGGCGTCCTGGAAGGCCATTTCCGCGCGCAGCAGCTGGGCTTCGTCCGGTTTCAGGAAGGGCAGCACGGCCGGTACGGCTTCATGCCACCAGTCGATGCCGCGCAGATTGGGCTGCTGCAGGGGGAAGTCCTGTCCCGCCAGATGCATCTTTGCCAGCATGGCGCCCACTTCCGCGCAATGCACGGGCTGCGGGGCCATCTGCGAGCTGCCTTCCAGTTTGGAGACGATGGCGGCCGGCTTGCCGTGCAGCGGCACGCACAGGGCGCCGTCCGCGTTCGGCACCGGATCGGGCACCAGCACGCCGTGCTGAGCCAGGTGGCGCATCAGTTCGAGATAGAAGGGCAGTTGTTCAAAACTCAGGTTCTCGAAGAGGGTGAGTACATACTCGCCGCGTTCGGTGCTGAGAAAAAAATTACTGTTTTCGATGCCGGAGGCGATGCCTTTCAGCGCCAGGGCCTTGCCAAGAGGGAATTGCGGAATCCATTGGCGTACGTCGTCCAACGTGACGGGAGTAAAAACTGCCATGAGCAACCAGGTTAAATGAGTCGATGGGGCCTATTTCGAAGCTGGCGCGGCAGGCGGCGGCGGAGGCGCCTCGGCGGCATCCTCGGCAGCGGCATTTTCTGCGCTGCGCTTTTTCTTCTTGGCGGCGATATCGAACTCCATCACGGTCCAGGCAGGGCCGCGGATGGCTTGGCCCATGGTGTCGCCGGGCATGGCCGTGCCGGCCGGCGGACGGTGGTTGACCGTGTACACGCTCTTGCCGCTTTTCACCGTGGATTCGGTGATGCGGCCGCCTTCGCGCTTCTCTTGCACTTGCTTGTCACTGCCTGGCTTGGTGGTCACCGTGATCGGGTTGTCCACTTCCTCGATTTGTTCGAGCTGGGGCGGCGCCTTGCTGGGCGCCTGTTGGGCGACAGCGGCAGTTGCCACGAGGGACAGGGCCAGGGTGAGGGCGGAAGCGCGCATGATGGGGTGTTCGCGTGGTTTGTTATAAGGTTCATTGTAACAAACTGACCAAAAGCTGCCAGCCAAAACTCTGCGATAATGGAATATTGAATTTTCCGCCACAGGCCCCATATTTCCGCTCTATGCAAACTACCCTGCTGTTAGTCGACGGTTCCAGTTATCTCTACCGCGCATTCCACGCGCTGCCCGACCTGCGCAGCCCGGACGGTTACCCCACCGGCGCCATGCACGGCATGGTCAATATGCTGCGCAAGCTGCGCGCCGATTTCCCCGCCGCTTACATTGCCTGCGTGTTCGACGCCAAGGGCAAGACCTTCCGCGATGATATGTACCCGGAATACAAGGCCACGCGCGCCTCGATGCCGGACGATCTGCGCCTGCAGATTGAACCCATCCACGAAGCGGTGCGCGCCATGGGCTGGCCGATNCTGATGGTGGACGGNGTGGAAGCCGACGACGTGATCGGCACCCTGTCGGTCGACGCNGAAAAGAACGGCATGGAAGTGATCATTTCCACCGGCGACAAGGACCTGGCCCAGCTGGTCACGCCCAAGGTCACNCTGATCAACACCATGACCAACGAGAAGCTGGACGAAGCNGGNGTGCTGGCCAAGTTCGGCGTGCCGCCCAACCGCATCATCGATTACCTGACCCTGATCGGCGACACGGTCGACAACGTGCCGGGCGTGGCCAAGTGCGGCCCGAAAACGGCGCTCAAGTGGCTGCAGGAGTACGACAGCCTGGAAGGCATCATGACCAACGCCGACAAGATCGGCGGCGTGGTGGGCGGCAATCTGCGCTCCGCGCTGGAATGGCTGCCGAAGGGCCGCCAGCTGATTACGGTAAAGACGGATTGCGACCTCAAAGAGCACATGATGTCGATTTCCGAATCGCTGGTCGCAAAAAGCGAAGACCGCGAACTGCTGCTGGCCTTCTTCAGCAAATACGGCTTCAAGACCCTGCTGCGCGAACTGGGCGGCATGACGCCGGCTGCGCCAACCGGCGCTGCGGCCGCCGCGCCTGCGCCGTCCGCACCGGGCGCCACGCAAGACCTGTTCGCCGCGCCGCCGGCCACCGTCAGCTACGAAACCGTGCTGACCGAGGCCCAGCTGGACGACTGGCTGGCGCGCATCGACAAGGCCGGGCTGACCGCCATCGATACCGAAACCACCTCGCTGGAACCGATGCTGGCGCAAATGGTCGGCATCTCGCTGGCCGTCGAGCCGGGCATCGCCTGCTACATCCCGCTGGCCCACCGCTATGCCGGTGCGCCGGTGCAGCTGCAGCGCGATTTGGTGCTGGAGAAAATGAAGCCGTGGCTGGAAGACGCATCCAAGCCTAAACTCGGCCAGAACCTGAAGTACGACGCGCATATCTTCGCTAACCACGGCGTGGCCCTGCGCGGCATCGTGCACGACACGCTGCTGCAATCGTATGTGTTCGAATCGCACCGCACCCACGATATGGACAGCCTGGCCATGCGCCACTTGAACCACAAGACCATCGCTTATGAAGAGGTGTGCGGCAAGGGCGCCAGCCAGATCGGCTTCGACCAGGTGGAGATCCAGCGCGCCACTGAATACGCGGCGGAAGATGCGGACATCACCCTGCGTCTGCACCTGGCCATGCACGGCCACGTCGCCGCGCACGAAGGCCTGACCACGGTCTACAACACCATCGAGCTGCCGACCGCTGTCGTGCTGCAAAAGATTGAACGCAATGGCGTGCTGATTGACGCCGGCCTGCTGAACACGCAGTCCAGCGAGCTTGCCGCGCGCATCGTGGAGCTGGAGCAGAAGGCTTACGAGCTGGCTGAGCAGCCGTTCAATCTGGGCTCGCCCAAGCAGATCGGCGAAATCTTCTTCACCAAGCTGCAGCTGCCGGTCATCAAGAAGACGCCAAGCGGCGCGCCATCCACCGACGAGGAAGTGCTGCAAAAACTGGCCGAGGATTATCCGCTGCCGAAAGTGCTGCTGGAATACCGCTCGATGTCCAAGCTGAAGTCCACTTACACGGACAAGCTGCCGAAGATGATCAATGTGTCCACCGGCCGCGTGCACACCAATTACGCACAAGCCGTGGCGATCACCGGCCGTCTGGCGTCGAACGATCCGAACCTGCAGAACATCCCGGTGCGTACCGCCGAGGGACGCCGCATCCGCGAAGCCTTTGTGGCGCCGGCCGGTTCGCATATCGTGTCGGCCGACTATTCGCAGATCGAGCTGCGCATCATGGCCCACATCTCGGGCGACGAAAACATGCTGCGCGCTTTCGCGGAAGGCGAAGACATTCACCGCGCCACCGCCGCCGAAATCTTCGGCGTGGCGCCGGCCGAGGTGCAGTCCGAACAGCGCCGCTACGCCAAGGTAATCAACTTTGGCCTGATCTACGGCATGAGCGCCTTCGGCCTGGCCGCCAACCTGGGTGTCGACCGCACTGCCGCGCAAAGCTATATCGACCGCTACTTCGCCCGCTTCGCCGGCGTGAAGCGCTATATGGACGAAACGCGCGCCGAAGCAAAGGCGCAGGGTTATGTGCAGACCGTGTTCGGCCGCCGCCTGTGGCTGCCGGAGATCAATTCGCCCAACGGACCGCGCCGCCAGGCCGCCGAACGCGCGGCCATCAACGCGCCGATGCAGGGCACGGCCGCCGACCTGATCAAGCTGGCCATGATCTCGGTACAGGACTGGCTGGAGTCGTCCAACCTGCGCAGCAAGATGATCATGCAGGTGCACGACGAACTGGTGCTGGAAGTGCCGGACGACGAGCTGGCGCTGGTGCGCGAAAAGCTGCCGCAGCTGATGGCGGGCGTCGCCAAGCTGAATGTGCCGCTGGTCGCCGAAGTCGGCGTCGGCAAAAACTGGGAAGAGGCGCACTGAGCTTCGGTTATGAGAACCCAAGGCTGAAAACAAGTGGCTGCCACATCGTGGCAGCCACTAGCTTTGCGCCGTTGGTTTCGGCTGCAATTGCGCCGTTGGTTTCGGCCGCGTTTGCGCCCTTTGGTTTCGTCCGCGTCCCCAACCCGCCGAAATTTGTCACGCCCACCTGACAAATTTTGGCAGCCCGCCGACAAATTCTGTCAAAATGGTCAATCTATCAACCCTCAGGGAGATCGCGCATGAAAGACCTGCTGTCCGACGCAAA
>Ga0055526_1003257_pt1 | contig 10432 bp, 10 predicted proteins | sample AraplaCol_mMF_r2_FD_55013 | JGI IMG/M metagenome (GOLD analysis project Ga0055526, IMG submission 55013) | Arabidopsis root microbial communities from North Carolina, USA - plate scrape MF_Col_mMF_r2 | ecosystem: Host-associated > Plants > Roots > Endosphere | place: USA: North Carolina... | reverse complement strand
GCTCGGCTATGCGGCCCGCACCATGACCCAATTCAAGTCCGATCTGCTCCGCCTGCTCTCCGAACGTGGCTATATCCACCAGGTCACCGACCCGGAGGCGCTCGACGCCCTTGCGACGAAGCAGATCGTCCCCGGCTATATCGGCTTCGACCCGACGGCGCCCTCGCTCCACGTCGGCAGCCTCGTCCAGATCATGCTGCTGCGCCGCCTCCAGCAGGCCGGCCACAAGCCGATCGTGCTGATGGGCGGCGGCACCGGCAAGATCGGCGACCCCTCGTTCAAGGACGAGGCGCGCAAGCTGATGACCGACGAGGTGATCCAGTCGAACGTCGCCTCGATCAAGACGGTGTTCGAGAAGTTCCTCACCTTTGGCGACGGCCCCACCGACGCCGTGATGGTCGACAATGCCGAGTGGCTCGACAAGCTCGAGTACATCCCGTTCCTGCGCGACATCGGCCGGCATTTCTCGGTCAACCGCATGCTCAGCTTCGACTCGGTCAAGCTGCGCCTCGACCGCGAGCAGTCGCTGTCGTTCCTCGAGTTCAACTACATGATCCTCCAGGGCTATGACTTCCTGGAGCTGTCGCGCCGCGCCGCGTGCCGCCTGCAGATGGGCGGCTCGGACCAGTGGGGCAACATCGTCAACGGCATCGAGCTCGCCCGCCGCGTCGACGGTACCGAGGTCTATGGCGTCACCACCCCGCTGATCACCACGGCGGACGGCGGCAAGATGGGCAAGACCATGTCGGGCGCCGTCTGGCTCAACGACGACCAGCTCTCGGCCTTCGATTACTGGCAGTTCTGGCGCAACACCGACGACCGCGACGTCGGCCGCTTCCTGCGCCTGTTCACCGACCTGCCGCTCGACGAGATCGCCCGCCTCGAGGCGCTCGAGGGCGCCGGGATCAACGAGGCCAAGAAGGTCCTCGCCAACGAAGCCACCGCCATGTGCCGCGGCCGCGAAGCCGCCGAGGAAGCCGCGGAGACCGCCCGCAAGGTGTTCGAGGAAGGCTCGGCCGGCGGTTCGCTCCCGACCCATGTGGTCGAGGGCGGCAGCATCAACGTGGTCGACGGCCTGGTCGCGCTCGGCCTCGTCCCGTCCAAGGGCGAAGCCCGGCGCAAGATCGCCGAGGGTGCGATCCGCGTCGACGATCAGGTGGTGAGCGATCCCGCGCTCGACATCGCCGTCACGGCGCAGGTCAAGCTCAGCTTCGGCAAGAAGAAGCACGGCCTGCTCACGCCTGCGTAATCTTCCGGATCTGCCGATAAGTTGCTGTTAAGCAGCTTCGTTGGAAGGAATTTCACGCGGTAGCGCTACTACCGCATGCGTACTCAAGCGTTTGTGGGGCGTTGCGTGAGTTTCGGATCGAACCTGGCTTATTCGGATCCCCGGCGGGAAGGACGCGACGACGTCTATTACCGCGCGCGCGCCTTCGGTCCCGATGCGAAGCAGCTGAGCTTCATCGTCGTCAACGTCTCGCCGCACGGCCTGATGGCCCGGTGCGACGACCCGCTCGAGACCGGCGACCGCATCCGCGTGGTGCTGCCGCACGCCGGCACGATGGTGGCGGAGGTCCGCTGGGCGCTCGGCGGCCGTATCGGCTGCCAGTTCGAGCGCGCAATCGACCTGGCAAGCTATTACGAGCTGATCTCGGTGATGGTGAAGGCGAAATAGCCTTATCCGCCACGGTCCTGCCCGTTCCGCGCCTTGAGCAGATAGCCGAATCCCGGGCCGATCAATATTCCGCCCAGCACCCACTCGAATAGCGTCAGCGGCCGCTCGTCGGGATCATGTCCCGTGACGAAAAGGAAAAGAAAGAACGCGGCCACGCCAGCGACGATCAGCGCAACGGCAATCAGCAGGCTCTTCCGATCCTTCTGCATGCATTCATGCTCCCCAAACGGCCTCCGCAGCATACACGCCCGAAGCTTGCGCGACCATGCCCCAGAGTCCGTCATCCCGGCGAAAGCCGGGATCTCAGGCGAAGGCGCGGGAAGGAGCCACCCCGTCCGCGGCACGCACCACGGTTGTCCCGTTCGAACAGACTGAACACGCCCGTTCGGCTAACGACGACCGATCGCCACCGCCGAATGATCCTCCGCCTGCACGGCCACACCCGCCGCCTTGCGCTCCGAATAGCGATCGACGAGCTGGCCGGCATGCGGCCGCATCAGGACGGTGATCCGCACCAGCTCCTCCATCACGTCGACGATGCGGTCATAATAGCTGGACGGCTTCATCCGGCCTGCCTCGTCGAATTCCTTGTAGGCCGTGGCGACGGACGACTGGTTCGGGATGGTGAACATCCGCATCCAGCGGCCGAGCAACCGCAGCGTGTTGACCGCGTTGAACGACTGCGACCCGCCCGACACCTGCATGACCGCGAGCGTCCGCCCCTGTGTCGGGCGCATCCCGCGCATCTCCAGCGGCAGATGATCGATCTGCGCCTTCATGATCCCCGAGATCGCACCATGCCGCTCCGGACTGCACCAGACCTGTCCTTCCGACCATAGGGACAGTTCCCGCAACTCGTGGACGGCCGGATGGTCGTCCCCCGCGACCTGATCGGGCAGCGGAAGGTCCGATGGATCGAAGATGCGGGTCTCCGCCCCGAAGAACCGGAGCAGCCGCGCCGCTTCCTCGACGGCGAGGCGCGAGAAGGAGCGTTCGCGCAGCGAGCCGTAGAGCAACAGGATGCGCGGCGGCGGCTGGTCCTCGCCGATGCCCAGCGCGGGGCGCCGGATCGCGAAGGCGGGATCCAGGGCCGGCAGATGCTCGGGATCGGACAGGAGTCGAAGGCGGCTCATACGGGCTCCGCGGAGGGTTCGGTGAAGATCGCATCCGCGACCAGATGGGCGGCCACCGCCCCGACGAGCTGGGCGGCGATGAAGCCGGGCACGCAGGCGGGAGCGATGCCGGCGAAGCTGTCGCTCAGCGCGCGTGCGATCGTGATCGCGGGGTTGGCGAAGCTCGTCGACGCGGTGAACCAATAGGCCGCGACGATGTAGAGCGCGACGCTCGCCGGAACGCTGCCCGGCCTCGTCTTCGCCGTCCCGAGGATCGTCAGCAGCAGCCCGAAGGTGGCGACCGCCTCGGCAAGCCATTGCCCGGGGCCGAAGCGCATCTTCGCCGAAAGCTGGAAGACCGGCACCTCGAACATAAGATGGGCGAGCCAGACGCCGAGGATACCCCCGACGATCTGGGCACCGGCATAGGCGATCGCCATGTCGGTGCCGATCTGCCCGCGCAGGCGCATGACCAGCGTGACCGCAGGGTTCATGTGCGCGCCCGACACCGGCCCGAGCATCGTGACGAGCACGAACAGCATCGCCCCGGTCGCCAGCGTGTTGCCGAGCAGCGCGAGCGCGACGTTCCCGCCGGCCAGCCGTTCGGCCATGATGCCGGACCCGATCACGGTCGCGAACAGCATCGCGCTGCCCAGCGCCTCGGCAAGGATGGCCCGGCGGTTCACGCCGTCTGGATGCGGTTACCCGCGGCATCGACGACCTGCTCGCCGTCCTCCTTGGCAAAGGCTGCCTTCTGCGCATCGGGCAGGATGTCGAGCACCGCCTCCGACGGCCGGCAGAGCTTCACGCCCAGCGGCGTGACCACCAGCGGCCTGTTGATCAGCACCGGATGGGCCATCATCGCATCGAGCAGCGCGTCGTCGGAGAGCGTCATGTCCGCCAGGCCGAGCTCGGCGAACGGCGTGCCCTTCTCGCGCAGCAGGTCGCGGGGCGCCATGCCGGCGCGCCCGATCATCTCGGCCAACAGCGCGCGGGCCGGCGGCGTCTTGAGATACTCGACGACATGCGGCTCGACGCCCGAGTTGCGGATCAGCGCCAACACGTTCCGCGACGTGCCGCAGTCCGGATTGTGGTAGATGACGATATCGGTCACGGCGCCGTCCTTCAGCAGCAGGTGGTGAGTTCGGCGAGCAGCGGCTCGCACAGTTCCGCGCGCCCCTGGCAGCAATCCTTGGCAAGGAAGGTCATCAGCGCCCGCAGCGTGTCGATGCCGGCGCGCTGGATCTGCTGCCGGCCACGCTTCTCCGAAACCACGAGCCCCGCCCTGGCGAGCACGGCGAGGTGGGTGGAGAAAGTACTCTGGCTCAGCCCGCTCGCCTCCACCAGCGCGCCGGTGGACAGGCCGTCCGGCTCATGCCGGACGAGCAGCCGAAAGGCATCGAGCCGGGTCGGGTGCGAGAGCGCGGCAAGCGCCGTCAGCGCGGTTTCGGTTTCCATGCATCGGAAATAGACGATGCATTTTCAGAGGTCAATACGCATCGGATTTACCCGATACGTTTAGCCAACCTTGTCCGATATGCATCTGGGAAGCGGCTTCAGCCGGTGGGGCACCCGCCTACGACGCAGAGCCTCCCGCCAACCACGATTGGGCGGCTAGCTGCCATTGCCTGAACGCTGATGATCTGCTCCGCTGAGGCATGTTCGAATATCTTTATTGCTTCACTGCGGATGCCGTAGCGCAAGAGGAAACCGGCTTTCGGCCGGGTGCCCGTCACGCTCTGATCCTCTGGATCACCGCTCCGAACCAAGATGAAGCCCGCTTGCGAGGCGCAGATGCCATTGAGAAGAATGGCTGGCTTCTTCCCCAAATCAAGCGAGGAAAGCAGGTGGACGATCCTGACCTCATTGGCGACGATACCTTACGCTCAGCGGCCGAACGGGCACTGAAAGAGGGAAGTTCCATCGTGATTTACAGGGATGAGATCGCCCCCGACGCCTGAACTATAATCTCATTCACGTGCTCGGACCCGCTCCAGGCATAGGCCCGATGACGATCAGACCTACCCCGCCCGCAGCAAACTGACCGCGGCATCCCGCTCGAACAGGTACAGCGCCACCCGCGCCGCCTCCCCGCGCGGCGACTGCAGCGAGCGGTCTTGGTCCTCCAGCAGCCGCGCATCCGCGTTCGCTGCCGCGATCAGCGTCGCCAGGCTCTCGGGCGTTGCCAGCCGGAAGGTCTGCTCGCCCGATTGGCGGGTGCCGAGGATCTCGCCCGCCCCGCGCAGCTCCAGGTCGCGCTCGGCGATCAGGAAGCCGTCGGTGGTGTCGCGCATCAGCGCCAGCCGCGCCCGCGACGTCTCGCTGAGCTTGTCGCCGCGCAGCAGGATGCAGTGCGACTGCCCCCCGCCCCGCCCGACGCGCCCGCGCAACTGGTGGAGCTGGGCGAGACCGAACCGGTCCGCCGCCTCGATCACGATCAGCGTCGCATTGGGCACGTCCACGCCAACCTCGATCACCGTGGTCGCCACCAGCACGCCGAGCTCGCCCGAGGAAAAGCGCGCCATCACCGCGTCCTTCTCCGGCCCTTTCATCCGGCCATGGACCAGCCCGACCTTGGCGCCGAACCGCGCGGTCAGCGTCGCCGCGCGATGCTCGGCCGCCGCAAGGTCGGTCTTCTCGCTCTCCTCGACCAGCGGGCACACCCAATAGGCCTGCTTGCCCGCCTCCAGATGCCGGCCGAGCCCCGCGACGACGGCGTCGAGCTTGTCCTCGGCGATCACCGTGGTCTGGATCGGCTGGCGGCCCGGCGGCATCTCGTCGAGCCGGCTGACGTCCATCTCGCCATGCGAGGCGAGCTGCAGCGTGCGCGGGATCGGGGTGGCGGTCATGACGAGCAGGTGCGGCGGCACCTGCGCCTTGGCCTGGAGCATCAGCCGCTCGGCCACGCCGAAGCGGTGCTGCTCGTCGACCACCACCAGCCCCAGGTCGCGATAGGTCACGCCCTGCTGGAAGATAGCGTGGGTGCCGACCAATATGTCGATATCCCCCGCTGCCAGCCCCATCAGCGTCGCCTCGCGGGCCTTGCCCTTGTCGCGCCCGGTGAGGATCGCGATCCGCACGTCGAGCCCGGCGAGCATCCGCGAGAGATTCTCGTAATGCTGGCGGGCGAGGATCTCGGTCGGCGCCAGCATCGCGCCCTGCGCACCGGCTTCGGCGGCGATCAGCAGCGCCATCGTCGCCACCAAAGTCTTGCCCGCGCCGACATCGCCCTGGAGCAGGCGGAGCATCGGCTGGCTCTGCGCCATGTCGCCTTCGATCTCGCGGATCGTCCGCGATTGGGCACCGGTGGGGGTATAGGGCAGCTGGAGCTTGTCGCGCAGCCGCCCGTCGCCGGTCAGCGGCCGCCCGCGCTTGGCCCGCGCTTCGCCGCGCACCAGCATCAGCGCGAGCTGGTTGGCAAACACCTCGTCATAGGCGAGCCGCTCGCGCGCCTTGGCATCGGCGGGGTCGGCATGGATGCGGGCGAGCGCTTCCTTCCAGTCCGGCCATTGGTGGCGGTCCTTCAGGCTCGGCTCGATCCATTCGGGCAGCTCGGGCGCGCGCTCGATCGCCTGGGCAGCCATCGCCGCGATCCGCTTGGAGGTGATCCCTTCCGAACAGGGATAGATCGCCTCGCGCCCGCCGCCGTCCGCCTCTTCGGGCACGGCGACCTCGGGATGCACGATCTGCAGCTCCTGGCCATATTGGTCGAGCTTGCCCGAGACCCAGCGCTTCTCGTTGAGCGGGAGCAGCTTCTTCGCCCAGCCCGAATTGCCGCCGAAGAAGACGAGGGAGACGTAATTGCCGTGCGCGTCCGCCGCCTGCACCCGGGCGGGCGAGCGCGGGCTGCTGCCGAAACGATAGCTCGTCGCGGTCAGCTCGATCGCGATGATCCGGCCTGCGTCCGATGCCATCAGCTCGCTGCGCGGGACCCGGTCGATAAAGCCGGTGGGCAGATGGAAGGCGACGTCGACCACCCGCGCCAAGCCGAGCCGTTCGAGCGGCTTGGCCAGCGTCGGGCCGATCCCCTTGAGCGCCGTGACTTCGGCAAAGAGTGGATTGAGTACGTCGGGCCGCATCGGGCCCGACCTAGTACCTGCAATGGCGCGCCGCTAGTGGGCGCGCGGGATCAATGGGAGACGATCCGCTGGCCGGCCGCCTCGATCGCGGCGAGCACTTCGTTGACGGTCGAGCCGACCACCACTTCGTGTGCGCCGTCGAACGAAAGCACGCCCACATCGTCACCGGCCATGTTGATCGTCGCCACGGTGCGCACCGACGCGATGTTCACCAGGATCGGGTCGCCGTTGATCGACTTGAGCATCACGAAACGCATATGGAAACAGCCTCTACGTAGAATGTCTTCCATTCTAGGAGGATCGCCGGCGGAGCGGGCGCGATCGCGCGAGAATGGCGCGATTAAGTTGCCGCTGGCGTTCACTTGCGCGGCAACCTATCTGGGGAACCGTATCCCGTCTTTCGCCGACCGCGCATTTTCGCGCTGCCGGCCATTTGCCGTTGAGGACCGAATGGACCGCGAAATCCGTCTCAAGCGCCTGCGTTTCCGTGCCTGGCACCGCGGCGTGAAGGAAGCCGACCTGCTGATCGGCGGCTTCTTCGACCAGCATGGCACCGGCTGGAACGACGCCGAGATGGACCTGTTCGAGGCCCTGCTCGAAGAGCAGGACGTTGATATCATGGCCTGGGCAATGGGAACCGCCGCCGTGCCAGAACGCTATGCCGGCACGGTAATGAACGCCCTCAAGACGCTGAATTACGTGCCGATTTCCAGATAACTCCCTCTCCCCTCCGGGGAGAGGGTCGGGGAGAGGGGAAGTGCGGCACGCTCTCCTCTCCTGCCCCTCTCCCGACCCTCTCCCCAATGGGGAGAGGGCTTTAGCTGAGCCAAGATGCCCGACCTCAAGACCATCCTCTCCGCGCAGAAGCCCCTCACCCTTGCGGGCGCCCCCACCGGCTTCCTTCCCTGGATGCTCGCCGATCTGGCGCGTACCGGGCGGATCACCGTGTTCGTCGCGCCGGACGAGGCGGCAATGCGCGCCGTGGCCGGCACCGCGCCCTATTTCGCGCCCGAGCTCGAGGTCCTCAGCTTCCCGGCCTGGGACTGTCTTCCCTATGACCGCGCCAGCCCGACGCTGCGCGTCATGGCCGAGCGCCTCGCCACGCTCCATGCGCTCCAGGCTGGCAGCGGCAACAGGCCGCGCCTGCTCGTCACCACGGTCAATGCCGTCACCCAGCGTACCCTGACGCCCTTCCGCATCCGCCAACTCGTCGCCCGCCTCGCGCCCGGCGAGCGTATCGGCCTCGACAAGCTTGCGGTGCTGCTCCAGGCCAATGGCTATGTCCGCGTCGACACGGTGAACGATTCCGGCGAGTTCGCCGTGCGCGGCGGCCTGGTCGATCTCTTCCCCTCGGGCGCCGAGCAGGCGCTGCGCCTCGATTTCTTCGGCGACGAGATCGAGAGCGTCCGCACCTTCGATCCGTCGGACCAGCGCACCACCGGCCGCATCGACGGCTTCACCCTGCTCCCGGCTTCCGAGGCGCTGCTCGACGAGGACTCGGTCAAGCGCTTCCGCACCCGCTACCGCGAGAAGTTCGGCGCCACCGCCACCGGCGACCCGCTCTACCAGGCGATCAGCGACGGCCGCCGCCTTGCCGGCATGGAGCATTGGCTGCCCCTGTTCGAGGATCGGCTGGAGACGCTGTTCGAGCATCTCCCCGGCGACGCGATCCTGATCCGCGACGCCGGCGATGCCGGCGCCGCGGAGGCCCGGTTCGAGGCGATCGCCGATTACCAGTCCAACCGCGTCCGCGCGCAGTCGGCCGATCCGGGCAGCTATCGCCCGCTCGCCGCCGATGCGCTCTATCTGGTGGCAAACGAGTGGGAGAAGCGCCTCGCCGACTGGCCGGCCCACACCTCGACGCCCTTCCACGAGCCCGAAAGCGCCACCGTCCTCGACTTCAACGTCGATGGACCGCGCGATTTCGCGCCCGAGCGCGCCGCCGGCACCAATGTCTATGAGGCGGTGGTCGAGCACGTCGCCAAGCTGCGCAAGTCGGGCAAGAAGCCGATCCTCGCCAGCTATTCGAACGGCGCCCGCGAGCGCCTGACCGGGCTGCTCGCCGATCACGGGCTCAAGACCGCGCGCAAGGCCGAGAGCTGGCACGAGGCGATGGGCATCGCCGACAGCGCCGTCGCGATGATCGTGCTGCCGCTCGACCATGGCTTCGCCGCGCCCGACGTGTCGGTGCTGACCGAGCAGGACATGCTCGGCGACCGCCTCGTCCGCCGCGCAAAGCGCCGCAAGTCGACCGACGCCTTCCTCAACGAGCTGGCGACGCTGTCGCCGGGCGATCTTGTGGTGCACGTCGATCACGGCATCGGCCGCTACGAGGGCCTCACCCAGATTCCGGTGCAGAAGGCGCCGCACGATTGCGTCGCCCTCACCTATGCGGGCGGCGACAAGCTCTATGTGCCGGTCGAGAATCTCGAGGTCCTGAGCCGCTACGGCGCGGGCGAGGAAGGCGCGACGCTCGACAAGCTGGGCGGCGAGGCGTGGCAGCGCCGCAAGAGCCGTATGAAGGAGCGGATCCGCGAGATCGCGGGCGAGCTCATCGCCACCGCGGCCAAGCGCGCCACCCGCCCCGCCGAAGTCGCCGAGCCCGATGCCGGCGGCTACCCCGCGTTTGTCGACCGCTTCCCCTATGAGGAGACCGACGACCAGGACCGCGCGATCGGCGACGTGCTCGAGGATCTCGCGGCGGGCCGGCCGATGGACCGGCTCATCGTCGGCGATGTCGGCTTCGGCAAGACCGAGGTGGCGCTGCGTGCCGCCTTCGTCGCGGCGATGGCCGGCATGCAGGTCGCGGTGGTCTGCCCGACCACGCTGCTGGCCCGCCAGCACTTCAACAACTTCTCGCAGCGTTTCGAGGGCTTCCCGATCAAGGTCGGCCGCCTCTCCCGCCTCGTCGGCACCACCGAGATGAAGGCGACTAAGGAAGGCGCCGCCGACGGCACGATCGACATCGTCGTCGGTACCCATGCGGTGCTGGCCAAGGGCGTCGAGTTCAAGCGGCTCGGCCTGGTCATCGTCGACGAGGAGCAGCGCTTCGGCGTGACGCACAAGGAGCGGCTCAAGGCGATGAAGGCGGACGTCCATGTCCTCACCCTCACCGCCACCCCGATCCCGCGCACGCTGCAGATGGCGATGTCGGGCCTGCGCGAGCTGTCGGTGATCCAGACCCCACCGGTCGATCGCCTGGCGGTGCGCACCTATGTCATGCCCTGGGACCCGGTCGTACTGCGCGAGGCGCTTCTCCGGGAACATTATCGCGGCGGCCAGGCCTATTTCGTCACGCCGCGCGTCTCGGATCTGCCCGAGATCGAGGAGTTCCTGCGCAACGACGTGCCCGAGATCAGCTTCGTCGTCGCGCACGGCCAGATGGCGGCGGGCGAGGTCGAGGAGCGGATGTCCGCCTTCTACGACCGCAAGTACGACCTGCTCGTCTCGACCACGATCATCGAGAGCGGCATCGACATCCCCTCGGCCAACACGCTGATCATCAACCGCGCCGACAAGTTCGGCCTCGCCCAGCTCTACCAGCTGCGCGGGCGCGTCGGCCGCTC
>Ga0055526_1003256_pt1 | contig 10447 bp, 10 predicted proteins | sample AraplaCol_mMF_r2_FD_55013 | JGI IMG/M metagenome (GOLD analysis project Ga0055526, IMG submission 55013) | Arabidopsis root microbial communities from North Carolina, USA - plate scrape MF_Col_mMF_r2 | ecosystem: Host-associated > Plants > Roots > Endosphere | place: USA: North Carolina... | reverse complement strand
TTCATGATCGCCATCCAGTTGGTGAGCGCTCGCATAGGCCGCGTCACCGGCAAGGGTGTGGCGGCCAACCTGCGCGAGCACACGCCGCGCGCCTTCCTGATGGCCATGGTGTTCCTGCTGGTGGTCGCCAACACCATTAACATCGCGGCCGACATCGCCGCCATGGGCGAGGCGCTGCAGCTGGCCGTGGGCGGCGGCGAGCACTTCCATGCCGTGGCCTTTGGTGTCATCACCGTGCTGCTGCAGGTCTTTGTGCCCTATCGCAAGCTGGCGCCCATCCTCAAGTGGCTCACGCTTTTCCTGTTTGCCTATGTGATCGCCGTGTTTCTGGTGCAGGTGCAATGGGTCCAGGTGCTGCATGACCTGGTGATCCCCAAGCTGCAATGGACCTCGGGCTACTGGATGATGATCGTCGCGCTGCTGGGCACCACCATCTCGCCCTACCTGTTTTTCTGGCAGGCCTCGCAGGAAGTGGAAGAACTGCGTCTCAAGGGCGCCGGCCGGGGGTCCGAGAAAGAAGTGCGCCGCGACCTGCGCCGCGTCAAGCGCGACACCTACATCGGCATGTTCTTCTCCAACGCGATTGCCTTCTTCATCATGGTGCTGGGCGGCGCGGTGCTGTATGCGGCCGGCATCCACGATGTGACCTCGGCCGCGCAAGCCGCCCAGGCCCTGCGCCCGCTGGCCGGTGATTTTGCCTTTGCGCTGTTTGCCGGCGGCATCATCGCCACCGGCCTGCTGGCCGTGCCCGTGCTGGCCTCGTCGGCCGCCTACGCCGTGGCCGAGGCCTTCGGCTGGCCTGAAGGCCTGGAGCGCCGCTGGTACGAAGCCAAGCGCTTTTACGCCATCATCGTCATCGCCACCATCGTCGGCACCGGCATGGACTTCACCGCCATCGACCCGATGAAAGCGCTCTACTGGAGCGCCGTCATCAACGGCGTGGTGGCCGTGCCCATCATGGCCGGCCTGATGCTGCTGGCCGGCCGCAAGTCGGTCATGGGCAAGTTCACCTCGGGATTCAAGACCACCTGGTTTGGCTGGGGTGGCGTGGTGGTGATGGGCTTTGCGGTGCTGATGATGTTGCTGGATTTGTTCCGGCCGGTGGTCTAGCGGAGAAGCAGATCCATATCCGCAGATTTCGCAGATTTCCGCAGATAAAGATGAATGCAAATTTCCTTGTTTTTAATCTGCGGAAATCTGCGTAATCTGCGGATAAATTGAATCATGTCTGCGGATAAACTCATGCGCCATCCCGGCGCGTCACCCACAGCCGCTGCGGTCCTGCTCCCTGTTCGCCAAGCTTGTCATAAGGATTGCGCAGCCGGCATTTGTCAATCGACAGGCAGCCGCAGCCTATGCAGTCATCCAGCGTGTCGCGCAGCTTCTTGAGCTGGGCCATGCGCTCGTCCAGATCGGCGCGCCAGGCGGCCGACAGGCGCTCCCAGTCCGCGCGACTGGGCGCGGCCCGGGCCGGCAGGGTGTCCAGCGCCGCCTGAATGTCCGCCAGCGCAATGCCCACCCGCTGCGCCACCCGCACAAAAGCCACGCGCCGCAGCATCTCACGCGCGTACCGGCGCTGGTTGCCCTCGGTGCGGGTGCTGCTGATCAGCCCCTTCTTCTCGTAAAAGTGCAGCGTCGACACCGCCACGCCGCTGCGGCGCGCCATGTCGCCCACCGAGAGGGTGGGGAAGATGCCGGCTTGTTCCAGTTCTGTGCCCATGGGCTGAGTCCTCCTCGCAAATAGTGCTTGACCTCAACTTTACTTGAGGTTTTACGCTGCTGTTTCCGCGGCCCATCCGGCCGGTCCACTTTCAATAGAAGGAGTTGCAAATGTCTATGGATTCATCCCCTGGCGCGTCTTCATCCACGTCGGTTTTCCGCATCGACAAATTTGTCGTGCCCTCGCAGTCGATATCGGCTTTTGTTGAGCGCATCCACCAGGTCCAGCGCATGCTGGGCGAGCAGCCCGGCTGCCTGCAAAAGCATGTGCTGACCCAGACGGGCGACAGCAGCGAGTTCGATGTGGTGACGGTGGTCGAATGGGCCAGCGCCGATGCTGTCGCCGCCGCCCAGGGCGCCATGCAGAAACTGCTCGCCAGCGAGGGCTTTGACATTCAGGCTTTTCGCAAGAAGCTGGGTGTGCGGGGAGATTCGGGGATGTACCGCGAGGCTTGACCGTTCTGGCCCGAGCTACCGGCTCATCACGGTCGTATCACAGGTGCATGTTCCGCCATCAGCTCAACAATCCAGTCGATAAACACGCGCAGCTTGGCGCTCACGTGTCGGTTAGGCGGAAACGCCAGGTACAAAGGCATGGGGTCCAGCCGCCAGCCTTTGAACAGCGGCACCAGCTCGCCGCGTATCAGCGGCGCCCTGGCCATGTAGTCGGGCAGCCAGAGCACACCCGCACCGGCCAGGCCGGCCGCGAGGCAGGCATTGCCGTCGTCCATCGCGACCCTGTAGCGGCCTTGCACCTTGATGCTTTCATCGCCCTTGTGCATGGCATAGGGGAAGGTCCTGCCGCTGCGCGCCCAATGAAAGCCCACGGTGCGGTGCTGCGTGTCTTCCAGCTCCCTGGGGTGCAAGGGCGTTCCGTATCGCTTCAGGTAGCTGGGCGCCGCGTACACCCCCAGCCGCAGGTCGCCCACGTGGCGCGCCATCAGTGATTGGTCTGTCAGCTCGCCGCCGCGCACCACGCAATCCACGTTCTCGCCGATGATGTCGACCATGCGGTCGCTCACGCCCATGTCGAGCTGGATGTCGGGATACTTCGCATGAAAGGCCGGCAGGGCAGGCGCCAGGATCAGCGTGGCGAGCGGGCTGGGCACATCCACCCGCAGCCGCCCGCGCGGTGACGCCGAGGCGTCCGACAGGCTGGTCTCCGCGTCGTCCACGTCGGCCAGCACACGCAGCACGCGTTCGTAATACGCCGCGCCGTCGGCCGTGACATTGACCTTGCGCGTGGTGCGGTTCAGCAGCCGCACGCGCAGGCGCGCCTCAAGCTGCTGCACCAGCTGCGTCACGCTGGTCTTGCTCATGTGCAGCGTCTCGGCCGCCTTGGTGAAGCTGCCGGTTTCCACCACACGGGCAAAGGCCTGCATCGCATCGAAACGGTCCATCGTCGGCTCCGGTTTATCTCCATGGGGCCCATGAGGTCCATGGGCCAAAGATTGTTTGGATTTTACGAACAGTGATGGACAGCCTTGCCTGTTTATCCGCAAGCCCCTGCGCCCTAAAGTTGATTCATCACCCACCACCACAACAACATCACAGCTAACCCGGGCCGCCCCAGGCCCGGATGAAAGGACCCACCATGACCCAACGCGACGTCGTATTTCCCCCCGGCCGCCAGGCCCTGTATGAACGCAACCGCTATTCACCGGCGATTCGCTGTAACGGCTTTCTGTTCGTATCAGGCCAGGTCGGCAGCCGCGAAGACGGCTCCCCCGAGCCCGACCTGGAAGCCCAGGTGCGGCTGGCGTTTGAGAACCTGAATGCCATCCTGAAGGCCGCGGGCTGCACCTTTGACGACGTGGTCGACGTCACCGTCTTTATCGTCGACCCCGAAAAGAACTTCGAGAAGGCCTGGAAGATCGTGCCCGAGTACTGGGGTGATGCGCCGCACCCGACCTTGACCGGGGTCGGCGTGACCTGGCTCTATGGGTTCCAGTTTGAGATCAAGGTGATTGCGAAGTTGCCGTAGCGCGTTCGAGGCATGGTCCGCTGGCCTGGCCATCCGCCAAGGCCGTGTTCTACCGCAGGCAAGCTGTCATGCCGTAGACTTTGCTGCATGCATTACGCCAGGACTTAAGCTATGCCGCGCCTCCTTATCAGCCTTCTTCTCGCGTTCAGCGCCGTATCGGCATTTTCCGCCGGACCCACAGAGAACCCTTCACTGCGTCATGCACCGGCGTATGGAAGTGACGAGAAGTGGTGGAAGTGCGATGCGGTCGAGCCCAAGAACGGTTGCGACACCGGCACTTTCAATGCACTTGGACTCACGAAAGAAGAGCAGGCATTCGTTAGAGACAAGCTCGACCGTATTGCATGGCGCCCGAACAAGGTCGAAAAGTCAGCGGTCTCGAACATTCTGGGCGCAAAGCCTTCGGTAGATGTCGGTGTCAAGCAAATCTACACGGGCGTGGGTGTTGGCGCTGACCCCAATCGCGGGGTAAGCGTCTACTACGACGGCGGCTCGGTCTTCATGGTTCATTGGTACCAACCGGGTCGTTTCCTTCTCGTCAAGGCGAGTTCATTTTGAGCCCTGCCAGTCCCTCCAGGCTGCACTCCTTCGCCTACGACAAAGCCCGCGTACTTAAACTGGCCGTTGAGCCGTCCTTAACTCAACGCGCAAAGTCCCAGGAGGGAACTCAAACCAATGTGGAACCTTCGCCAGAAAATCCGTTTCGGATTTCCCGAAGTAGGCAGCCAGCTCCGGCGCCCATTCTCGTTCGATCTGCTGTGCGTGCGCGGAAACTGGATACATGCGGTTTAACGTGCAAGTCAGCGGCGCCGTGAGGCTTCGGCTGGTATGAAGGGTTAGCCTGTTGTGTGCCAATACAGAAGAACATAGAACTCTTTAGATTGGCAAACAAAGGACTCCTCCGTAGCGCTGAAGTGCGGGACAAGATAGAGCTTGCGCTGTAGTCGCGGCGGAGGCTCGAAGCCGAGGACCTCAATAGATGGAAAGCACAGCATTGACCCGGGCCTAGCCGTGGCGTCGTAGTTGTGCATCCAAGGCTCAGGTTCGCACGACTCAACCTCTAGGTCCGCAAAGTCTTGAGGCGAGAGTCCACCGCGCTGAGCCATTGCCATTAGACCCGCGGCTGTGAAGTCGGCGATTGAATCGAATAGGCTCGTATCACCAAGGATGAAATAGTTCTCCTCGGTTTCACCTCTGAATCGATCGAAGTAATAGAGCCGCACAGGCGGCGTATCTGCACGCCAGCGCTGGAGGTGACTAGTGATTTCGGCAGCAAGCATGAAGGCTAACGTGAAGATGACCGGATCACAACACCTGCGGCGAAGCCGCCTTCCTGCTGTTTTGGGTCCGTGTCGATCGATCAGTTAGACCTTCTTGCCGTTGGTTTCTCCGGTCACCATTTTCCCGTCCACTACGAATTCCTTCAGCGACGCGGCCTTTTTTCCCACCAAGAAGTAGTAGGCCCCAACACCGATGAATGCAAGCCCACCCAATAGAGGTTTAACTGGTACAGGTCCGTCACTGAATAGGACGACAAGAACGATAGCAATGCCAATTAAGACTGCGCCTCCACCGGCGATCTGATTTCTCATAATTCCTCCTACGGAAAAGTTGAAACTGGCTGTACCACACAAGAAGCCTAGAGTGTCTGCTAAAGGCTCTAACGTTGAAGCCAAGGGGCGCCGTAGGCGTCCAACTTGGGCGACCAGTTAAACCGAAAGTGGTTTCTATGCATATGCGGACACGCTAATCAATGCGGACCCGCCCTTATCAACGCTGCGCCAGTTTACGAATGCAGCGCACTCTAGAAATGTCACCCACAGTTCAGGGCATCTCCGTTTGAAGTCGCCTGCATTTTCGATGTGGAGGACTAACACTTCACCGGATTGGACCGACACCGAAGACATGCCCGCGCTTGGGTCATCAATGTACCCCATGCAGTCTACCCAAGCGTTCATGTTGTGGCCGTAGAAAGCCGGAAACCCGAGAGCGCTTTGGAATGCTGCATGAAACGACGGTTCGTCATTAACAGTAGCAGCGTCGAGAGTGACAGTCTTCATTCCGGTTTAACGTTGGAGCTGAGCCGCCAGCAGCGGCCGGCTGCTTAAGGCCAAGAATGAAGTGGTGGTCAGCAACAGACAGGCGCTGAGGGTCGATTCGAGCGACCTGTTAGGCATAGCAGTTCTCGGACATCGCAAGCTATTTTTCATTTCGTGCGCGCTTGGCTTTTTTTTGAAATATTCCATCAGCATCCGCTCCTGTGCCAAACCCGCAGTTACCGATTTGCCGGAGCTTCACCGACTTTGGCTGAAACTCAAAAACCAGCGTGCAGAGCTCACTCTCTCGATAGACGCCAAGGCAGCTGTTGTTACTTAAATCCATGATTCCCTCAGCTCGGCCAACTGTGGGTGCATCTTGAATCATTGAGCCAAGAATAAGCAGGTCGAATTTCGCTGTAGGCGGCATACCCATGGAGTTGGCTGACTCAACCAGCAACTCCTCGCCTGGCGAACGGACAAACACGCCCGACGCCACGCACTCTCTTGCACTAACGGGCATAGCAATCACCGCAATGGCAATGAAGATAGATGCTCGCATTCCTCGGGGGTGCATGGCGATGCCTAACGTCGGCGATGACCGCCACGAAACAACTGCTGCGAAGCAGACTCCTGATGTTTCGTGTTCGTGTCGATCAACATGTTAAAGCTCATTCGCGCTGAAACTCAATTCGCTTCTCCTGGCGATTGCATTTGATGAACGGCATATTGTCCGGGTTCGCCACCGGTCGCACATCCAATTTCTTCATTTCTGCCAAAAAAGCGCCAAAGTCGCACTCCAGCTTTACGTGCGTTCTGGCGTAGCCCATTCCAGTGTCGTAAAACTCGGCGGCCATCCCGTCGTAGTCAACCCGGAAACCATAGCCCCACCCAGGGTCGGCCACGGCGTAAATGGGATTGCTTCTGATCTCCTGGCGCGTCGGCGGGGTCACACCCGTGAACTGCCGGAAGGTGAAACGACCCTCAGAGTCGGTTCGTGTATCAATGGGACTCTTGCAAGTTTGGCGGCCGACGAAGTAGCCACGATCTGCGCACGTTGTAATTTGTGCGCCCACGAGGGGGCTGCCAGCCAGCAGCAATCTGCCTTCTATCACTCCCTCCACTGGATCCCATGCACCAAATGACGGCCCGGCAGACAGGAGGACACACAAGACCCAAGGTACGCGTCGAATGGTCGGTCGCATGTTTAGATGAGCTTTAACGTAATGGATAGAGCAAAACCTGCTCGATAAACTGGCCAGCGCTCGATATTCTGGTCATGAAATCCCCCTGAAAGTGGCTTGCAGCCTGACTGAGCCGACGATGCACTGTATAAATAAATAGTTATAAATTCACCCATGAAACCCGGCACTTCCCCACTGAAGTCCATCCGCTTGATGGATCAGGTGCGCGAGCGGATTCGGTATTTGCACTATAGCCTTAGCACCGAGAAGACTTATCTGTATTGGGTCCGGTTTTTTATTCGTTGGCACGGCCGCGATGGGCAAATGCAGCATCCTCGCAACATCGGGGCGCCCCGGGGTGGAGGCCTTTCTCACCATGCTGGCGACGGAGCGCAAAGTTTCGGCCTCTACCCATAAAAAGCTGGCACTCGACAATATGTAGTTACAGGTGCCCCACAGCCCTCAGCACATTCTCCGCAGTAGCCGGCGCCACCAACACCACAAGCTCATCCCCAGCCTTCTCCGCCCCCACCGCATCCCGCATAGCCTCATACACACTGATCGCCAGCATCAGCGGCGGCTCGCCCACGGCCTTGCTGCCGAACACGTTGTCTTCGCGGTTCGGCTCGGGCCACAAATCAATCTTGAAATGTTCGGGCACATCGCCGGTGGCGGGGATTTTGTAGGTGCTGGGGGCGTGGGTGGTGAGCAGGCCTTTGTCGTTCCACACCAGTTGCTCGGTGGTGAGCCAGCCCATGCCCTGGATGAAGCCGCCTTCGATCTGGCCTATGTCGATGGCGGGGTTGATGGACGTGCCTACGTCGTGGAGGATGTCGACCTTGAGCACGCGGCTTTCGCCTGTGAGCGTGTCGATGGCGACTTCGGTGCAGGCGGCGCCGTAGGCAAAGTAGTAAAACGGCCGGCCGGTGAGGGTGGTTTTGTCGTAATGGATTTTGGGTGTGCGGTAAAAGCCGTCGCTCCACAGCTGGATGCGGTTGGCATAGGCGAGCTTGACGACTTCGGTAAACGGCCTTGTGCTTTCGGGCGTGATGATGTGGCCGCCTTCAAACTGCACGGCGCCGGCGCCGCAGCGGTCCAGGCCGGCGACGAACTGGGCCAGGTTGTCGCGCACATTGCGGGCGGCGTATTGCGCGGCGCGGGCATTCAGGTCGGTGCCGGCGGAGGCGGCGGTGGCCGATGCGTTGGGGATTTTGCTGGTGTCGCTGGCGGTGGCCAGCACTTGCACCAGCGGCACGCCGAGTTCGTCGGCCACGATTTGCGCGACCTTGGTGTTCAGGCCCTGGCCCATTTCGGTGCCGCCGTGGTTTACCTGCACGCTGCCGTCGGTGTACACGTGCACCAGCGCACCGGCCTGGTTGAACAGGGTGGCGGTGAAGGAGATGCCGAATTTGACGGGGGTGAGGGCGATGCCGCGCTTAATGACCTGGCTTTGCTGGTTCCAGGCGGCGATTGTTTTGCGGCGCTGCTGGTACTGTGAGGTTTGCTCCAGCCGCTTCAGCAGCGGTTCGAGGATGTTGTCCTCGACCTTCATTTGGTAGTGGGTGGTGTCGCGCTCGCCGATGCCGTAGAGGTTGCGCCTGCGCACATCCAGCGGGTCCAGGCCCAGGGTGCGGGCGATGTCGCCCATGATGGTTTCGATGACGATCATGCCCTGCGGGCCGCCGAAACCGCGGAAGGCGGTGTTGCTTTGCGTGTTCGTCTTGCAGCGGTAAGAGGCGATCTCCACGTCTTCGAGGAAGTAGGCGTTGTCGGCATGGAAGACGGCGCGGTCGGCCACGGGGCCGCTGAGGTCGGCGCTGAATCCGCAGTTGACGGCCATCGTGAGCTTGAGGCCGTTCAGGCGGCCGGTATCGTCAAAGCTCACGGTGTAGTCGTAGGCAAAGGGGTGGCGCTTGCCGGTGACCATGAAGTCGTCGTCGCGGTCCAGCCGCAGCTTGACGGGTTTCTTGAGCTTGTGCGCGGCGATGGCGGCCCAGACGGCCATCTGGCCCGATTGCGTTTCCTTGCCGCCAAAGCCGCCGCCCATGCGCCGGCATTCGACGCGCACGGCGTGGTTGTCTATGCCCAGCGCGTGGGAGACCCAGTGCTGGATCTCGCCCGGGTGCTGGGTGCTGGAATACACCAGCCACTGGTTTTGTTCTTGCGGCAGCACATAGGCGACCTGGCCTTCGAGGTAGAAGTGTTCCTGGCCGCCGACTTCGAGCGTCCCGCTCAAGGTGTGCGCGGCTTTTTTGAGCGCCGCAGCGGCATCGCCGCGTTTGACGAAGACCGGCGGCAGCACATAGCTTTCGGCCTTGAGCGCCTCGTGCACCGTGAGCAGCGCGGGCAGCGGCTCTATCTTGCACACCACCTTGCGAGCGGCGCGGCGCGCCTGCATCACGGTGTCGGCCACCACCACGCCTATGACCTGGCCGATGTGCTGCACCGTGCCCTGTGCGAACACGGGTTCGTCGTGCGAGAAATTGCCCAGCACCGGGTCGCCCGGTATGTCGCGCGCCAGGATCACATCGCGCACGCCGGGCATGGCCAGGGCCGCGGCGGTGTCCACGCCCAGCAGCCTGCCGTGGGCGACGGTGGAGAGGATGGGCGCGGCATGCAAGGTGCCGCGCACTTCGGGGATGTCGTCGACGTAGGTGGCGGCGCCGGCGACCTGGGCGCGGGCGCTTTCATGCGGTGTGGAGCTGCCAGCGGCGCGCGTGGCGGCGGGGCGGCTTTGCAGCGAGGATTGTTCAGCTGGGTCGGCGGGCGGGGTGCCGTTGGCGCGCGCATCGGCGCGGATGGCGACGGGGTCGGCCACGGCGTCGCGGCTGAGGGAGATGTCTTTGGCGGCGGTCATGCGGCCTCCTCGAGGCGGAAGGACTCCAGATTGATCTGTTGCAGGCCCTGGCTTTCGAGCCAGTAGCGTTGCAGCAGGTTGCCCAGCACCTGGCTGCGGTAGGCGGCGGAGGCCCGCATGTCGGAGATCGGCGGGAACTCGGCGCGCAGGGTGGTGATGGCTTGCTGGATGGTGGCTCGCGTCCAGGGTTGGCCTGTGAGGGCGGCTTCGGTTTTACTGGCGCGCACGGGGGTGGCCGCGACGCCGCCTGCGCCTATCGATGCGCGAGTGACCTTGCCATTGTCAATTTGCAGGTTGATGGCCAGGCAGACGGCGGAGATGTCGTCGTCGTAGCGTTTGGAGATTTTGTAGACGCGCAGGCGCTCCGGCCCCTCACCCCAGCCCTCTCCCCAGAGGGGCGAGGGAGTCATACCTTCTCTCGCCGGCCTGGGCACCTTCACCCAGGCCAGCACCTCATCCGCCGCCATCACATTCTTGCGATAGCCGGCATAGAGCTTTTCCAGCGGCATTTCACGATGCCCGCGCACACTCATGAGCACCACATTCGCATTCAAGGCAATCAACAACGGCATCGAATCGCCAATCGGCGAGCCGTTGGCCACATTGCCGCCCAGCGTGCCCGAGTTGCGCACCGGCAGGCCGGCAAAGCGGGCGGCGAAGTTGTGCA
>Ga0055526_1003242_pt1 | contig 10479 bp, 8 predicted proteins | sample AraplaCol_mMF_r2_FD_55013 | JGI IMG/M metagenome (GOLD analysis project Ga0055526, IMG submission 55013) | Arabidopsis root microbial communities from North Carolina, USA - plate scrape MF_Col_mMF_r2 | ecosystem: Host-associated > Plants > Roots > Endosphere | place: USA: North Carolina... | reverse complement strand
TACTCCGTTCGCGCGCCCCGCTCCAGGGGCGTGATACCTCCCAGCTCGTACCGCAACGGCGGCTTCGCCACGCTGGCCGAATGCCTCGGCGACGTGGCGCGCGCAATGGGCGGCGACTTCTCGCGCATCTACGTGCGGCTCGAGGGCTTGTGCGTCGGCGAGCGCGACATCGTGGAGTTGCGCCGCGACCCCGAGAGGGTCGCCGTCGAACTGAAGGCCGGACTCGAGGCCGAACTGAAGGCGAAGGCCGCCTTCGAGGTCAGGGCCGAGAGCGTGTCCGAGCCCGGCGAAGGCTGATCGCGATAACCAGCCCCATCGCCGCGGCGCCGCAGCCGGCAAGGAACACGCCGCCGTACCCAGCCCTGTCCGCGAGCAGCCCGGCCAGCGGGCCCGTCAGCCCGTAGGCGACGTCCTGGAAGGCGGAGAACCCGCCCAGCGCCGTGCCGCGCAGATGAGGCTGCACCAGATGCACGACCTCTCGCCCCATGGACGGAAAGATCATCGAGCAGCCGAGCCCCGTGAGGAACGCGCCGACAAGGGCAACCACAGGATCGGAAGCGCTCCAGATCAGCGCCTGCCCCACCGTCTCGACCGCAAGCGAGCCGATGGCCACGGGCAGTCCGCCCACGCGGTCCGGCAGGTGGCCGAAGAGCACGCGCACCAGCACGAAGCCGCCGCCGAAGGCCGTCAGGCCCAGCCCGGCGTAGCGCCAGTGCTGGTCGAGGAAATGCAGCGTGAAGAACGCGCCGATCGCCGCGAAGCCGATGCCCTGCAGGCACACGATGGTGCCGTGCGGCCAGACCTGGCCGATCACGCGCCAGAACGGCGGCCGCTCGGCGCCCGGATGCGCGGGCACGCCGGACATGCGCCAGATCGCGAGCATGCCGAGGCAGGGCAGGATCACGCCGACGCTCATCACGCCGGCGTATCCGAAGCGCTGCTGCAGCGCGAGGCCGATCGGCCCGCCGACCGCCAGCGCGCCGTAGATGGCGGCGCCCACCAGCGCCAGCACCTTACCCGAGCGCACCGGGCCGACGAGCCCGATGCCCCAGCCGATGATGCCGACGCCGACCAGGCTTTCGCCGAGGCCGACCAGCAGCCGGCCCGCCAGCAGGACGAAGTAGGCCGTCCAGGGCGACTGCACCAGCAGGCCAGCGACCAGCGAGACCAGTGCGCCGCTCACATAGAAGACCAGCCCGCGCGACACCGCGGCCTTGGCCCCGGCGCGGTCGGACTGCGTGCCGGCATGGGCCCGGCTCAGCACGGTGGCGAGAAAGGCGATGCCGACGCCGAGCCCAGCCCACACGTTGCCCAGCCCGAGCTGCCCCGTCACGAAGATCGGAACGACGGGCAGGGACATGCCGACGCAGAGATAGGAAATGAAGAGGATGGCCGTCAGCAGCAGCAGTCGGCCCTGCGCGGGGTCGCGCGTCGATGATGGTGGCGATGACGATGAAGTCGTGGCCCGTGTCGATGGAGAAGTCATGGTGTCGTCCAGGTTCGTGGTGTTCTCCCGGCCGACCGGAGCGCGCATGCGAACGCACCCCGACCGGCAAGGGTCGTGGAGTGCGTTGGTTGACGTCAGACGCTTACGGCCAGTGCGACTGGCACTGCGGACACCGTGGCGTCCGCGTTGGAGTGGTGGCGGTAGTCAGCCNGGCTGCTCGATGCCGCTCGACAGACGAAGGCCGGCCGGTTTCATGCGAGCCGCATCGACAGTTCGACGTCATCGCCGAAGGGCGTGGACATGTAGCCCGAGGCGGGCGAGCGCACATGCGCGAGGTACTCGGGGCAGTAGTCGGCGTTGTCGGCGACGACGAATGCGCCGGGCCTCAGGCGGCTTTCGACCAGCGCGAGGATCTCCGGGTAAAGGGCCTTGGCGCCGTCGAGCAGCAGCAGGTCGATCGACCCGGGCAAGTCGGCTGCGAGCGTGCGCAGCGCGTCGCCCTCGCGAATCTCGACCAGGTCGGCGAGGCCGCCAGCCTCGAGGTTGCGGCGGGCGCGCGCCACCTTGGAGGGCTCGAACTCNGTNGTGACGACNCGGCCGCCGCCGTTGTCGCGCAGGGCGGCGGCGAGGTGCAGCGTNGAGATGCCGAAGGAAGTGCCGAACTCGACGATGTTCCGCGCGCCGCCGCTGCGCGCCAGCATGTAGAGCAGCAGGCCGGTCTCGCGCGAGACGGGCAGCGGGACGTCCTTGAGCCGCGCGTAGAGATCGATGTAACCGGTCTTGCTGCGCATCAGCTTCGAGCGCTCTTCGTCGGACAGGCCGGCGANCGCCGCGCTCATCGCGGGCGATGCCTCGGCGGCCTCGGCGAACAGGCGCTCCAGCAGGGGCGCCAGTGGTTTGTTGNTGAGGGTTGTCACAGGGGTTCTTCGTGTCGGAGTGAAGGTNNGCCAATAATATGAAGGAACATTCACATTTCCTATTCGCGTTGCGAACCCCGNCCATGGCCGACCGTCAGAACCCGCCGATCTCCTCCCGAAGAAAGCCCAAGCAGGCCCGCTCCAACGACCTCGTCGCGGCCATCCTCGAGGCAGCCCTTCAGGTTCTGGAGAAGGAAGGCGCGCAGCGCTTCACCACCACGCGCGTGGCCGAGAGGGCCGGCGTCAGCGTCGGGTCGGTGTATCAGTACTTCCCCAACAAGGCGTCGATCCTCTTCCGGCTGCAAAGTGACGAGTGGAAGCAGACGAGCGACATGCTCTGCGGCATCCTCGAAGACGCCCAGCGCCCGCCGCTGGAGCGGCTGCGCATGCTGGTGCACGCCTTCGTGCGATCGGAGTGCGAGGAAGCCGGAATGCGCGTGGCGCTCAACGACGCCGCCCCGCTCTACCGCGACGCGCCCGAGGCGCACGAGGCACGCGCCGCCGGCGACCGCATCATGCAGGCCTTCATGCGCGAGGCCTTGCCCGACGCCGGCGAAGCCACGCGGGCGCTGGCGGCCGACCTGATCACGACCACGTTCAGCTCGGTGGGCAAGCAGTTCTCGGAAAGTCCGCGCACCGACGCGGAGATCAAGATCTATTCGGACGCCATGGCCGACATGTTCTGCGCCTACCTCCAGAGCCTCGGGCACGGCCAGCAGAAGAAGCGCCCTCGCCGACCGGCAGGCCTCTAGCCCTCGCACCTTTGTCTTTGTATTTCGCACGAAACACTGCTTACCTCTTGATGCAGTTCAGGGTATGCCTGCGCCACACGGCGTCACGCCCGTAGCGCGCTGGGCCTCAACCGGCGGTGCAGGCGAGCATTGCCCGCACCCGCCTCGGCAGCCATCGGCCCCCGCTTGGGTACCCGCTTCCGGGCATATCGCCCGCCGCAACGCGTACTTACATTTTTGGCTTGCAAATCGAAAACGACGGCATGTGCAGGCGGAGGACAGATTCGCGCCCGCACGCGGGAGCCTGCCCGTTCAGGCGACGAACGAACAAGTTGGGAAGCCATGAACAAGGTTTTTCGGACCCTCTGGAATCAAGCCCGCGGCACCTGGGTCGCCGCACCCGAGACCTCGCGCGGCCATGCGCGATCGGCGCAACAGCCGGCCGAGGCGATGGCCATTGCCTTCGCGCTCGCCCCTGCCTTCGCGGCGCTGCTGCTGGGTGCCGGCCCGGCGCTGGCGGCGGGCGGCGCGGGCGGCCAGCCCGCCAACGACACCTCGCTGCACGCCGGCTCAGGCGGTGCCGACGGCAGTGGCGGCAGCGGCGGGCTCAACGACACCACGGTGAATGCGAACGGCGGCGCCGGCGGATCGTCGACCGACGCGGGCCCGACGGCCGGCTCCGCAGCCAACATCGGCTCCTTCGCCGGCGCCACCGCCGGCACGGGCGGCGCGGCGGGCGCGGGCAGCAACGTCGTCAGCCCCGGCGTGCTGCAGGGCGACAACGGCGCGGCCGGCCAGTCGCAGACCGGCGACTTCAGCAACGGAAACGGCTACGGCGGCGGCGGCGGCGGCGGCTTCCAGGGCGCGTCCATCGGCAATGGCGTCACCACCTCTTCCGACAGCTACACGGGCGGCGCTGGCGGCGCGGGCGGCAACGGCTACTGGGCGGCCGGTGGGGGCGGTGCGGGAGGCTACGGCTCCATCCTCATCGGGCCGACCGGCAACTACACCGCCACCGGCAGCTCGACCGGCGGCGCCGGCGGCAAGGGCGGCGACGCCTTCTCGCAAGCCGGTGGCGGCGGCAGCGGCGGCGCCGGCTTCTTCCTNAATGCGACGACCTCGGGCATCGTCTTCACCAACAACGGCGTCNTCGCCGGCGGTGCCGGCGGCGCGGGCGGCTCCGAGCTGCTGCCGGCGCGCAGCAACGCGTCGGGCGGCGGCGGCGGCGCCGGCGGCAGCGGCATCACGCTGGCGGGCAGCGCGGTCTCGGTGACCAACACGGGGGCGGTCAGCGGCGGCGCCGGTGGCGCGGGGGGGGCCGGCGGCGGCGGCGCGGGCGGAACCGGCTCACCGGGCGCCGGCGGCGATGGCGGCATCGGCCTGCGGGCGACGGGCGCCAGCACGATGATCACCAACAGCGGCTCCATCACCGGCGGCAACGGCGGCGTCGGCGGCGCCAGCAGCAACGGGGGCGCGAGCGGTGCCAACGGCGCGGGCGGTGTGGGCGTGTCGGGCGCCAACCTCGGCATCGTGCACAGCGGCAGCATCACCGGCGGCATGGGCGGCGACGGCGTCACCCGNGCGGCGGCCGTGGAGTTCACCGGCGGCAGCAACAGCCTGACGCTGAACGCCGGNGCGGCGCTGACGGGCGCCGTGGCCATCGACGGCGGCGCCACCGCCAGCATCGTCGCGGGCGCCGANGGCCTGAGCCTGAGCAGCCCGCTGCTGCTGGGCGGCACCGGCACCATCGACACCAACGGGCACGACATGGGCTGGTCGGGCCCCGTCTCCGGAACCGCCGGCCTGGTGAAGAGCGGCGCGGGCACGCTGACGCTGTCGGGCGCCAACGTCTACACCGGCGCCACCAGCGTCAACGCCGGCACCCTGCGCGCCGGAGCGGCCAATGCGCTCAGCAACGCGAGCGCATTCACGGTCGCGTCGGGCGCCACGCTGGACCTCGCCGGCCAGAGCCAGACCATCGCGTCGATGGCCAATGGCGGCACCGTCTCGCTCGTCGGCTCCGCGCCGGGCACCACGCTCACCGTGACCGGCCCGTGGGTCGGCAACGGCGGCACCTTGCGCCTGGGCACCGCGCTGGGCGACAGCAGCAGCGCGAGCGACCGGCTGGTGCTCAGCGGCGCGACCGCCATCGCCAGCGGCACGACCAACGTGCAGATCACCAACCTCGGCGGACTCGGCGCGCTGACCACCGGCAATGGCATCGAGGTCGTCAGCGCGATCAACGGCGCCACCACCACCGCGCAGACCACGAAGAACGCCTTTGNGCTGGCNGGCGGCCACGTCGATGCCGGCGCCTACGAGTACCGGCTGTANGCCGCCGATGCGAGCGGCGCGGGCGAGAACTGGTACCTGCGCTCCAGCGCCGTGGTCACGCCTCCCGCCAACGGCGGCGGAGGCGGAAGCACCGGCGGCACCGGTAGCGGCGGCGGCACCGGCGGCGTGAGCGTGCCAACCTACCGCACCGAAGTGCCGCTGTACGCCGCGCTGCCCGAGCAGTTCCGCCAGGCCAACCTGTCGATGCTCGGCAGCATGCGCCAGCGCTTCGGCGACGACGGCCCGCCCGGCAGCAACGACGCCGGCCCGGCCATGCAGGACCGGAGCTACCGCCAGGTCTGGGCCCGCATCGTCAGCACCGACCGCACCATCAGCCAGGGCGGCACCGTGAACCCCACCAGCAAGGGACGCCTCACCGGCTTCCAGGCCGGCACCGATCTCTGGGCCGACGCCCACTGGCGCGCCGGCGTCTACCTCGGCGAACTCAACGGCGACATGCGCGTGAACGGCTTCGCGCGCGGCATCGTCAACTACGCGGCCGGCTCCAACGACCTGCGCAGCCAGTACCTGGGCGCCTACGCCACCTGGAAGAACGACAGCGGCCTGTACGTCGACGGCGTGCTGCAGGCNGGGCGCCATCACTACACGGCATCGCCCGCGCTGAGCTATTCCAGCTCCGGCAAGGGCAGCAGCCTGNTGGCCTCCATCGAGGTCGGCCAGTCATTCGCCATCGCGCCGGGCTGGACCATCGAGCCGCAGNTGCAACTGGTGCACCAGCGCATCAGCCTGGACGACGGCGGCATCGCCGCCGCGCTGGTGCAGCAGCACAGCCACAGCGGCTGGATGGCGCGCGCCGGCGTGCGGGTGAAGGGGGAGATCGCCACCTCCGCCGGCCTGCTGCAGCCCTATGTGCGCTTCAACGNCTACCGCAACGGCAGCGGCACCGACACCGCCCGCTTCATCGGACCCGCGGCCTACACCGACATCGCCACGCGCACCGGCGGCACCAGCACCGAACTGGCGGCGGGCGCCACGCTGCAGCTCACGCAGAACGCGAGCCTGTACGCGGAGCTGGGCAAGCTCTGGGCCTCGGGCGGCGGCGTGCGCACGAAGAGCAGCGGCATCGAGGGCAGCGTGGGCGTGAAGTTCCGCTGGTAATGCAAGGACGCGGCGGCGCGCTCAACGCCGCCCGCCGCCGTCCTCGCGAACCATCTCGACGACCGACAGCACCGCCTCGATCACCGCCTCCGGGTCGTCGAACTGGATGTCGTGGCTGGAGTTCGGCAGCGACAGGTGCCTGCCGCGCGAAGACCACTCCGCTTCTTCCATGTGGAGCTGCTGCCAGATGGCCAGCACCTCGCGGCCCTGTGCGGGCGTGATCTTCATTCCCCGGAGCTCGGCCTCGGTGTACGGCGCCATCGCGGTGAGCACCACCAGCGCACGCCTGCCCAGGTCGCGGAAGGCGCCCGCCTCGGCGAGCATGGCATCGGTCGCGTCGCTCTCCGCCATCTGCGTGACCATCGACTTCGGCGCGTAGGCCCGGACCGCCCGCGCATCGCGCTCGCTCTGGTTCGGCGCACGGGGCAGCAGCCTCGGGGCCGCCGCCCTCAGCAGGCCGGTCCACGCGAGCGACACCGCGACGCGCGAACGCAGCGAGCGGGTTTCCGTCATGTAGGCCGCGACGCGCGCCACCTGGTCTGGATGCGACGGGTCCACCAGAACCAGCCCCGCCACCTCGTCGCCGAAGTACCGCGTGAAGGTCGTGGCGAACAGTCCACCCAGCGACTGCCCGACCAGCACGAAAGGCCCGCGCTCTCCCGCTCGCGCCAGAGCCTCGTGAAGATCGCTTGCCACCTGCTTCGCGCTGATCGGCGCACCCGACGGGTCGCTCCACATCAGCCCCGCGCGGCTGTAGGCGCACGCCCGCGTGCGCGCCGCGATGGCCGGCTGCACCGCCGACCAGCTCAGCGAGCCATCGACGCTGAGCCCGGCNTCGAACACGACCGTGGGCGAACCGGAGCCCCGGCAGTCGAGCTGGATACGGCGCCCGCCGCCGACATCGACCATCTTTCCCGGCGCGGGGAAGTCCCGCTGCGCCCGGTAGCGGCCGACCTGCTCGTACACCACGCCCGCGAGGATGGCCAGCGCGAGAAGTGCCGTGCTCCAGAAGACGATGCGCATCATCACCAAGGAAGATCTGTTCGACGAAGGCTTCACCGCGGCCATGGTGCCACCGCCAGGCNGCCAAGGCCACCGGCTAATGCTTCGAGCGATCGCCGCGCACCGGCCCCGGCACGAAGGCGTTGGTGCGCGCCATGTAGTCGAGATAGGCGGGGCGGCGCTCGCCGATGTCGCTTTCGAGCATGCGCACACCCGAGACCTTCAGCAGCAGCCAGGTCATGAGCAGCGGCGACACGATGCTCCACGCCCCGCCCCACCCCGCGCCGCCGATGGCCATGAGCCAGATGCCCCACCATGTGCAGGCCTCGCCGAAGTAGTTGGGATGCCGCGTGTAGCGCCACAGGCCGCGGTCCATCACCTGGCCACGGTTCGCGGGGTCGGCCTTGAAGCGCGCCATCTGCGCGTCGCCGATGGCTTCGAAGAGGATGCCGAAGAGCGCCAGCGCGCCGCCGACCGCATCGAGCGGACCGAGCGACCGCGCAGCCGCCATGCCCGGAAGGAAAGGCGCCGACACGATCCAAGCCAGCACCGCCTGCAGCGCGAACACCAGATACAGGCTCCTGAAGCCGAAGTTCGGCTGGTTGCGCGCGCGTATCGCCTGGTATCGGCGGTCTTCGCCATGCCCCCAGTTGCGCCACGTGACGTAGATGCACAGCCGCAGCGCCCAAGCGGTGCCCAGTACCGCCATGCACAGTCCGCGCGCGGTCTGCGCGGGCAGCAGCAGGAAGTACACGAGGCCGGCACCCGCAATGAAGACCGACCACATCCGGTCGACGAGNCTCGCGTCGTGCCGTGCGAGGCTCACGGCCCAGGTCGGCAGCGCCAGCGATGCGGTCCACGCCANGCCCGCAAGAGCGACCACGGTCATGCCGCTGCTCATGCGCGGCACTCGAAGAGATGGCGGTCCACCGGGCGGCGCTTCCGGTGGTCGAAGCAGGAGAACGGCTGCAGCCCCTTCAAGGCCCGGCGGATGGCGAATGCGATGTCCTGCGGCATGTGCGTCTGGTCTTTCCCCTGGGGACACGCGCGGGGGCGTGCATGGACAGGTGTACGCGGCGAATCGGGTTTTGGATGAGCCTCGGCTAAAGTCGGCCACGACCTTACCCACATCCCGAAGACATGCGTGACGTTCTCTACTACTCGTTGATGCTCCTGCTGGGCTTCGCCTGGTACAGGTTCGGGCAAAACCTGCTGCGCAAGGGCAACCGCGACGAGAACGACGAGCTCACCAAGGGAATCGTGGGGCCCGTGGGCTTCCTGATGGCTGGCGGCATCGCCTGCTACCTCTTCTTCGGCGTGCTGCGCGCGCTGGTCCGGGCAGAGGTGCCATGCATCGGCAAGGGCTGTGCGGGACAGCTCTACACCCTGGCGGCCAATCCCGGCGAATTCTGGGCCAACGTGCTCTTCATGGTGTGGATGGTGCTCGCCCTGGGCTATGCGCTGTACGTGACGCTCAGGATCTGGTTCAGGGTCTAGGGCGCGATTGCCGGTGCGCCATCGGTCGAACGGGTCACCTGCGTGACCTCGCACCGACACCGGCTACGGCGGCTACCCCAGCTGAAAGGGCGGTAACATTTCTGCGTGCTCCGCCGCCCCACCCTGGTCGGACCACCATGAGAACAGCAGGAACTCCGGGGTGTCACCGCAAATGGAGCCCCCTGATGTGGAGCATCCTGGCCGATCTTTTNGTCGGCATCTTCGATTTCGTTGCCGATGTCTTCCTGTTCCGGCGTCTGCGCCACAAGCGCGGCCACCGTGACCGCGGCCTTGCCGAAGACACGCTGGCGGTCGCCCGGTTCGACTTCGTCACNCTCGTTTTCATCGGCCTNGNCTGCGCCGGATTGATGCTGCTCCTGGCACTCGGATTCGGCTTGCCGGCCGGCTGGAGCGTCGGGATCGGTCTCGCCGTCGGCGTCGTGTGGGGAATGTGGCGATATTTCCGGCTGGTTCGCGAGCGATGAGCGGGGCCGGCGCCCGNCTTGAACCAAATATCGTTGGCTCGCTGCGCAACAAAGCCTCAGAATGCGTCGCGCCTATCTGGTCCTCGACAGTGGAGCTCCGACATGAAGAATCGCCTTGCGCTGGTATTGGCCCTGTTGATTGCTGTGCTGTGCACAGCCAATGCCGGAGCACAACCGGCCTTCCCGAGCAGCTTCAAGACCCGGACCGTCACCCTGGCGGATGGCGCGAGCATCTTTGTCCGCTCCGGCGGTGCCGGCCCCGCCGTGGTGCTCATCCACGGGTTCGGCGACACGGGCGACATGTGGGCCCCGCTGGCGCAAGAGCTCGCGAAGACGCACCTGGTGATCGTGCCGGACCTCCGCGGCATGGGGAAATCGTCGAAGGCCACCAGTGGCTACGACAAGAAGTCGCAGGCTGCTGACATACGCGCGGTCGTGACTGCCCTGAAGCAGGACCAGAGCGCCGTCGTCGGGCATGACATCGGCACGATGGTCGCCTATGCATATGCGGCCAGCTACCCCGACAAGGTCGACAAACTCGTCGTGATGGACGCGCCCGTGCCCGGCGTCGCGCCATGGGACCAGATCATCCTGTGGCCCGCGTTGTGGCACTTCAACGCCGGCGGCCGCGATTTCGAGCGACTGGTCGCCGGCAGGGAGCGCATCTATCTCGACCGGTTCTGGAACGAGTTTGCCGGCACGCCTTCGAAGATCGACGAGGCGACGCGGCGGCACTACGCCAGGCTCTATGCGCAGCCGGGCGCGATGCGCGCCGCCTTCGCGCANTTCAACACCATCGCCAGCAACGACGTTGCCGACAACATCGCGTTCTCCAAGACCAGGCTCGCCATGCCGGTGCTCGCCATTGGCGGAGAGAAGTCCTTCGGCGACAACATGGCGATCGTCATGCGCAATGCGGCAACCAATGTGCGCGGAGAAGTCGTGCC
>Ga0055526_1003234_pt1 | contig 10497 bp, 5 predicted proteins | sample AraplaCol_mMF_r2_FD_55013 | JGI IMG/M metagenome (GOLD analysis project Ga0055526, IMG submission 55013) | Arabidopsis root microbial communities from North Carolina, USA - plate scrape MF_Col_mMF_r2 | ecosystem: Host-associated > Plants > Roots > Endosphere | place: USA: North Carolina... | reverse complement strand
AACCACCGCTGGGACATCTGGGGCAATACACGCGACGTGACGGTGACCGATTCCACGCTGTGGGCCGACGTGGCGCACGCCGTGATGATCGGCATCCACGGCAACACGCCGACCCCGGCCCACCCGGAAGCGGAAGTGCTGGAACGCATCCGCTTCAGCAATATCGACATCCTCGAGCACGACGAGGATGAACCCGAGTACGAAGGCGCCATCGGCATCATGGCCGGCGACGACAACCTGGTGCGCGACGTGGTGTTCGAGGACATCCGCGTCGACCGCATCGAAGAAGGCAAGCTGTTCAACCTGCACATTGCCTATACACCCAAGTACAACACCAGTCCCGGGCGTGGCATCGAAAACGTCACGCTTCGCAATATCAGTTACACCGGCAAGGGCTCGCCCAGCGCGTCCGTCATCTACGGCTACGATCCCGGCCGCCAGGTGCGCAACATCGTCATCGACAACGTGACGGTAGCCGGCAAGCGTCTTACCGGCGCCGCTCCCAACTTGCTGGATATTGGCCCACACGCCAGCGGAGTGACCTTCCGCTGAGAGTCTTCGAAATCAGTATTACAAAAATATATACCTGGAGGAGATGGAGAATGAATCAGCAGCAGATCAAGATGTCCCTCAAGCTGTCCGGCGTTGCGCTGGCAGTGATGCAAGCCTTCGCGCCACAAGCCATGGCGCAGGAAAAGGCGTCCGATGAGAACACTGTGGTGGTGACCGGCATCCGTGCCAGCGCCCGCAGTTCCGTGGCAATCAAGCGCGATACGATGGAAGTGGTCGACTCGATCACCGCCGACGATATCGGCAAGCTGCCCGACCCGAACGTGGGCGAAACGCTGACCCGCATTCCCGGCGTGCAGGCTTACCGCTTTGGCGGCGAAGCCTCGGCGCCATTCGGCGGCTTCGGCTCCGGCGTGACCATCCGCGGCCTGGGCTACACCGCGTTCCAGACCAACGGCCGCTCCTACTTCAGCGCCGGCAGCCGCGAATACAACGTCGAAGCCGCGGTGCCGGCGATGGTGGCCGGCATCGACGTCTACAAGAACCCGTCGGCGGAGCACATTGAAGGCGGCATTGGCGGCCTGGTGAACGTGCGTACCCGCAACCCGAGCGACTTCAAGAACCTGACCGTATCGCTGGGCGTGAACTACCGCGAAAATTCGCTGGCCAAGAAAGCCGATCCGGAACTCTTCGGCCTGATCGCCAACCGCTTTGACTTGGGCGGCGGCAGCCGCATTGGCGTGCTGGCCGCAGCGACCTACCAGAAAAGCACCACGCGCAACGACAACAACCCGGCCGGCGGCCGCGGCCCGAACCTGAAGCGCGCCATCCGCGCCGACAGCGCCGAATACGCCACCATGGCCGCTGCCAATACGGCGAATGCGACCAACCAGCCGATGTCGGCCTACGTCGGCCGCAACGACATCAGCTTCCTGGCCAATGTGCCGACCACCGGCGCACAGACGCCGAACCTGGCGGGCCTGACGGCCGCCCAGCAAGACAGCGTGATGATCGCTCCATGGGTGAACACCAACGTGTTCCAGGAAACCATCATGCGCGAGCGCAAAGGCCTCAACCTGGCGGCAGACTACCGCGTCAGCAACACCCTGCGTTTCTACACCGAAGCGAATTACTACTCCTTCCTGTACCACCAGAACTATCGCGGCCTGAACTCGAACGACGGCAGCAACGTGCAGAACCTGCAGACCACGCCGTTCAACTACGACGAGAACCTGGCCAACCGCAACAGCAACGGCGGCAGCAACGACACCATCGTCAACAAGCGCCTGCTGAGCGGAAGCTTCCTCAATTCCACCATGACCACCATCGGCGGCGACGAGCACACGCCGTGGGAAACCATGATCGGCGCCATCGGCGTCGAATGGAGCCCGACCTCGCGCCTGTCCCTGAAAGCCGACGCCAACTACATCAAGTCCGACAAGAAGAGCGACAACCGCTCCATTCGCCTGGACTCGGCGGCCGGCCTGCAATGGACCACCAACCGCGTGGCGGACGGCGAGCCGCACCAGTTGACGTTCACCGGCCCAAGCCTGAGCGATCCGCAGAACTTCGTGTTCAAGGATTACGGCAATGGCCAGAACTACCACAACAAGGATAACGGCTTTGCTTTGGCACTGTCCGGCTCCTATGCCATGGATGGCATGTTCAACAAGCTGCGCTTCGGTGCGCGCCACGCCTACCAGCACGACTTCTTCCAGAACTACGGCTTCAGCAAGTTCCTGACCACCGACGGCAAGGACGTCAACGCCACCCGTTCCAACGCGCTGTCGGCCAGCACCCGGGCCGGCAACCTGGAGCAGGCGCCGACCAACTTCATGAACGGCCAGGCCGGCTACAGCGGCGGTTACCTGGTCTACACCCCGGACGCCCTGCTGGGCGACCAGGTTCGCACGGCATTCCCGAACGCCGGCATCCTGCCGCAGGATTCCTATGTTGAAAACCAGGGTGCGCGCAGTATCTTCGGCGAGCACGACTCGGCGGCCTACCTGGTTGGCGACTTCACCGCGTTCAACGACCGCATCAAGGGTAACGTCGGCGTGCGCCTGGTGCGCACAAACACCACGGCAACGGCCCGCGCCACCGATACCCGCACCGGCCAACTGGTGGACGTCGTGAAGAATTCCACCTACAACAATGTGCTGCCGACCTTTAACATGACCTATGACCTGGCGCAGGACACCCTGCTGCGCCTGGGCGCAGGCCGCGGCATGACCCGTCCTGGGCTGGGCGACCTGAATCCTGTGATCAGCGTCAACACCACCACCGGTACCGGCAGCATCGGCAATACGCAACTGAAGCCACTGGTGGCCGACAGCTTCGACATCTCGCTCGAGCACTACTTCAACAAGACCAACTACGCCTCGCTGGCCCTGTTCGACAAGGAGATCAAGGACTTCCCGAACGGGATCAACTCCTGCGAAACCCTGAGCAACGCCCCGGCTTATTCCGGCGCCATCGCAAATGGCTGCTCGGACGGCCAGTACCTGGTGACCAAGAAGGTCAACTCCGAGAAAGGCTATGCACGTGGCTTCGAAGTGGCGGGCCAGTACTTCTTCGATTCCAGCTACGGCTTCCTGAACAACTTCGGCGTGTCCGGTTCCTACAGCTACGTCAAGACCTCCAACCCGGTCAACTTCGGCAGCGCCGCCGCGCCAAAGATCGTCGAAACCATGCAGCCGTTCGTCTCCAAGAACAACGTCAGCGTGTCCGGCATGTACGAGGACGACAAGCTGTCGGCCCGCCTGGTCTATACCTGGCGCTCGCCGTCGGTGCTGTTCAACGTCGACCCGTTCCCGATCTGGGCTCGCTACATCAAGTCCTACGGCTTGCTGGATGGTTCGATCAGCTACCAGGTTGCGCCAAGCCTGACGCTGCGTTTCAACGCCTCGAACATCCTCAACAAGGCAGCTAACCGCGCCCTTGGCGAGCCAGGTTCGACCCAGGTGCCGATCGAGTACCAGCACTTCTACAACGGCCGCACCTTCAGCCTTGGCCTGAGCTACAAGTTCGGCGGCTAAGCTTTGTTTTCTCCGGTGCCATCCCAGCACCTTGATGCCGGACTTCGCCCCTGAATGGCGTGGTCCGGCATTTTTTAAAGGAAGTATGCAGTGAGTATTCGTTATATCTTCGCCTCCCTTGCCATGGCCGCCGCATTCGGCTGCGCAGCGGCCACCCCGGAATGGGAGCAGCCAGGAGTGGTTGCGCTCAATCGCGAGCCGATGAAGGCGACGTTCTTCAATTTCGAGAGCGTGGAAAAGGCCGTGGCGGGCGATATGGCGGCATCGCAGTATTACCGCTCGCTGGACGGCACCTGGTCGTTCGCCTACACGCAGGGAACCGACAGGCGCCCGGTGGACTTTTACAAGCCCGGTTACGACATCAGCAGCTGGAAGACCATCCAGGTTCCGGGCATGATGCAGGCGCAAGGCTACGGCAAGCCGATTTTCACCAATATCAAATACCCTTTCCCGGCCAACCAGCCCTTCATTCCGCATGACCTGAACGAAGTAGGATCCTACCGGCGCGATTTCGAGGTGCCGGCAGGCTGGCAGGAACGCGACGTATTCCTGCACATCGGCGCCGCGGGTGCGGCTTATTACATCTGGATCAACGGCGAAAAAGTCGGCTACTCGGAAGACTCCAAGCTGCCGTCCGAATTCAACATCGGCAAATTCGTGCGCGCCGGCCGCAACACCATCGCGATCGAACTGTATCGCTGGGCAGACGGCTCCTACCTGGAGGACCAGGATTTCTGGCGGGTGTCCGGCATCGAACGCAGCGTCTACATCTATGCCGAGCCGAAGGCACGCCTGCGCGATTTCACCGTCACTGCCGCACTGGACAAGGCCCACTACCGCGACGGCATCTTTGCGCTGGAAGCCGCCATGGCGGGCCAGCCTGCCGGCGGCAGCATCGTCGCCTCCATTTATGACGGCGCCAGGAGCGTCTGGAGTGCGGCCGCCCCATCACTGCCGGCCGGGCACCGGCGCTGCGCACCACGCTGCCCAATGTGAAAGCCTGGTCGGCCGAAACGCCGAACCTGTACCGCCTGCAGCTGGAATACCGCGATGCCAGCGGCAAGCTATTGTCCGCTACCTCGCGCAAGATCGGCTTCCGCACGGTCGAAGTGGTGCAGGGCGAAGTCCGCGTGAATGGCAAGCGCGTGATGATCAAGGGCATGAACCGTCATGAGCACGACCCTGATACTTACCGCGTGATGTCGCTGGAATCGATGCGGCGCGACATGGAGCTGATGAAGCGCGCCAACATCAACGCCGTGCGCACCTCGCATTACCCGAACGACCCGCGCTGGTACGAACTGGCCGACGAATACGGCATGTACGTGATGGACGAAGCCAATATCGAGTCGCATGAATACATGCAGAAGGGTGATGCCGCAACCGATCCCGCGACGCGCGCCGCAACCCAGCTCGGCTACCTGGAAAGCTGGAAGGACGCCCACCTGGACCGCGTCTCGCGCATGGTCGAGCGTGACAAGAACCATCCATCGATCATCTTCTGGTCGCTCGGCAATGAGGCCGGCACCGGCATGAATTTCGAACAGGCCGCCGCATGGATCCGCCAGCGCGACCCGAGCCGCCTGATAAGCTACCTGGGCCACGGAACCCTTGGGGAGGAGCATCTGCCTAACGCCTACGTCGACATCTACGCACCGATGTACGACGATATCGACAAGATGGCCGGCTATGCGCGCGATCCACGCTATCTGCAGCCGATGATCCAATGCGAATATGCCCACGCCATGGGCAATTCGCTCGGCAACCTGGAAGACTACTGGAAGGTGATCCGCTCGTACCGCAAGCTGCAGGGCGGCTTCGTGTGGGACTGGGTTGACCAGGGCGTGCGCGCCAAGGATGCGCAAGGCCGCGAATACTGGGCCTCCGGTTTCGACCTCAATCCTGAACGCGGCGACAACAGCGTCGTAGGAGACGGCGTGGTCACTGCCGACCGCGCGCCGCAACCCGAATATTACGAACTGCAGAAAGTGTATTCGCCCGTCGTCTTCGAAGGCGACCCGCGCAGCGGCAAGCTGTCGGTAGTGAACCGCTACGACTTTCGCGACCTGTCCGGCTTCGACTTCGACTGGATGTTGGCGCGCGACGGCGAACAGATCGCCGCAGGCAGGCTGGAAGGCGTGAATGCGCCCGCTGGCGCCACCCGCAGCTTCGCCTTCAAGCTGCCATCGGCCGCGCCGCAAGGCGGAGAGCTGGTCCTGACCCTGCGCGCCAAGGCGAGGGACGGTGCGGTTCCGGGTGTCGAGGCAGGAACAATCCTCGGCTGGAGCCAGTTCATCGTTGCCTCCGCGCCGGCCGCCAAGGCGCCCTCCGGCAAGTTCATCGCTCCGCAGCGCAGCGCCGGTTCGATCACCCTGGCTGCCGCCAATGCAAAGCTGGAGATCGACACCAGCAGCGGCCTGGTGAACTACAGCGCCAATGGACAGCTGCTGCTGAAGGGCGGCATGCCGAACTTCTGGCGCGGTGCGACCGACAATGATGAAGGCACGGGCGCCGAACAGCGCCAGAAGATATGGCAGCATTTCACCGAGCAGCGCCAGGTTCGCGCCATCGAAACGGGCCATGACTTCGTCAAGGTGCAATACGCTTTCGGCGCCGGCGCGGCGGAATGGGAAAGCACCTACCGCATGGCGCCGGACGGCAAGCTGCAGGTGGAAGCTGCCTTTAGCCCGCTGCGCGACGACCTGCCGGAGCCGACGCGCATCGGCATGCGTTTCAACCATAGCGCCGCGCTGGACACTGTAACCTGGTATGGCCGCGGCCCGCGCGAATCCTACGCCGACCGCCTGACCGGCGCCGCCCTTGGCCGTTACAGCGGCAAGGTCGCCGACCAATACTATGCAGGCTATATGCGTCCGCAGGAAAGCGGCAACAAGACCGGCGTGCGCTGGCTCTCGCTGACCGGTGCCGACGGCGCGGGCATCCGCGTAGCGGGCCAGGTACCGCTGGCGATGAACGCGTTGGCGTTCCCCTACGAAGACCTATACCTGCGCCCACGCGGCGAGCGCCATAACACCGACATCGCGCCGCATGGCGATGGCAGCTTGCTGGTGGACCTCGCGCAGGCCGGCGTGGGCGGCGATACCGGCTGGAGTCCGGATGGATGGCCGCTGGCGCGCTATCGCATCAAACTGCAGCCGGCGCGCTACAGTTTCACCATTTCCCCCACTGCGGCCAAGCCGGTTGCCAAAGCCCTGGCGCCGGACTACAGCAACCCGATCCTGCACGCCGACTACTCCGACCCGGACGTGATCCGCGTCGGCGACACTTACTACATGACCGCGTCCAGTTTCAACAACGCCCCCGGTTTGCCGCTGCTGGAGTCGCGCGACATGGTGCATTGGCAGCTGGTCGGCCACGCACTGCCGCAACTGGTGCCGGCCGCGCAGTTCGAGCGTCCCGCGCACGGCAAGGGCGTGTGGGCGCCGGCGTTGCGGCATCACGATGGCAAGTTCTGGATTTTCTATCCCGACCCGGACCAGGGCGTGTACGTGATGACAGCACCCGATTTCCGTGGCCCATGGAGTGCGCCTACGCTGCTGTTGCCCGGCAAAGGCATCATTGATCCAGCGCCATTCTGGGACGACGACGGCAGCGCATGGCTGATGCACGCCTGGGCGCGCAGCCGCGCCGGCATCAACAACCTGCTGACGCTGCGCCGCATGGCGCCCGACGCCAGCCGCCTGCTGGACGACAAAGGCAGCATCGCCATCGACGGCAGCAAGTTTACCGGCTACCACACGCTCGAAGGGCCCAAGCTGTACAAGCACCAGGGCTACTACTATGTCTTCGCCCCGGCTGGCGGCGTTGAGCAGGGCTGGCAATCGGTGTTCCGCTCGCGCAGCATCGAAGGACCGTATGAAGCGAAGATCGTGCTGGCCCAGGGCCGCACCGCCGTCAACGGCCCGCACCAGGGCGCGTGGGTGCAGGCGGCAGATGGCAGCGACTGGTTCTATCACTTCCAGGACAAGGGCGCCTATGGCCGCATAGTCCACTTGCAGCCGATGCGTTGGCAGGATGGCTGGCCGGTGATGGGCGAACAGCAGGATGGCAAAGGCATCGGCCAGCCAGTCAGCAACTATCGCCAGCCGGTCGCCGGTGCATTCAATGCCGTGGCGCCGGCCACCAGCGACAATTTCGACGGCCCGCAACTCGGCCTGCAATGGCAATGGAACGCCAACTGGCGCAGCGAGTGGTATTCGCTCCAGGCCCGCCCCGGCCACTTGCGCCTGTTCTCCCAGTTCGACGCGCAGGCCCAGCAACAGGGCAGCCTGTGGAACCGCGCCTCCCTGTTGATGCAGAAGCTTCCGGCCGAGCGTTTCACCGCCACCGCCAGCCTTGACCTGTCCGGCATGGCCGACGGCGACAGCAGCGGCCTGCTGATGTACGGCCTCGATTACGCCTGGATCGGCGTGCAGCGCAGCGGCGGCGCCAGCCGCCTTGTATTGAAAACCTGCCTGAAGGCGATGGCCGGCTGCCGCGAAGAAGAGCAGGCGGGCATCGAACTTGCCGCACGCCGCGTCTACCTGCGCCTGCAGGTGACGGAAGGCGGTCGCACCGTTTTCAGCTATAGCCTGGACCGAAAGCGCTTCCAGGAAATCGGCATGCCATTCACCGCCACCGTGGGCCGCTGGGTCGGTGCCCGCATGGGCCTGTTCAGCGCAGCATCCAGCGCGCAGGGTGGCTACGTCGACATCGACGACTTTACTATGTCTCTCTAACCTGCCAAAGTCGGGGTCAGGTCTGTCATTTGGACAGTTAGCGCGATCATTTGATCGAGATCAAGACCTAAAATCGACCAGTTTTGCGTATTGATGCAAATCAAAGGTTATGCCGGTGTGTCCAAATGACAGACCTGACCCCGAATTTCCAAGCTTGCGCCGCTTTGCCGGGTGCGCCGTACAATGGCCGGATGAAAGCCAAGCCGGATGAGCAACACCCCTCCACGCTGGATGAGTGCCGCCGCTGCGATTTATGGCGCAATGCCACGCAGCCTGTCGGCGGGCAGGGCGCACGCCATGCAAAGCTGATGCTGGTCGGCGAGCAGCCGGGTGACCAGGAAGACCTGGCCGGCAAACCCTTCGTCGGCCCGGCAGGCGACCTGCTGGATGAGGCGCTGGAGGCAAGCCGGCATCGACCGCCGCCAGGTTTACATCACCAACGCGGTCAAACACTTCAAATGGGAACCACGCGGCAAGCGCCGAATGCACAAGACGCCGGCACAGAAGGAAGTCGCTGCTTGCCACTACTGGCTTGAAGCCGAACTGGAAAGCGTGGCGCCAGACGTCATCGTCGCCCTTGGCGCTACTGCGCTGAAGTCTGTCCTGCAAAGCGGCANCGTGGCGCTGAAAGACTATATGGGCCAGCCGGTAGAGCGGGGCGGCCGCTGGATCATCGCCACCTACCATCCCGCCTACGCGCTGCGCGTCCCCGGCAGCGAGGCCCGTGCCGCCGCGCGCCAGGCCATCATCGATGCACTGCTCGAAGCAAAGCGTCTGCTGTAACCTAAGCGGAGAGCATCCGGCTCAGCGGAATCGTGGCTGCCGCCAGCAGCGTTTGCAGCGTAATCAGGGACGCCATCAGCCGCGCATCGCCGCCAAGTTGCCGCGCCATGATGTACGCGTTAGGGGCGGTTGGCAGCGCGCAGTAGAAGCAGGCCGCCAGCGTTACAGGTTCGGACACGCCGAACGCCAGGCACACNCGCGATGCCACAAAGGGCAGCACCAGCAGCTTGAGTACNGAGGTAAAGGCCAGCGCCGCCGGCCGCAGGCCTTCCATGGAAAACACCAGGCCGCTCCCCACGCTGATCAGGCCAANCGCGAGCGCTGACTTGCCGAGGATATCCAGTGTGTTCATCAACGGCGCCGGCAGGGCCAGCCCGCCAAGGCTGAAAACCATCCCTGCCAGTGTCGCCAGGATGATGGGATTGGTCGCCAGCGTCTTCGCCACTTTGCCCAGGTCCGCCTTGCTGCCGCTCCACCACGACAGGGCCAGGATCGAGACCACGTTCACCACCGGNAGGCATAAGGCCAGAGCCAGCATCACCAGCGCAGCTGTCTGCGGCTGGAAGAACAGGGCGGAGACCGCAATCCCGAAGTAGCTGTTCGGCCGCATCGCGCCTTGTACCACGGAGGAGCGGCTTGGGTCGGGCAACCCGCGCCAGAACAGCAGCACCAGCAGGGCGAGGCCGACCACGATAAAGGTCGGCAGCAGCGTCGCCAGCGCCAGTTCCTCCACCNTGCGGCCGTGGAAGTCGAGCCGCGCTATACCGGTGAACAGCAGGGCAGGGAAGGCGATGAAATACGAGAACTTCTCGACCGAGGGAAAGAAATCGTCCGGCATCCAGCGGGACTGGCGGATCGCCACTCCCAGCATGATCAGCAGGAAGACCGGGATGATCGAGCCAAGCATCCTAGCGGCCAGCCAGTTGGCGGTCGTGCAGGCGGGTCAGCGTCAGCAGGGCGGCGACGCCCCCGATCAGGGCCATGAACATGTCCGACTGCGTATCCCACGGGTCGCCCTGGGTGCCGAGGAATTCGTCCGCGCCCTGGCCCAGCGCCACGGCAGCGCCCCATTCGATCAGCTCGTAGGTCGCGCTGATCGCCAGCACGATTGAGAGCACGATAAAGGCCAGCATTTTCCCGGCCGGGAGGTAGCGGCCGCGCAGCAGGATTTCGCGCGCCACCATGACCGGCACGAAGCCCTGCGCAAAATGCCCGATCTTGTCGTAAGGGTTGCGCGACAGCCCGAACCAGTGCTGCAGGTCGAAGCCGAACGGCACCCGCGCATAGGTGTAGGCGCCGCCCACCATCAGGATCACGCAATGCACAGCAATCAGCACATACAGCAGGTCCGTCAGGCGGTAGCTGCGGTAAGTCGCCGCCATCAGCGGCAGGGCCACCAGCGCCGGCGCCACTTCCATCCACCAGGT
>Ga0055526_1003208_pt1 | contig 10564 bp, 10 predicted proteins | sample AraplaCol_mMF_r2_FD_55013 | JGI IMG/M metagenome (GOLD analysis project Ga0055526, IMG submission 55013) | Arabidopsis root microbial communities from North Carolina, USA - plate scrape MF_Col_mMF_r2 | ecosystem: Host-associated > Plants > Roots > Endosphere | place: USA: North Carolina... | reverse complement strand
CGGCATCTGCGTCACTGCCACCAGCCACCTGGTGGAAGAACTGCGCCTGTGCCGCCTGGACCTGGCCGAAGGCGCGCTTGACGAAGACGGCTTGAACCAGTTCTTCGACACCGTCGACCAGTCGCTCAAGATCATGACCACCAACACGCAGCGCGCCGCAGCGCTGGTGCGCAGTTTCAAGCAGGTGGCAGTCGACCAGTCCTCCGACAATATCCGCCACTTCAACCTGCGCAAATACCTGGACGAAGTGCTGCTCTCGCTGCAGCCCAAGCTGAAAGGCAAGCCGATCGCCGTCAACGTCGAATGCCCGCCGGACATCCACTGCGAAAGCTTCCCCGGCGCCGTCTCGCAGATCGTCACCAATATGGTGGTGAACTCGCTGGTGCACGGCTTTGAAGAGGGGCAGAAGGGCACCATCCGCATCACCGGCAAGCTGGAAGGCGACCATGTGCTGTTCGACTACAGCGACGATGGCGTCGGCATGGATTCCACCACGCTGCAGCAGCTGTTCGATCCCTTCTTCACCACCAAGCGCGGCTCCGGCGGCAGCGGACTGGGCGCGCACATCCTGTACAACCTGGTGACCGGCCCGCTGGGCGGCACGGTGAAAGTGGTCAGCTCGCCCGGCATGGGCCTGCATTACCACCTGCGCTTCCCGCGCGACCAGCGCAAGCAGTCCGCATGAACGGCGTGCTTCGCATCTTGGCCGGCGCGGTGCTGGCAGCGAGCCTGTGTTCGGCCGCCTATGCTGCGCCGTTCTCCGACCAGCCGCGCAGCTATCCCTTTACTGGCAACGGCGGCGATGCGGCAATCGCACGCTTCCCCTGGATTGTGGGCGGGCCGCCGGGTGCGGCGGAGCGCATCAACAGCTATCTGCACGATGCATACTTCCAGACGTTGCCGACTCCTGACCCAAAGGAAACCAGGGTTAAAGTCTTCGACGGCATGGTTACGGTTGAATCGCAGGGCATCAAGCCGATGAACGGCGGGCGCATGGTGCGCGTCAGCGTGGAAGAGGAAGGGTGCGGGGCCTATTGCAGCACCGGTACCAGTACCTTCGACTTTGACGCCGCAAGCGGCCGCCCCATTTCCGCGCTGGACCTGACCGTGCCGGAGGCCAAACCCAGGCTGCAACCGAAGGCGCACAAGGCGCACATCGCGGAAATCGAAAAATTCGTCGCAGCGCTGAAGCGCGATTTGCGCAAGAGCGGCCCCGGCAAGGCGCGGCTGCAGGAGCAGCTTGAGTTGTACGAAATGTGCCTTGATCAGCGCGAGGAGGCAGACAAGGATTACAGCTCCCTCCTCGTCGCCGAGAACAGCCTGGTGGTATCGTTCGGCGAATGCGCCAGCCATTCGGCCCGCGCGCTTGATGATCTTGGAAGTTTCTCTTATGTCGTCAAAGGGGAGGCCATGCGCCCCTACCTGAACCCATACGGGCGCCGGGTTCTGCTCGGTGAAGGACTGGGCGAGGCGCCGCCAATCAACAAATCGGGCCAGCTGTTCAAGGGAACCATCAACGGCAAGCTTCCCGTCACGCTATTCCTTGGCGCCAGCAGCTACCTGGGGGAAAAGCCGTTTGAGAGAGCGCATTACTACTACGATAAATACCGCCAGCTGATTGACCTTGGCGTGCAGCGTCAAGGCGACACGTTCACGCTGACGGAGCGCGACAAGGACGGCAAGGAGACGGCGCAGATCACACTTAAACTGAATGGCGCGCGCCTGTCGGGCGAGTGGCGCTCCGGCGCCAAACGCATGCCGATGGAATTGACTGCCTATTGAGATGAAGACAGCGATCTACCTGCTGGCCGCGCTCGTACCGGCTTGCGCCCATGCGGAAATGCGCGGCGCATGGGAAGGCACGATTGGCCGCAACAAAGTCATGGCCTGCCTGGGCGGCGAAGATTTCGACGGCACCTACTATTATCGCCGCCATCTGGGCCTGATACGCTTGGCCCACGCCGGCAAACCCGGCGAGTGGAATGAGGAGTTGGACGGCAAGCGCTCAGGTTACTGGCGCCTGGAGCAGGCCGCGGATGGTACGTTGGCAGGGACCTGGAGCAAGCCGGGCGCCAAGGCTACACCGATTCGGCTCGCGCGGCCGGCGGGCGGCGAGACTTCCTGTGATGGCGACGCCTTCAATTCGCCCCTGGAAAAAGAGCTCGTCATTGTCCGCGGCGAGGGTGAGTTTTCCGGGCGCCGTTACGCGGCCCTTTATACAGATGGCGGCAGCCCGGACATCGGTCCGTTCCACGCAATTCAACTGCTGGAAAAAGGCGTGGCAATGGATGCCATCAACTACGCGCTGAAGGGCGGCTTCCCATTCGATAAGGCCAGCCTGTACCAATGCCGGCGCAATGCCCTGGAGAGCTTTGGCAGNATCGGCAATACCTCCATGGAACAGAAGATCGTATTCTGGAACAGGCACCTGTTTTCAGTGGCGATCGATAGCAGCGACAACTGCGGCGGCGCGCACCCCAACGAAGGATCGGTCCACAGGACCTGGGATACGACAACAGGCAAGGAACTCGATACCAAATACTGGTTCAGGAATGCCGCGCAAGGAGGCTTGCCTGCGCAAGTAAAACGCATCGTGCTGGCAAAGGCGCAGGGAAGCGCCGATCAAAGCTGCGCCGAGGAGCTGGAAAACCACAACTACTTCCAGGTTTATCCGTCCGAAAAAGGGCTGATGTTTTTCACCGGATTCAACTTCGCCTCCAGGGCCTGCGATGAAGAGATCGCGGTCCCCTACGGCGAGATACTGAATTTCCTGACGCCCGAGGCCAGGTCGGCGCTCGGCAAATAGGCTCAGTCAGGGAAGCGCTCGTTGATCGCAAGCGCCTTGTCCATATTGGCGATCAGCAGTTCGACGAATTTCGGGTCGAGGTGCTTGCCCGCCACTTCGCGCATATGCACCACCACCTGCTCGACCGGCCAGGCATCCTTGTAGCAGCGCTTGTGCATCAGGGCGTCGAACACGTCGGCCACCGCCACGATGCGGGCGTATTCGTGGATATCGTGGCCCTTCAGGCCCTGCGGGTAGCCGCTGCCGTCGAACTTCTCGTGGTGCTGGTGGGCGATCACGGCAGCCGCCTTCAGGATCGGGCGCTGCGAGCCGTCCAGGATCGACAGGCCGACCGTCGGGTGCTGCTTCATGATTTCCCACTCGGCCGCATCGAGCTTGCCCGGTTTGAGCAGCACCGAATCGGGGGTGGCGATCTTGCCGATATCGTGCATCGGCGCTGCGTGTTTCAGCACGGCGGTTTCATCTTCCGGCATGCCGGACGCGCTGGCCAGCAGGTGGCAGAATTCGGCCATGCGCCGCACGTGGTTGCCCGCTTCGTTGGAGCGCGATTCGACCACGTCGCCCAGGCGCATGATCAGCTCCGCCTGGGTGTCGGTGATTTCCTGCGTCAGCAGGATATTGTCGAAGGCGATCGCCACGCCGCTGCAGAAAATCTCCAGCAGCTTCTGGTCGATCTCGGAAATCTCCTCCACGCCTTTCAGCACCAGCAGCGAAGCCTTGCCGCTGCTGTTCGGGAAATAGCCGACGAAGGTGTCGCCCGTCATGCGCGAGATGCGGTTGCGCTCAGCGTCCTTGAGCTGGGCCAGCAACTCCGGCGTCAGCAGGCTGTCTTCGTCCTGGCCGATCTGGGCCAGCACTTCGTAATCGGTTTCGCCGCTGACGGCGCTGGCGCCGCGCAGGCGCACCAGCATGCTCTGCTCCAGGCGCAGCAGCGCCACCACCTGCTGCAGCAAGCCGTTGGCAAAGTCCTTCAGGTTGCGCGCCTGGAAGATGTGGGCCGAGGCGGCGATCACGCGTTCCAGGCCTTCGCGGTAATGCATCTGCTGCTGGCGCGCTTCCTCCACCTTCATGATGTCGCGGTAGGCGCGCAGGGCGGCAAAGGTGGTGGTAAACAGCTTGGTGCGATCGAGCTCGGTCTTTTCCTTGTAGTCGTTGATGTCGTAATTGACGATCACGCGTTCTTCCGGCGCCTGGCCCGGCTGGCCGGTGCGCAGCACGATGCGGGTGAACTGGTTGTCCAGGTCTTCACGCATCCAGCGCGCCACTTCCAGGCCCGAGTCTTCGCGCTCCATCACCACGTCGAGGAAGACCAGGGCGATGTCCTTTTCTTTTGCCAGCACTTCCTTGGCTTCGGCGCCGCTGTAAGCGTGGAGGAAGGCCAGGCCGCGGCCTTCCAGGCGGAAGCGGCTCAGCGTGAGCTTGGTGATGTCGTGGATATCGGGCTCATCATCGACCAGCAGGATGCGCCACGGCGCGAGTTTTGGCGTAGCAGCAGACAAGAAAGACATATTGGCAGATTCCAAAATGTGACACACAGTCCTGGATGATGCGCAATTTTTAGGCGCATCAAAATGATTGTAGTCCTACCCATTGTTATTAACAACAGGCAATACTGGATGAGCTAGATCTTTACAACATCGACTGCGTCGCCGTAACGCTTTTGGCAGCGTTCGCACCAGAAAGTGCGGCGCTGGGTGAGCCCGAGATGGGCCCGCTGCAGCTGGATATGACAGCGCGGACATTCGCGGCGGTTGTGTACCTGCCAATGTTTCTTCAGTTCGAATGCCAGCTTCCAGGTTTTGAATTCAAAGCTGTACTGGCGCGCCTGCTTCACTAATTCCCGTAACTTTCCCTGTGGCAATTTATTTACCGTAGAGAGAGGATGCATGTGCAAACGAAACAATACTTCGTTTTTAATAATGTTGCCCACTCCAGCAAAGATACTCTGGTCGAGTAAAACATCGCACACGAATCGCTCGGGCTGTTCCCGCAGTTTTTTCAGCGCAAGGCGGGGACTCCAGTGCTCCGACATGACGTCGCTGCGCCAGTCGTACGCCTGGTCCAGTTCGCCTTCCACCAGCTTGATCGAGCAGGTATAGAAGTTCAGTTCGCCGCCTTCTTCAAATTGCAGCGACAACCGCGGTTCAGCGCCTTCCTTGCGCTCGTCGATGCGGTAGCTGCCGAACATCAGGAAATGTACGCGCAGCGTGTACAGCGGCAGTTCGATCAGGAAATGCTTGCCCCAGCTGCGCAGCGAGAGGACAGGCTGGCCTGGCAGCTCGTCGAAGGGAACGAGCTTGCTGTTGCCGCTGGCAGTGGCAATGGTGCGCCCTTCGAACGCGCGCACCTGTTCGCTGAGGATGACGATCGACGGGCCTTCGGGCATGGCACACCTCCTTTCCGCCAGCATCGCCGCAGCGGCGCCGAGCCGCCGTGCGCGCACGCACCAATTGCTATACTCGCTGGCATGCTGATACGACACACGACAGAACAAGACTGGACCATTCTCAAAGAGCTGCGTCTTGCCGCGCTGCTCGATGCACCAACGGCCTTTGGTGTCACGCACGCCAGCGCCGCAGCGAACCCCGATGCCCAATGGCGCGACCGTGCCGCCGGACGCGGGCCGGCCACCTACCTGCTGGCCTTCGATGGCGACGCGCCGGTCGGCATGGTGGGCGGCGTGCCAAGCGCAGCGCAGGAATTCAACCTGATTGCCATGTGGGTCAAGCCGGCGCAGCGCGGCAGCGGCGCAGCGGCCGCGCTGGTAGAGGCGATGAAGGCGCATGCGCAAGCGCAGGGACACCAGCGTGTGGTGCTGGACGTGGCGCCGGAAAACCGGCGCGCCGCGGCCTTTTACACCAGGCGGGGCTTCCGCTTCCTGCCGCATTGGGAAGCGCTGGAGAGCCATCCCCATATCCAGCTGCAGAAGATGGAGTGGCGCGCCGGCGAAAGCTGACCCGGGAGCGCCTTTCGTTTGCAGCGCGCAATCGGATAGTCACAATGTTGTCATTTTCGCTTCCTAGAATGGCGGGCAGTTTCAACTCCCCCACTTTTGGAAAGCGTCATGGAAAACAAAATCGATCACGACGATATCGGCTACAACGATACCCCGAACGAGCACTTCAGCGAAATCCTCGACAAGCGCATCAGCCGCCGTAACCTGCTGCGCGGCTCGGTCGCGTCGGCCATCTCCGTGATGATGGGCTCGGCAACGCTGACCGCCTGCGGCGGCGGCGACGATGCGCCGGTGGTCACCAAGCCTGAGACCCCGGTGCCGGCTGAAAAGCTGCTGGGCTTTACCGCCGTGGGCAAGAGCCTGGCTGACCTGGTTACCGTGCCGGCCGGCTATACCGCGACCGTGATTTACGCGCTGGGCGATCCGCTGACCGCTTCCGCCACCGCCTTCAAGAACGATGGCAGCGATGCCGACTTCGACAACCGCGCCGGCGACCACCACGACGGCATGGAATTCTTCGGCCTGGACAGCGCCGGCAAGCCTTCGGCCAGCGGCAACGACCGCGGCCTGCTGGCCATCAACCACGAAGCCACCACCAATGAAAAGCTGGCTTCCTTCTTCATCCACGCCAACGGCGGCACCAACACCCTGCCGCGCCCGGCTGCGGAAATCGACCGCGAAACCGCGCTGCACGGCATCTCCGTGGTCGAAGTGCGCAAGAACGCCGGCAAGTGGGAATACGTCAAGGATTCGGCGTTCAACCGCCGCGTCACCTGCCTGACCGACTGCGACCTCAGCGGCCCGGTCAAGGGCAATGCGCTGGTGAAGACCAAGTACTCGCCGGACGGCAGCAAGATCCGCGGCACCCTGAACAACTGCGGCACCGGCCGCACCCCATGGGGTTCCTTCGTCTCCGGTGAAGAGAACTGGAGCGGTTACTTCACCCGCAGCGCCACCGACGATGCAGCGCGCGGCAATGACAAGAGCGTCGCTGCGCTCAAGCGCTACGGCCGCAACCAGGGCGCCGCTTCGCGCCACGGCTGGGAATCGGGCGGCGCCGACGACAAGTACGCGCGCTGGAACAATTCCAAGCTGGGCGCTTCGCTGGATGGCAGCGACGACTACCGCAACGAAATGAACGGCATGGGCTATATCGTGGAAGCCGATCCGTACAACAAGGCAAGAACCTGCGCAAGCGCACCGCGCTGGGCCGCTATGCGCACGAAAGCGCCGCCTTCGGCAAGACCGTGGCCGGCCAGCCGCTGGCCGTGTACATGGGCGACGATTCGCGCAACGAGTACATCTACAAATTCGTCTCCACCGCCACCTGGAGCGATGCCGATGCGAACCCGGCCGACCTGCTGGCCACCGGCGACAAATACCTGGACTCGGGCAAGCTGTTCGTGGCCAAGTTTGCCGCTGACGGCACTGGTTCGTGGATCGAGCTGAACATCAGCAACGCTGCCATCGCCGCCTACGCGACCTACAAGTTCGCCGACCAGGCCGACGTGCTGGTCAATGCCCGCCTGGCGGCCGACGCCGTGGGCGCGACCAAGATGGACCGTCCGGAATGGTGCTCGGTCAACCCCGCCAATGGCGAGGTCTACTTCACCCTCACCAACAACAGCGCCCGCACCGCACCGGACGGCCCCAATCCGCGCACTTATGAGGACATGAAGGGCACGTCCAAGCAGACCGGCAACGTCAATGGCCACATCCTGCGCGTCAAGGAAAAAGACGGCAACGCTTCCGCCGCCTTTACCTGGGACGTTTACCTGTTCGGCGCCCAGTCCGATGCCAACCCGAGCCTGGTCAACCTGTCCAGCCTGACTGCCGACCAGGACTTCTCCAGCCCGGACGGCCTGGCCTTCTCGCGGTCCACCGGCATCTGCTGGATCCAGACCGACGACGGCGCTTATACCGATGTCACCAACTGCATGATGCTGGCCGGCCTGCCGGGCCAGGTGGGCGACGGCAAGAAAGTCACGCTGGCGTACGGCGCCACCAATGTCGACACCTTCGTCGGCAAGACCCCGACCGCCGACACACTGAAGCGCTTCCTGGTCGGCCCGGTCGATTGCGAACTGACCGGCATCACCGAAACGCCGGATGGCAAGACGCTGTTCGTCAACATCCAGCACCCGGGCGAGGGCACGGCCAACGCCAATATTGCCGACCCGACCAAATACACCAGCCAGTGGCCAAGCAATGCCGGCTACGGCGTGGGCAAGCGCCCGCGCTCGGCCACCATCGCCATCACCAAGAACGACGGCGGCCGCATCGGTAGCTGATTGTAAAAAGTTGTCTGAAAAATGGGGTACGTCCCCATTTAATCTGGGCCGGAGGTATCCGGCCCGTTTTTTTTGTCAGGAATTGTTTCAATGACAGCAGGGGCGGGGGCGAGGAGTATATTGAAGGCTTATCTAGGAAAGGAAACCGATCATGAAACGCCAAACTCGCTTCTGGATTGCCGCCGCTCTGCTGCTGGCGGCGGCCGGCGCCGCTTCGGCGGGCGGGGTGACCGTCAAGTACCAGGACCCGGACAAATTTACCGACGTGCCGTTCTGGGAACAGGACCGTGACCAGGTGCTGAAGGAATTGACCACCCATTTCGAAGCCCTGGCCAGGCAATTGCCTGCCAACCAGCAACTGTCGATTACCGTCACCGACATCGACCTGGCCGGCCGCGTTGAACCGCGCCGCCGCTCCCTGCATGACTTGCGCATCCTGCGCGGCGGCGGACTGGCCGATGATGGAACTGAACTATACGCTGGAACAGGATGGCAAGGTGATTGCCAGCGGTACCGACCGCCTCAGCAATATGATGTACCTGGAGCGCCTGAACCGTTATGCCGGCGGGGATTCGCTGCGTTATGAAAAGCCGATGGTCGACGAGTGGTTCAAGAAAAACTTTGGTGCGCCGACCCAGCTCAGCAGCAAGTGATGCGCTGCTTCAGTAATCCAGCTCAGTCGATCCAGTTCACGCGGCTGAACTTGGCGCGGAAGTCGTCCGGCATCGGCACCACCTGGCTGTGGCTGTAGTTGTAAAACACGAAGCCTTGCTTGGCCATGGCCACCAGCGTGCCATCGGCCGGGCGGGTGATGCGGAAGATGACGTCGCCGCCATACTTGTTGAAATCCATCACGCCCACTTCGAACAGCAGCTGGTCGCGCGCGTGCGCTTCGGCGCGGTAGGTGGTGGCCAGGTCGGTGACGATGATGCCGGTGCCGTCGGCTTCGGTTTCCTGCACGCCGAACTCGAACAGGAAGCGCGCCCGCGCTTCCGAGATCATGGAGATCATCGAATCGTTGCCAAGGTGGTTGGCGGCGTTGATGTCGGTGACGCGTACCGTCAGCTGGGTCGAAAAGCAGAATTGATCTTCGGGAAACGCAAGCGTCAGTCTGGCCATGTCTTTCGCGGGCAAGTGGGAAAGCGCACATTGTAGCGCGCCTTCGCCACGCGCAGCGGGCCGCTACGGTTTGCGGATGATCTGGTACACCTTGCCTGACTCGCTCAGCATGTACAGTTCGCCCGCCGCATCCTGGCCGAAGCCCGGAACCTGGCCGATGTCGCCCACCGCCCAGTCCTTGCTTTCGCTGACCGCGCCGTTGGCATACAGGAAGCTCTTCAGGAAGCCCTTGCAATAATCCGAATACAGGTAGCGCCCGGCAAGCTCGGGCAAGGCCGTGCCGCGGTAGACAAAGCCGCCGGTGATGGAACAGCCGTTGGCATTGTTGCTGCCGTGGTCGTACTCGAACACGGGCAGGGTCAGTCCTTGCTGGGAGCAGGTGGCAGCGTTGTAGCAGCTGCTGCCTTCCATCGTGTTCCAGCCGTAATTGATCGGCTTGGCGCCAGTTGCCACCACGTCGACTTCTTCCTTCAAGGCCTGGCCGACGTCGGCAATGTAGAGCGCGGACGTGGTGTTGTCGAAGGCGAAGCGCCACGGGTTGCGCAAGCCGTAGGCCCAGATTTCGCCGCGCTTGCCGGCCTGGCCGACGAATGGGTTGTCGGCCGGCACGTTGTACAGCGGCGCAACGACGTTATCGACCTTCAGGCGCAGCAGCTTGCCCAGCAGCGAATCGAGGTTTTGCGCATTGCCGCCGGGGTCGCCGATCCCGCCGCCGTCGCCGGTGCCGGCATACAGGTAGCCGTCGGCGCCGAAGGCCAGCATGCCGCCGTAATGGTTGGTGTAGGTCGGGTGCGGGATGGTGATGATGCGCTTGAGCGAGTTGGCATCGGCCACGTTGGCGTCGGCCGACACCTTCACTTCGTCGATGGCGATATTGCTGAACTTGTCCGTGTAGTAGATGTAGAAGCGGCCGTTCTGGGCATAGCCCGGATGGAAGGCCATCGACAGCAGGCCGCCTTCGCCATCGGTGCTGATCAGGCCGGACAAGTCGAGGAAGGCAGTGCTGCGCAGGGTGCCGTCGCTGGACAGGATGCGGATGCGGCCCGGGCGCTCGACAATGAAGCGGCGCGTGTCGCCGGCCGGGGCGGTCAGCAAGACTGGAGTGCTGAGGCCGCTGGCCACTTCCTTCACCGCCAGCGCGAAGGCGGGCTTGGGCGGTTCCGGCGCTGGCGGCTCGGGTTGCGTGACAGGCGGGGAACTGCCGCCACCGCCGCCGCCGCAGGCTGCCAGCACTGCGGCCATCAGGGTTGCAGCCAGCGTGCTGGCTGGGGACAGGGCGGGGGCCGCAGTTGCGGGCCGGGAATTCAGGTCATCAGCCATCATTTCCTCCGGTTGGGTTAGCAGCCAACTGTAGGACTGCCCAACCGCGCCATCTGTGCGGGAACGCACTTA
>Ga0055526_1003167_pt1 | contig 10655 bp, 8 predicted proteins | sample AraplaCol_mMF_r2_FD_55013 | JGI IMG/M metagenome (GOLD analysis project Ga0055526, IMG submission 55013) | Arabidopsis root microbial communities from North Carolina, USA - plate scrape MF_Col_mMF_r2 | ecosystem: Host-associated > Plants > Roots > Endosphere | place: USA: North Carolina... | reverse complement strand
CGTTGTCTGGACGGGCAACCTTTTGATCCTGGTCTTCATCGTCGGATTGGGTATCTGGTCGGTTCTGGCGCCGCTTAAAAGCGCTGCGGTTGCATCCGGGGTTATCGAACCGGAAACCAGCCGCAAGACCATTCAGCATTTGGAAGGCGGGATCGTGCGGCGGATCCTCGTCAAAAACGGCGATGCGGTCATGGGCGGGCAGATCGTGATAGAGCTCGACGATACCAAGTTCCGCTCGGAGCGCGACAGCATTCAAGGGCAACTTTGGGACGCCGAAGGAAGCCGTGCGCGCCTTCTCGCTGAGCAGACGGGCGCCGACCATGTCACCTATCCCGGGGATCTCAGGGCAGCAATGGAGAGATATCCCTCGGTCGGCGCGATCCTGACCGGGCAGCAGAAAATTTTCGAAGCCCGCCGCCGCGTCATGCAGGCGGAAATCCAGATCGCCAATGAAAAGATCGCGCAGGTGCGGCAGGAAATCGCCGGACTTGGCGCGCAGAAGGCGGCACTGGCCGGCAGAACCGCAATCTCGAGCGAGGAGATGGATCAGGTTACGACCCTCAACGCCAAGGGACTGGAAAAAAAGAGCAGGCTTCTCAACCTCCAGCGGGAAAAGGCAGATCTCGATGGCCAGGAGGGGCAGGTCGAGGCGCAGATCTCTCGCGCATACCAGGTGATCAGCGAGTCCCAGGCCGATATCGCAAAGCTTGAGAGCGACCGGTTGAGCGAAGTCGCCCAGGGCATGCGCGATACGGAAAGCCGGATCATGCAATTGCGCGAGCGATTGCGGGCGATCGACGACCAGCTTGCAAGGACAGATATCCGGGCTCCAGAAGATGGAACGATCATGAACCTGCGCNTCCACACGGCCGGTGGCGTGGTCGGCGCGGGCGAACCGCTCGTCGATCTCCTGCCGCGCTCCGATCGCCTCATCGTGTCCGTCCACGTCAGACCGGAAGACATGAACCTCGTCCGTGCGGGGCTCGAGGCACAGGTTCACCTCCTTCCCTACAATCAGCGGCGCGTCCCGCTCCTGAAAGGTCGTGTCGAATATGTATCGGCCGACCGTCTCATCGATCAGCAGAGCGGCCAGCCCTATTTTGCCGCAACGATCCGTGTAACGGACGAGCGGCTGGCGAAAATGAGAAATGTCGAACTGGTCGCCGGCATGCCCGCGCAGACACTGATTGAAACGGGTCAAAGCAGCGTGGCGCTCTATGCCATCAGGCCACTCCTCGATAGTTTCAACAGAGCATTTCGCGAGGACTGACCGGTGATGGGCAAGAGAAAATTCGATGACGACCAGATTACGGGCATTCTGAAGGAACACCAGGCCGGGGTTACGGTAGCGGATGTCTGCCACAGGTATGGTATCAGCGAGCCGACCTTCTATCGGTGGCAGTCCCTGCAATTCGGTAATGTCAGTCTCTACGCCAAAAAAATGCGAGCGCTGGAGGAAGAAAACCAGAAGCTCAAGAAGCTTTTGGCGGAAGCCATGCTCTCGGCGGCAACGCTGAGCGAAATGCTGGCCAAGACCTCGAGAAGTTGAAGTTGACTTCTAGACAGAGGCCTTGCTTGCCCTATTGGTGCGGCCCAAGATCCCGCTTGCCAGCCGATCTATGCTAGCGGAAATCCCGTTTCAATCTCCTCCTCGGGACGGCGGCGGACCAGAACGAGACCACTACATCCCCTTTCCTACGGCTCAGCGTCGATGACGCCACTCCATATTCTGAGACTACGCACTTAGCTCTCTCGCACAGCTACACTTTTAGATATATATTGAGGACGGCACGGCGATTGACACGCCTGCCGAAGGTTGTGTTGCTCGCGTGGAAGGAGATTTGAACATTTTTAATCATCGCTACCTAAATTAGAAAATTCATACATATATTGTGGCGGCGTTCAGTTGCGGTGATCGTTCTCAGGGAAATTCGACCATGGAGAGCTCAGACATGCGTAAAGCTCGTGCCGCAGGCACGGCTCCTGAAAATAGACAGGAACATGCCTCGAGTCCGATCGATAGGCTTTTGTTCTTTGACCGCGATTTCAATCCGATTGGAAATTTGCCGGGCGATGAACTGCCCGCCGCGCTTACACCCGCGATGTCGCTGTGGGAGCATTTTCCGGAGCTGGACAAATCGGCAACCACTCTGGCACTCCAGTCAATGGGCGAAGGTGTTCAGTCCCTGCGATTATCGGTCAATGTCAGCAAACCTGGTTCGCAACGACTGACCATCTTTCAGATCGGCAATATGTACGCCGTTGTTCGATCCGGCGATCGCCTTGATGACGAACGGGCAACCCTACTGCATCTGGCCACCCATGATCCGTTGACGGGCCTGCCCAATCGACGCCAGTTTGGCGAGGATCTCGCGACGTCGTTGACGGAAATAATTGCCTCCGGCGAGACCTTGTCTCTGATGCAGCTTGACCTCGACGACTTCAAGCCCGTGAACGACACGCTGGGGCATCCGGCCGGGGACAAGCTTCTTCAACTTGCTGCCAGCCGTATTCAAGGATGCCTTGCGGAAGACGACAGGGCCTATCGCCTCGCGGGTGACGAATTCATGGTCATCTCCATGGGCCCGGGACATCCGCTCAAGGGTCACCAACTGGCGGAAGCCATTGTTTCGGAATTTCAAAAACCCTTCACTATCGATGGCATCGCGGTGTTTGTCGGTAGCAGCGTTGGTGTCTCGACCGCCCCACCGGATGGCGCCAGTCCCGAGCAACTTATGAAGGCATCCGACGTCGCACTCTACGCGGCGAAGAAAGAAGGTCGCGGTCGCGCAAAATCGTTTGATCCTTCAATGCTTGAATTGCTGGAGCAGCGCGAACTGCTGCGCCGCAGCCTTCGAATGGCCTTGGCAAAACACCAATTCTCGATGGAATACCAACCGATCGTGGAGGCCAGTACNATCGTCGGTTTCGAAGCGCTNCTGAGGTGGCACCACCCCTTGCTCGGAAGTATTCCTCCAAGCACCTTCATTCCGATGGCCGAAGCAGATGGCTTGATGCCGGAAATAGGTGCATGGGTTTTGGAACAGGCTTGCCGGGAAGCGATGAACTGGCCTCAGAACTACATCGTCGCCGTCAATGTATCGGCGGCTGAATTCCTGACAAATGGCCTTACCGATCGGATTTCTCAAACGCTGGATCTTGTCGGATTTCCATCGGATCGCCTTGAGCTCGAAATAACCGAAAGCGTTCTGCTCGAGCGAACCGTCAACAACATCGACACCCTCAATACTCTCAATGTGCTCGGCATCAGAATCGCCCTCGACGACTTCGGGACAGAGTATTCATCCCTCAGTTATCTAAAGACCTTCCCTTTCGACACGATAAAGATCGATCGGTATTTCATTACGGATCTCGAGAGCGATTTCAAAAGCCAGGCAATCGTCCGCTGTGTCGTTGAGCTTGCTCATGGCCTCCACATGCGCGTGACCGCCGAGGGGGTTGAGACGGAACAGCAGGCGGAGTGGTTGCGCAAAGCGGGATGCGACAGGCTGCAAGGCTATTTGGTCAGCAGACCGCTGCCAATCGCGGCGATCAGCGAATTTATCCATCGGACGACAACATCTCAAAGCCGCGCAACATCGTGAGTGCGAGCGTTGCGGCGCGCTTCAAGGACGGCAAGCGCCATCCAGGTACAACGGAGGATGTATTGGAAGAGATAGCATCAAGCATCGATCACCATCCATTCGCCCTCATGCTGTCGCTGGAAATGGACGTCGCGCTGGTGAAATCCGAATGGAGATTTTGCGACAGAATTACCGAATATCTCTCTGATATCCTTGGCCAGGGCCAGAGCGATCCCGCCCGATATTCGAATTTTCTTTCGGTCGCGGCGAACGAACTTGTTGAGCTTGCTTTCCGCTGGTCGGGTCAATCAGGTTTGATGAGTTTCAGCCTCCATCGAAACGCAACGACAAATCGCCTGACAATTGAACTCCCGTATCAGGATATGTCCGGTGGCCGTCACACAGAGACGAGATTGATCGAGGCCCGCCCTGATCTCGTCGTTGAAGCAGGAGAGGGCAAGGTGTCCACGGCCGGCACGGCGGCGCTGCTAGAAGATTTGGCGACAATATTTCGCACAGCGATCCGGATCGAAACGGACGGTGTGCGGAGCACGAAGATCGTCGCGGATTTCCCCTTGGCCGAGGATTTTCGATGAACCACGCAGCACCCTTCTCGGTTCTTTTTGATCCGACAAACCAGGAGGTGGTCCTGTCCGGCAAGATACGGCCAGAACGTGCTGCAGAAATTGCCGATGCCCTGTCGCTGGTGCAGCAAAGTCTGGAGAGGTACAGCGGGGTCGTTTACCTCAATGTCAAACGTCTGACGCATATCAACATGACCGCCTTTTCGGCCCTGGCAGATATCCTTGCGGAAAGCTGCCGGACGAGGCCGGAGCGGAAGATCGTTATTGTAACCTCAAGCGTGATGGAATGGTCGACCCCGGTTTTTGAAAAGCTGGCAAAACACCACCCCAACTTGACAGTGGCGGTTTATGACTCGGCATTTTATCCGGGTCAGAGCTTCGTGGAGGACGAGGCGTTCATTCCCATTCTCCGTACTCAGACCAAAATGACATGGAGGCATGAGAAGGAAATATTGCCTCGTCACGGTCTGCGTAGCGGTCTCGCTGTTGCGGACATCTGCTGCGGGATTGGTGATTTCGCAGCCTTGGTTCAACGGGAATTCAAGCCGTCCCGCCTTGTTGCGCTCGATCACTCGGTGCGCAGCCTGGAATACGCCCGGAGAGTGGCTGCGGACTTCGATTTGAAAGAAATCGAATACACTTATGGCGACGCGTCCCAGATGCTGCTTCGGGACAATCAATTCGACTTTGTGACGTGCCGGCATTCCCTCCAGATTTTCGATCGTCCGGAGATGCTGCTGCGCGAGCTCTATCGCATCTGCAAGCCCGGCGGTCGCGTCTATATTACCAACGAGAAAAACTCTCATTGCCTGGGTGAGCCGCATGCGGAAACGATCAGGTGGACATATGAAGAAGTCGCCAAATTGTTCAGCTACTTCGACATGGATGTCGAGATGGGGCCGAAGAGTCGCCACCTGCTTGCCGACGCCGGCTTTGACGCGATCAAGGTCGATGCTTTCATGGTAACGAACCTCGACGGCGATCCCCAGGACTTCGCCGACATCATCGAAGCCTGGGAAAACGTCTATGCAGGCCAGATGGCTGTCCGGCGGGGGGATACGCCGGAGTTCATTCGCAGGTTCAGGCAGGGGTTTAAAGACCACGTTTTCGCGGCCCTTCATCCGAANGGCTATGCGGGCTGGCCGATCTGGGCGGCGTCCGGCCGAAAGCCAGCATGATGGGCGGAAGATTTTCGAAAAGACCGATAAAGCTGGGCTCGTTCCGTGCAAAGTTCATATTGGTCGTCGGCGGGGCAGTCCTGTTCGATCTGCTGGTGAGCGGAGGATTGGCACTCTGGAATGTGCAACGGCTGTCACGCGACGCAACGCTGGAGGTCGGGCAAGGCCTCGAGGCGGCAAGCCAGGAATATATCGTGACATATGCCGACTCCACTGCTGCCCAGGTCAGTTTGTTGTTTCGGCAGGTCCACAGCGATGTTGGCGAGCTGGCTGGCGTGCTTCAGGCACAAATCGACAATCCGCAGCGCAATTCCGACGTCGGCGCNGCAATCGCCCGAACCTCTCCCGGCGCCGTGAACCTCGCTTATGACCAGAAGGGCAACTGGTCTCAAAACGCTCCGGGCTCGGTCTCCGTTGTGAGTGTCTGGGGCTACCTGCTGAGGCCCGACCACAGTCCCAGACCTGATGTCGAAGCCGACATCCAGACGAGTGCGGTTCTCGACATCGTAGCGCCGAGTTTGCTGCAGCACGGTTCTTCCAANCTCCAGATGTATTACATTGGCCCGAAGGAAAGGCCGATTTTCAGAACCGCACCATATACGGACCAAGCCCAGACTTTCGATCGTCTCTATCCCGGTCACAACAATGAAAATTTCTGGCANTTCTTTTTTCCCGGGCTCTACGAGTCTTGGCAGGGCTGGGCCGCCAATATGAATTCGCGGCCGGTCGCAGAGGATATCACGCAGACAGCGCCATATACCGATGCGATTACCGGGAAGCTCATCGTGAGTTTCTTTCATCCCCTATGGACAGCCGACAGGAAGGACGTCGCCGGCGCCGCTGGCGCGGACATCACGCTCGACCAACTCGCGCAGACCGTTGAAAACGTTAAAGTGGCCCAATCCGGGTTTGGTCTTCTCGCAATGTCCGACGGNAACGTCGTCGCGATCAACCATACAGGCGAGGAAACTCTGGGCCTGCGATCCGCGAGCGATGCGAGCGGCACAGGCGTGACAGGGCTGGAGCGGTCGTTGAAGGGAAGTTCACAGCCCGAAATTGCGAAAATGGCACTGGACCGCGAACAGGGCATCCAACACCTGCTGTTGGAACGAAACGGGCAAAAAGTCCCCTACATCGTGATCGTGAAGAAACTCCCTGCGACCAATCTCTGGTCCAGCGGCCCGGTCCGTCAAGAGGCGATGTCCCTCGTCCTGGTCGTACCCGAGCGGGAAATCGATGCTTCCCTGTATGCCGCACAAGCCAAGATTTCCGAGGCAACGAACCGCATCGTGCTCTATCAGATCCTGGCAATCGCGATGTCGCTGGCGATCGTCACCATCGCGGTGCTTGCAGCATCAAAGCGAATAACGAGCGGTATCAGTGCTCTCGCCGATGCCGCGAGAAGGATCCAGACGAAGGATTATTCGGTACGGGTTGCCATCGCCAGCAGAGACGAGGTTGGCGAGGCCGGAGAAGCATTCAACAGGATGGCCGAAGAGATCAGCTTTCACACCGAAAATCTCGAGCAACTCGTCGAAGAGCGAACGGCGCAGATCGAGGATGCAAAGGAAGAGATTTCCACGTTGAACGCTCAGCTTCAGCGAGAAAATCGACGGCTTGGGACGGAACTGGCCGTCGCCGAGAGAATCCAGCTGATGGTGCTGCCGTTGCATCAGGANCTCGACGAAGTGCAGGCGCTGGAAATAGCGGCATATATGAGACCCGCNGAGGAGGTCGGTGGCGACTATTACGATGTTTTGAAAAGCGGCCATCGCCTGAAAATCGGCATTGGCGACGTCGCCGGGCACGGGCTCGAAAGCGGAGTCTTGATGTTGATGGTTCAGTCGGTCGCTCGCGCGCTGCAGGAGGCAGGCAATGCCGATGCAGTCAAATTTCTCACCGACCTTAATAGTGCGCTTTTCAAGAATATCGTGAGAACCAAGATCGACAAGCACCTCACTTTGGCGTTCCTTGATTACGATGGAAAAGAAATGATCCTGTCCGGCCAGCACGAAGAGGTGATCGTTATACGGACGAACGGTGAGATCGAGCGTATTGATACGATGGATCTGGGAATACCGATCGGGCTGCAGGCCGACATTTCCGAGTTCATCAAGACGCGCAGGATAACGTTCGAGAAGGGCGACCTCATTCTTCTCCACACAGACGGCGTGACGGAGGCCGAGAACGATGCTGGAGAACTGTTTGGCATTGAACGTCTGTGCCACGAGGCACTTCGCGTNAAGAACGAAAGTGCCGACAAAGTCGTCTCCGGAATCGTGGCGGCATTAATGCACTTTATCGGGTCACATAAGATCCATGACGACATCACACTTCTCGCAGTACGACACAGGTGATGCATGACACCGACGTTATATGGAATAGAAACTCTTGCAGGTGAGAACCTGGATGCAAGCACGCGTCTGACCTTGCACGACGGACCGCTTCAACTCGGGTGGAAACATTCGGGCATGACTTCGGACTTTATCGCAGAAGTTATGGCGCTGCCCTATTCCCACTCGAAGAGAGACTACACGCAAGCCCATCACGACATCGGCTATCTCAGCAACGAGCTGATCGAAAATGCCGTAAAATTTCGACGGCCAGGAGAAATCCTCATCGAAGCCGGAATATCCGACGGATGCTTTTTCATGAGGATAACGAACAACATCGATGGCGCATCGTCATCTCGTCTGCAGCAACTGCTGCACCGACTTCGCTCGACGGAACCTGGGGAACTCCTTCTGGAACGAATCGAAAGCAATGCCATATCCGAAGGGAGTGGCTCCGGTTTGGGTTTGCTCACCCTCTTAAGCGATTANGATGCAAAAATGGCGTGGGCATTCGAAGAGGCCGACGAGNACGAATTCAAACTGACGACGACAGCCTTGGTGGCTTTACCGCCCTCCTCCAATCTGTGAGCGAAAAATGGAAATCAGGGACGAAAACTTCCGTGTATGGGCTGAAAACAACGAAGTATATCTAGATGGTGTATTTCGGCTGGCAGGACCCGACGCCTACGCGCCTATTCATTCGATGATACTGGGGCTGCTCCATGGAGGTCACAAACAGGTAATATTCAACTTGACTGGCCTCGAGTTCCTCAACTCTTCCGGCATAAACCTGCTTGCCAAACTGACAATCGAGGCCAGGAAAATGGACGAGCTTCAGCTTGTTGTGAAAGGCACCAACCAATATCCCTGGCAAGCAAAATCGCTTCCGAATTTGAAAAAGCTGCATCCACTGGTTGATTTGCGCCTGGCGTAAAGTTTGCTGCTATCGGCGGAAAGGCATGACGACAGAAAACGAGCGATAGGTGCGCNGCGCATCGACGGAAGGCTATTTAGTGAAGACCTGGAAATGAGTTTCGGGNTTTTGCTATCAGATCGTGAAATGAACCTCTCCTAAGGCTGGGCATATATCTCAGATCCATCAAGCCAATCCTGTTTTCCTGCATACCCGCGGCTCGACGCGTGACCTCGTGATAAGCGCGAATGCATCGGCCCGAGGCTCACCCGACCGGTCGGACTGCCCGACCGGTGAGAGCGCAAGACCGATGATGGTGTGATGCATTCTCCTGCGCCAAGAACGCCCTGATCAACTATTTCAGCGAGCGAATTCCAGCAAAAAGCGGGCCGAGGCCTTCCGCTATCGTCAGGTGCACGATTACCGCTTCGCGAAGCTGAGTATAGGGCAGTCCGCCCATCATTGCCGTTTGAACCACGGCCATGACCTCTCCGGCTTCGGAGCCGATCATCGTAAAACCCAGGATGCGATCATCATTCGCGCTTACAAGAGCTTTCATGAAGCCTTGCGTCTCCTCGGTTGCTTCGGTGCGCAGCACATTTCCCATGGGCAGTGTCGTGACCCGATAGGCAATGCCCAGGCGCTGGGCTTCGCTTTCGCTCATGCCGACACGGGCAAGCGGAGGATCCGTAAACATCACATAGGGGATCTGGCGAGCGTCGGTGCGACGNTNGCCTCCCGCCATGTTGTCACGAACGATNCGGAAATCATCGACGGACACATGCGTAAACTGCGGACTGCCGGCGCACTCGCCGATCGCCCAGACGCCGTCTTTCGTAGCTTCCAGACGTTCATTGACGCGAATGAATCCGCGAGTATCCAGTTCGACACCGGTCTTCTCAAGTCCGATGTCGGCCGTGTTTGGAACCCGACCGGCAGCCACCAGCAAGTCGCTGCCTTCGACGGTCCGGTTCCCGGCGTCGGTTTGAATTTCGACAACAACAGCATCCCCAGACAAGCCCCGCACCTGTGTCGGCCTGGCGCCCAGGACGACTTCGATACCTTCTGAGGCAAGTATGCGCTGTATCTCCTCGGCGACGTCAGCATCCTCCCGAGCCATCAACCGCTGCGATGGTTCGATAATGGTCACCCGGCTACCGAACCGGCGGTATGCCTGCGCCATTTCAATACCCACATAGCCTCCTCCGAGCACGATCAGATGAGACGGCAGATAGTCGAGCTCNAGAGCCTCGATATGTGTCATTGCGCGCGCTGCCGGCAGGCCAGGGATATCCGGTATCGCAGCATGACTGCCGACATTCACCACCACCTGATTGCCGGAAAGCCTGCGCTGACCGCCATCNTTCAAGCTNACTTCGATGGTCTTCGGCCCGACGAACTTTCCCTCCCCCATGATGAGTTCGGCACCGCTTGCCTTATAGGCATCAAGGTGAAACGCGATCTCCCGATCGACCATCGCTTGCTTGCGCCGGCGGACGGCCGCCATATCGACGCTGACTGATCCGGTCGCGGTACCGAATTCGGCCGCGTGCTGAACCAGATGAGCAACTCGCGCGCTCCAGATCTCGTTTTTGCTGGGCAGACAGGCGACTGCCGGGCAGGAGCCGCCGACCCACCTTCTTTCGACAACCGCAACTTTCTGACCGGAACGAGCCAGGTGCCAAGCGAGCAATTTACCGCCCTGGCCGCTGCCAAGGATCAGAGTGTCGAAATTCTCAATATCAGGCATGGGACTCTCCGTGAGCTGGCAGCAGCCGAGCGCTTCGAATGCGATCTGCTTCTGCAATGACGATAGGAGCAGGCTATAATGGCGGCGTGATTTGATTAATGCCGATTTAGCTCATATTCATGCTCGATCAACTCATCTTGAAGGGATCGACATGTCACAAGGCATCGATTGGCTCAGTCGTCTGCTCGAAATGATGCCGGTCACCGGCAAGCTGGAGCTTCACTGCCTTTACGGTGCACCTTGGCGGGTTGCCTATGAACAAGGCCCCGTCCAGGACATCGTTTATCACGTGATATTGAGCGGCGAGGCATGG
>Ga0055526_1003143_pt1 | contig 10697 bp, 10 predicted proteins | sample AraplaCol_mMF_r2_FD_55013 | JGI IMG/M metagenome (GOLD analysis project Ga0055526, IMG submission 55013) | Arabidopsis root microbial communities from North Carolina, USA - plate scrape MF_Col_mMF_r2 | ecosystem: Host-associated > Plants > Roots > Endosphere | place: USA: North Carolina... | reverse complement strand
CGCGTAGCCACCTGATCCCATGTCCCGATGGCGAATAGCGCTCCTGCTGGTGGTGGGGGTCGCATATGCCGGCCTCTCCCACTGGATGACGCTGTTCCACGCGACCCAGCCGTGGGCGGTGGTCGTGCTGCTCGGTCCGCTGTGGCTCGCAGCCATGGGCCTGGCCGGCAGCTGGTTCGGCCGCTGGGGCGTCGCCATTGCTGCTGCAGTGGGCATCGGCGGCTTCTCGCTCGTCTTCCTCGGCGAGGCGGGCGACCCCAACCGGCTGTACGTGATGCAGCACGTGGCCATCAACGGCGCGCTGTGCGGCTGGTTCGGCTCCACGCTGCGCGGCAAGGGATTGCCCCTGATCACGCAGTTCGCGCAGCGCGTGCATCCGCTGCGCGGCCACATGCTTTCCTACACCACGCAGCTCACGCGCATCTGGACCGGCTTCTTCGCCGTGATGGTGCTGGCCTCGGTCATCATCTACCTGACACGGCCGTTCTCCGACTGGTCGCTGTTCGCCAACGTGCTGTCGCCGGTGATGGTGACGCTGCTCTTCGTGGGCGAGCACCTGGTGCGCTACCGGCTGCATCCCGAATTCGAACGCACGCGCCTCGTGGACGCGGTGCGCGCGTTCTATGGCACGTCGTCGGTTGACAGCAGCCCCGGCGGCCAATGAAACAGGCCTTGACACAGGCCCCGCCCGCGTGACGACAGACGACAACCGATTCCTGCCACTGCTCGCGAACCGCGACCCCGACGCACCCCTCGCATGGCGCGCGGGCGTTCCCGTGAGCGCGCGCCAGTTCCTGGCCGACGTGGCCCGCTTCGCTCCCACGCTCCCCGCGGAGGGCGATGCCGTCAATCTCTGCGGCGACCGCTATGCCTTCGCGGTGAGCCTCGGCGCGGCGCTGGTGCGCGGCCGCGCGAGCATGCTGCCGCCCGACGCGCGGCCCGACACGATCTCGCGGCTGCTCGAATCGCACGGCTCGCCGCTTTTCGCGCACACCGACGCCTCGCACATTCAGACGCCGGGTATCGAGCGCCTGCTGCTCGAAGGACTGGCCGGCCCCGCGGATGATGCCCCCGTGGACGTGCCGCGCATCGACGCGGGCATGCACGCCGCGAGCCTGCTGACTTCGGGCTCTACCGGCGTCCCCCAGCCGCACGCCAAGACCTGGCGCACGCTGGTGGGCGACGTGGCCGTGGCTGTCAAGCGCCTGTGCCGGGTGCTGGAGCGCCCGACGCTCGAAGGCCTGACCCTGGTCGCCACGGTGCCGGTGCAGCACAGCTACGGCCTGGAGTCGTCGGTGCTGCTGGCGATGCTGGGGGGCGCGGCCTTCGAGAGCGGCCGGCCGTTCTTCCCGGCCGACGTCGCGAAGACGCTGGCCTCGGTGCCGCGCCCGCGCGCGCTGGTGACCACGCCGTTCCACCTCAAGACGCTGCTGCTCTCGGGCATCGAGCTGCCGCCGGTCGACCTGATCCTGTCGGCCACCGCGCCGCTGTCCCCGCAGCTCGCGCAGCAGGCCGAACAGGCGATGGGCGGCGTGCTGCTCGAGATCTACGGCAGCACCGAGTCGGGCCAGGTCGCCACGCGCCGCACCACCGACAACGAGATCTGGGAAACCTTCGGCGAGATCCGCGTGCATGCCGAGCCTTCGGCCGACGGCGGGCCCGAGCGCTTCATCTTCAGCGGCGACTTCATGCCCGAGCCCACGCCCATGGCCGACGTGCTCGAGCTGCTGGACGAGCGCCGCTTCCGGCTCTTCGGCCGCGCCAATGACCTGATCCACGTGGCGGGCCGGCGCAGTTCGCTCGCGCACCTGAATTTCCACCTCAACAGCATCCCCGGCGTGGACGACGGCGCCTTCTGGCTGCCCGACGAGGTGGCCGACGGCGTGGTGCGGCCGGTGGCCTTCGTGGTCGCGCCCACGCTGTCGGCGGGCGAGATCATCGCCGCGCTGCGCCAGCGGCTGGAGGCGGTTTTCGTGCCGCGCCGCGTGGTGCAGGTGAAGTCCTTCCCGCGCGAGGGCACGGGCAAGCTCACCGTGCGGGCACTGCGCGAATTCGCGCTGGCGCAGCTCGCGGAAGACGATACGCCGGTGCAGATGGCCCATGCGGTGCCGGCCGATCACCCCGTGTTCGCCGGCCATTTTCCGGGCCAGCCGCTGCTGCCCGGCGCGCTGGTGCTGGCCGAGGTGATGGAGGCCATCCGCCGCGTGCCGGCGCTGGTCACTCGGCTGGGCGGGCATCCCACGCTGGCCGCGGCCAAGTTCCTCGCGCCCGTGCGGCCCGGCGCCGTGCTCTCCATCGAACTGAACCCTGAGGCCGGCGCCTCCCACGGCGTGCGATTCGACGTTCGCTGCGACGGCGTGGTGGCTGTCACCGGCCGCTGGACCGGCGTGCAAGAGTCGGACTGATGAAGCACACCGACGTCGAGAGGCGCGCCCTGGACGAGGCTTCCCGCAACGGCCAGGCGGAACCCAAGGGGGAGCGTGGCGAGGGCGGCGACTGGGCACGCGCGCCGGAGCGCAGCAACATGCTCGCGCTGCGCTTCATCGTGATGATGGCGCTGGTGTTCGGCCGGCACATCACGCGGCTGCTGCTGCCGCCCATTGCCCTGTACTTCCTGCTGTTCGCGCCGGCGCAGCGCCGGCACATCAAGCGCTACCTGTTCCGCGCCATCGGGCCGCAGGCGGGTTGGGTCGACGGCTTCCGGCTGCTGCATGCCTTTGCCTCGACGGTGCTCGACCGCGTGTATTTCCTGCGCGGGCGCATGGACCTGTTCAAGGTGAAGATCCGGGGCAACGAGCCGCTCGACCTTGAGATGGCGAACGGGCGGGGCGCCTTCCTGCTCGGCGCCCACGTCGGCAGCTTCGAGGCGCTGGGCGCCTGCAAGCAGCAGACGCACCAGCGCCACTTGCGCGTCGCGATGCTGATGTACCCCGACAACGCGCGGCGCATCACCGGCATCCTCAACGCCATCGCGGTGCCCGAGCTGCGCCCCCACGTCATCGCGCTGGGCCGGCCGCATTCGATGCTGGAGCTTCGCGACTGGCTCGACAGCGGCGGCATGGGCGGCATGCTGGCCGACCGCACGCTGCCCGGCGGCGAGGAACAGCCCGCGCACCAGCGCGGCAACAACATCGTGCTGCCTTTTCTCGGGCAGCCCGCCGTCTTCAACGACGGTCCCTTCCGCCTGGCCGCGCTGCTGCGCCGCAAGGTGTTCTTCATGGCGGGTCTCTACGACGGCGGCGCGCGCTACGATGTCCGGTTCGATCCGCTGGCCGATTTCGGCGAGCGGGCAGCCAGCCCGGCGGAGCGCGAGCAGCGCATCCGCGCGGCGGTCGAAGCCTACGTGGCGCGCCTGGAGGCGATGTGCCGTGCGTACCCCTACAACTGGTTCAATTTCCATGATTTCTGGCTCGAAGATGCGGCTTGACCGGCTCTGCAGGGCATTCGTGCTCGCGCTGGCCTTCTGCGCCGTGCCGGCCTGGGCGGCCTTCGACCTGCCCGAACTGATGACGCTGCTGGCCAAGCAGAAGAGCGGGGAGGCCCGCTTCACCGAGCAGCGCTTTGTGCACGGCCTCGAAGGCCCGCTGGACGCCAGCGGCACGCTGAGCTTCGACGCGCCCGACAAGCTGGTGCGCCGCACGCTGTCGCCGCGCGTCGAGACGATGGCGGTCGAAGGCAACACGCTCACGCTGTCGCGCGGCGGTCGCAACCGCACGCTGGCGCTCGACAGCATGCCCGAGCTGCTCGGCCTGGTCGAAGCGATGCGCGGCACGCTGACGGGCGACGGCGCCACGCTGCAACGCTACTTCCGCAGCACCGTGTCGGGCTCCGCCGCCAGGTGGACGCTCGACCTCGCGCCGCTGGACAGCCGCCTTGCCGCNCAGGTGCGCAGCATGCGCATCAGCGGCCGCGCGAGCGACGTGCTGGGGCTCGAGATGGAATTCGTCGGNGGCGACCGNTCGGTCATGAACATCACGCCGGGCGCCGCCGGCCCCGGGCCGGCTCCAGCGCCGGCCGGCGCTCCCGGACGCACCACGCCGTGATGCAGCCGGGGCAGCTGCAGCAGGCGGGCGGTCCGCCGGCCTGGAGGCGCAGGGCGGCCGTGCTGCTGGCATGGCTGCTGGTGCTGCTGTGCGGCGTGGTGGTCATCGCGCGCACGCAGATCGGCGCCGATCTCTCGGCCTTCCTGCCCAAGAGCCCCGACGTGCGCCAGCGCGTGCTGATCGAGCAGCTGCAAAGCGGCGTNGCCTCGCGCACGCTGATGCTGGGCATCGANGGCGGCAGCNCGGCGCAGCGGGCCACCGTGTCGCGCGCGGTNGCNAAGGAAATGCGCGAGAGCAAGCTCTTCGAGCTGGTGCAGAACGGCGACGTGAGCGACTGGAGCGACAGCGGCACCTGGGTGTTCCAGCACCGCTACCAGCTCTCGCCGGGCATGAACCCGGGGCATTTCACCGTCGAGGGCCTGCGCGACGCGATCAACGAGACTCTGTCGATGCTGGGCACGCCGGCCGGCAACGTGATCAAGCCCTTCCTCGACCGCGACCCGACCGGCGAGACGCAGCGCATCGCCATGGAACTGGTGCCGGCCAGCTCGCCGCGCAGCGAGGACGGCGTGTGGATGTCGCGCACCGCGCCGCGCGCGCTGATGATCGCCACCACGCGCGCCGCCGGCAGCGACCTCGATGCGCAGGCCGTCGCCATCGCCCGCGTGCACTCGGCCTACGAGGCTGCGACGCGCGGCATGGGCGCCGAGGCTCCCAAGCTGCTGCTGAGCGGCCCGCCGGTGTTCTCGGTGATGAGCCGCGACAAGATCAAGACCGAGGCGATCCATCTCGCCGTGGTGGGCGGCATCGTCATGGGCGGGCTGCTGCTTCTGGCTTTCGCCTCGCCGCGCGCGCTGGTCATCGCCTTCCTGCCGGTGGCCACCGGCGTGGTGATCGGCACCGCGAGCGTGAGCCTGGTGTTCGGCTCGGTGCACGGCCTTACGCTGGGCTTCGGCAGCACCCTGATCGGCGAGACGGTCGACTACGCCATCTACTACCTGATCCAGGCGCGCCAGGTCGGCGCGGGCGCGGTGGCCGGTACCGGCTGGCAGCGCTGGCGCGACCTGAACTGGCCCACCGTGCGGCTGGGNCTGCTGACCTCGGTGTGCGGCTTCGCGGCGCTGGTGTTCTCGGGCTTCCCGGGGCTGGCGCAACTGGGCGTGTTCTCCATCGCCGGGCTCGTCTCGGCCGCGTTGGCCACGCGCTACGTGCTGCCGGTGCTGGCGCCCGATGGCGCCACCGGCATGGGCATGCGCCGCTACATGGCGCAGCTGGCAGGCGCGCTGGTACGCGGCCTGCCGCGCCTGCGATGGCCGCTGGCAGCGCTGGGCGTGGCGGCGCTGGCGCTGGTGCTGTGGCAGGGCGGCCACCTGTGGCGCGCGGACCTTGGCGCCATGAGCCCGGTGCCCAAGGCTTCCCAGCAGCTCGACGAAATGCTGCGCAACGACATCGGCGCCAGCGACGGCGGCGTGCTGGTGGTCGCCTTCGGCGACGACGAGCAGGCCGCGCTGCGCCACACCGAGGCGGCCGCCGCGAAGCTGGATGCATTGGTCGACAGCGGCGAACTGGTCGGCTACGAGACCGTCACCCGCGTGCTGCCGAGCATGGANGTGCAGCTCGCGCGCATCGCGGGCCTGCCCGATGCCGCGACCCTGCGCGCCAANCTGGCCGAGGCCACCAAGGGCCTGCCGCTGCCGGCCTCGCGGCTCGAGCCCTTCCTGGCCGACATCGAGGCCGCGCGCAAGCTGCCGCCGGTGCAGCGCGCCGAACTGGCCGAGGGGCCGCTGGGGCCGGTCCTGAACACGCTGATGTACCAGCGCCCTGGCGGCGGCTGGGGCACGCTGGTTGTGCTGCACCCCGGCGCGAAGTTCGACCAGGGCCGCCTCGAAGCGGCGCTGGCGGGTCTGCCCGAAGTGCAGGTGGTCGACGTGGGGCGCGAGCTGGCCAGCCTGTACCAGCGCTACCTGCACGAGGCCTTCGTGCAGGTGCTGCTCGGCGCGCTGGCGGTGGTGGTGCTGCTCGGCATCTACCTGCGCTCGTGGCGCCGGCTGCTGGCCGTGTGCCAGCCGCTGCTGTTCGCGGTGGTGCTCACGCTGGGCGGCATGGCCGTGCTGCAGGCGGCGCTGGGCATCCTGCACCTGGTGGGGCTGCTGCTGATCGTGGCGGTGGGCTCGAACTACGCGCTCTTCTTCGACCAACTGCGCACGACCGGCAGGGCCGACGAAGACACGCTGGCCTCGCTGATGCTGGCCAACCTGACGACCGTGGTGTCCTTCGGGCTGATCGCGATCTCCGACATTCCGGCGCTGTCGTCCATCGGCCGGGTGGTCGCTCCGGGGGCGCTGCTGGCGCTGCTGCTGTCGGCGGCTTTCGCGCGGCGAGTGGGGCCTTCGAAGGCTTCGCGCGGCGCATGAGGGGAAAATCCGGCGCCATGTCTTCCGCTCCCGCATCCACCAACGAATCCTGGCCCTGGCCGCCGGCCATCCGCGCCAGCGCGGCCTGGCACGTGGCAGCCATCGGCGCGGGCGTGCTGGTGCCGGGCGCCTTGCCGTGGGCCGTGGGCGCGATCGTGCTGAACCACGCGCTGATCACCGGCGCCGGCCTCACGCCGCGCAGCAGCCTGCTGGGCCCGAACGTCACCCGGCTGCCAGAGGCGGCCGCGGCGCGGCGCGAAGTCGCCATCACCATCGACGACGGCCCCGAGCCCGAGGTCACGCCACGCGTGCTCGACCTGCTCGATGCGCACGGCCAGCGCGCCACCTTCTTCTGCATCGCCGAGCGNGTGCTGGCGCAGCCGGCGCTGGCGCGCGAGATCGTCGCGCGTGGCCACAGCATCCAGAACCACACGGCGCGGCACCGGCACAACTTNTCGTTTCTCGGGCCGCGCGGGTTCGCGGCCGAAATCGCGCGGGCGCAGGACATCCTCGCCGAGGTCACCGGCCAGCGCCCGACCTGTTTCCGCGCGCCGGCCGGCCTGCGCAACCCGTTCCTGGAACCCGTGCTGCACCGCCTCGGCCTCTCGCTCGTGAGCTGGACGCGGCGCGGCTTCGACACCCGCGAGGGCGACGCCGCCAAGGTGATGGCGCGCCTGAGCCGCAACCTGCAGGCGCGCGACATCCTGTTGCTGCATGACGGCAACGCCGCGCGCACCGCTGCGGGACAACCTGTTTTGCTGGAGGTATTGCCCTTGTTGCTCGAACGCCTGCGCGCCGATGGACTGCGCTCCGTGACCCTGCCGGAAGGGCTGAAACCATGAACGCCACGATGTCGCCTTCGCTTTCGACCGAGGTCGCGTGGCGCGAACTGCACGAGGCCGCCACCATTCCGTACAAGAAGGGTGGCAACTTCGCCTGGCACTTCGCGCGCGGCAAGCTGGGACGCGACCCGGTGTTCCGCGGGCTCCTCGAACGCCGGCTCTTCGGCGCGCAGCACCAGCGCGTGGTCGACATCGGCTGCGGCCAGGGCCTTTTCGCGAGCCTGCTGGCCTCGATGAGCGCGATGCAGAAGCAGGGCCGCTGGCCCTCGTCGTGGGACGCCACGCCGCACGGCGCAGACTACACCGGCATCGAGCTCATGCCCAAGGACGTGGCGCGCGCCGAGGCCTCCATCGGCCACTTGGAGCCCACGCCCCGGCTGGTCTGCGCCGACATGTGCAAGGCCGATCTGCCCGAGTGCGACCTCGTCGTGATCCTCGACGTGCTGCACTACGTCAACCTCGAAGCGCAGGAGGGCGTGCTGCTGCGCGTGCGCGACGCACTGCGCCGTGGCGGCAACCCGCACGCGCGGCTGCTGCTGCGCGTGGGCGATGCGTCCAGCCGGCGCGGCTTCGCCATCAGCCAGTGGGTGGACCGTACGGTCACGCGCATCCGCGGCCACAAGGTCTCGCCGACCTGGGGCCGTCCGCTGGCCGAGTGGACGGCTGTGCTGGACCGCCTGGGCTTCCGCGTGCAGAGCATTCCGATGAGCGAAGGCACTCCCTTCGCCAACGTGCTACTGGTGGCCGACCTGGAGCCGGCCGCTTGACCGCGCCACAGACGCTCGACCGCGCGGGCATCGCCCTGCGCATTCCGCACAGCGGCAGCATGTGCCTGCTGGAGCGGCTCGAAGGCTGGGACACCGACTCCATCCGCTGTACCACCACCACCCACNCGCAGNCAGACAACCCTCTGCGCACCGAAAGCGGGCTGCTGGCGCCGAACGCCATCGAATACGCCGCNCAGGCCATGGCCCTGCATGGCGGCCTGCTGGCAGAGGAGGGCAGCGCGCCGTCGGCCGGCTTTCTCGCGAGCGCNCGCAACGTGAAGCTGGCGGTGGCGCGGCTGGACGANGTGGCCGGCNCCCTGCAAGTCGGGGCCCGGCGCCTGTCGGGCGACGACCGGCAGATCCTCTATGAATTCACGGTTGCGGCCGAGGACGGCCGCATGCTGGCCGAAGGCCGCGCCGTGGTGGTCCTGAACACGCCGCTCGCCGCGGCAGCACAAGAAAGCACGCCGTCTCCATGAGCCTCGAAGGAAAACGCGCACTGATCACGGGCGCCAGCGGCGCGCTCGGCGCCGCCATGGCCGAGCGCCTGGCGCGCGACGGCGCCACGGTGCTGCTGCACGCCAATTCGCGGCCCGAGGCGGTCGAGCAACTGGCGGCATCGATCGCGGCCGCGGGCGGCAAGGCCGAATGCCACGTCTTCGACCTGTGCAGCGACGAGGCTTCGGCAGCCGCCTGCGCGCGCATCCTCGAAGGCGGGCCGGTGCAGATCCTCGTCAACAACGCGGGCGTGCACGACGACGCCGTGCTGCCCGGCATGCGCGCCGACCAGTGGCACAAGGTGATCGACGTGTCGCTCAACGGCTTCTTCCGCGTCACGCAGCCGCTGCTGCTGCCGATGATGCGCACGCGCTGGGGGCGAATCCTGAACATCTCGTCGGTGGCGGCCATCGCAGGCAACAGGGGGCAGGTCAACTACGCCGCGGCCAAGGGCGCGCTGAACAGCGCGACCAAGGCGCTGTCGCTCGAAGTGGCCTCGCGCGGCGTGACGGTGAACGCCATCGCGCCGGGGATCATCTCGTCGCCGATGGCCGATGCGGTGTTCGACCCCGCCGTCATCAACCAGATGGTGCCGGTGAAGCGCGCCGGGACGCCGCAGGAAGTGGCGGCGCTGGCCTCGTTCCTCGCGAGCGAGGATGCGGGCTACATCACGGGGCAGGTGATCTCGATCAACGGCGGGATGATCTNAGGGACCCTGCTCCGGAACACGGCGGCGGCTACTGCGGCGTGATGTCTCCGGTCGCCTTCCACCTGGCGATCCGCGTCATGTGGTACTGCAGGTAGAAGATGGCGAAGAAGAAGGTCATGGCTGCGGAGAGCCTGAGTCCGATCGGCTCGACATTGTTGTAGTGCTCGATCATCGAGCGCCTCATCGAGTAGCACCCGCAATAGAAGAGCACGTACGACAGGATCTGCAGCAGCAGGTCACGCCCNTGGTTGCCCGAGGAGTNGGAGGCGCTGTCCATCAGGCCCCCGATGACCGCCAGGATCATGTAGCCGATCAGGTACAGGGTCGCATTGGATCGAGGATCGATCTTGCGCACCCAGGTCGACTGGATGAACGGCCAGACGAGGGCAAAGATGCCGAAGCTCAGCACCGTGAACAACAGGACCAGCGCCCAATGCAGCCTGGGCGGCAGGTCCTGTCGCGGGACCACGGTCTGCTTTCCGTAGGAGGACGGCGGCGCGGCGTAGCCCGGCACCGCGGGCACCTGCTGCGGCGGCAAGGGAGGTGGCGAGACGGCGGCAGGCGCACCGGGCTGCGTCGCCCGTTCGCCGAACATCTGCAGGGCCGTCTGCCATTCGGCCATGCCCTCGCGCCAGACCATGTCCGTGGCGGCGATGTTGCCCCGGGCATAGAGCGCCCTGGCCTCGCTCTCTTCGTAGGGGCCGAAGGCCTGGCCGTTCCGGTTGACGTGGATGTGCAAGGCGAATCTCCCTCTTTCTGTTCTTATGGGATGCAAGGTCTGTCCGAGCGCGCGCAGCCTCGACCGACCGGGCGAAGGCTCAAAGGGGCAGCGTGTCGAAGGCCGCGTAGGCCGTGGCCAGCCACGACTTCACCCGCTGGCGCTCCAGCAGGCCCAGCGCATGCGGGCCGTCGCGGTCGTTCACGGCCTTCCAGAAGCTGGTGTTCTGCGCGTCGATCTTGCGCATGCTCGCGTCGTGCAGGCGCGGCAGGGCGATCACGCGGGCGCCGTTCGCGGTGGCCTTCGACAGCGACTGCGAGCCCAGCAGCATGCCGAAGTCGCTGCCGCGTCCGTAGTTCTGCACCACGATGTAGTTGGGGCGGTTGCCGAAGGTGTCGATCAGCGTGCCGAGCAGGTCGGTCGAGTCCTTGCCGTCGTCCAGCACGTGCCAGAAGTTGACGGTGACGCCGATCTCGGCGAACACGTCGAAGAGGTCCGATTCCTTGATCCAGCGCGCCAGCGGCGCCAGCGTCTGCGCCGCGAGATCGACGATCACGCTCTGCTGCGGGTTGGTCTCGAAGCCGTTGACGACCGTGTCCAGGCCCTCGAAGCTGTCGACCACCACCGGCGAGGCGAAGCCTTCGTAGAAGCGGGTGAACGAGCTGTGCGAGCGGTCGGTGTCGAAGCCGGTGAAGGGCCGGCTGTG
>Ga0055526_1003130_pt1 | contig 10716 bp, 8 predicted proteins | sample AraplaCol_mMF_r2_FD_55013 | JGI IMG/M metagenome (GOLD analysis project Ga0055526, IMG submission 55013) | Arabidopsis root microbial communities from North Carolina, USA - plate scrape MF_Col_mMF_r2 | ecosystem: Host-associated > Plants > Roots > Endosphere | place: USA: North Carolina... | reverse complement strand
ACTTGCTGCTGCAGCCGCAGCGGCGGCAGCCGATTCCTTCTTCTCGACACGGGCGGCAGCAGCAGCCATCTGCGTGACGTTGGTCGCCGTTTCGGCAGCAGCAACGGCCGCAGCCGTATCGTCGGCCGTGGTCTCGGCAGCAGCCGGTGCCTCAGAGGTACCGCCATCATCCAGGATCGAGAGATCGAACGGGACCGGGATCATCGGCAGTTCTTCATTGGTGTCGCCGGGCTTGGTGTCCTCTGCCGGCCTCACGGTCAGATCGCAATCCCATTCGGCGAATTCGAAGACCGAGCGGATGGCGTCTTCGCCCTTGTCCGTCTTGATCGTGATGTTCCAGAAGAAATAGGCGCCTTCCGGATCGATCTCATCGAGGCCGGGCAGAGCATCGGTGTTGCAATAGATGCTCATCTCGCCGAGGCGGGAGAGATCACGCAGCAGAAGGGTGGCGTCATTACCCTTTGAATAGAGTTCGAAGCGCGGCTTGAAGATGATTTCATAGGCCGGCAGATCGATCGGCTTCTCTTCACCGCCGAAATCGTCGAAGGAGAAGGGGATCGGCTGGAAGCCGCTATCGTCGGTCGGCTTCGGAGTCGGGGCTGCGGCAGCCGGAGCAGCAGCGGCCTTGGGAACCGGCTTCGGTGCGGGCGCCTCGGAAACTGCCGAAGGAGACGGCAGCTCGCCGTGGGCAAGCGCTTCCAGTTCCTTGACGAGGCCGCGGCTTCTGCTTTCATCGACGCTGCCGCCATCGCGAGCAGCATTGGTCAGGTCGGCGAGCACGTCGGCCGACTTCAGCATGACCTTCAGGACGTCCTGGTTCGGCTCAAGCTTGTTGGAACGAACGCAATCAAGTGTGGTCTCGAAGACGTGGGCGAAGGCGACGAGGTCATCCAGACCGAAGGCACCGGCACCGCCCTTGATCGAATGTACCGCGCGGAAAACCGCATTGACGGTTTCCGGGTCGCGATCGCCATCATTCATTTTCAGGAGACCGGATTCCAGTTCGGCGAGCTGTTCCTCGCACTCCTGGAAAAAGATCTCTTTGATTTCGTTCATATCCATAGGAGCAAATCCTGGGCTTTTTAGGCGGTTACACGCTCGATGGCATCGATCAGCTTGGCGGGGTCGAAGGGCTTGACGATCCAGCCGGTGGCACCAGCCTGGCGGGCACGGTTCTTCTTTTCCGCGTCGCTTTCAGTGGTCAGCACCAGGATCGGGATCGCACGGTACTTCTCGTTGCGACGGACACCTTCGATGAAGCCGAAGCCGTCGAGGCGCGGCATGTTGATGTCGGTAACGATGACGTCAGGATTGGACTCTTCGAGAACCTCGAGGCCTTCAACGCCGTCTTCAGCCTGGATCGTCTCGAAACCCGCGTTGTTCAGGGTTACGAGAAGCATGTTCCGGATGGTACGGGAATCGTCCACCGTCAATACTTTCTTCTTCATTGCCGGATCTCCTTGGCAAGCAGATGGTCGATGTCGACGCCAACCAACTGCATGGTTTTCGTGAATGCGTCGGACACCTTCGAGAAGGTGATCGACTGCTTGTCCTGGTCCCAGGTCTTCTCGGCGGCCATCAGAACCTGGGCGCAAAGAGCGCCGATGCGTTCGACTGCCGAAGCATCGATCGCCAGAGGGTTTCCGCGCATGGAAAGAAGCTTGTCACGCAATGCGGACGCCTCATTGAGATCAAGAACCGCTGGCAACTCCAGCGTCTTGGCACTCTTCTTTGCTGCCATCAGCTTTTCCTTGTCCCCTTGTCCCCAACCCGCGAAAGCGAGCCGGCGTCATAATCCGATAGGTTAGTAAACATTCCGCCCACCTCCCGCTCTCGCGACAGGCAACGGCATGGTAAAATCGTCGTTTTCGTATTCGTCTTCGACCGCTTCCGGACGCGCCGCGATCGCAACCTGCCGGGGCGGGGCGGCACGTGCCGGCTGCGGCCGGGTTGCATAAGTGTTTTCACGGGCAATGCGGAATTCACGGATCGTCTGGCCAAGCTCGAGAATGACCGTGTAGAGGTGATCGGCGCCTTCCGCAGAACGCTCGGCGAAGCTTGCATTGTCTGCCACTTCGCCGCCGAGACCCTTTACATCGGCAGTCGCGGCTTCGAGGCCGGCGGCATGTTCACCGGTCTCGCTGGCGATATTGGCGATCGCGGCGTTGATGTCAGTCACCTGGCGGACGATACTGGCAATCGAATCCTGCGTGCGTCCGACCATCTGCACGCCGGCGTCGACCTGCGTCTTGGTGGTGGTCACCAGCGTCTTGATTTCACGGGCCGCTTCTGCGGAGCGCTGGGCGAGTGCCCGCACTTCCTGCGCCACGACGGCAAAGCCGCGGCCAGATTCGCCGGCGCGTGCGGCTTCGATGCCAGCATTCAGGGCGAGCAGGTTCGTCTGGAAGGCGATCTCGTCGATCGCGCCGATAATCTGGCCGATCTTCTCCGCAGACTGTTCGATATCGGCCATGGCGTTGATTGCCCGGCCGACGACCTCGCCGCTTTCCTCGACGGCGGCACGCGTGGCTGCGGCCGCCTTTTCGGCAGCGCGGCTGCCCGCAGCACCCTCGCGGACCCGCTCGGCAATGCCGGCAAGGGCGGCAGCGGAAAGCTGCAGGCGCCCGGCCTGACCGGACGCATTACCGGCAAAGCTGCGGGATGCGCCGGCAAGCGATTGTGTTGCGGCTTCGGCCTTCGCATTGCGCTCGGCAATCGCAGCAAATTCCGTCTGGAGGTTGTCGAGGGCCGCGTTCAGCGCTGCAGCAATGTCGGCGTGAGCGCCATCGACCGGTGCGCGCTGCGTCAAGTCCCGGGCTGACAGGCTTTCGATGACTTCACTGAAGATACGGGCGATTTCCGTCTCACCTTCGGCACGCTGATCGGCGAGTGTGCGCTGCTGCGTGGCGCGCAGCGCATTGAAACGCAGTGAGACGGCGATTTCGACATCGACCATGACGATGCGGATGATCGATGTCATCAGGTCGGTGATCTCGCGAGCACGACGCTTGGCCGACGGCAGGACCGGGCGGCCCGCCAGTTCATCGGCGAGACCGGAAATCACGTGCTCCAGCATAACGCCATGGCCTGCCACGTGCCAGCGGGGATCCAGGCCGATCTTGCTTTCGGTATCGGAGAGAACCTTGACGCGTTCCGCGTAGAGGCTGTCGAATCGTGCATCCGTCAACACATCCCAGTGTGAGGATTGCAGGTCGTGAAGGCGCTCGATCTGACGCTCGCTTTCGAAATTGCGCGCGGCATCCGGGAAAGACTGGAAACGATGGAAGAGATCGCGCAGGCCGGCCTTCAGATGAGCTTCAAGGGCAGGCCGATTGCGGCGGACCATCTCGCACTGGTCGGTGTCGAGACCTGCAAAGCGCAGGCGGTCACGCAGGCTGCCTGCCTGTGCTCCACGAGCCTGATCTGATGGCATATCCTGCCCCAACGCCTGTCCCCAACCACTTTCCGGGCTAACCCGGCCAAAAACTTTTGACGTTTCCGAAGAACGCTACGCACGGAGACCGTCTTCGCCATCGGTAACGACCGACGGACTGAAGCCTCCTGATCAGCAATTCTGTTTCGGAGCTGCCTGAAGAGATGGATACCGGATCGACCCGGTACGGCGGGGCGGCGTCATGCCTGGTGGGAACGAGTGCATCTTCCCATTCCGACGTGTAACCCAATGTTTATGGTTAATTCCTTGCTTGAAGGTTAATAAGCCCTTCGCGTCGATAGCTTTTGAAACAATTCGCCAGACTTGACCTAGTAAATACTGGCACAGAGTTGCATCGCTGCTACAAGGCACACGCAAGCTCTATGTTATAGAGCCGATTTGAAGAGCCTGACATGATGTCAACAAGGAAAGAGAAATGATAGTTCTCGGAATGGGTTCCTGCCTGATCGCGATTGCGATCGCCGCGGCCATCACCCTCCTCGATGTGATCGCGGCACACCGCGACAGCCGCACTCTTCGCGTCTTCTAAGCCGCCGCCCTCCGACGCTCCTTACCTTTCCCGTTGGCAGCCCGATACCGTTGGTGTATCGACACGCGCTCCTGTGTCAGCGGAAGTAACCAATTAATGTCAGCTCGGACCGGCCTCTTCATCATTCTGGCGTTCACGATTTTCCGCCTCGTGACGCTTCATTTTGATACAACGGATCTGTTCGTCGATGAGGCGCAATACTGGTTCTGGTCTCAGAATCTCGATTTCGGCTATTATTCAAAACCGCCGATGATCGCCTGGGTGCTCAGGATCTTTACCGAGCTTACCGGCTCCAGCGACATTTACTGGCTGCGGTTTCCCGGCCCTCTCTTCCACATGGCAACCGCGCTGGTGCTGATGAAAATGGCGAAGCGCTTCATCGGGCAGGAGATCGAAGGCTGGGTGGGCGCGACCTATATTACGCTGCCGGCGGTTGCGCTTTCCTCTGTCTTCTTTTCCACCGACGTCATCCTGCTCTTCTTCATAGGCATTGCGCTCATAGCCTATTTCGAGTTGATGCGGCGTCGCTCTGTCGGGCTGGCTCTCCTCATGGGTGTCGGCGTGGGGCTGGCGTTCCTGACGAAATATGCCGTGCTCTTCCTTGTGCCGGGCGGCGCGATCGCGATGCTGCTCATTCCGGCGGCGCGCATCTCGGTGCGCGATTTCATCATCGCGGTCGTTACATCGGCAGTCGTCGCCGTCCCGAACCTCTGGTGGAACCTCCAGAACAACAATACGACGGTGCGCCACACGCAGGATATCGCCCACTGGAGCGATCTCGGCATCAATATCCGCGGCGGGCTGGAATTCTTCTCGGCGCAGTTTGGCGTCGTCGGCCCGATCGTCTTCTTTGCCATGCTCTGGGCCGTCTGGAACATGATCCGCGGCCGCAGCGAGCCGCGCGAGAAGATACTCGTCTTGCTGTCGATCCCGGTCGTGCTGCTCATTACCTTGCAGGCGACAATTGCCAAAGCCTATGCCAACTGGGCCGTAACGGCCTATGTGGCAGGCATCGTGCTTGCCGTCTGGGTGCTTTATCGCCTGTGGCCGAAGGGGCTCAGAACATCGCTCACCATCAATGGCATTGCCTGCCTGCTCTTCCCTTTCGCAACGATCTTCTCGCATCAACTGGTGCTGCCCAACGGCAAGGAAGTCATGGAACGCTATCTCGGCCGGTCCGAAGTCAGCCGTGAAGCTGCCGATCTTGCCGCGCAGGCCGGCGCCGGCATCATCGTCACCGACAACAGGGACATGGTCGCCGACCTCTTCCACACTCTGCGGGATACGTCCTACAAGATCTATGCCCGTCCGCCGGCCGATCTGCCGGACAGCTATTACGAGCAGGAATTCGCCCTGCCGGCCGATACCAACGGGCAAGTCCTATTCCTGACTTCCAAGCCGCTGAACTGCGCAAACGAAACGCCGGAAATGCTGAAAAGCTGGCAGCCGGAAAAAGGTAACTACAAAGGCGATACGATCTATGTCTACAAGGTCGGCGCGGCCTGCCTGATGCGGCCCTGAGGAAGTTCAATTCACGGAGCCGGGCAGGCAGAGGCCGGTTCCGCAGCCTTCTATTTCAATAAATTTTACGCCGCCCTCCTCGAAGGCAAGGCGCAACTGTGCCTCCGTCGCGCGATGGATTTCGTGATGACGGCCTTCATAGTCGCGGATCGTGCTGCGGGAGACGGCTGCCTTGTCAGCAAGATCCGTCTGCGTCCAATCAAGCAGCCCACGAGCCGCTCGGCACAAAGCGGGCGTCAGAATTGTTTCTTTTGCACCTTGACCCATAATTCCAAGCCGCCCATATTGGTCGATATAAATCATATATGTCATGTTTTGAACAGGATTTCCAGACCGGGAGAGAGCGATGCCTCACGATACGCCTTTGATTTCGACAATCGTCGGCGGCCTCGTGCTGGCATTTATTCTAGGCGCGATCGCCAATCGCCTGCGCCTTCCTCCACTTGTGGGATATCTTGTCGCGGGCGTTCTCGTCGGCCCCCATACGCCGGGTTTCGTTGCCGATCAAAGCCTTGCGCCGGAGCTTGCGGAAATCGGCGTCATCCTACTGATGTTCGGCGTCGGCCTGCACTTTTCCCTTAAGGACCTGCTCTCCGTGCGAGGCATCGCGGTGCCGGGTGCTGTCGTACAGATCGGCTTTGCCACGCTGCTCGGCTGGGGTCTCGGCGCATTTCTCGGGTGGCCGACGGGGGGCAGCCTCGTCTTCGGCCTTGCGCTTTCCGTCGCCTCGACGGTGGTGCTGCTGAAAGCCCTGCAGGAGCGGCGTCTTGTCGAAACGGAACGCGGTCGTATCGCCGTCGGCTGGCTGATCGTCGAAGACCTAGCCATGGTGCTGGCTCTGGTGCTGATCCCGGCCGCGGCCAGTATCACCGGCGATGGTCATGGCCCGGTCGAACCTCTTTCGGCGGGCCTCAACCGGCTTCTCGGCCTCGATCTCGGCGTCGGCGGCATCATCGCCATGACGCTGGTCAAGGTCGCGCTGTTCGTCGCGCTCATGCTGGTCTTCGGCCGCAAGCTCATTCCCTGGACGATGCATCGCATCGCCCATACGGGCTCGCGCGAGCTTTTCCGCCTCGGCGTGCTGGCCATCGCACTCGGCGTCGCCTTTGGCGCATCCAAGCTTTTCGGCGTGTCGCTGGCACTCGGCGCCTTCTTTGCCGGCATGGTTCTCGCCGAAAGCGAACTCAGCCATCGCGCCGCCCAGGAAAGCCTGCCGCTTCGCGATGCCTTTGCGGTGCTCTTCTTCGTCTCCGTCGGCATGCTGTTCGATCCGAACATCCTGATCGAAAGGCCGCTGCCGGTACTCGCGACCGTCTTCATCATCGTGATCGGCAAATCCGTGGCGGCGTTCCTGATCGTCCTGCTTTTCAGGAAGCCGGTCGGCACGGCGCTGACGATCTCCGCGAGCCTCGGGCAGATCGGCGAATTTTCCTTTATCCTCGCCGCCCTCGGCGTCGATCTCGGCCTACTGCCGGAGGAAGGCCGAGACCTGATCCTTGCCGGCGCGATCATCTCGATCATTCTCAACCCCCTGCTCTTCTTCGTCTGTGACCGCATGCGGCCGCTCCTCGAAGCCAAGCGCGAGGAGCCGGCGGAAGCTCCAGTTCCGGCAACGGATACCGTCACAGCACATGTGGAAGAACACGTTGACGCGGACGACGTTCACCCGACGGCACTGAAAGGCCACTCAATCCTCGTCGGCTATGGCCGCGTCGGCAGCATTGTCGGCCAGAACCTCAAGTCCGCAGGCACTCCTTTCCTTGTCATCGAGGATTCCGACAAGCGCATTGCAGAGCTGCTTGCGCAGGGAATCGAAGTGCTCTCCGGAAATGCCGTCAGCCGCGAAACACTCGGCCTCGCCAATATCGCCGGCGCCCGCAGCCTCGTCATCGCCATTCCGAATGCCTTCGAAGCCTGCAGCATTGCCGAGCAGGGCCGCACCATCAATCCATCGATCCTGATCGTTGCGCGCGCTCATTCCGACGCCGAGGTAGACGAACTGCGGCAATACGGCGCCGATACCGTGATCATGGGTGAGCGGGAAATTGCGCTTGGCATGGTTGACCGGCTCGCTCAAGTGCATCATGACAGTGCACCCTATGAAGACGGACCTTCGGCTGGTACAATCGTGCCGTCGGTGGAGCCTCCGCCGGAAAAAGAATGAGAGATTGGCGCGCCTTTGAGCCGATTTGGGAGTGAAATCGCTGAGACAGGGGAGACGGAGCTGGGTCAGCGCCGTCTGGCAAGTCGTATTGCCGCTTCCGTTGTCGTCGCGTTTCTCGCCTATCTCGGCCTGCTCTTCGGCGGCAATATCGTCATCGGCCCGTCGTCGGCGCCGAACAGCCTGTCGTCTTCCAGCCGGGATTCGCAGCAGACGCAGGTGACTGCGCGCGACGCCATTCGCGGCTTGCTGATCAGCGACCGCAAGATGGCACCGAAACAGCAGGTCCACGATGCCGGCCCGGCATCGCTGAACGCTGCGCCCGCACTGCATATTGCCGACTGGCGCCAGGCCGCCCCGGCACCTGAGTTTGAAGCCCCGCTGCGGCCTGCCACAGCCCGGGCTCACCAGCCTCGCGCACCGCCGCAGGCTGCCTGAATCACGTCACCTTCGGGTGCTTCTGATCAAATAGACATGTAGACATGCCGCAGCGCGGTCGCGCCGGCCAAAGCATTATCCAAGGACTTAAAACATGCGCAATTCACCATGGCTGGTGTTCACCTATACGGTGATCATTGTGCTCGGCCTGTTGATCGCCCTTCCAAACGCGCTGCCGCCAAGCGTGCTCCAGCGCATTCCTGCCTGGCTGCCGCATAGCCAGGTCTCCCTCGGTCTCGACCTTCGCGGCGGTTCGCACCTCGTGCTCGAAGTCGATGAGGCCGATCTCACCAAGGAGCGCCTGAACTCGCTGCTGCAGGACGCGCGCCGCGTGCTGCGCGAAAAGAACATTCAGCCGAAGTCGATCGTCCGCAACAATAACAATATCGTTGTTTCGCTCGCCGATCCCCAGCAGAGCGATGCTGCCGTCACGCAACTTCGCACCCTTGGCAATGTGATCTCTAGCGGCATCAGCGCCGGCCAGTCCGACCTTGCGGTCACGGCCGATGGCGGCAATATCACCATTGGCTTCTCGCCGGCCGGTATTGCAACCAATGTCGACAATGCCGTCGCACAGAGCCTTGAAGTCATCCGCCAGCGCGTCGACCAGGTCGGCGTTGCCGAGCCGACGATCCAGCGCATCGGCTCCAACCGTATTCTCGTCCAGCTTCCGGGCGCACAGGATCCGTCCCGCCTTCGCGAACTTCTTGGCTCCACCGCCAAGATGTCCTTCCATATGCTCGCCCCGAACGGCCAGGCCGGCCCCGGCGTGACGATCATGAAGGACGACGAAGGCAACTCCTATCCGGTTCTCGACCGCGTCGAAATTTCCGGCGACCGCCTCTCGGATGCCCGCGTCAGCTTCGACCAGAACCAGCAGCCGGTCGTTACCTTCCGCTTCGACAGCGCNGGTGCTACCCGCTTTGCCGATATTACCCGTCAGAATGTCGGCAATCCCTTCGCCATCGTGCTTGACGACAAGGTGCTGAGCGCGCCTGTCATCCGCGAGCCGATCACCGGCGGTTCGGGGCAGATCTCCGGCAACTTCACGACTGAGAGCGCCAATACGCTCGCGGCCATGCTGCGCGCCGGCGCCCTGCCCGCCAAGCTGACCGTCATCGAAGAACGCACCGTCGGCGCCGATCTCGGCGCGGACGCGATCAAGATGGGCCTCTATGCCGGTGTCGTCGGCTTCGTGCTCGTCGCCGCCTTCATCTTCGTGCTCTACGGCACCTGGGGCATTCTCGCCAATATCGCGCTTCTTATCCACACGATCCTGACCTTCTCGGCACTGACGCTTGTCGGCGCGACGCTGACCCTGCCCGGCATCGCCGGCGTCGTGCTCGGCATCGGCCTTGCGGTCGACGCGAACGTCCTGATCAACGAGCGCATCCGTGAAGAAACGCGCAAGGGCAAGAGTGCCTTTGCGGCAATCGACACCGGCTTCCGCCGCGCCTACTCGACCATTATCGACGGCAACATGACGGCGCTCATCGCTGCCGCCATCCTGTTCTGGTTCGGCTCCGGCCCAGTTCGCGGCTTTGCCGTGACCATGGCGCTCGGCCTGATCATCTCGATGTTCACCTCGGTCGCCTTCGTGCGTGTCACGATGATCGAGATCGCCCGTCGTCGGAAGTTGAAAGTCCTGAACATCAAGCCGCTGATCCCCTTCAGCCCCTACGACAAGCATATCCAGTTCATGAAGGCACGCTTCTTCGGCGTGACCGTCTCCGCGCTGCTGTCGATCGCTTCAATCGCCCTCTTCATCTATCCGGGCCTCAACTACGGCGTCGACTTCCGTGGCGGTATCCAGATGTCGGTGAAGACGCAAGACGCTGCCGATCTCGGCCGCTTCCGCGAAGGTCTGAACGGCCTTGGCCTCGGCGAAGTCGCGCTGCAGTCCTTCGGCGACAACAAGACCATGCTGGTGCGCGCGCAACGCCAGGACGGTGGTGAGGAAGCACAGACGGCCGCGGTGACCAAACTGAAGGCCGAGATCGTCAAGATCGACCCGTCGGCGACCGTGACCGGTACCGACGTCATCGGTCCGAAGGTTTCCGGCGAGCTTGCCTGGGCCGGTATCCTGTCGGTCGTGGTCGCAAGCCTTGCGATGCTGTTCTACATCTGGTTCCGCTTCGAATGGCCGTTTGCGGTCGGCGCCATCGTCACTCTGGTGCTCGACGTGACCAAGGCGATCGGCTTCTTCGCGTTGACGGGACTGGACTTCAACCTGACGGCCATCGCAGCCATCCTGACGCTGGTCGGCTATTCGGTGAACGACAAGGTCGTCGTCTACGACCGCATGCGTGAAAACATGCGCCTCTACAAGTCGATGCCGCTGCGCGAAATCATCGACAAGTCGATCAACGAGACGCTGGCCCGAAGCCTCTATACCAATGCGACGGCCTTCCTCTCGCTGCTGCCGATGGCAATCTGGGGCGGCAGTGCCGTGGAAAGCTTCGCGATCCCAATGGCCTTCGGCATTCTCGTTGCCGCTGCATCGTCGATCTTCATCGCAGCGCCGATCCTGCTCTTCCTCGGCGACTGGCGCCGCCGCCATGCCAAGGCAGTCGCGGCTTCGAACGATGCAGCCGTGGAAATCATTCCGCCGGA
>Ga0055526_1003126_pt1 | contig 10723 bp, 8 predicted proteins | sample AraplaCol_mMF_r2_FD_55013 | JGI IMG/M metagenome (GOLD analysis project Ga0055526, IMG submission 55013) | Arabidopsis root microbial communities from North Carolina, USA - plate scrape MF_Col_mMF_r2 | ecosystem: Host-associated > Plants > Roots > Endosphere | place: USA: North Carolina... | reverse complement strand
AAAAGAACTGCATTGCGATCGGCCTTGCCAGCGGCTTCCTGGAACCGATCGAATCGACCAGCATCCACCTGATCCAGCGCGGCATCATCCGCCTGATGCAAATGTTCCCTTCTGCCGGCATTTTCCAGTCGGAGATCGACGAATACAACAAGCAGGCCTGGAGCGAGATCGAACATATCCGCGACTTCATCATCCTGCACTACAAGGTCACCAACCGGCGCGATGCGCCCTTCTGGCGCCATTGCGCTGAAATGGAGGTACCTGCGTCGCTACAACACCGGATAGACATGTTCCGCGAGACGGGCCGTGTGTTCCGGCTGTCGAACGAGCTGTTTGCCGAAAATTCGTGGATCCAGGTGATGCTGGGCCAGGGCATCACGCCGCTGCAGCACCACCCTTCGGCAGACCTGATGGGAGATGCGGAGCTATCCTGTTTCCTTGACAGCATCCGCAACAATGTGGCGCGTACCGTGGCGCAGCTGCCGCCGCACCAGCAGTACGTGGAGAATTACTGCGCTGCGTACATGGAGGAGTACTTGGCGCCGAAGTAAAGGATGAAAGCGTAGCAGGCGGCCGGCAGCATGAAGGACGCCTGCACACCGACTGAATCTGCCAGTGCGCCCTGCGCGAATGGCACCAGTGCGCCGCCGACAATGGCCATGCACAGGATGCCGGAGCCTTGGCCTGTGTACTTGCCCAGCCCATTCAGCGCCATGCTGAAGATGGTCGGGAACATGATCGAGTTGCACAAGCCAACTGCCAGAATGGCCCACATCGCCATGCTGCCCGTGCCGAAGACGGCAGCCAGCACCAGCGCAATCGCCAGCAGGGAATTGAAGGCCAAAGTCTTTCCCGGGCTGACAACACGCATCACGGCGAAGCCGATAAATCGGCCGACCATGGCGCCGCCCCAATAGATGCTGACGTAATGCGCCGCGTCGGCATGCGACAGCCCTGCAATATGCGCTTCGCCGAGGAAGTTGATCAGGAAGCTGCCGATACTGACTTCCGCGCCCACATACAGGAAGATGCCGATGGCGCCCAGCACCAGGTGGCGATGCGCCCACGCGGAGCCATGCCCCTCGCCCGGCAGCGCGACGTCCTCACTATCCGTGATCTGCGGCAGCCGGGCCGCGTAGAACAGCACGGCCAGCAGCGCCAGCGCAGCCGCCAGTCCAATATAAGGTCCGCGCACCGTTGCCGCCGCCGCACCAGCGACTGACAGGATCAGCAAGCCACCGACAGACGGGCCGATGGTGGTGCCGAGCGAATTGAAGGCCTGGGTCAGCGTCAGCCGGCTTGATGCGGTGCGGGCCGCCCCAAGTACCGTCACGTAGGGATTGGCCGCCACCTGCAGGATCGTGATGCCCGATGCCAGCACGAAGAAGGCAAGCAGGAACAGGCCATAACCGCCAAAAGAAGCAGGATAGAACAGCGCGCAGCCGCAGGCGGCGATCAGCAGGCCGGCTACAGCGCCCTTCTGGTAGCCGATGCGGCGAATCAAGGCGCCCGCCGGCATCGAAACGATGAAGTACGCGCCAAAGAAGCAGAACTGCACCAGCATCGCTTGTACATAGGTCAGCGTATAGATCGATTTCAGGTGCGGGATCAGGACGTCGTTCAGGGAAGTGATCAAGCCCCACATGAAGAACAGTATGGTCACGATCACCAATGCGCTGGTGTTGCTTCCGCCCGGCGCGTCCTGCTGCGCGACAGTCGAAGGGTTGGNNGCAATGCTNGCCATTCAGTTCTCCTGTTTCAGTTCTTCGCAACGTACCGCATCCGGGGCCGTCGCGGCGCCGCCTGCGATCTCGATGTTGGCGATTGCCACGGCAAACGGTGCGCCGGCACTGATGGCGAAAGGTGCATCCATGCGGTCCAGCTGCAGGCCGCGCGCCGTGAAGCATGCCAAAGGCAGCTTGATGCTCTGTTTTCCCTTGCCTGCGAGGCGCGTGAACAGGCTGGTCGCATCCAGCGAGGTATCCTGCATTGCCAGGGTGACCTTGCCCTGCGGTGCCGCAGCGACGATCGCATCAAATTGCAGGGCCCCGTCGTTTACGGCGGCCGCCGGCAGCACGATCGGCTTGACGCCGCGTGCAACCAGCGCAGCCCCGCCGGGAACTCCCGCCGACCAGGTCACCAGCTTGGCATCCTGCTGCGTGTTTACCTGTGCTGTCTGAACCGCGATGCCAGGCAGGCGGAACGTCGCGTTCAAGTCTGCCCCCAACACCAGCTGTTCGCTGCCGCTGCGGATCATCAAGGGGAAGCTGGCGCGGTCGGCCTGTCCGTGCACCGGCACGGTATTGCTCGCGCCGCAACCGCCAGGAGCATAGGAGGTGTCCAGCTTGCCCAGCTTCGAGCGCTGTCCCTTGCGCAAGCCATAATTCAAGGCGAACAACGGTGCATAGCCTGCGTCGCCAAAGTTCAAAGGCGTCTGGCAGGCCGATTTCGGCCACGAGAAAGAGAGCTTGCCACGGAAATCGTAACTGCGCGGGCCTGCCACCAGCAAGTCCGACACGCCTTTTCCTTCAGTGCCCGGCAGCCATGCCGCAACAAAGGTATCGGACAGGTTGAGCAAGTCGTTGACGAACAGGGGGCGGCCCGCAACGAACACCGTAATCACCGGCTTGCCCTTGCCCGCCACCGCTTCCAGCACGGCCAGGTCTTCCGGGTAGCGGCTGCTATGTCGCAGCGTACCGGAAGGACCGATATCTCCGTCGCCTTCCGCGTACGGACGCTCGCCGACTACCGCAATCACGGCGTCGAAGCGGGACAAGTCGACGCCTTTGGCATCGGCGCTGAACTCCACGTTGCCCGTCCCAGCCGCCGCGCGAATACCCGTGAGGATGCTGTCTGCGTTCGGGAAGTCGGCATTGGTATTATCGGTCCCCTGCCACGTCAACGACCATCCGCCGGTCTGGTTCGGGATATCGTCGGCGCTCTTGCCTACCACCAGGATCTTCTTGCCCTGGGCCAGCGGCAGCGCCGGCCCTTCGTTCTTCAGTAGCACGAGCGACTCGCGCACCGCACGGCGTGCCAGTTCCCGGTCCTGCAGCGCCTGATCCTTGCCGGCATAAATATTCTGCGAAGGGCTCTTGTCGAACAAGCCCGCGCGCAGCTTGACGCGCAGGATGCGTGTCACCGCATCGTCGATACGCGACATCGGGATTTCTCCGGCCTTAACCTGTGCAATGGTATTTGCAATGAAGGCTTTCCAGTCATCCGGCACCATGATCATGTCGATACCGGCATTGATCGCCTGCGGGCAGCTATCGTTCCGGCAACCCGGCACTTCAGCAATGCCGTTCCAGTCGCTGACGACAAATCCGTCGAATCCCATTTTCGTCTTCAGCACATCGGTCAGCATCTCGCGGCTGCCATGCATCTTCACGCCGTTCCAGCTATTGAACGAAGCCATCACGGTCTGGGCACCTTGCGCCAGTGCCGGCGCATATCCTGCACCGTGAATATTGATCATGTCGGCCAGCGAGGACTTGTTGTTGCCGCGGTCCTTGCCCTGGTCGGTACCGCCATCGCCGACAAAGTGCTTGGCGCTGGCCAGTACATTGGCGTCAGCCTTGAAGCNGCCCTGCAGGCCCTTGACGTACTCGCCNGCATATTGCGCCACCAGCTTGCCGTCTTCCGAGAAGCTCTCATAGGTACGTCCCCAGCGGTCGTCGCGTACCACCGCGATAGTCGGGCCGAAGACCCAGGCGATACCGGTCGCGCGCACGGCCTTGCCGGTCGCAGCGCCGATCTCGTAGGCCAGTTTGGGATTATGTGCCGCGCCAAGGCCGATATTGTGCGGGTACAGGGTGGCGCCGAATACATTGCTGTTGCCGTGAATGGCGTCTATACCCCACACCACGGGCACTTTGACCGCCATGTCCGTCGCCATCGAAGCGTCGTGGTACTTCTGCGCCAGTGCCAGCCATTCCGCGGCATTCGCGCGCTTGTTCCCGTTTGGCCAGCTCCCTCCGCCATTCAGCACTGAGCCAAGATAGTAGCGACGCACGTCGTCCGGCGTAGTGGTCTTGATCTCGGACTGGGTCATTTGCCCGATCTTCTGTTCCAGCGTCATCTTGCCGACGATATCGGCAACCCGTTTCTCAAGCGCCGGATCGGGGCTAATCGCGCTGCTTACGCGTGGCCAGTCGGCCAGCGGCGCAGCCGCTGCGGGAAGCGCCAGGGCAATCGCCGCGGCCAGCAGTAAAACCTGTTTCATCCTGTCTCCTTTATGGCTGTTGCAGGAAAGCGCGATACCACTTGCCGCTATCCTTCAGCCTTCGTTCTTGTGTTGTGTAATCGATGTGGACCAGGCCGAAACGGCGCAGGTAGCCTTCCGCCCACTCAAAGTTGTCGACCAGGCTCCAGGCAAAATAGCCCTTTACCGGCACGCCAGCGGCAATAGCGTCCTTCATGGCGCCCAGGTGGCGCGCCAGGTAGCGGCGGCGGGCGACATCGGCCACGCTGCCATCGCCCAGCACTTCATCGTCAAAGCAGGAGCCGTTCTCGGTGATGTACAGCTCCTTCGGCGCATAATCGGCATGGATGCGGCCAAGGAGCTCGCTCATGCCTTCCGGCGCCACTTCCCAGCCCATGGCGGTGGTTTCCGCACCGGCTGGCGGCGGCAGCACGCGTGCATCCAGCGGCTCGTGGCCGGGCGCGTCCGCAACTGTCTCGGGAAAGTAATAGTTCACGCCCATGAAATCGGTTGCCACCGCAATCGCCTCCATGTCGCCCTCGTGTACCACTGGCGCCGCTGCGCCCACCTGCTCCAGCGTTGCCGCCGGATAGCCGCGCCCGTGCAGCGGGTCCAGGAACCAGCGGTAGCGCAAGCCGTCGTGACGCTCGCACGCCGCGCGATCGGCCTCGCTGCCGCTGGCTGCGCGCAGTGGGTGCAGGCTGAGGGAAATACCGACGCGCGCGTTGGCCACGTTCTCGCGGATCAAGGGCACGGCTTTGCCATGCGAGAGCAGCACGTGGTGGCAGACCTGCAGCGCGGTCCGGGAATCGGTCAGCCCCGGCGCATGCACGCCTTCGAAATTACCAAGGATGGCGGTGCACCATGGCTCATTGTGCGTAATCCAGTTCTGTACCCGGTCGCCCAAGCGCCGCGTTACTGCGTCCACGAACTCGAGATAGCGCTGTACCGTGTCTCGTTCGGCCCAGCCGCCGCGGTCTTGCAGGTATTGCGGCAAATCCCAGTGGTACAGGGTGGCCCAGGGCTGGATGCCGCGTTCAAGCATGCCGTCCACCAGGCGCGAATAGAAATCCAGCCCCTTCTGGTTTGGCGTTGCGCCGAATTCGGAGACGATGCGCGGCCACGCAATCGAAAAGCGGTAGGCGTTCAGCCCCATGTCGCTGGCGATATCCATATCCTCCGGCCAGCGGTGGTAATGGTCGCAGGCTACCAGGCCGCTTGAACCGTCGCGTACCTTGCCTGGTGTGCGGCAAAGCGGTCCCAGATCGATTCTGCCCGCCCGTCTTCCCTGCCGGCCCCTTCAATCTGGTAGGACGAAGTGGCGCAGCCCCACAGGAAGTCATGCGCGAAGTCGCTGCGTGCCGGGGCGGCGGGTTCAATCTGGTCTGGAGTAGTCATGTTCAGTAGTGTACAGGAGTTGGAAAGGTTTCCATATTTAGTCGAAAAAAAGGGCGCAAGCGCCCCTTGTGCAGGATCAGCTCATGCAGCGGCCTTGCGCCTGGCACTGGCCGCTTTGGCCAGGGAGGCTCGCAGCGTTACCGTCACCGGGAAGCTGCGCGTCACCGTGCGCCGCAAGTCGTAGCAACGGTTCAGCAAGGCGCTCAGGCCGTTCATCGTCATTTCACGCCACGGCATATGGACGGTCGTCAGGCGGGGGGCGGAAAACTCCGCACTCGGCGTATCGTCATAAGCAATGACGGACAAGTCGTTCGGCACGCGGATGCCCGCCTCCTGGAAGTAAGACAACGCCCCCACCGCCATTTCATCGTTGGCGCAGAACAGGGCCGTGCAGCGGTGGCCCGATTCCACCAGTTCCTTGGCCGCAGCCCAGCCCCCTGCCGGCGAGAAGTCGCTTTCGGCAACCCACATGCGGCTGGTGTCGATGCCGCCCTCCTGCAGTTCCTCCATGAAGCCCTCGATGCGCGCCACGTTGTCGGCCAGGCGCGATGGGCCGGCCACCACGGCGATATCCCGATGCTTGTGGTCCAGCAGTGCGCGCGCCGCCAGGCGGCCGCCCAGCTTATGGTCCAGGGCGAAGCACTGTTCCGGAATGCTGGCCAGGCTGTGGTTCAGCACGACGATCCTGCCCTGCTGTGCGCCCAGCGCTTCGATGTCCTCATCCAGCAACTCGCTGGTCATCACGATCAGGCCGTCGCAGCCGCGCTCCATCAGGAACTGGATGCCATCCTTGGCCTGCTTGCGTTCATCGCCCAGGCCAACGCCGAAGGCCACCACCATGTGCAGGCCGGCTGCGCGCAGCTCGGTGTCGATGATCTGCAGGATCGGCGTGTAGAAAGTACCGCTCAGCACAGGAATATAGACGCCGATCATCTGGCTGGTGCCTGTCAGCAGCGTGCGCGCCGCATGCGAGGGCCTGAATCCCAGTTCGTCGATCGCCTTCTTTACCTTTTCAAGCGTGGCTGGCGACACCGAACCTTTGCCGCTGACTACGCGGGAGGCGGTGCCCAAACCAACACCCGCCAGGCGGGCTACGTCTTTAATAGTGGCCACTGGAATCCTTTTCTTCTTATAACGTCATCGCGAGCATACTTGAAGCGCCCGCCAATTCAAAGCGCCTGCCGCTGTCCGGATCGAACAGCGAGGCGCGTTGTGCATCAATCTCGAACGTGACCGTATCATCCGGCGCAACCGCGCGGCTACCCTGCAAAATGCAGTAGAGCTGTTTGCCGCCACATTCGAGCCATACTACGCGGTGGGCGCCCATAGGCTCCACCAGCGTTACCCTTCCCTGCAGCGAACCATCCGGCGCCAACGTTATATGCTCCGGCCGTACACCCAGTACCGCTTTGCGCCCGGCGGCGGCACCAGCGCCTTCGCCCATCGCCACGCGCAGGCGGTCGCCCGTAAACATGCCCGCCGCATCGACTTCGCCCTCAATGAAATTCATGGCCGGCGAGCCGAGGAAGCCGGCGACGAACAGGTTCGCCGGCCGCTCATATACCTCCCCCGGCGTTCCAATCTGCTGGACCTGCCCTGCACGCATCACGACGATGCGGCTGGCCAGCGTCATTGCTTCGACCTGGTCGTGCGTCACGTAGATCATGGTGGCGCCCAGTTGCTGGTGCAGCAGTTTGAGCTCGCGCCGCAAGTCTGTGCGCAGCTTGGCATCAAGGTTCGACAACGGCTCATCGAACAGGTAGACGCCGGCNTCGCGCACCAGNGCGCGNCCAATCGCCACCCGCTGCCGCTGCCCGCCGGAAAGNGCCGCTGGNTTGCGGCCAAGCAGGTCGCCCAGGTGCAGCATCGCCGCTACGCGATCCACGCGTCGCTTGATCTCTGCCTTCGCCACGCCCGCAATGCGCAAGCCGAACGACATATTCTTCTCGACCGTCATGGTCGGATACAGGGCATAGGACTGGAACACCATGCCGATGCCGCGCTCGCTCGGATCGACGCGCGACATGTCCTTGCCTCCGATCTCGATGGTGCCGCCGCTGGTTTCCGTCAGCCCTGCAATGCTATGCAGCAGCGTCGACTTGCCGCAACCGGAAGGCCCCAGCAGGACCAGGAACTCCCCCTCCTCCACCTCCAGGTCCAGGCCGCGGATAATCGCGTTGCCTCCCAAGGTAATGTCCAGCTTTTTCAAACTTACGTTCGACATCCGTTCAACCTTTCACAGCACCGGCGGCAATGCCGCGCACGAACCAGCGGCCCGAGAGGAAATAGATCGCCAGCGGCACCAGCGCCGTCAGGATCGTGGCGGCCATATTGACGTTGTAAAGACGGGTGCCCGTCGTCGTGTTGATCACATTATTCAACTGCACAGTCATCGGCAGGTTATCGCGCCCGGCGAACACCAGGCCGAGAATATAGTCGTTCCACACGCCGGTGAGCTGCATGATCGCCGCCACCACCAGCATCGGCACCGACAGTGGCAGCATCACATGCCAGAAGATGCGCCAGAAGCCGCCGCCGTCGACACGCGCCGCATGGAACAACTCCCGCGGCAACGCCGCGTAGTAATTGCGGAACAGCAGGGTCAACACCGGCATGCCGAACACCAGGTGCACGATCACGATTGCAGGCAGTGAGCCAAACACTCCGAGGCCGGCCATCATGCGCACCAGGGGATAAATCATCACCTGCACCGGCACAAAAGCGCCCAGCAACAGGACGCCGAACAACAGGTTGGCCCCGCGCGGCCGCCAGAACGACAAGGCGTAGCCGTTCAGCGCGCCCAGCGCAATCGGCAGTACCGTGCTTGGCACAGCGATCCGGACCGAATTCCAGAAGCCGCCCTGCACGCCGTCGCAAGCGGCACCTGTGCAAGCCTCGCTCCACGCAGCACGCCACGCGTCGAGCGTCGGCGCCAGCGGCAGGGACAAAATGTTCCCCAGCCGGATTTCATCCATCGATTTCAGCGAGGTTACCACCATCACGTACAGCGGCAGCAGGAAGAACAGCGCTGCGCTGGCCAGGAAGGCGTACAGCCCGATACGCGCCGCCTTCATATTGCCCCTTTCCGGGTACGGGCGTAGGCCCATGGCGCNAGCAAGGCCAGCACTGTCAGCAGCAACACGACAGCACCAGCCGAAGCAAGGCCGATATTCGCCCGCAGGAACAAGTGGTCCATGATGAACTTCGCAGGTACTTCGCTGGCCGTGCCAGGGCCGCCCTGGGTCATCGACACCACAGCGTCATACAGCTTCACCACCATGGTTGCCAGCAGGATGAAAACTGTCGCCAGCGTCGGCGCCAGCATCGGCAGCACGATGGAGACATAGACGCGCCAGACAGGGATGCCGTCCAGCCGCGCCGCCTTCCAGATTTCCGGGTCGACGCCGCGCAGGCCAGCCAGCATCAGGGCCATTACAAACCCCGAGGCCTGCCAGACCGATGCCAGAACTACGGTGTACAGCACCAAATCCTGGTTCACGAGCCAGTCGATTTCCACGCCTGGTATCCCGCCGGGCGTCAAAATCCACTGCCACACCAATCCTGTCGCGACAAACGACATCGCATACGGGTAAAGAAACACAGTCCGAAGCGCCCCCTCGCCCGCCACCTGGCGATCGATCGCCGCGGCCAGCAGGAAGCCGATCACCATGCAGGCCAGCACGAACAGCACCCCGAACAGGGCCAGGTTATGCAAGGACAACAGCCAGCGCTCATTGTCGAACAGGCGCTCGTACTGTGCNATGCCGACCAGCTTATTGGTTGCAATGCTGCGCGAACTGGTGAGCGATACATAGAACGTCCAGNCGAACGAGCCGAGATAGCCCACGCATACTGTCAGCAGCATCGGCAGCAGNGCCGCATAAGACATGGCTCGTCGCACAGCTTAGTTCCTCANGGCCGCAGCAAGCGCCTTCTGCGCTTTCTCAACNGGCATCGGCGTGTTCCAGTANGCGGTCAACGNATCCTGCACGGCGCCGTTCTGGTCCGGCGTCAGGTAAATCTCCGGCGCTCCGACCTGGCGATTACGGTCGCGCATGATTGCTGCGCCAGCGCGCGCGCAGGCATCGAGCTGGCTGGTATCCGCGTCGGCGCGCGGCGGCACCGAGCCTTTCAGTTTATTGAAGCTGACCTGCGTCGCGGCGCGAGCAGCACTTTCGTCATCAGCTTCTGTGCCTGTTGTACCTCGGCGCGGTCCGAGCGCGGAAAGACGAAAGCATCGCCCTGGATCAGGTACGGCGAATTCGCGCCAAGGCCCGGGATGCAACCGTAATCAACGCCTGGCGCCATCTTCGCGTTGCTGAATTCGCCCTTGGCCCAGTCGCCCATGATTTGCACGCCGGCCTTGCCGCTGACCAGCATCGCCGTCGCATCGTTCCAGTTGCGGCCCGGCGATGCGGGATCGACGTAGGTTTGCAGGCGCTTGTATGCCAGCAGCACTTTGCGCACCGGTTCGGAATTGATTGCGCGCTGGTCGCGGTCGCGCATCACTTGCAGGTAGAGCTGGCGCCCGCCCATGTTTGCCAGGAGCGACGCAAACAGGATGTGCTCCTGCCAGGCTTGCCCGCCGTGCGCCAGCGGCACCAGGCCGGCGGCCTTCAGCTTGTCCAGCGCGGCAAACAGTTCGTCAACTGTTGCAGGTTCTTTTGCAATGCCGGCCTTCTTGAAGGCGGCCTTGGAGTACCAGATCCACGTCTGCATGTGGATGTTCATCGGCATCGCATAGTAATGGCCATCGATGCGGATGGNGTTCACGATCGGTTCCGGCAGNGTGGATTCCCANTGCTCCTGGCGCGCAACGTCGTCCAGTTGCACCAGCATTTCCTGGTCCACGATATCGAGGAACTGCTTGGAGATATTGAACTGCGCTGCAGCGGGAGCCTTGCCGCCAACCATGCGATTGAGGGTGACTGCGCGNGCCTGCTCGCCACCGGCAATCGCTGTATCGATCCATGTGCCGCCGGCTGCGCGATAGGCATTCGCCAGCTGTTTGACGGCAGCGGATTCGCCGCCCGAAGTCCACCAGTGGATCACTTCTGCGCTCGGCCCGGCAGCCTGCGCGGATGCGGCGCCCAAGGCCATTGCACCAGCAATTAACTGCTT